>Ga0055480_10000379_pt1 | contig 16401 bp, 10 predicted proteins | sample Muzzi_PWB_D2_FD_57935 | JGI IMG/M metagenome (GOLD analysis project Ga0055480, IMG submission 57935) | Wetland microbial communities from San Francisco Bay, California, USA, that impact long-term carbon sequestration - Muzzi_PWB_D2 | ecosystem: Environmental > Aquatic > Marine > Wetlands ... | reverse complement strand
AAGCCATACGACGGCATCCCGCGCCCGCCCCACACTTCGATGTGGTAGCCGCGGGGGAAGTCGAGCTTGGCATTGTCGCGCCACCACGGCATGTAGATGTGGCCGCCGCCCACGCCGTCCTCGTTGTGGGGAGGCATATCCATCAGCTTGGGGATGAAGCCGGCGACGTCGGTGCCCGTCGTGTCGGTCAGGTACTTCCCGACCACCCCGCTACCGTTGGCCAGGCCCTGGGGGAAGCGGGACGAGCGCGAGTTCAGGAGGATCCGGGCCGACTCACATGCGCTAGCGGCGAGGATCACGACCTTGGCCTGGACGTGTTGGTCGCTCCCGTCCCGCTTATCGACGTAGGCTACGCCGCTGGCCTTCCCGCCCCGATTGACCGTGACCTCCCGCGCCATGGCGTGGGTGATCAGCGTCAGGTTCCCGGTGGTGCGGGCGGGCGGGAGAAGGACGTTGGTCGAGGAGAAGTTGGCGTTGACTGCGCAGCCGCGGTTGCACTGGCCGCAGTAGTGGCACGGCGGCCGGCCGTTGTGCGCCCGGGTGAGAATCGAGAGCCGTCCGGCGATGCAGGTCACGTGCAATCGGTCGGCGGCGTCCTTGACCAGGAGCTCATAGCAGCGTGGCTTTGGCGGCGGGAGGAAGATCCCATCCGGCTGGTTGTGGATCCCCTCCTCGCTCCCAAACACGCCGATGAGGCGGTCCACCTCGTCGTAGTAGGGCTTGATGTCGTCGTAGCCGATCGGCCAGTCGTCGCCCAGGCCGTCGAGGCTCTTCCGGCGGAAGTCGTCGGGGCCAAACCGAAGAGAGATGCGTCCCCAGTGGTTGGTGCGGCCTCCCACCATCCGGGCGCGCCACCAGTCGAACCGGGAATCGGGAGCCTGGGTATAGGGCTCTCCGTCGATCTCCCACCCCCCGATGCAGGCGTCGAACTCGCCGAAGGGCCGCTCCTTGGTGGAGGCGCCGCGCCGAGGCGAGTCGTAGGCCCACTTGAACATGGCGCCGTCGGTGGCGTTGTCCCACGGGCCGCCCGCCTCGAGGAGCACGACCTTGGCACCCGCCCGCGTGAGCATGTAGGCCGCCATCCCGCCGCCGGCTCCGGAACCGACGATGCAGACGTCGTAGACCTCGCGACGCGGAAAGAGCCGCATCGCACCTCCTCGTGGCGTGAGTTGTGGAAACGCCCGGACGGGCGTGGGACCTTCGGTTCCTGAGGTTGCGCCCGGATCGGGGGGAAGTCAATGACGGCCCGGGGCGGGGCGGCCACGCCTACAGCCGGCTCATCGCCTGGTAGCTCGCCGTGATCGAGGCGAACGGGTCGGCCGGCTCGTCGTGCTCCACGAAGAAGTGGCGGATCCCGGCTTCGCCCCGGCGGGCGAAGATCGCGGCGAAGTCGATGACGCCGGCCCCGACGTCCACCATGGTCCCGTTGCGAGCCATATCCTTCACATGGACCATCGGGAAGCGACCGGGGTAGCGCTTGAAGTAATCCAGCGGGTTCCCCCCGCCTTTCCGGATCCAGAAGAGGTCCAGCTCCAGATGCACCAGCCTCGGATCGGAGGCGTCGCAGAGGACGTCGAACGGGACCTTCCCCTCCATCGGAGCGAACTCGAAGTCGTGGTTGTGATAGGCGAACTTGAGGCCGGCTTCCTGGAGCCGGCGGCCGGCGCCATTGAAGACCTCGGCCGTTTCCCGGTACGCGGCCAGGGTCCGCCGGTTCTCCGCCGCGATCCAGGGGACCACGAGGTACTCGTGGCCGATGATCCTGGCGGCCTCGAGCGTCTCGTCCCACTTGTCGGTGAGGTCTTCGATCGAGACGTGGGCCGCGGGCGACGTCATTCCCAGCCGGTCGAGGGCCGCGCGGAGGGCGTCGGGCGGAACGTCGAAGTAGCCGGCGAACTCCACCTCCTTGTAGCCGATCGCCGCCACCCGTTCCAGCGTCCCGATGACATCCTGCGCCATCGCGCGGCGGACGGTGTAGAGCTGCACACCGATCGGAGCGATCGCCGGCCGATCTCGGAACAGCCGCCAGTCGACCGGGAGCGCCGCACCGGCCGCGACCGCCGCGGTCGTCTTGAGGAATGCCCGCCGTTCCAGCTCCGGACGCTCGATCACGATCCCGGTTCTCCGCTCAGTTTGGCGACGCGGCCGCGCACCTCCTCCACCGCCGGCTGCAGCTCTGGATCGGCCGCATGCCAGAGGTCGAGGAACTTGTGATAGTTGTCCAGCGCCTTCTGGGGATCCCGGTCCTCGTACAACTCCCCTAGGCGCTTGTAGCCGAACCCCAGCCAGGGTGCGTCACGGGTGAAGTGGAACGCACCCTGCTGATTGATTGCCCGCTCGAGGATCGCCGCGGCCGAGTCCGTGTTCCCCTGGCGGTCGTACGCCAGCGCGAGGGGGAACTCCCCGCACCAAAAGCAGGTGCCGCTTTCGTGCGCCGTTCGGAACTCCTCCGCCGCCTGGGCGTAGCGCCCCTCGGCCATGGCGATTCCTCCCCGGGCGCTGAAGCGCTCGCCGTGTGCCTTCCGCGTTCCTTCGGGGACCAGCCGCTCGTAATCGGCCATGAGCCGCCGAGCCTCCGCCACTTCCCCGGCGACGGCGTAGGCCAGGGCGAGCTCAGGGTACGGGCGGCTCCGGGCCGGAAGAGAGTCGAGCCGTGTGTTCTCGAGCGCGCGTGTCAGGCCCCGAATCGCCCCGGCCGTGTCGGCGCGATAGCGGACGCGGAGGAGCGCGGCCGCCGCAGCTTCCCGGAGGACCCCACCGGGGTTTTCCCGGATGCCCTCCATCCGGCGGAGCCGTTCGTGGGCGTCGAGGGCGTCTCCGATCCGACCCTTGATCTCGTAGGTCCCCGCGATCGTCTGCGTGCCCCAGTAGCGGAAGATCGGCTCCGGATTGGCCATCAACACCTTGTCGAGGGATTCCGCCGCGACAAAGTCACGCTGGTTGCCCGCGATCCAGCCCCGCCACCGGGTCGCATGCGGCGAGCCGGGGTTCCGGGTCTCGAACGACTCGACCGTCTCGAGCGCGCCGGCGTAGTTCCCCTGCCCCATCTGCGCCGTAAGGAGGTTGGCGTAGAATGGCCAATGGACGCCCGTCGTTAGCGCCTGGCGGGCATATTGTTCCGCCTCCACGAAGCGCTCGGTGAAATTGAGCCACAGCGCCAGATTGTTGAGCGCCGCCCCCTCGTCCGGATAGCGCTCGATCAAGAGCCGGTAGGCCTGCTCGGCCTTGTCGGCGTCGAAGTCGACCGATGAGTAGTAGTACGCCTCCGCCAGGTTCCGTTCGCGCTCGGGGAGGCGGTCGCGCAGCTCGAACGCCCGGGTGGCGGCCTCCGAGGCGGCTTCCTCGTCGCCGCCGCTGTTGCCGATGACGACCGCGATGCGGCGCCACGCCATGGCGAAGGTGGAGTCCTCCGCCACCGCTGCCTGGAGCAGCCTCAGGCCGCGGTCGATGTCGCCATCGTTGATGGCGTCGTTCGATTGGCGGTAGAGACGGAGCGCCTTGAGGGACGCGGTGCTCACCAGGTCCAAGCGCTCGGTGGCGCGGATGCTCCGGAGCGACTCGCCGATCTTGGCCCGCAGGTTCCGGGAGAGCGCGTCGACAGCCTTGATGATCTCGCCGTTGTCGTCCGCCGTTTCGCGAAGCGCCACCAGCACGGCGCCGTCCCGGGCGCCGATCAGCTTGCCCGAGACGACGTAACCCTGCCCCAGGTTGGAGATCTCCCCCACCAACAGGGCCTTGGCGCCCTCGCGCTCGGCGATCTCCCGGGCGATGCTGTCGTCGACCGGCGTGGCAGCACTCTTCTCCATCCGCTGGAGCGCCAATTGGATGGTACTCTCGTCCAGGAGCTTGACGAGAGTGGACTGGGACAGGTCGATCCTGAGCGCCTCCGTCACCGACTCGCCGAGGAGCGAATCCGCCGTGCGGTTCTTGAAGTCCGCCAGCACCAGCCGGTCCTCGGCGCCCAGCGTCCCGGCGGTCATGAGGGTGGCGGCGGGCCCAACCCCCAACGCCCGCATGACGGCGTAGCCCCCGGTCACCAGGGCCAGACCCGCAAATGCCACTAGTCCACCGAGGATCGCCCGGCGCCATGTGAGCCAACCGCGCCAGCCGCCACCACCCGACCGCACCGCCCCGGTCACCTGGGTGACCGCCCGCTCCTTCTCTGCGTGCCCGGCCATCAGCATGACGGGGAAACCGAGGAGGAGGAGCGCCGCCGCGCCGACCAGCACCCAGTCGGGGAGCCCGAGCGCCAGCATCAGCGCGTAGACGATCCCGAGCGCCGCGATGGCACCCAGGCCAAAGAGGAGTGCCACCCGACCGGGGTGAGCGACGCGCTGGGTCCGGGCGAGCGTCACCGCGTCGTAGGGTTGCGTGCCGGTCGGGGTGATGCCGCCGCTCGGCGTCAGCATCGTCTCGAGCGTCGCGCCCAGTTGCTCGGCGGATTGCCACCGGTCGGCCGCCCGCTTCTCCAGGCAGCGCATGACGGCCGTCGCCAGCGGGGCGGGGAGGTTGGGGCGGTAGGCGCCGATCGGCTCCGGCGCCTGGGTGACGTGGGCGGCGAGGATCGCCTGCGGGTTGGGCCCGGAGAAAGGCGGCCGCCCCGACAGGAGCTCGTAGGCGACCGCGCCGACCGCGTAGAGGTCGGCGCGGTGATCGGTGTGTGGATCGGCGGAGGCCTGCTCCGGCGCCATGTAGGCGGGGGTCCCGAGCGCCACGCCGATCGACGTCATGCCACCCTTCCCCGACTCGGCGACGGCCTTGGCGACGCCGAAATCCGTCACCAGGGCGTGTTTTCTCGAGAAGAGGATGTTTTCCGGTTTGATGTCACGATGGACGATGCCCTGGGAGTGGGCGTAGTCGAGCGCGTCCACGACCTCCCGGAGGATCCGGACGGCCTCTCCGACGGGGAGCTCCACCTCCCGCTCCAGTTTGGCACGGAGCGACTCCCCCTCGATGTACGGCATGATGTAATAGAGGAGGTCGCCGGAGGCACCGGCGGTGAGGAGGGGGACGATGTGGGGGTGTTGCAGCTTGGCGGCGAGCTGGATCTCGCGGCGGAATCGGTCGATGTTGACCCCGGCGCCCATCTCCGGCGGCAGCACCTTGACCACGACCGATCGGCCCAACTCGACTTCCGTTGCAAGGAAGACCCGGCTCATCCCGCCGCCGGGGAGCTCGCGCTCGATGCGATAACTCGAACCGAGCGCGGCCGCGAGCCGGGTCTGGAGATCCGTCATACTGCTCCTGGTGCGGGGCTGGAGGGGGCCGTAGGGCCGCTCAAAGGTGGAGGAGAAACGTCTGCCGGGCAAGGAACGTCCGGAAAGTGGCGGACGGCTGGAAGGAGAGCGACGTCACCGCTATCCTCAGGGCACCCTCAACCTCACGGTACGACTCGATGGCCACCCAGTTGCACGTCCCGCTGGTCTCGCAGCTCCGCTCCATGTCCTGCTGGTACGCCGCCGCCTGCATGGTCGCCTATTATAGGAAAGCAGGGCCGCGCCTCGGGCTCCCCCAGAAGTGGCAGGCCAATACCGGCATCAGCGTGAACGACTTTGTCCGGCTGGCAAAGGCCGAAGGCCTGCGGCCGATCATGGCCCCCGCCGGGAAGCTCACCGCCAGCCAGGTCGAGACATTCCTCCGGAACTTCGGACCCCTCTGGTGCGCCGGCTACTGGGACGGCGTTCCCCACATCGTCGTCCTCACCGGTGTCACCAAAGACAAGGTCTTCATCAACGACCCGAACCCGGCCCGCGGACGACGGACCGAGTCATTGGCGTGGTTCAACCAGAAGCTCGCCAACGACGTCTCCGGGTGCCTGATGTACAGCGTCACGTGACGGCGTTTTGTCCCAGGGATGAAGGACTCGATACCGTGACGGCTCCCATCTCGATCGGTCGCAGACTGCCCTGCTTCCACGCCGCCCCGCTGTCCCACCGATGACTCCCCCGCGGTCGTTCGACCGGTCCATCGTCGACGGACCGATCACAGCCGCCGTGTGGAAGATCGCTTGGCCGACCATGCTCGCCAACGTGATCAGCGGACTTCAGGGGCTCGTGGACCACATCATGGTCGGACACTACGTCGGCTTTACCGGGAACGCCGCCATCGGGGTCTCGTGGCAGATCTTCCTGGTGGTGATGATCTTCATGAACTCCCTGTTCATCGGGATGGGCGTGCTGGTCGCGCGGTTCACCGGCGCCAACGATTCGCGTCAGGTCAATCGCTCCGTCTATCAGGCGTTCCTGACCGCGGTGGCCCTAGCCCTCGGTGTGCTGGCCCCGGTGGGCTACGTCCTCGCACCCTCGCTCCTCACCGTGGTCAACGCCACGCCGGCCGTCCAAGCCGAGGCGCTCCCCTACCTCCGGATCATGTTCCTGTTCAGCCTGGGGATGCTGGTGTTCTTCATGCTGAGCGGGGCCCTTCGCGCGGCCGGCGACGCCCGGACGCCACTTCGCTACGGGGTGGCCCTCACCATCCTGAACTTGATCCTCAACGTGATCCTAATCCGCGGCCTCGGCCCGATCCCCGCGTTCGGGACGGCGGGCGCCGCCATGGGCACCGTTATCGCCGGCATCCTCGTGGCGCTCGCCGCGGGGCAGCGTCTGTTCTTCTCCCATCACTGGGTAATCCACTTCGAACGGGGGCTGGACCTCCGCCCCGACTGGGCGGTCATCCGCGAGCTGTTTCGCTTCGGCATCCCCGCCGGCATCCAAGGCGTGGTCATGAACATCGGGGGCGTCGTCCTGCTCGCCTTCGTCGGCTCGCTCCCGCGGAGCGGTCAGGCCCAGGCCGCCTACGCCGTCGGGTATACCCAGCTGTTCTCCCTCGTGACCTGGACCGCCGTCGGCCTCATGGGGGCGACGGCGGCCGTGGCGGGACAGAACCTCGGCGCCAAACGACCGGACCGGTCGGTCGTCGCAGTTCGCGTGGGGACGTTCATGGGGCTCGCCGTTGCGGCGACCGTCGGGTGCCTGTTTCTGACGATCCCCCGGGTGCTCCTCGGCATCTTCGGACTCGAGGACCCGGCGGTCATGGAGCTGGGGAGCCAGCTCCTGGCCTTCCTGAGCCTCTCGGGCCTCCTGGTAACGGTGGCGCTGTCTTACACCGGGGGACTTCAGGGCACGGGGGATACCAAGGGACCGCTGTACATCTCGCTCGCCTCGCAGGTGGTCGTACCGATCGGCATTTGCGCCGTGACCCAAATGGTCTGGGGGCTTCAGGCGTGGCACATCTGGTTTGCGATCCTGGTTGGCCATGCTTCGCGCGCCACGCTGAGCGTGCTCCGCTTTCGCCAAGGCGCCTGGCGCACCATCAAACTCAAGGTGGAGCCGGCGGCCTAACCGGCCGGTGCCATCCGGACACCGATCTCGATTACCTTTCAGGCTCCACAGTCCAGACGAACAGTCCGGAGCCTCTCAATGCTAACTACGATGCTTTGCCTCGCCGCCCTCCAGGGGGGAACCCCTGCCGTGGCCCATACCCCCGTCCCCCAACCCTTGCCGGCAGCGACCGCCGATACCTCGCCCTTCCGGCGCCTGGAACTCCCCACCCCCACCGAACTCCGGGAGGGCTCGGGGATGCCGGGCCCCCACTACTGGCAGCAGCACGTCGACTACGACATCCAGGTCACCCTCGACACCGCCGCCCAATCGGTCTCGGGGCAAGAGACGATTCACTACACCAACCACTCCCCCGATACCCTCCGCTACCTCTGGCTCCAGCTCGATCAGAACATCTATCGGCGGGACAGCCGGAGCTCGGTCCTCAACGCCGCCACCGCCCGGTTTGCCGGGGGCGGCTTCGAAGGCGGATATACCATCGCCGCCTTCCACGCGGTGCGCGCCCAGCCCGGGGGCGCCCGCGGGCAACAGCGGATGGTGTCCCTCCCTACGGTCACGAACGGGACGATGCTGCGAGCCGATCTCGACCAGCCGCTTCCGCCCGGGGGCGACGTCCGACTCCACATCGTCTTCAGTTTCCCGGTGCCGGAGCACGGATCCGACCGGATGGGGCGAGAGCAGTTTCCCGAGGGCTGGCTCTACGAGATCGCCGAGTGGTATCCGCGGATGGCCGTGTACGACGACGTCCGCGGTTGGAATACGGAACAGTACTTGGGGCAGGGTGAGTTCTACCTGGAGTACGGCGACATCAACTTCGCGGTAACGGTGCCGCGGGGCTTCGTCGTTGCCGGAAGCGGGACGCTGCAGAATCCCGTGGAGGTCCTTACGGCCCGGCAGCGCTCACGGCTGGATCTTGCCCGGCTGTCCGATACGACGGTGGCGATCATCACCGCCGACGAGGTCGGCACGGCCGCGAGCCGCCCGCGGAGTCCCGGCGAGAACCTCACCTGGCGCTTTGCCGCCAAGAACGTGCGCGACGTGGCCTGGGCAGCAGCACCGAATTTCATCTGGGACGCAAGCGGTTGGAACGGCATCTTGATGCAGTCGTTCTACCCGCCGGCCGCCGACCCCCTATGGCGCGAGTCCACCAAGATGGTGCGGCATTCAATCAAACACTACTCCGAGAAGTGGTTCCACTATCCCTACCCGACGGCGATCAACGTCAACGGCCCGGTGGGCGGGATGGAGTATCCGATGATCGTGTTCTGCCGTCAGCGGAACAATCGCGCTGGGCTCTATGGCGTGACCACCCACGAGTTGGGCCACGAGTGGTTTCCGATGATCGTGGGCTCCAACGAGCGCCTGTATCCCTGGATGGACGAGGGGTTCAACACCTTCATCAACATCTTCTCCACCCGGAGCTACTTCCCCGAACAGACGGCCCCGGGCGGGCGTGGCGAAGCGGATCAATGGGCCCGCTTCTCGGCCACCGGCCGGGACCTCCCGATGATGCTCCCCGCCGACCGGATTCCCGGGAGGCTCCTGGGGCAGATCGCCTACAACAAACCGGCCACCGGCCTCTATCTGCTCCGAAACGCCATTCTCCCAGACACGACACGGTTCGACGCGGCGTTTCGTGAGTACATCCGGCGCTGGGCCTTCAAGCACCCGACGCCCGCCGACTTCTTCCGGTCGATGGAAGACGCCCTCGGCGAGGACCTGTCCTGGTTCTGGCGCGGCTGGGTCTATCAGAATGACGAGATCGACCTGGCGGTGGATTCGGTGACCGTCCAGCACGACAGCACGGGCATTCTCAACGAGGTCTACCTCTCGAGTCCCGGCCAGCTCCCGATGCCGGTGGTGCTCACGCTCGGCTATGCCGACGGCACCAGCGAGACCGTGCGCCTCCCCGTGGAGGTCTGGTACCTCGGCAGCCACTACGAGTGGGCCAGGCGGTCGGAGTCGCCTCTCACGCAGGTGGTGATCGACAAGGACGATCAGTTCCCTGACGTGCGCCGAGAAAACAATTCCTGGCAGGCCATGAGCCCTACGGGCCGATGACCTAGCCGGGCCACACGGCGATGATCGCCGCCCCGAGGACCAGCGCCACGGCCCACGGGACGGCGATCCGCCTGAGGAGCCGAGGGTGGCCGAGCGTCGCAACCGCGCCACCCTTGAAGAGGAGGTTGGCGAGGCCGCCGACTAGAATGAGCCGCCACCCCTCACGGGCCGGCAACTGGCCGACCCGCACCAACTCTGCGGTCGAGAGCGTGATGGCGTCCATGTCCGTGAGGCCCGACAGGGCCGCCACGACGTAGAGGCCGCCCACCCCAAGCCGGTCCTTGGCAAACGCCACCGCCAGGAGGATCGCGGCATAGAGCGCGCCGAAGAGGATAGCCCCGAGGAGGCTGGTCGGGGCGCTTCCTTCCGGCGGCGTGACCAGCTCCCCCCGGGCACGCCAATAGCTCGCCGCCGAAGCGCCCACCATGACCAGTCCCATCGCCGCGAGTGGCGGCGCCACATCCGGGAAGACCCCTGGCGCCACGACCGCCACCTCCAGCAGAACCCGCCCGAAGACTACGGTCGAGGCAAGAATCACCACCACGGCACCCGCGGCCGACTCTGCGACGACTTCCCGCGTCCGTCGTGCCACGCTCACCGTGGTAGCGGTACTAGAGATAAGCCCGCCCAAGGCCCCGGCGAGGACGGCGCCCACCCGGGCACCGAGGAGCTTGTACGCGACGTACGCCGACAGGCTGATCCCGACGATCAGCACGACGATCAGCCAGATGCGGAACGGATTGAGGACCCGGTAGGGCCCAAAGGATTCGTCGGGGAGCAGCGGGAGAATCACCAGGGCCAGGAGCACGAACTGCATCATCGCGCGGAGATCCGCCTCGCCGATGGCGGCGACGAGTCCGTGCAGCCGAGCCTTGAAATGCAGCAACACGGAGACCGCCCCGCTGAGGACGATCGCTTCCACCACCAGTCCGCTCCCCACCAGGCTTCCAGCCGTGTACATAACAAGGGTCGCGATCTCGCTCGTGATCCCGGGGCTGGGATCGCCCTCCTTGATCCTGGCCACATTCCCCATCACTACCATCGCCCCCACCGCCAAGAGACCCGCGACCACGATCCATCCTCCGAATCGGTCGCCCAAGTGCGCCGCGGCCGCCCCGAGCACCGTGATCAGCGGAAACGTGCGAATGCCCGCCGTCCGGCTCCTGGCGTGCTCCCGGACAACGCCGACGAGCAACCCCAGGCCGAGGGCAATGAGGATGTGATGAAGTGGAGAAAGCGCCATGCCAGTCGAAGGTAGCTCTGGATTGCGGGCGGTGACAGGCGGCCTCAGGCGCTAGGGGGCGATGACGGCCGCTAGCCGAGGTTCCTCACCGAATCACTCCCTCCTACCCCGCCGCCTCCGCTGCTTTCGCCGGTAGTACGCCGCTCCCTTGGCCCGATTGCCGCACGTCTCCATGCTGCACCAGCGGCGGCTCCGGTTCTTGGTGGCGTCGTAGAAGAAGCGAATGCAGGCGGGGTTCCGGCACCGCCCGATCAGGTCCGGGTCGGCCGTCTCGAGAAACACCCGGAAGGAATCCGCCACGGGGAAGAGCGCCGCCCCGGCATGTTCCCCGACCACGCTCCGCATGGTGTCATAGCGCCCCCGCCTCCCCTCGACCCGGAGAACCAGCGGGGCCTCGGCGAACACCGCGTTGACGGCGTCCGCCCCCGCCGCCGAGGGCCCCTTTCCCCCAGCCATCCGCTCCGCCTGGACTCGAAGCGCCGCCCGGAGCCCGAGGGCCGCCCGATGCACAGCCGCCGCCCGGCCGGCCGACGCCGCCTCGAGTACCACCTCGTACTCCGAGAACCAGCGCCACAGGGCGGCTGGATCGGGGAGTTGGTCCACCCGCTCTCCGTCTTCCATTACCTCGGTATTGACGAAGTCGAGCCACAGGGTCGGCTCCGTCCGCTCCGAAAGCATCACGGCCACGAAGTCCTCCCTTCGGTCTCGGAATATAACCTGCTATCTGGAACTTTACAGGTGCGATTGGTGTTGTTAAACTATCTAACAGCGCTTTAGCCGGTTATACCATTTTCAGGAGGCATCCGTGTCCCCAGTCGCCGCTGCACCCTCCCCCGCCCACATCGGTTTGAATGTCACCGACCTCGACCGCTCGCGGGAGTTTTACCGGGAGGTCTTTGGCCTAGCGGTCCTCAAGGAATCGCCCGATCCGGAGCGACGCTTTGCCTTCCTTGGCTCGGAGGGGCGCACGATCGTGACCCTGTGGCAGCAGAGCCGGTCCACGTTCTCGGCCGATCGCTCCGGGCTCCATCACCTGGCCTTCCTCGCCCCGTCGCTGGAGGCGCTGGAAGCGATCGAGGGGCGGCTCCGACGGTTGGGCGCACGCATCCACCACGGCGGGATCGTAGCTCATGCCGAAGGCCAGGACTCGGGCGGCCTCTTCTTCGAGGACCCGGATGGCATCCGGCTCGAAGTCGCCCTGCCGACCGGGCTCGCGGGACGAGCGGCGCCGTCGGGTGCGGCGCCAACGTGCGGCTTCTTCTAGGCCATGGAGCGGTTGGTGATCACCGGCGGGGAAACGCCCTATCACGAGGGCGAGCTCGCGGTCCAGCATCGGGTCGGCGTGGCCTCCGGCGCGGCCAAGGTCGGGAGGGGGATCCACCCCACGGTACCGCCGGTGGCCGCGGCGTTTCTTTCGCAGCGCCCCTTCGTGGTGCTCGGTGCCGAGGATGACGACGGGGGCGTCTGGGCGTCGTTTCTCTCCGGTTCGCCGGGGTTTGCCACCGCAACTGATCCAACGACGATCGAGCTCCGCCACGGTCCGGCGCCCTCGGATCCGCTTCAGGGCTTGGCGCCCGGCGCATCGATCGGCCTCCTCGCCATCGACCTGGAGCATCGAAAGCGCATGCGGGTCAACGGCCGCCTCCGTGAGGCCGGGCCGCCGTTTAGAGTAGCGGTCACCGAGGCCTACTCCAATTGTCCCAAGTACATCCAAGCACGAGTCGTGAGTGTCGCCGCTGGCCTCGGCACAGGCGGCGTCACCGTCGAGACCGCCATTCTTCCTGACGTCCAGGCATTCCTTTCGGGTGCGGACACCTTCTTCATCGCCACGACCCACCACGAGCGGGGCGCAGACGTGTCCCATCGCGGCGGGCCGCCGGGGTTCGTGACGGTCGAGAAGGACGGCTCGCTGACGTGGCCCGACTATGCGGGCAACATGATGTTCAATACGCTCGGGAACATCGCAGTGGATCCGCGGGCCGGTCTCCTGTTCCCCGATTTCAGGCATGGTCGGACGATCCAGCTCTCCGGGACGGCGACGATTGACTGGACACGCGACGTGCACGACGCTCCGGGGGCGGAGCGGTTTGTTCGCTTCGTGACCGAACGGGTTGTGCTCCGGCGCGGCGTGCTCGCCGAGGGGGCGTTCCTCGGCTGGTCGCCGCATAACCCGTCGGCGGGGTAGCGAACCTCCCGTCCAGGCGGGTTGAATCGGCTCGAACCGAAGCCGGATCCAAGCTGGTCGAGGGCAGGCGGCGTTGCTCCGCGGCCCGCCGGGTTCGGGCCCCCCCGGTTTCAAGGGGTAACTCCGGCCGGCGCACTTCGTGGTCCCTAATCGCCGCGGCCCGGCGCCTTTCCCCTTACATCCCCCCCAGGGGCGCCCCATCTTTCGGCAGTCCGGCTTTGCCCCGTCACCGCGCGACCTACTCCCCCACCACCACCGACCACAACCATGATGCCACGGCGCCCCCAGCGCATCCCGACGCTCGCGTCTCTCCTCATCCTCCTCCCCGTCACCATCGCGGCGCAGGAGGTGACCTATCGCACCGGTGAATGGGTTGCCGATTCCCTCGGGAACCACCGCGCGGTGCTTCGCGTGGGCAAGCCGGCCGACGCGGTGCGGGCACACATTCCGTGGCGCCGTCGTGACGTCCATCCCGAGCGGAAGGACGTCATCGTCGTGTCGGCTGCCACGGGCGAGCGGGTTCGGAACGTCTACCCCGTCGCCGTCCACCGGGAGTTCGGCGACATCGTGTTTCAGGCGGACCGGGGCGGCGAGTACTACGTCTACTACCTCCACTATACCGGAACGATCACCTCCAACTACCCCAAGATCGAGTACCCGGGCCCATCGCGGACCGCGGACCCCGCTTGGATCGAGCGGCATCGGTTCATTTCAGCGCCTGTGGACATCGATCGCCTCCCCAAGGCCAAGGTGGTGGCATTCGAGTCGGTCGACGAGTTCAACACGTTCTACCCGATGGAAGTGATCGCGACCGCGGAAGAGACGGCCGGGCTCGCGGCCAAGAGCGAACAGCCGTACCAAGTCTTTCCTGAAGACCGCGAGCATCCCATCCGCATGATGCACGACCTCCCGTATCGGTGGATCCGCACCGGCTCGGGAGGGCGCCTGGAGGGCAAGCCGTACCGGGGGGAGTTTTTCGTCTTTCAGCTAGGGGTCTGGGGCGCACGGGGTCCGGTGCCGAACGTAGGGGTGACACTCGATCCGTTGATGGGGCCAGACGGCGCCACCATCTCCGCGGACGGCTTTCGCTGTTTCAACCTCGGCGGGATCGACTGGCAGGGGCACGCGTTCATGACCGAAATCACGGTGGATTCGGGAGCGGTGCAGGCCGTCTGGTGCGGCCTTCCGGTGCCGGTTGCTACGGCTCCAGGCCGATATGCGGGCACCCTCACCGTCACCGCCCGCGGTCTTCCGTCTACGCCACTGGGAGTGCGCCTCGAGGTACGATCGGACACGATCCGAAATGCCGGGGACGATGAACCGTGGCGCCTCTCCCGCCTCCGCTGGCTCGACTCACAGCTCGCGGTGGACGACAGCCTGGTGCGGCCGTTCACACCGGTGACCATGGTGGCCGACACTGTGTCGGTTCTGGGCCGGCGCCTGATCGTCGGCAACGATGGGTTCCCCCGCGCCATCGAGAGCTCCTTTACCAAGGCGATGACCGAGCTCGGCGAAGACCGGCGAGAGGTGCTGATCGCGCCGATGCGACTCGACATCGTGGACTCTACCGGACGCGGCATCTCCTGGCGGCCAATGGGCCGTACCGTTGTCTCCTCCAACGACGGGCAGGCCACGTGGGCGGCCAGCAGCGAAGTCGGCCCGCTCACCGTGCGGGTGGAGGGTCGGGCTGAGTTCGACGGCAACGTCGCGTACACCGTGGCGGTGCAGGCTCGGGAGGCCGTGCGGCTCGACGATATCCGGCTGGTGATCCCCTTTGCGCCGGAAGTGGCGCGCTACATCCTGGGAATGGGGCAGCGCGGGGGCGCCCGGCCGGATTCCCTGGACTGGACGTGGGACGTGACGCGGAACCAGGAAGGCGCCTGGCTCGGCGACGTGAATGCAGGACTCCAGTTTTCGCTCCGTGACGATCGCTACCGCCGGCCGCTCAACACCAATTTCTACCAGTCGCAGCCGCTGGTGATGCCCCGGTCGTGGGACAATGGCGGCAAGGGCGGCTGTCGCCTCCGTGCCATCCTGGGTGAGTTCCGCGTCTCGTGCTACAGCGGCGAGCGCACGATGGAGGCAGGGGAGGAACAACGGTACGACTTCGTGCTGCTCCTCACGCCGTTCAAGACGCTCAACACGGCAGACCAGTGGAACACGCGCTTCTTTCACGCGTATGCTCCGCTCGACAGCATCGCACGGATGGGCGCCAGTACCATCAACGTCCACCATGCCACGGCGATCAACCCGTGGATCAACTACCCATTTCTGCGTCCCGACACGATGCGGGCTTACATCGCGGCGGCGCACCAGCGCGGGATGCGGGTCAAGATTTATTACACCGTGAGAGAGCTCACCATCAAGGCGCCGGAGCTGTTTCCGCTCCGAAGCCTGGGGCACGAGGTCTTCTCCCCCGGCCCGGGCGGCGGATTCTCCTGGCTCCAGGAGCATGTGGGGGACGACTATATCGCGGCATGGCATGTCCCGGAAATCAAGGACGCCGCCATCATCAACACCGGGATCTCGCGGTGGCACAACTTCTATGTGGAAGGCCTCCACTGGCTCGTAGACAATGTCGGGATCGACGGCCTCTACATCGATGACGTCGCCTTCGATCGGTCGGTGATGAAGCGGGTCCGGAAGGCGTTGGACCGCGGCCGTCCTCGGCCGATGATCGACCTCCACTCCGCCAACCAGTACAATCCGCGCGACGGCTTCGTGAACAGCGCCAACCTCTACATGGAGCACTTCCCCTTCCTCGACCGACTCTGGTTTGGCGAGTACTTCGAGTACGATCGCGGCCCCGACTACTGGCTCACCGAGGTGTCCGGCATCCCCTTCGGCCTGATGGGGGAGATGCTGGAGAAGGGCGGGAATCCCTGGCGCGGGATGCTCTACGGGATGACGGCTCGGTTGCCCTGGTCGGGCGATCCACGTCCGCTCTGGCGGCTCTGGGACGAATTCGGGATCGAGGAGAGCAGGATGATCGGGTACTGGGTCCCCGACCGCCCCGTCCGCACCAACCGGAGCGATGTCCTCGCGACCAGCTACGTCAAGGATGGCTCCGCCCTGATCGCGATCGCGAGCTGGAGCGACTCCACACAAGACGTGACGCTCGAGTTCGACTGGGATGCGCTCGGGCTGGCGGGCAACAACGCCATCCTCGAGGCGCTCCCGATCGAGGGGCTCCAGTCGGCCAGGGCTTTCCTCCCCTACGACCCGATCCCGGTGGAGCCGGGGAAGGGCGTGATCCTGGTCGCGAGCCCGCTGCGGGACTAGGTGGTAGGAGGGCGGTAACGGGAAGGATGGTAGGGGGATGCGGCGAGCACTGCCTCCGTCGCCCCGCTGCCTCCGCGCCCCCCTCGGTAGTGGGAGGACCACTCCCCCGCCTTGAATACCTTGACTCTCTAGGTATCGAAGCCTATACTATACCGAGACTCTCTAGGTATGGTCCGATGCCGCATCCACCCAAAGCGTTCCTCCACGGCACCCTCGACACCCTCATCCTCAAGGCGTTGAGCTTTGGCCCGCGTCACGGTTACGCGGTGGCGAAATGGCTGGCTCAGGAG
>Ga0055480_10000371_pt1 | contig 16491 bp, 8 predicted proteins | sample Muzzi_PWB_D2_FD_57935 | JGI IMG/M metagenome (GOLD analysis project Ga0055480, IMG submission 57935) | Wetland microbial communities from San Francisco Bay, California, USA, that impact long-term carbon sequestration - Muzzi_PWB_D2 | ecosystem: Environmental > Aquatic > Marine > Wetlands ... | reverse complement strand
GGCTATTGGTGCCGCGGATCTCTGGCAGATATCCGTCTACAACAAGGAAGGTGAAATTCTGGCCTTTGCCGAAGATGATCAAAAAACGGGGATCCAGGCGGGCTACCACTACAGAAATCCCGAGGAACTCTTCGCTTTTGCGCCCATCTCGGAAGGCGCCTCCATCAATGATGTTCAATTTACAACCGGAGCCGCCCTGCCGCTTGAAACGATTGGCGGAACCTTTGCCGCCACTCTGCCGCAAGTATCCGTTTCTTCATATAAAACACTTGGCAATCAGCTTTGCATCGAGACCCTTACCCCGATTACGGCAAGTAAATTCAATAGAGAAACCAATCAGCTGGAATCGGTTGTCGTCGGCGTAGCGGTCTCCAGAACACGTTTGACAGTGGGATTTGCCCAGAAAATAGCCAGACTGACCAAATCGGCTATCAATCTTTTCCTGGCCGATGGCGATAGGTCGGCTGGCACCATGGCCGGCTATGGCAGTCTGCTCTTTGACGGCCGGCAGGATCTGGCCGCTAAGGCCCCTCTTGAAGATCAGGCACTGCTGTACAACGAGATTGAGTTGGACGGCACAGGCTATTTTCAGGCGGTTCTGCCCCTGCCGGGTCAAGCAAAACCGGCCGGCTGGATCAGTATTGTCACGGCTCAAAAAGCAGTTGCCGCCAATACCTACCAGATGGTCCTGATGCTGTCTCTTGTCTTTCTGGTCTGCCTGGTGATCGTCATGCCGATAGTCTACTGGATCGCTGCTTCTTTCGGCAGGATGGTCAATAATGTGGCGGAAGGACTGCACGATATCGCCGAGGGTGACGGCGATCTCACCCGCAGACTGAAAATATCCACCAGAGACGAGCTTGGCGACCTGGCCGGCTGGTTCAATATCTTCATCGAAAAACTGCAGTCCATTATCCGGGACATTTCCGTCAATGCAGAGGATTTATCCAATTCGTCGAAAAATTTATCGGCCCTCTCCCAGGAGATGGCGGGCAGTGCAGTCGAGGTCTCCGGCGAATCGGAAGCGATCGCAAGCTCTTCACAGGCGGTCAATCAAAATATCACCTCCATTGCCGCCGCCATGGAACAGTCCAGTGTCAACCTGTCGACTGTTGCGGCTGCCGCGGAAGAAATGACGGCCACCATAAATCAAATCGTCCAGAATACCGGGCAGGCCACCCAGATAGCCGGTGAAGCGGTCGATCAGGTTAAAAGCGCCACAAGCCGGGTACAGCTTCTCGGGCAGGCGGCAATCGACATCAGCAAGGTCACCGAGACCATTACGGAAATCTCCGAACAAACCAATCTGCTCGCCCTCAATGCGACAATTGAGGCGGCCCGGGCGGGTGAAGCCGGTAAGGGATTTGCCGTGGTTGCCAATGAAATAAAGGAACTGGCCCGCCAGACGGCTACTGCGACCAGTGAAATAAAAGAGAAGATAGACAGTATCCAGGTCACTACCAAAGGAACTGTTTCGGAGATCGAAAATATCAGCGGCATCATCAATAAGGTCAATGAAATCATCGTTACTATTGCGCTGGCCATTGAAGAGCAGTCCAGCAGTACCCAGGAGATTTCCGGCAATGTCAATCAGGCTTCAGCAGGCATTCAAGAGGTAAACAGCAAGGTGGTCGACAGCTCCGTCGCCTTTGATCAGGTGGCCCGGAATCTGGACCATATGAACCAGGTGTCGTCAAATATGTCACAGCAGTGTTCAGAGGTTAACGACAACACCCACGCTACATCCAAACTGGCCAACCAGCTCAAGGAACTCGTAGGACAATTTCAATTGGAAGAGAACCGCCAATGATACTTTGCCCCAGGAGCCTGGCCGAGAATGCCCTTTCTCCTCATATCTTCGTTAAACTTGAAAATAATATCCTCCGCCTGCGAGGAACGAGTGCGAGATATTAACTCTATGCCTCCGGTAATTTTTTCGAGTTTGCCTCAATCTGAGAAAAAATTGCTCTTCTCGGACAACCTCCCAGACGACAGCTAACTTGAAAACCTGAACGTTAGAGTGTTCTGTCAATAACAAGATGACACCGAAGGAATTCCTGCCGATTATCTTATAGAAGCACTGGAAATGTTGGCAAATATATTTTCCGGTTGTCGGCAGGACCTGATCCACTCCTGCACCTTGAAGCTTGTCTCAAGTTCTGCTGGTCAGGAAAACACTTCGGCTACGGGTATTTTAAGCGGTGAAATTACCAAAGGTCGGAAGAGTCACAGTGGAGATGAGCAAACTCCGGGAAAATGTATCAATGAAGATAGCGATGCGTCACTAAATTAATTAGTTAGAAAAAATGGCTGGAAATTATCAATCTGAGAGCAAGGTTGAAATGAAGATTGTTCTCTTCTGCAGAATGTGTCATTCAATATCTTGAATTATATATAAACGTTTACCAGCACTCCACCTGTGCAGAATAAGACTGCCTTGCATGGATAGGCTATAGCCAGTCATCCTGCTTACAGACAGAAACACTGGTAACCGTTTGCGTTCGTTGGGAAATGCCATAATTGTGCTGCTCCGGTGCACAATTGCAATTATAGAGACTGTCCATTCTTGGCTGTTAGTTTAAATGGTTAAGCCTATCATCCACTATAGCGCTCATAACAGCATTGGGTGCTGAACTTATCGTATAGACCGTCGTGGCTGTTCAAAGATATTTTCAATATTTTTATTGAAGATAATTAAACATCGTAGGGTGGAGAGGAATGTCATCCGTAATTTTAATTGGTATGCCTGGTTCGGGTAAGAGCACCCTGGGAGTTCTGCTGGCGAAAGAACTGGGGCTGGATTTTATTGATACTGATATTTTGATTCAGACACGTGAGCAGACAATCCTGCAGGCCATCATCGACGCGCACGGTTATCTGGAGCTCCGGCGGATAGAAGAGCTGGTACTGCTGGACAATAATTTTAGTGATAAGGTTGTTGCCACAGGCGGCAGTGCTGTATATAGCGAAAAAGGTATGCGGCGTTTAAAAACATTGGGCCGAGTTGTCTATCTGGCCTGTTCGCTGGTACAATTACGGCAACGCATTCACAACTACGACGATCGGGGAATCGCTATGTTGCCGGGTCAAAGCTTGGATAACCTGTTTGAAGAAAGGCGCATGCTTTATGAACGATATGCAGATCTTATGGTTGATACCGATAGTTTGACACCGGACCAAACTTTGCAACGTATTCTTGAGGTGTTGTGTTCTGACTAGATGATGGTGCAAACGAGTTGTTTTCCAGGGTAGCCCTCCAAAACACAACTTTTTGATCGAAACTGCTCTATCTCCCATTCACAGAAAGACGTGCTGTCAATGCGATCCGCAAAAAAAAACGTTTTTTTGAGGATCGCATCGGCAATATTGACAAGCTCGTAAAAACATCAAAACCATAGATGGCTAAGTAGATAAGCGCAGACTTCGAAAAGCTTCAGAAGGTTAAGATTTCTATGCCCTTTGGCTCGTGTTTACGACGCCATCAATTTATAGCAATGCATGGAGTTTCTCCATCAAGCCACTCAGTTTTTCCGAACGATCAAAACAAAACTGCATTTTCACAAATTTCTTCCTCAGTTCGATTACCTGATCCTTGACCGTTTTACCCTCCACAGCCGCCCCATGGATCAACTGGGCAAGGCCTTCAAAATCAGATTCCTTCATACCAAAACGGGTCATCTCGGACACCCCCATACGCAGAGAACCGGAAGCGGTAAATCCCTCTTCCTCAGGGGTCGCCTGATAATTGACTATGATATTGTTTTTTTCCAGGCAATCGGCAACAGCCGGCCCTTTGGCATATCCAACGCTCACTATGACCTGATGGGTATGGGTGAATCCATCCGATTCTTCCCCTGCCACCGTCATGCCCAACTCCGCAAGGGCGGAGGCAAAGGCCCTGGCATTGGCAATTACCTGCTTTTGATAGGCGTCCTTGAAATGGTTCATCTCATAAGCGGAAGCCAGAAGTCCGAGCATGGTACCCAGATGATGGTTGCTCACACTGCCGGGGAAGGTCCTCCGTTCAATGGCTTCCCAGAATGGATAACGGGGATCATCCACAGCATAGTTGCCGGCGACGATTCCTCGCTGGGTCCCAAAAAAAGTCTTATGGGTGGAGCCGGTCACCAGGTCTGCCCCCTCCTTGAAAGGCTCCTGGAAATGCGGGCCGACAAGTCCTAAAACGTGAGCCATATCATACATCAACACAGTGTCCAGCCCGGCATCCTTCACCATTGTGTGGATTTGGGCCACAGGCTCAGGATAGATGGTCATGCTCTTACCGAAGATGATCAGCTCCGGTTTATGGATCTCGATGAGCTTCTGACAGGCAGCCACATCTATTTTATACGGATTGTCCTGGCATACCGGAAAATTGACCACTGCCGGTTTCTCGGTTTTCGGATCCCTGGCAACAAAATCGCGCAAGGCCCCCATGGGTTGGGCACTCAAGTGGCCGCCATTGAGGATATGATTATTCAGGATCTTCCGGATACGACGCTGTTCGCGCTTTCTGTCCACCCGGTTGATATAATCCACCAAGGCACTGAACACTGCCGTATTGGCCATCTGTCCGGATACTGCGCGAGTCTCCACCTCCCGGCATCCCAGAAACTTTTTTATCTCCTCCGCCAGCAAGGCCTCCACCTCGCTGATGAATTCAGTCCCCTGATAATAGAACACTTCCTGATCGTAAAACGCCTTCACTTTTTTGTGTTCTGCATATCGTCCTGCAGGATCCATAATGGAAAGCATCCTGGAAAACGAGGAGGCGGTCTGCTCCGAGGGAATCAGGTTGATACATTGGGTTTGACGCCATGCGGTATTGTCCACGGTCTTTTGCACCAGGGTAGCTAGTAGGGCTTCACCCGGAGCCAGCTCGGACTCGAAATCCCGGTTTGCTTTTTCCATTACTTCGGCAGGCAATACCTCCACTCCCAGTTCATTCCACATAATGGCCCGGGCACTGGGCGGGGCTTCGGCCCTCATATGATACGGGACCACGATTCCAGCTGACATTTTGTTACGAATTTTGACTTCCAGGCTGTCCCCCTGAACCACATCGGCATCCACCAGTGCCAGGGCAATAGCCCTCTTGTTTTCCTCTTCCGTAAGAACTGAAGCAATGCCCTGGCCTTCCGTATTCCAGTAGGGGACCATGGTCCCACTGGTGACATGACCCACCAGACGTCCCTTTCGATACACTTCGCAACCGGTCCTGGCAATGCCTCTGCCGGTTATGGCCACCGGTACGATGACCCGGGGCAGGGCCTTGGTATCCGAGTAATCGAAATCCGCAATGCGTTTCAAGGCCTCGAACTGTTTTTTAAGAGCATCCCTGCCAATGAAATTCCCCTTTTGGGGGGCAAAGCTCACGGCGAATCTGGCCAGGGGACAGGCAAAAATTGGAATGGGTTTTTCTTCCGGATCTTCTCCAAACTCATGGCCGTACAACGGCAGCGAGGCCTCCAGACGAAGGGTGTCTCTGGCACCCAGACCAATGGGCTGAGCATCTCGAGCCAGGAGCAGATCCCATATCTTCAGGGCATCCTTCTGATCCATAAATAACTCGAAACCAAGGGGATCGCCGGTGTAACCGGTTCTGGCAAGCAATACCCTGGCGCCTGATATGATCACTTCACTCAAATTGTTTCTTAAAGGGATGGGCAGGCATCCCGATTCTATGAGAGAAGTGAGTATTTCTTTGGAAGCCGGACCCTGGAGACTGAGCATGCCCATGGCAAAAGTTTGGTCACTCAGCTGAATATCATTAAAAGATTCGGCCTCTTTCGTGAAATGATTCCAATCCCTTACCCGATTGGAGGCATTGACTACCAGGAGATATCTATCCTCAAAGAAGCGGTACAGATATGCATCATCCAAAGCGAACCCGTTCTCATCGGGAATGATGGTGTACTGACTCTCCCCCGTTTCCAGGGCACCCGCGTTGTTGGTCAATACTTTCTGGAGAAACGGCAGGGCTTCACCACCACTTATGATGAAACGTCCCATATGGGAGACATCGAAAAGCCCGGCGTGCTTACGGGTGGCCAAATGTTCTTGAATCACTCCCTTGTTATATTGTACCGGCATATCCCAGCCACCAAAGTCCACCATGGTGGCACCCAGTTGCCTGTGCTTTTCATTAAAAATAGTTCTCTGCAATGAAGACATACCTGGTCCCCCTTTTGAAAATTGATGGCGTCGTAAAAACTACCCAAAGGGCATAGAAATCTTTACCTTCGAATCTGAAGTTTTTCGAAGTCTGCGCTTATCTACCTAGCCATTGCTGATTTTAAGGTTTTTACGAGTTTGTCAAAATTAAGTTTTATCATTTTAACATCCATTGTGCGACTGCACACATCCGCAACCATCACCACAGTTGGACGCAAATTATTTAGTCTCCCTTTTTCGAAGCTCACTTTGCATTCTTATCGCTCCCCTTGCCACGATAGGCTTTGGCCAGTCCTCCTGCAGAGGTTTCCCGATAGAGAGACGGTAGGGCCTGGCCGGTCTCCTTCATTACGGCCGTCACATCATCAAAGCTGATCTTGTGCACCCCATCGGACAAAAGAGCAAAATGGCAACAGCTCAAAGCTCGGGTGGCCGCATGGGCATTTCGTTCGATACATGGGATCTGTACTAATCCGCCAACAGGATCACAGGTCAGGCCGAGATGATGCTCCAATCCCATTTCCGCGGCATACTCTATCTGACGGACGGACCCGCCCATAAGCTGAGTGGCCGCCGCCGCAGCCATGGCGCAGGCCGTACCCACTTCCCCCTGGCAGCCCACCTCGGCACCTGAAATACTGGCATTGAACTTGACCACATTTCCTACCAGGCCGGCGGTGGCAAGTGCCTTAAGGATTGCTTTCCGGGAAAGATTGAGGGTATTGGAAAGATAGTACAACACTGCAGGGAGTACCCCACAGGCCCCGCAGGTCGGTGCTGTGACGATGGTTCCCTTGGTGGCGTTCTCCTCAGAAACTGCGTAGGCATAGGCGGCGATCAAGCCATTGCTTCTCAAGTCATTTTTCAACATCATGGTCCTGGAAAGGATAGCATGTGCCCTTCGGGACAGTCCAAGTCCGCCGGGAATGATCCCCTCACTCCTCAACCCCCTTTCCAGCGACTTTTTCATAGTCTCCCAGACTGTTTCCAGAAAATCCCAGATCTCCGGCCCTTCACAGCTCTCCACATATCCCCAGAAAGACTCCCCGGATTCCAGGAAATAGGCGAGCAGATCCGTCATACAGGTCATGGGGTATATGTGGGTTCCCGTGCTGGAAGAAGCCCTGTCCTCCAAAGCTCCACCTCCCACGCTGTATACTTCCCAGGAGCCGCATTTTTCTCCCTTGTCATCCATGGCCTCGAACAGCATACCGTTTGGATGAAGGGGCAGCTCTTCGCCCTCTTTCCAGACAATTTCGAGAGATCGCGGCAGGATAGCCTCTTCAATGGCCTTGTCGGTCAAGTGTCCCTTTCCGGTTGCGGCAAGGCTTGCAAACAGGGTCACCCGATAATGTGCTGCCCGTGGATACCTTTGCAGGAATTCATTGGCAGCACGGCTGGGAGCCATGGTATGACTGCTGGACGGTCCCACACCAATGCGATAGAGTTTGCGTAAAGTTTCCATGAATTGAACTGCGTGCCTCGAATCTGAAGTTTGTCAATCGGGCCAACGTCATTTAAAATTCATCTAATAGGATCACGCCCGCATAACATGGCATGGGCAGTGGCACCGCGGGCCTGGGACTCCTGCAAATCATCAGGGGCTAGACCGACCGAAAGTTTTCCACCTTTTTGCCCACATCAGTATAGAACCTAAGCATACTGACCTCTTTAGTCAGCATTACCATTAGTGTCAGATCAAAGGGTCTCCGGTTGGCACACAAACGGTGATTATTCACCCGCAAGGTTGAGAATTCCACCATTCCTCAGTTTCCACCCTGCCCCGTAGTGTGCTTTTCCCAAGAAGGCCGTTGAATCTGTTGAAAAACATACGGTAAAAATTCGAATACGTCAATTTCAGAGTAATTAAAATACGGAATAATTATTTTCACATTAAAATTTTACGAATCACGTATTGTTTAATCATTTTTGTTTTAATTGTCTATCATATTTAATTGTTCTCCGGGGTCAATTCAGATGAATACCGTAACAAAACATAAAAGATGTCAAAATGAGCCAGGCGAAATGCTATGAAATGGTAATGAATTCGGGATACAAAGGAAAAAAAGCCAGTTGGAGGAAACTGCGGTAAACGTAGATCAGCTGCTATTCTCAAATATCCATCAGCCGTAAATATCGGTCATACTCCCCTTATTGCCATGGAGGGGGCAACACCGGTCATTTGTCAATACTGGAAAGGATCTGCTCTCATGTCATCATTTCCAGAAGAATTGCCTCAGCAAGGTAGACCAGGGAGGGGAGACTGAAAACATCTTTTTCAAGCCCTGAAAATGTGGCGAATATTTTTTCAGGTTGCAGGCAAAACCTGATCCGCTCCTGTACCTGGAAGATTGTCTCAAGTTCTGCCGGCCTTTATAACTCTTTAGCTCCGGGTGTTTTTAGCAGCTTGGTAACTAACCTGCATTGTTGATTCCTTAGAAGGTAAAACGACCAAGCATTGCATTCAGTTCATTGGCAAGAGTTTTCAACTTATCCGCACTTTGTTTAATCTCTTTGCTGTTTGCAGACATATCTAAAGTCGTCGTGCTGAAGTCGCCGATTTCTTTGTTTATTTCGTCGATGACTGTGGTCCCCTCTGCAATATTTACATTGGCTTCTTCAATGCCTGTTGATACCTGGCCGATGTTAATGGAAATTTCACTTGTGGCCGCTGACTGCTCTTCAATTGCGGTGGCTATTCCCGCAATAATTTCATTTATCTCATTGATTACTTTGGCAATTTGTTCAATCTGACCAACTGTTTCTTTCGTGGTTCCCTGTACTCCATCGATCTTGCCTTTGATTTCAGCTGTCGCAGAAGCGGTCTGTTTAGCCAGTTCCTTTATTTCATTGGCGACTACGGCAAAGCCTTTGCCGGCTTCTCCCGCCCGGGCAGCTTCGATAGTCGCATTGAGTGCAAGCAGGTTGGTCTGCTCTGAGATTTCGGTGATCGTTTCCGTCACGGCGCTGATGGCATCGGCAGCCTTGCCAAGTTCGTTCATTTTGGTCGAGGCGGAGGATGCCTGCGTGACTGCTTTTTCCGAGATAGACCTGGCTTTTTCAGAACTTTCGGCAATCTCATTAATGGTCGCTGACATTTCTTCAACGGCGGAGGCACCCATGCTGGTATTGCCTGTTGTCTCCTCCATAGTATTTGCCACCCTCATCATATTGGTGTGCATTTCTTCCGATGCGGCTGCTATTGCATTTGCCCGGGAGGAAGTTGATTCAGCATTGCTTGCTAATTTTGTTGAAATATCCTGCAGGTATTCCGAAGAGCTGTCCACGATGCCTGCATGGGTGGATACATCTCGAATAATATTTTGAAGCTTACCAAGGAAGATGTTAAACCACTTCACCAGTTCCCCGAGCTCGTCATGTGAGGCTATGGTCAGTCGTTTCGTGAGGTCACCTTCACCTTCGGCAATATCTTTTAAACCAGAAACAATTGCGTGGATCGGTTGAGTTACTTTGCCTGCAATGAGGGTGGTGACGATAAAGACTGCGACGAGTGCACCCACTGTAATAAACAAAACTAACAGAATCATTGACTTGGCTGGTCCTGACAACTCACTTTTATTCACTAGTGCGACAATAACCCAATCGGTTCCGTTTGAATACTGAGAATTGACCTGATACGGAGTGTTGTTTATATTCAGGATAAAATCGGCATGTTCCTTATCAAGCGCCTCTTGCAAGCCGGGCAGGTCTGTCTTGGCAATAGGCTTGTTATTATTGTCCGGGTTGCTGGGGTCTGCGAGTATAAGACCGGATTTGTGGAGGAGCATCGCGTAACCAGTTTCTCCTATCTTTATTTCACTGAGAATTTTGGTAAGCTTTTGTGAAGAAGCATCGATTGCCATTACTCCGTAGATTTTTCCGGTTGCGTCTTTGAAACTGCGTGCATTGCTGACAATGAGCGAGTGGCTGACTGCATCTTCATATGGATCTGTACGGATAATTGTAGCAGCTTGGGAGATTGCCTTAGTGTACCAGGGACGTTTTCTTGGATCATAGTTGTTGGAGATGGTCGTTTCGGGCCACTGAATATATCCCCCATCTCGAGTTCCCATATAGACATAAAGAGTGCCTGGATGATTTTGGGCATAATTATCGAATTCCTGGAATATCTGCTGTTCAATGCCGCCGTTTGCCGAAGGGGTCATTTTTTCACCTGAGCCTTGCAGATATGTGGTAATCGAAGAATCAGCTTTTTTTAACAATGCGTGGTTGGCGAACGTATCAATATTGTTGTCGAGATCGTTATAAAATAAACTAATAGTTCGATCTATCATTCCAATTTGTTGCTGGACATTCTTTAAATAACTCTGATGGATAGAGTTATTTATTAGATAGGCAACGGAAACAACTATGGGAACTGATGTTAAGATAATTAGAACCATTGAATAAATGGTCAATTTGGCTTTTAAAGTGCTGATTGTCTTTCCCATTACTGTTCCTTTTTTCAGAATATGCTGGTATTTTGTCAAGAGATTTTTATTTCTTGATAAAACCCTATCATAATCTAATTTATATCGTCAATAGAACAAGAGTAAAATAGTAGAAAAAGAATGGATACTTTTTTGAAAATGGAATAATGACTTTTAAGGAACAATTCCATTATTATGATGACAACGCCAGACCACCTTTACTATGCCAATTAGGTTGCAGGTTACCCCCCTTTTAGAAACTAACAAACATCTTAAACAAAGGAATATTTTTACTAATGAGACCTTTGGAAACAATTCATCTTATAGCCTGCGGTGTTCTGGCGCAGGATGTCAGGCAGATCGCAGCGCAACTGAACATCTCTCTGTCGATGGATTTTCTGCCGGGCGGACTCCACGATCGGCCGGAGGAGCTGCGCAAGCGGCTTCAGGAGAGCATTGATACTGCGGCAAAAGAGAAATCCTGTGACCGTATCGTCGTGGGCTACGGCATCTGCGGTCGAGGATCTGTGGGAATCAAAGCACCTCAGGTGCCACTGGTCTTCCCCAGGGTGCATGACTGTATTGCTCTTTTTTTGGGCAGTGACCAGGCCTACCAGAGGGAATTTGCCAGGTACCCCGGCACCTATTATATGACCCGAGGATGGTGCCAGGAGCAGGGGCAGTCTGAGGCGAAGGGCGACAGGAAAATATCGATTGGTTCTGAAACCCTTGGCTGCCGTGAGCTGAAGGATAAATATGGCGAACAGGGTGGTAACAGGATTATCGACTTTTTCAGCAGCTGGCACAAAAATTATCAGCGAGCCGCCTTTATTGATACCGGGGTTGGAAGTTTTGAGTCGGATATAAAACGCGCTAAAGAGCTGGCCCGGGAACACAACTGGAAGTATGAGCGGATCCAGGGCGATCTTACCCTCATGACCAAACTCATCACCCAAACATCCTCCGATGACGAGATTCTTGTGGTGCCGCCCGGACATTACACCATCTATTCCCCTTTTACAGGCGGCCTGGATTCGGCACCCCGCATGACAACCTCTATCCCGAAAACTTCCAACACCCGGCATTTGTTTTTTGACAAGGAGCCGGAACCGGCATTTTCCAGTCGATACGGTTTGGGGATCGATGCCGGCGGTACCTACACGGATGCCGTCATCTGGGATTTTAACGACAAGAAAATCCTGCACAAGCACAAAGCTCTAACCACCAAATGGGATTTTTCCATTGGTATTGACAATGCTTTGGCCGGCCTGGATCCAGATCTGCTATCGAAGGTGGAACTGGTGTCCGTCTCCACCACGCTCGCCACCAATGCCATTGTCGAGGGAGAAGGCCAGAAAACCGGTCTCATACTGATGGACAACACCCTCCAGACCGCAAGCGACCTGATCTCCCATTCGCCCAGATATACGGTAAAAGGCTCTATCAATATCAGCGGCGAGGAGATAGAGCCGGTGGATGAAGAAGAGGTTCGTTCCGTTGTCAGACGGATGGTCCAACGTGATGGAGTGGCTGCTTTTGCAGTTTCAGGTTTTGCCGGCAGCATCAATCCGATCCATGAGCTGACAGTGAAAAGGATAATCGAGGAGGAGACCGGCCAGGTGGCCTGTTGCGGTCATGAACTCTCGGACCTGCTTAATTTTGTAGTACGAGCACAGACCGCTCTACTCAACGCCCGGATCATTCCGAGGATGATCAAATTCTTTCGTGAACTGGGCCAGGTGCTGAACAGGCGACATATCGCAGCCCCGGTGATGGTAGTGAAAGGCGACGGGACCCTGATGTCTGAACGGATGGCCCGGGAACGGCCGGTGGAAACGACCCTTTCCGGCCCGGCAGCCAGTGTGGCCGGGGCAAAATTGTTGACGGGCCTCAACGACGCCATGGTGGTGGATATAGGCGGCACGACCACGGATACGGCGGATATTCGCGACGGCATGGTAGACGTTTGTCAGCGCGGTGCCAATGTGGGAGGCTTTGTCACTCATGTGAAAGCCCTGGATATGCGCACTTCCGGGTTGGGAGGCGATAGCCTGATCCAATGGAAACCAGGCGAGAAGGGCTTTGCCATCGGTCCCAGGCGGGTAGGGCCACTGGTCTGGGCCAATCATACCGCAAAAGGGATGGATGATGCCCTCAGGTACATGGAACAACGGCCGTTGCTGCATCAGACCCAGGTGATTTTTGTGGCAATGGCCGGACAATTTACTTTTCAACCGACGGAACAGGAGGCACGCGTCTTCGAGCTGCTTCGTCAGCGCCCTCATACTCCCGAGGAACTTGCTGAAAAGCTGAGCATCACCTCGTCGATATTTCTGCCGATGGCCCGGTTGGAGGAGAGTGGACTGGTTCAGCGATGCGGTCTGACGCCAACGGACCTTCTTCATGTCAAAGGCGAATTTGTTCAATGGAATGTGGAGCCGGCTCATAGAATTCTGGCTATGTTGTCCTCGCTGACGGACAAAAGAATTGAGGAGCTCATTGACGAACTGTTCGGCAAAATCCACCGGCGGCTTGCCCTGGAGCTTCTCAACAAACGACTCTTCAAGGATATCTCAGAGGAGGAGATTGCCCGATCTGCCGTGGCCAGGCAATTGATAGAGAGTTTTTTGGTCTCCGGCAACACGGTCAGTGCTAAAAAATCCGGCTACCGACTGAAAGCTGAATTGCATCTTCCGGTGATCGGTATCGGGGCTCCGGTGCAGTATTTCCTGCCTCAGGCGGGGAAATTGCTCAATGCCGAGATAATTATTCCGCCCGATGCAGATGTGGCCAATGCCCTTGGGGCCATTACCAGCCATATAAGGATCAGGCAGCAACTGGTCATCAGCCCCGACAGTCTGGGGCGATTTGTGGTTGAGGGAGTGGCAGGTAATCAGGTATTTAAAGATCTTGACGAGGCGGAAAGCTGGAGTGTGGCTTACCTTAAACAGAGCGTAAGAAGCCGGGCACTGCTCGCCGGAACCACCAGAAAAACAGTTGCCATGGAAATCGATGACAAAGTGGTCAATAGCGAAAATGGGCTTTCCCTCTTTCTGCACAGGCGGTTGACGGCGACCCTGCAGGGCAGCCCGGATCTGGTATTAGCGGCAGAGGGCATGGTGGCCATCTAGCTCGGGAAAGCTGAGTCGTTCGACAAAGGTTTGTTGAAAATCGATATTGGTCGCCAGCTCGATTACCGATATTTTTTTAACCAGGTTCTCAATCTGCTCAAAATAGTTTTCATTGCACAGCAGCATAATCGCCCCGGCTCCGGCAGAATTTCCGGTCATTTCGATTCTTGAAGGATCGACAAAGGGTACCATGCCCAGGGTCAATAAATCCGTGCGATCGAGATTTGAGCCAAAGGCGCCGGCAATCAAAATTTTTTCCGGCACCCTCAGCCCTGCTGCCCGTAGAAGATACTCGATGCCGGTGATCAAGGCTGATTTGCCAAGCTGTACTGCGCGAATGTCTTTCTGGCTGATCGAAATACTCTTTCTGGTGGCCGAGATATCCCCCGGCACAATGATATATTCTTTTTTGCCGGTGGAAGAACTCTGCGTCTGACTGTCTGCCGGACTCTTCAGCAGGCCGCTCTTATCGATAACCTCCGTACGCAGCATTGAAGCAATCGCACTGATCACTCCCGATCCACATATTCCGGAGGGGCTTTTTATTTCGCCTCGGCTCTTTTGAATGATCCGGTAATCCGGAGTGGTGTCAGGGCCATGAATGACAACCCGGTCGATGGCTCCAGGGAGAGCCTGCAGGCCACAGGATAAGGCGGCTCCTTCAAAGACCGGTCCGGTAGCACAGGAAGTGGCAAAGAAGGTGTCTTTTGCCTTCAATACCAGTTCTCCATTGGTGCCCAGGTCTATCAAAAGAGTTCCCTCGGGCTCCTTTTCCAAGGTGGTTGCCAGGGTGGCAGCGAGAATATCTCCACCGAGAAACCCGGATATCTGCTCCAGGGTATGGATGGTGACTTTTGCAAAAGTAAAGCCAAGGCTCGATGCCGTTGTCCGGCGTGCTTCGGCGAAGACCGGTTGATACGGTGCAAAACCGATAGGAAAGGGATCTGCGCCGAGCAGAATGTGGATCATGGTTGGATTGCCGACGACCACCATCCGCCTTAAGGAATCAAGGTCGGCAGTAGAGTGGCCTACCAGTTCTCGCACCCCCCATTCAATGGCATGGACCACCAGCTGCTGCAAACGGGCGAGCCGCGTCGCATCCTGGCCGATCCAGCCGATCCGGCTCATCACGTCGTCGCCATGAAGAGCCTGGGGATTTTTTACCGCCAGTGAATACAGAACTTTTCGGCTCCCTATATCACACAGGTAAAGAGCTATGGTGGTCGTGCCAAGATCAACGGCAACCCCAAGGTCCGTCACTGCTGATGCCTTTCCCTGCGAAGTAAAGGAGGCCGGCAGAGCGGCAGGTGGCTTGCTGATGATATTGGAAGAAAGCAGGGACATTTCGGGAATTCTCAGCTTCATGTCCCCGGTTACACGCAGGGTGCAGGCCTCCGTCTCGGTAATGTCGCCGGATTCGTGCACTACTTCCACGCGACACTTGCCACATACCCCTTTGCCGCCACAGTCGGAACGAAGCAGTATATTATTGGCGATCAGTGTCTCAAGCAGGCTGTCGTTTGTTTCAGCGGTAATTTTTCGCCCGGCGGGCTGCAGGTAAATATTAGATGTGGACTGCGCCATGAGCCTATCCTTCCCCTAATCCTTTATGCGCATTTCGCACTGAGTTCTTTTCGAGCAGACATCACAGGTGTCTCCAACTGTCTTGCTGGTATATTCCGGCCCTATGCCAACCAGACAGCTGATGCTTTTAAAAGGCCGGAGTATACCACTTTCTCCCCCTGTCACCCCTATTTTTTCGAGAGGAAGAAGGCTGCACAGATTATCCTGATCATCGAGTTCCCAACCATGGACCGAACCCGGGCTTAGAAAAGGGCCGACTCCCCAGTTAAGCTGCCGGGCCTTTTCTTCAATAACTTCGTTGATCTTTTGTCTGGTCTTCTCCAGAACGACCAGGCCAATGATATCGAAGAGGTAGGCGTCCATGATTCTTTTTTCTTTGGATGCCCTGAGGGCTATATGCTCCAGTTCATCTCCGGCAGTAAAGACTGCGATGAGTCCATATTTTGCCCCGTCCATGAATTTATTGGAAAAGCCGAGAGAAAGGTGTCTGGATTCGCCTTCATCAAAGGGCTTCAAGGAAACCGTACCTCCGCTGACATCTTTAACCTGAAGCCAGCGAAAAACGGCACGGGGATGCCACTTCCCCTGTATTGTACTGAGCAGCTTATCAGCCGTCTCAAGGAGTTTTGTCCCAGTTGCCCCGGTTTTAAGAGTTGCGGCAAGATCTTCCGGGGCAATGGTGACATTGACTCTATCGAAAATGTGTATCTGGGCGAGGGCTGAGTCCATGTTCATGCATCGGATACGACTTGATAAGACACCTGCCGGTAAATATGGGGGCTGGTGGATGGTTTTTCGGGGAGAACTCGGCAAATCCCTCTGCCTGATATGGCTCAAGGCCGTTCGACTGATGCCGAACAGCCTTTTTTCGAGCCTGAAGTAAGGTTAATGCCTGTTAAGCGACAATCCGGTTCGCCCGCACACCTTTGATATAGTTCATGCAAAATTGATCATGACCGGCAAGCATATCGGCGGTAGTCACGATTGCCATAATATCCTTGTCCAGCGGATCCATTATGGCTGAATCGTAACCATTGGCAATCATCATGGCAAGAAAACAGCGATTGATGATCTTGCGCTGGGGAAGTCCGTAGGATACATTCGACAAGCCTCCCGTGGTATGCACCCCGGCAAGTTCGGTCATTATTTTCTTTACCGCCTGCATGGCCATG
>Ga0055480_10000368_pt1 | contig 16569 bp, 7 predicted proteins | sample Muzzi_PWB_D2_FD_57935 | JGI IMG/M metagenome (GOLD analysis project Ga0055480, IMG submission 57935) | Wetland microbial communities from San Francisco Bay, California, USA, that impact long-term carbon sequestration - Muzzi_PWB_D2 | ecosystem: Environmental > Aquatic > Marine > Wetlands ... | reverse complement strand
TGACGGCATAGATACGCGTGGTGGTGGCGTTACGCTGGGCCACGTCTTCGCGATCCAGCTCCGCGATACGATCCTTGATCATCTTCAAATTCTTCTCGCTCGCCTGCACGATGAGCTGGTTGGTGTTGACGTCGGCCGTGATGGCCACCGCGGTATCCTGCGGACCGCCGGGTTTGGCACCGCCGCGCCCGCCCATTTGCTGCTCGGCCGCACGGCGATCCTCGAAGATCTGCTTGAGCGACTCTGCCACGTCGCCCGCGTCCGCATGCTTCAGGATGATGGTCTCGGCCTGCATGGCCAACGGCGATGCCGCCTCTAGCGGGTCGATGACCTGCTTTTGAATCTCATCGAGCTGGGCCTGGGTGCCACGCACAATCAACATGTTGAGGGCGCGGTTGGCCTGCGCCAGAGGCGGCTCCTCGCCGCCGCTGGTACCGGCACCGCGCTTCTGCTGCCACAGACTCGTGATATTCTGTGCCACTTCGGTGGCGTCAGCGTTCTTGAGCGCAATCATCAAGATGCCGGGTTTTCCGGTGGCGGCTCCCGGGATGTCGATGTCTTTCAGCGCCCGCTCGACAAAGTCGAACACCATGTCACCACCGAGCACGATCAATGCGTTGGCCGTATCGTCCACCTCGGCCGCAAAGGGTTCCATCGTCTGTGTCGCGCCGCGTCCTTGCCTGCCCATGTAATCCGTGAACAAGTTCTTGAGCTTCTCGTACACGAGGCGTGCATTGGCGAACTCGAGCTTGTAAATGCGGAAGTCGACTTCCATCCTCTGCGGCACGTCCAGCGCTGTGATGAGCGACTGGATCTTCTCGAAGCGCTCGTCATCGGCGAGCACGAACAGCTTCTTCGACGCGTCGACGCCGGTGATGGTAAAGCCGCCCGATTCCGCGCCGGTCGGCGCTCCGCCACGACCGCCACGGCCCCGTCGAGCGGCTCCGGAACCGGCGCTACCGAATGCCTCTTTGATGGCATCCGCGACCGCCGTCGGCTTGGCGAACTCCAGATCAATGATCCGGACCGTGGCTTCGTTGCCCTTGCACTGCTCTTCGACCTCCGCGATGACCTGCCGGATGCGTTCCTCCAGCCCCGCCGCCGCACTGTAGAACACCACCTTGGATCCCGCTTCGCCCACGAATTTCGGGCCGGCCGCACTTTGTGGCGGGGCGCTGCGCGCTCCACGGCGGGTAGGACCGGCAGACCCGGCAGCGCTGAAAAGCGCCGTCAGCGTTTCAGTCACGGTCATGGCATCGCAGTAGGCGAGATTGACGGACTTGTAATCCTCGCGCGCCTCGGGGACATCAAACAGCGCGATGGCCTCGTCGATCTCCTCGAGCTGTGATTCGGTCGCCTGTACGGACACGATGTTGAGCGAGGCGTAGGCGACGAAGGTGGCGGTGTTGAGGGCCGTGCCTCCCGGCGCCGAACCCACGGCAGCATTCGACGCGCGCCCGCGTCGCCCGGCCGTGGCGGTGCGACCGCCACGACCACTCGAACGGGGGGACGACGGTCCGCCCCCTGCCTCATCGCCGAAGCGCGCTTCGAGATATTCGACGGCCTCTTCCACCGGGGCGTACTTCAACTCGTAGTTCTTCCAGATCCGTTCGGCGATGTCCTGGCTCTCCAAATCGTCGATCAACTCGCCGATGTAATCCAGCGCTTCGACCGGCGCCATCACGAGAATCGTATTGGAAGCTTCATTGCTGGAGATCTTGATGTCGTGAGGGTCGACGTTGAGCGGGCCCGCCTCCGTCATCATGGTGATGGGTTTCGGCAGACTTGCCCCGGCCTCGGTCGAGGCGGTACTCGCCGACGGCTGTGCGGCGCCGCGCCGAGCGGGCTGGCGGCGGCCGGCGCGCCGCTGTGGCTGTGGCTGCGACCGCGGGCGCGCCGCGGCCTCGTCCAGCCCGAGCCAATTCGTCAAAAGCGCCTCCACATCCGTGGCGCTGAGCTTCTCCAGTTGATACACGCGGTGCGCACTATGGATGGGCTGGGGGCGATCGATCGTCGCCAGCAGTTTCATGATCACCGGAAAGTGCGTCGACTCCGCACGTACGATCAGCGTCCGGTCGCGGGGATTCGGCGTGATCCGTACCGCTTCCTCCGGCAACTGCGGAATCTGCGGTTGTGCTACCTGTGGTTGCGCACCGGGCGGTGACGGCTGCCCCGGTTGGCCCTTGCCGCCCTGTTGTTGCGTTTGCTGCTGTCTCTGCCGTTGTATGCGCATGCGCTGCATTTGCATTTGCTGTTGGCGCTGCATCTGCTGAACCGTCGCGCGCTGCGATTGTGTGGCGTTGAACATCTCATTGATGATCTCGGCCGCCCGGTACACGTCGATGTGCCGTACTTGGAGAATGCGAATGTCGGGGAGGGTCGATAGTTTGTCGATTTCCTCTGCATACTCCTTGACCATGTCATCGAGTTCCTTGAGCCGGCCCCGCGGTCCGCGCATGATCAGGTCGCCGGTGTTCGGATCGAACATCGCGGTGATCTCATTACTCAGTCCGCGTCGCTTCTTGGGTTTCTTCTCCACGTCCTTGTCTTCGGCGCCCTTGTTTGGGACGTCCTTGTTCGCAATGAAGGACCTCACATTGTTCGGAATCGGGTCCACGGGCTGCGACACACCCGGCTCGGCGGAAGGATCGGGCTCGACGATCTGCTCGTTATCGTCGAGCGGGTTGTCGTTTTCCGGCGGCTCGTTGTTCGCGCCGTCCGGCTTGGGGTCCTCGTCCACCTGCCCGAGCACTCCCGAAGCGGATACCAGCACGGCATCCGCCAGACGATGAAACGCCGTAGGCATGACACATTGATTGGCGTTCGCGCCGGCGTCTTCCGGCCCACGGTACGGAGGCAACACTTTTACCCCGTACGTCGGGTCTCCCACCGTGGAGATGTTCACCTCCGTGATGTCCAATTCCGGGTTCTTGGCCTTCAGCCATTTGAGGAAGTGCTTGACGTTGCCCTTGGTCGGTAGCTCGACCGGTACGGAGTCCGTTACGAGATCATCCGGATCCGCCTTGTCGACGTACTTTTCGATCAGTGCTATGATTTCAGGAAAGCGTGACTCGTCCGGATATTTGATGATCAACGTCTCCGCCCAGGAGGCGTAATCGACCTTCGGCTTCTCACCCTCCCACATCGCTTCGAGCACCATCTCCAGATCGTACGCGGCGTCAAACGCCTCGGTGTATTGAAGGTCGTAGAAGAGCTTGGGGATCGACTGCTCTGTGATTCCCTTTTGGTCGTCCGCATCCATGCTCGCCACGATGTCATCGATGCGCACGAGCTTGGCCGGTGACGCCGACACGACCATGGTCTTGGCAATCAAATCGGCTTGAACGTAGACGTGCGTGCCGACGCGTTCGATCTCGGTGGTGAACTCATCGTCGTCGTCAATATCCGCTTTCTTCGCTCCCGGCCTGGGACGCGCCCCCTTCCGGGGAGCACCCGGACCCACCGCATCTACATCGTTCATAATCAGATCGACGAGCTTTTTGATGTCGGCGTGCTTGATCTCGTAGACCTTAATTTGCCGTTCCGGTGCCGCTATTTTGTCCAGCGTGCGAATGTAGTCTTCCGCCTGATCGACATCCTCGGACGGTCCGTGAAGTATCAGCGATGTTCCCCCAGGCGCCTCCGTGATCACGAGTTCGTCCGACGACAAGGATGGCGTTGTGGCAGCAGGTCCACCCGGCTGCCTTCTTGCGCCTCTGCGCGCCGGCGCTTTTCCTATCCCACCCATCATCTCCTTGATGGCCTTGACCATTTCGCCCGGATCGGCCCTCTCCAACTCGATCGTACGAAAGACAATTTCGTCCGCATCGAGGATCACGTCGAATTGCTCCACCAGCTTTCGGGCTTCCACGATGACCGCCGCCGGACCGAGCACCACGACGCGCGAGTTGTTCTCGTCCGCAGTCAGGTGGTAAGGCTTGTCCGTGGACGCTTGCTTCTGACTCGCAACGCGTCCGCGTCGCGCGCGGGGTTTTGCGGCCGGCGCTTCCGAGCCGGTGACCGGGCTGCCCGACAGGTCGCCCGCCTCGATCATCTCCTCCACTTTCAAGGTCAGGAAGGGCTCGATGAGGTCCACGATATCCGCCGGGCCTGCATTCTTGACGGGGATAAAGGCGATCTCCATGCGATCGCCGGCGGCAATCGATTGGTCGAACTGGGCGATCAATTCCTTGGCCGCATCCACGATGATTCGCGGTCCGGCGATCGCAATCCGTCCCATGCGCTCGTCCGCCGCGAGATGGTAACGGTCGCTCGAATTGGCGAGCGCAGCCCCGCCGACAGGCTGCCGCCGCGGGACTCTCGGCGCGGCAGGCTTGGAGGCGTTCACGGGCGTGCCGATTTCGGCAAGTTGTCCGTTCAGGATGAGTTGTTCGATTTGCAGATCCAGTAACGGCTGCACGAGCGCAATCAGTTCCTCCGGATCGGCAAACTCGACGGAGACGAACTCGAACACGACAGGCTCGAGGTCCGCCGGCGGCCGGAGAATCTCCATGAACTTTTCGATTTCTTCAAACTCATCCGCGGCGGCGATGATCACCATCTTGCGCGTGGCGCTCTGCGCCACGATGCGCGGCTTCGTATCGTCCGCCCCACCTGCGGCGGGTTTGCCGGTCACGCGACGGCGTCCGACCGGCTTGGTCGTACCGCCCGCCAGCAGTGCCTCGAGGTCTTTCGCCATCTGGTCCAGATCAGTTCCCGGTGGGAAATCGTCGTACACGCGGACCTCGCGCTCGTCGTCCTCGACATCGAACTCCTGAATGAACTGCGCGATGTCCTCCATCTGATCCGGCGTGGTCTCGATGATGAGGAACGGATCGAGGTCGACAATCTTCAAGGTCTCCCCCGTCGCGACGGTCACAGAAGTGCCAGCGGCAGCCTTGCCGGTCCTGCGTCGCGGCCGGCGCCTCTGATTCCTACCAGGTGTCGGCACCTTATCACCGAAAAGCGTCTGGATGGCGGAAATGATCTTCTGTGGATCGGCAAAGCGAATCTCGAAGGTCCGCTGAATGAACTCGATGGGCTTGTCGAATTCCGCCTGGAGCGCGCGAATCGTCTCCAGTTCGGCTTCGCTTGCGTTGCGCACGATGATTCCGTCGTCCGTGGTCTCAAACCGGATCTTGTCGTTCTGATTCTCGGTCAGCAGCGCCTTTAATTTTTCCAACAATTCGGTGGGTTCGAGATTCTCCACCGGCAGGATGACGAACTCGGCGGGCGGTTCCTGCGATTCGAGTTGATCGATGACCTTCTTGTACTCCGTCCATTCCCGTGCGGAACAGAGCACATAGAGCAGGCCCTGATCGTCGTCCGGCGTGAATTTTCCCGTGGCCGGTCGTGTTGCGCGCGGCGTTCTGCGCGACACCCTTCCGCGACGCGCCTTTCTCGCTTGCGGCGCCGGCGATGGTATCGACACACTTCCCTCCGCGTCGACCTGCTGCAAAATGCTGGCGATAAACGTGGGTGTGTTGTTGCGGATGGTCGCGATGTGCAGGGACACCACCTCGTCAGGCGTATCGACAATCTTGACAAGATCGCGCACCTTCTCCAGGTCGCGTTCTCGCCCTGTGAAGTAGAGCCCTTTGCCGGAAGGCGCGGGTACAACCTCTGCCGGCATATCCGTACTTGGCGACGTATCGCCGGCATCCAGAAGTTCCGTCACCATGGCGGCCGCGGTGGCCGAGTCAATGTACTGCAGGGCAATCGGCACGTTGCTCAAACCGCCGGGCACGTCCAGCTGCTCGACGAGCGAACGAACAAGCTCTACATCGTCCTCATCCGCAATGGCGATGATCGCACTGGACACAGGGTGGGGAATCAACGTCATGTCGGAGAAGCTCGTCGCGCCTGCCCCGCTCTTTCTGGCAGACGGCCGCTTTCTCCTGGACCTTCGCTTTGTGCGCGCACTGGTCGACGTGCCCGCCGAGGGAGCCAATCCGGTGCCGGATTCCAGGATCTGCTTGATCGTCGTCACCAACTCCGCCGGATCGGCGTATTTGACCTCGATGACCACCGGTTCGTAGGGCACGGTCGTGTCCACGTCGAGCAGCGGCAGCAGCATCTCAATCTCTTCGATCTTGTCCTGCATGGCGCGCACGATGATGACGTTGCGCGCATCCACGGGTATGACGCTGACGTCCGGCTCGTCGACCATCAGTGCGCTTGCCCCGCCGGCTGCGCTCTTGCCCCTCCGTATGGGACGTCGCCCCGGTCGTGTCCCGCCGCCTCCGCCATCAAGGTCCATCAGGTTCTGGAGTTGCTCCACCGCCTCGGTGGCGCTGATGTGTTGCACCTCGATCAACTTGACGATTCGCGGATCATTACTGCGGTTGACGAAAACCGTCTCCAGCTCAAAGAACTTCTCAATGTGTTCCACCAGTGCAAAAATGATCACCGAGTTCGAGTCTTCCAGTTGGGTCACACGCACATAGTCCGGGAGGAAATCGCGGATGGGATTCAGGTCCGCCACCGAGCCCGACTCCGGCGTATAGATGACCAGCACCAACTCATCGTCCGGCAGGTTGGCCGCACGATAGGCCGCGCGCGATCGATACATTCGATCCGGCGGCAACTCGCGGTAATAGTCCGCCACGCGGATGACCTGCAAGTGCGTCGGCTGCCGTACAAGCCAGTACGGATCCGTGGGCTTGTAATTGAACAGCAGCATGCGCACGCGACGGAGCAACTCGTTGAAACTCAATTCCTCTTCCGTGACGAACGTCACCTTGCCATCGCGCGGTGCCTCACCGATCACACCAAGACCCGTTTCATGGGCGATGCCTTCGATGAGCTGGGCGTAGGTACCGTTGGAAATGCTGAACATATAGGTCCGCTCTTCCGGCGGTACGACATTTAGCACAGGCGGGATATCCAGTGGGGTCGTAGGGTCGGAAGGCCGATTTTCGGCGGCGCTATCCGAGGCACGTCCCTGTCGATCGCCGGACGACTCTGAAGGACGTGGGTTCAAGGCACCCGGGCGCGCCCGGTTCATTCTCCTACGAGGGCTCGTAGGCCGCGTTTCGTCGTCCACGGGCGCGGGTTGTAGGGCGCCGTGCTCCCCATTTTTCCCTTCTTGCTCCAACAGGTCGTCAATGCGTTTGCGGAGTTCGGGATCGATTTCTACCGCCGGCTTGTCGTCATCGCCTTTTTTCGCGTCGGCGTCCTGTGCCTTGTCGGCCCCGGCCTTCGATTCGGCGTCCTGCTTATTCCCGTCGGATTTCTTGCGCGGCGCCGGGCGACTGCGCTTCCTGCGCTCCTGCGCCGCCTTTCTGGCCTCAGCGCGCTTGATCGCTTCCTCGTTGGGCCGTTCGTTTGTACTCTTTGCGTCCTTCTTGTCTGGCGGCGGAGACGCTTGCGCGAGTGCGGCCACCGACGTCACGACAATCGACAAGACCGCGACGAGCCATACTCGAAAACACCGCGGCAGCGTGCTTCGCATTACCGATTTCTTCCTGGCGGTCATGGCCGCTTCTCCTATCGATCCGCACGACATGCCGGCACGCGATGCACCCGGCAGCTCGCCGTCGAGCGATGGGTTGACTGAACGATTTCGCACAACTTCACTTCTTTCCAATTCGTTTGCCGGAGCCCTTGCGGCGCGACGTGGGCCTCCGAATGGTCCGCCGTCCCTTTCCGCGTTTCGAGGGTCTCGCCTTGGTCGCATTGCGCGATCCTCTCTTCGGCGCGGGTACCGCCTTCGTGGCCGACTTTGCGGCACCCTTGTCCTTACCGCCAGCTTCCGCAGGGCCCCTTTTTCCGTTGATCGGGCCTGTGGCGGGCGGCCCTTTGCTGGTGGGCGGCACGCTGCCGGCTCCAGTCGCCGCCGGTACGACCTCACTACCGTGCGACGCGGCGGCCGGCGTCTCGTCCCCGTGGTTTGTTACTTCCACAGGCGCGGCAGGGACGGCAACCGTCTCAGCAGGCTTCGAAGAGGGCGTCTTCGTCGCCCCCACAGCTTCGCCCGGAGCAGGCAAATCGGTCGCCCTCTTGCTACTGTCGGGCTCACCCGATTCCGTGTCGAGCTTCTCTTCGGCATCATGCTTGTCCAGGGCTTCCTGGATCCGCTTCGCGGCGAGTTTGAGATTCGGATAGTCGTCTGCTACATCCGCCTTGACGTCATCGCTGATATTTGCCCCGATCGGATAGACAAACAAGTCACTCTGTCTACGCACAATCGCCCCACGGGGATGCACAAAAAGGAGCTCGCCACCGTCAAATTCGTCGCCCGGGCGAAAATACGTATTGGCCTTGGTACGCGAGTGATAGACCATGATTTCGGCTTGCCGGCTGTCTCCGTTGCGGCTCGCCATGGCCATGACGAGTTGCTGCAGCTGGCCGTCCCTCCACCGCTGGGGCCCCAGGTCTCTCGGGGGCGGGGTAGTCCTTGAGCCTTGCTTTTCGACCACCGCCGGGGGCTTTTCAGTGATCGCCACCTCCACTTGCGCAGTGCCGCTGTTGTCCGACGTGTCGGTCACGGTAAGCGTGTATATCTGTGTGAAGGGCTCTTTGGTATCGATTCGGGGGCGGAGCGAGTTTGGATTGCTTAGATGATCCGACGGAGCCCACGTGATCGTGTAGTCGCCATCGCCGCCTGTTGCCGTGCCGTTGAGCATGATGCCGCGTTTGCCGACTTCAGCCGTCAAGTCACTGCCTGCGCTGACCACCATCGGGTCAAGCTCGATATATTCCGTAAAGGGCGTCTTGTTCCAAATCTGTGCGTAGTTGCGGTCTTCGTGCCGTACGATTTGCTCGGGCTGTCTTAGTTCCTCTTCGGTGAGCTTTCGTCCGAGCATTTTGTGCTGCGGTATGACCAGAACCTCAATGGGTACCCGCATTTGTACACGTTCGACGCGTTTTCCCTTGCGTTTCTTTCGCGAATCCTGTGATGGATAGATGGACACGTTGCCGACGCGTACCAGATGGGGTAGTTCGGCGACCGACCTGAGGAAACCGATCGCCCCCTCCAGTGTACCGGTCGCATCCACCGAAAGAGTCATTTTCCGGGCGTCGGTCTTACCGAACGATGACATCCGGTTGCTTCCTCCCGACACGTTCGTCTCATCCAGGTGGTGGATCGCAATCAGTCTGTTGAGACGCTCGCGCAGGTCGTTCTCCAGCTTGGCGGCATCCAACGAACCACAACGCTCGAGGAATGTCTTGTACGTGAACCTGGCGTGCTCGACCGCTGCCTCGCCTTCGAGCAGGTTGTTCAACTCGGTCTGGGCATCCGCCACGCGAGTCTTGATCGTGAACAGGGGCTTCAGCCACTTGGGGTACACCCACGTGGCCGCAAGCCACATGGCCGCCGACGCCGCAAATACGGATACAAGTATCTTCGTCCTTCGATCCATACGAACTCCGGGGAATTCGGTGCCGCGGTCGCCGCGGTCCATGCCTGCAAATCCTAACGCCGCATCGGATCCTTCCGTGAAACCTCATCCTGCAGTAACTCGATACGCAACTCCTGCGAGAACGGATACAGATCCTTGGGCTGCTCCGATTGCGACGGCATGGTGACCTTGAACCGTGGGTCGCTGCACGAATCGCGCCGGAAGGACTCGAGCGAACGAATCACCTCGCTCGCCGTTTCCCGCCGTTTGGTCTGCGTCTTCAACACGACCTGTCCGTCGTCTTGCCGGACCGACAGGTGACCGAGCACGATTTCCTCGTGACTGGGTAGAACGGAAACGACATCCTGCATCACGTCGACCCAGACATATTGCTCGTCAAAATCCTTGATCTCATCGACGAAATTGAGGAACTTGCGATTGTCCTTTACCTTGACCTCCAGTTCCGCGATCTGCTTCTCGATCGTGACCAGTTCTTCCCGATCTTTCGCAGTCAGACCGGTCAGCAGCACCCACCCGGCGACGAGGAACAGGGCAATGACGGCCGCGACCAGCGGCGCGCGACGCAACCGCTCCTGTGTCACCGACGTGGCTTTCTTGGGGTGCAGAAAATCAAAATGCAGCGCGACGTCGTCCGACTGGGCCAACACCAGTCCAAGGGTGGCCGCATACGCGGATGCCGCCGCCCCATCGTCCGGCTCCCAGCCGAAGGAAGACGCCGGATTGTACAATTCGGTGCTGACGGAGAGTTGCCGTTGTAGCGCATCGGCCAGGTCCTGCTCGATGCCCACGTCACCCCCGATCACGATCAGGTCGATCTGCGCACCGGGATCAGTCGCGCGGTATGCTTCGAACGAGCGCGTGACCTCAATCACCAAATTCTGAACGCACGCTTCCACGGACGCCTCCGACTCCGACGCCATGCCGTGCGGCGTAAACGTGAGACGAGGTCCCGTGTCGACGTCCGGAGCATCCGAAGGCGAAGACTCCGTGCCGGGCATGTCGGCCATAACCGGAATCAATGCCGACGCCGCGCGTGAAAACGCGAGGGCGCCGCCACGAAGCACATCGATCTCCGTGAGTGTCGGACGAACATCAATGAACACGACGAGATCCGGCATGGCGTGCTTGAGCCGATCGCAGAGCGCCACTTTGTGCGCATATGGTCGGAGTCCGACCCGATCCAACTTCAAACCTGCGGCCGCGATGGTCGCCTCATAGCGCTGCAGCACCTCACGCCGCACGGCGGACACAGGCACGTCCATTGTGAGCCCTTCCGGCTTGCCGGCCGGCACCGCAAAGTCGATTACGGCATCGGACACAGGGAAAGGCAGTTCCTTGGCGATTTGAATCTCCACCATTCCCGGCAGGTCGTCAGGTGAAGCCACTGGGAGCTTGAGGCTGCTCAGGGTGGATTGGTCTCGTGGAATATCGACGATGGCGGTCTTGGTGGTGATCCCCTCTTGCTGGAGCGCACGCCGAATATGCCCGCCCATTTGCTCGGGATCGGTGGAGTCGAGCCCCTTGGGGATCGCCACCGCCAACACGCGATCGATCTTGGGTCCGCGTTTGCCCATAAGGGCGTGCACCACACGCAACATGCGTGCGTCCCAATCGACCACCACGATCTTTTTGGGTCTTTTCTTACCGGACACGAATGTTCTCTTTATCCTCTTGCCGAATCGGGAACGTCACGCCAAGACTCGTCAGGTCGCGCACATATAGCACTTGCGCAACCGGCCCGACCATATCCACCATCGCTTGGAGCCGGGTTACCATGCCCATGTGATCCGCAAATCCCAACGCCTCAATCGTGAACTGCTGACCGCGCGCCGTGATCCGCGGCGCGAGCGCCTCGAAATCCACGAGATCCAGCAGGCCCTCCGTCACCAACCACGCGGGTGTCACCTTCTCCTCGGCGCTCAGCGCCGGACGGAGTTCAATAATCGCCCGTACCTGCTCCTCACTGAGGTCCAGACATCGCAGCACCAGCGCTGGTGCCGTGTTCACGTTGATCAAACCGACCAGTCGCTGCACGTCCGGGCGCTCCGTGGTCGTATAGTCCAACAGCGTCGCCAGGTGCTCGGGACGAAGGGGACCTTCGCGCAGCTCGCCACTGATCGAGCGCGGCAATAGCAACGACGCCGGTGTTCGGATCGGTCCTGACGGGGTTTGGACATCATCCGATTCTTGGTCTTCCTGGGGATTCTCGTCCTGGCCGTTTTGCCCTTCCGGATCAGCGGATTCGTCGCCTACCTGAGCTTCACCCTCCGCGTTTTCATTAGCGTTTTCGTCATCATCCCTGACCTGCTGACGCGTATCAGACTTGTTATCGCCTTTCCCGTCCGCGGTATCAGCATTGTCCCCACCGGACGGCGCCGAGCCGGTCTGCGTGCCGTCGCTGTTATCAGTGTTGCCAGGCTGTCCGGTATTGTCCGATCCGGGACCGCGACCGCCGCCCTGCCCGCGCGTCACCTGAACGATGTAGTCCACGATGTCGGGCTCATCCTCGAACACCATGGCAAGCTCGTCGCGCACGGTGTTTTCGTCGCCGAAGAGGTAGATGCGACGTCGGTTATCGTTGCTGACGTTGTCCTCGTAGGACACGACCGTCAGATAGGGATACAACCCGCGGTTCAGCACATTGTCCTGATTATCAGGCGGAAAAGAGTCGTCGCCGTCGTCCTCATTGTCCGTCAGCAACCCGTTGCGGTCGAAGTCTTCACCGTACATAAGCTGCGGCGTCACGCCTTTGACGAGCAACAGCTCCTCGACCGTATCAAACGGACCGTTCTTGATCTGGTAGGGCTCATCCAGGTCCTCATAGTAAATGCCTTCGGTGTCGCCGGCCTCGCTTTGCGGGTTCGCATCCGGATCGCGCCAGTCGAGGATGGCGGCCACGATCTCGCGTGGATCCACCTCAGTGTCATCACCCAATGCCGACCGCACCAGAATCAAGAGCTGATCGAAGGTGGCCTGATTCAGGTTGAGCTTGGACGATTCATCCGTGATGCCAAACCGAACGTACTTCTCGTCGTCAGTCGGATCGTCTGCCACAATACTGAAACGGTAGGCCGTCGAACCTTCGTCGAGATCTTCGTCGGTCCCCAGAATGGAAGGATCCACATCGTAGGCCCATACCAGAATACGGTTCATTTCGTCCGGATTGTGGTACCAACGGTCCATGTGAATACGGTCCGTGCGCAGTAACATCTTGACGTGTTCCAAGCCGGCCTCGGCCGCAAGCCTGGTCTGCAGCCGAAACGCGACGGCCTTGGTTGCCGCCAAATCGGCATTGATGCGAAACGCATACATAGCGCCAAAGACGCCCAGCAGCAGGAGCACGAACAGCACCGTCGGCAGAATCACCGCGCGACGTGTCATGGTGCGGCCTCCTCGCCGAGCATCTTGTCCATGAACGCCTGCCCCTCACGCGTGATCCGCGAACGAAACAACGGATCCGCCTGAACGAGCCGTACCACGCGCGTCTGCTGACTCGGGCGCAGTCGCTCGCAATCCACCGGATCCTTGTTCAGACAGGTGCAGAATTCGTCGTTTTCCTTGCTCTCGAACTCCTTGCCGAAGGGTGCCTCGCCCTCGAATCCGATGGTCACCTGTACCATCTGCGGAAGCGGGTTCTCCCCCTGCACGTTCCAGGTATCCCACCATTTGCTCCCGTCGAAATAACAGAAACGCAGATACTTGATCTCGGGCGCGTAGAGTTCTTCCCAGTTGATCTCGGCAGCTGCGCCAACGCCCCCGCTCTTGTCTTCGTCCCCGAAGAGCGCGTCGAGCAGTGCCTTAGACGCCGGGTCATCCACCTTCTCTTCAAAAGCGTTTCCTTCGTTGTTATCCGGCGATTCCCCGTTCTCATTCTGGGGTGAACGGTCATCAACGCGCTCGCCGAGCGCATCGCCGAAGACGAGGCCTTCGGGGCGTGGCACGCGCGATTCCACGCGTCCTAGACCGAGCGGCAACGGGTAACCGTCTGCGTGCTTGACGTCCGGATGTCTGACAATGTGATAGGCCACCTTGACAATGTCGGACGCGACACGGTTGTACGCATCCGGCTCCGACTGCTCGCGGTATTGTGTCCGGTCCGGCGTACGTAGGGTTGTCAGGAGAATTTGCTCCGCTTGACCCTGAATGGCGACGTTCTGGTCGCTGGGGATCATGGCTGATTGTCGGATTTCGGTGACGATTCGATCGAGCACCACTCGCGCCAGGCGAAGTTTCTGTGCCTCGTCTACGCCCTTTCTGCGGGACTCCAACGACGAGGCGTAGAACCAGTACGTAAGGGAAGACAGGACCGTCAGAAGGCCCATGGCCAACACGACTTCGAGCAGCGTCATCCCGACACGGCGATGGAGAGGTGGGTCCCGGCGGATCATTGTTTCTCGCCCTCTTCTCCGGATGTCGCGTCCTCCCCGTCATCCAAGACGCCGCTGCTCCGCAGCGCATCAAGGAGCCCTGGGGGAAGGTTGCCGGTCAGCGCTTCGATGTCGATATGGAACACGTCTGACAGGAGCGGCAGGATCTTGAGCAGGTCCTCGACCTGGATATCACCCAGGAGCCCAAGATCGAATGACTGCGCATCAATGCCTGGAATCCCCAGGTCGGCGAGCTTCGTGCTCAAGTCCTCGTATTCCGTGTCATCGAGCCCGAACGCCTCGCCCAGGTCGACAGGTTGCGGTGTCGCCCTGGTGGCATAGGCCGTAAACACCGTCTCCATAACATCGAAGTCTAGTTGGCCCTCGGTGTAATCTTTATCCGCCTTCGGATCGCGCGGCTGGTGGAGCACTTCAAGGGTCAGCAGGTAGATGTTCTCCACACCGGTTTCCTGAGTAGTCAGGCGCCAGGCGAATTCAGGATAGCGTGGACCAAACTCCTCCTCCTGCACCTCGTCAATGCTGTCCAACTTGACTAGCCCCAGATCGAGCTTCGCCAGCTCCATCTCGGCGAGCGCCATGGCCTGAAGCTCCAACTCCATACGCCGCACTGAATAGGACGCTTCCTGAATCTGTGTACCGATGACGGCCAGGCCAACCAGCAATAGCCCCGTGCCCAGCACGGTTTCCATGAGTACCCAACCCGAGCGCGCACCGACGTGCGACGTCCGTCGCCACGGACTTCGCGTGTCGGAATCCTGTGCTCGGGCTGGATGAGTGCTTTTCATGGCTGAAACAGCGAGCTATGTAGCTCCAGCACGTCATCTTCCGTGAGTACGCGCGGATCGAGAAAGTCCTGTCGCAGGACAATGGGCCAGTTCTTCTCCTTGAAGAGATCTAGTTCTTCGTCATACAGGGGCCGCTGCAACCAGATCAGCCCCGTCTCTCCCTGCATGATGACCTCGATCACCTCATACTCATCCAAACTGTCGATGTCCGTGCCTTTGGGCGCGTTGGTCAGGACGAAAGTCACCCAGCCCGTGCTGGCGTCGGGCTCGAAGAACACGGGCAGACGCTCGGGCTCGAAATCTTGCAGGGCCTTGTCCAACGCCTCCTCGATGCGGTTCCGGCGTTTCTCGATCAATTCGACCGTGGGGCGGCCGTGCCGGATCTCCGCACACCACACGTCGCCCAAGAGCGTCGCGCCGATAGCCCACGAGTCGGTCACCAAATTGAAAACTTCCGGCTCGTAGAACGGATCGTCCTCTCTCTCGACCAGAGGCTGCTGCGTGCCACCGAACAGGTCTTCCTCATTATCCATAGGAAAGCGAATACGGTACCTCTTCCCGTCCAAGGCTGCGCGAGACGACACCATCGTGAGGAGCGAACGAAACTGCCTCGCGGACCCCGGCATCTGGGTCGCCTCGTACTCTCTCAAAAAATTCGGTACGACCATCGCGGTAATCGCCACCAGAATCCCCATGACGAGGATGATCTCGAGCAGCGTGAAGGCGCGACGTCCTGTGGCTTTGCGGCGGTTCATGGCGCTTGGGCCCATCGATCCTGTGCATCCCATCCCAATAGCCATACCCTTGGCGACCCGCGGCGGCACGGCAAGAATGCGAGGATCGGAAGCGGGACGACTACTTCTCGATCCAATTCTTGATGTCGTCGCTGCCTTCCTTGCCGCTGTCGTCCTTGGCGTCGGGACCGCGACTCCATAGATCGTAGCCGTCCTCATTGACATCACCCGGCGCGCGGTATTCGAAGGCATTGCCCCATGGATCATTGAGTTCCTCAATGGACTGCTCCAGATAGGGGCCCTTGTACCGATCGTCGTCGACGCGGTCCTTCGGTTGGAGTATGGCCGCCAGCCCCTCATCGGATTCGGGATAGGCACCCATGTCCCACTTGTAAGCCTGCAGCGCTTTGGCGATCGGACCGTTCCTACCCACCGCAGCTCGAGCGATGTCGATTCGTGCCTGCTCGGCCTGACTAAACAAGCGCGGAATGGCAAACGCAGCCAAAAGGGCCAGAATCCCCGCCACGAGCAGCACCTCGATCAGGGTGAAACCCGATCTTCTTTTTCGATTCGTCCGATGCATCGCACTTCTCCTCAATGTGTGTCTCAATCGTTCTCGTTCTTTTTGCGAAAGACCACCGGTCGAACTCGTGGCCTCGGCGCCCATTCATTATTGTGTCTTGTGCCGCGCGGGACGCATCCTTCGCTTTCCCCGGCGTAACAATCCGAAAAAGCACTACATCGCTGCCGAACCCATCGTCAGAATGGGCAGCAGAATTCCCAGCAGAATACAGAAGACCGCAAGGGCCATGATCACGAGCAGCACGGGCTCCAGGACACGAACCGCCAGATCGATCTGCCGGGCCGTCCGCACCTCGTTCGTCTCGGCGATCTGCACCAGGACATTTTCCAGGTTGTTGCTCTCCTCCGCCACCGAAATCATGTCGACCACGGTGGCCGGAAAGAGCCCACTGGCCCCAAGCGGCTCAGAGAGCGCTGCCCCTTTCTTGACGCTGTCTCCGGCCTTCTCGATCACCGCGGCCAGAACATCATTTCCGGCCGAATCCTTCGATATTTTCAGTGCCTGCAAGATCGGCACGCCGTTGTGCAACATAGTCCCCAGGATCCGACAGAAACGGCAGATGGCCACCATGGTGAGAATGTTGCCCAAAAGCGGCGCCTTGAGTTTCAGCTTGTCGAGACATGCCTTGCCGGCATCAGTCTTGATCGCCGTATTGAGACCAATAAGAACGACTACAAGAACGCCCAAAATGATCTTCCACTGCACCTTGACGGT
>Ga0055480_10000367_pt1 | contig 16587 bp, 7 predicted proteins | sample Muzzi_PWB_D2_FD_57935 | JGI IMG/M metagenome (GOLD analysis project Ga0055480, IMG submission 57935) | Wetland microbial communities from San Francisco Bay, California, USA, that impact long-term carbon sequestration - Muzzi_PWB_D2 | ecosystem: Environmental > Aquatic > Marine > Wetlands ... | reverse complement strand
TGCTCCGCCTCAGCGGAGCGTTGACCTGCCGATTGGGCAAGGCAGGTGAACCTCCCGGCAGTGCCGGGAGAACCACCTGCCCTACAGGAAGCCCGCCGAAAGTGTCACGCACCTCGATCTACCGCCCGAGTCGCCGACGGCCAGCGATTGACTCCACTGAGTGGCCGAAAGGGGCGGTGAAACACATTACGGATCGCTGCCGGTGAAGGCCTTCTGCACGTTCGCCAGGTCGAGAAGATCGGAGTCGGTGTCAAAATCGGTATCGGCCATAGCACACGACGGCGCCAGGGCGACACCCGGCCCCGCCACGCACGGTTGAACCAACGCGTAGTCGTCCAGACCCAGAGAACCATCGCCGTCAAAGTCGCCAGGCAGATCACATTCGTCGGGCACCATATTGTTGTTGGCGTCTCGACTGGTCAGATCGGCGATATCCAGTTCATCCACAATGCCATTACCGTTGCAATCGGGCAGGCAGGTGCTTGGCCGGCCGGCACAGATGAACCCCTCCTCGAACGCACAGATCGAAGAGCAGCCGTCGCTGTCGACCTGGTTAAAATCGTCGCAATCCTCGGCCGGGTCCAGCACACCATCCCCGCAAACGCCGAAGCTGATCCTAAAGGCGTTGTTGCTCGTCAAACCGGTGACGTAGACATTGCCCGCAACATCCACGGTGATGCCTCTAGCGCCATCAAGGTCGCTGTCGACGCCGTCACCCGCGATATTAATGATCTCGGTGATGACACCCCGGGGCGTGATTTGGAAGGCATTATCGCTAGTGACGCCCGCGACGTAGACATTGGCGGCGGCGTCCACGGCGATGCCTTCGGGGCCGCTTAGCCTGTGCCCAGCCTCGTCACCATCAGAATCGATGATCTCAGTGATCGTTCCAGTTGTCGTGATTTTGAAGGCATTGCTGCTGAACCTCCCGGCCACATAGACGTTGCCCGCCGCATCTACGGCCACGCCCCTCGTTCCATCCAACGAGTTTCCGGCGTCGTCACCAGCGGAATCGATGATTTCGGTGATCCCCCCGCCGGGCGTGATTTTGAATGCGTTGTTGCTCAATCCGCCGGCCACATAGACATTGCCCGTGCCGTCCACCGCGATGGCATAGGGAAAATTTAGCCCGTTTCTTGCACCGTCACCAGAGGAATCGATTATCTCGGTGATCAACCCTTCGGGCGTGATTTGAAAGGCGTTATCGCTAAACTCCCCGATCACATAGACATTGCCCGAGCCATCAACGGCGAGGGCCCCGGCTCCGTCCAGCATGTGGCCACTACCGTCGCCGGTCGAGTCGATCACCTCGGTGATCGTTCCGTCAGGCGCAATCTGAATTACGTTGTCCGTACTGACACCCGCCACATAGACATTGCCCAACGCGTCCACTTGGGCGCCTCTGGATCCATCCAGAGTGTGTCCGAGCCCGTCGCCATTCGAGTCGATGATCTCGCTGATCGATCCGTCCGGCGTTATCGAAAAGGCGTTGTCGCTGAACCCGCCGGCCACATAGACATTGCCCGAGGCGTCGACGGCGATGTCAAACGGAAAATCCAACCACCCTTCGCCGCCATCCCCGTCCTCATCAATGATCTCGGCGATCACCGGAACGGTCGCGGCTTGAAAGGAGTCGTCGCCCGGGGATGCTGCCGAAGAGGCATGCCGCGGCGAAGTCCCGCCAGCCGTCGCCAGGCTTGACAGTGATTCAACAGGTAGAACAGTGGAATCCGTCCCGCCCGAGACCTGCTCGGTCAGGTGGGCCACAGCAAGCAAGCACAGCGCCCAGGCCGGCCTGAATCGCCGTGCCGGAGCCCTTCGTCTTCTCGTCCAGTTCAACATTTCCAACCTCCATTTTCCACAGTCGGATTGCTGCACACGATCATCCCAGTCGGTAGGGTACGCCGATCGCTTCAGGAAAGGTACGATCCAGTACAAGTGCGAATCCGCAATGGGTCCATGCACCCATCTATGGCCAATGACTGCTTCTTGTGTTTGCCGCTGTGCTTATCACGCGCCTTTCAAAAACCCGGCAACCTCTTCAGAAAACCGAGCCCAGTACTTTGCGGCACGTTCTTTCGGAAATACGAATGGCGACATCAGTATAGACACCACAGCACGGATTGCGACGGATGAAAAACAAAATACCGTTCAGTATTCTAAACCCAATCTGGTCTATTCAATCCAAGAAAGCGTCGAACGACGCTTCATCAATGGTGAGAAACGGGCGACGACGACGAGGGCCGCACCGAATCCGGGCATTATATCCGTCTTGATACCGGCCTGCCCGACATCCAAAACGCAGTTGCCGTTCTACCTGGCACCTGAGAGTCGTGTTTGAGCGGACATTTCTTACGCCCCTCCTTCCATTTTTTTATCCCACGAAGTGAGTTTTCGATGCGGCAGGATACCACGTCCCGTGCCGCCACACGTACGGCGGACTCCGGGGCCGGCTGCGGACGGCTCCGCGTCATCGATGTCCGCCGGGATTCTCGATTCAGACGAGATTATCCGCCCCCTTCACCGAAGCCCCCAGGCTGGGAGTCCCCTTGCTAGACCCCAGTCAGCCATTTTTGCGAGGTGTGTCTTATTGATCAAGCGCCTAAAGTGTTTGTCGAACAAAATCTTGCTCATTTTGTCCGCCCGATGTTGACGTGTTTTCAATCTGCGGCATGTAGGATCCGGAGCCCTGGCGTGTCGAAATCCCCCTACCTCGGCGTGATTGCCTTCGCGTCTTCGTGGTGAACAAAGAATCCGCGCTGCCTGAACACCAATGACACGCCAACAGGCTTCGGCGGTCACGCCGGCTAAGGGGCGGACGAACCCGTCGGCGTTCGAGACGTATGGTCGTGGATAATCACCCACTGACCGTTCCGGCGGCATAGTACCAGGGAGAACGTGCCGCCGACGGGCACACCGCGATCGAGGTTCCACCGGCCGAGCACGAGCGCCGCGTCGGGACCGAGTTCCGTGATCTCGAGATCACTGAACGTCAGTCGACCCATCGCCTCGCGGGTCGGATACCGCTTGTGGTAACTCTCCAGCGTCGGCCGCCAACCGCGTGTGACCCGCCCCCCGGAGCTGAACGTCAGATCCGGCGAATGTTCGTAGGCATCCATGAAACCCCCGATATCACCACGATTCCAAGCAACGACTTGTCGCTCGAGGACGGTCCGGATCGCGTCCGAGTCAAACGACTGCACACGCGCCGAAAGGCACCCCGTACATGTGACGACAAGACCGATCGCGAATACGAGATACCGAGTATTGACGTGTTGCATAGTACGGCATCGTACAGGCTTTTCGGCACGCCATCAAAACCGTGCCAGAGCCTCAGAATGCGTGAAGCCGACCCTCGCGATACCTCACTCCGCTATGCCTCCACCGAAAGGCCCCGAAAAAAGCGACCGGTTCTTCATGGTCGCCCGTCACTCCTTCCACAAGAAATGGCGTTGGCCTCGCCCCGCCGCAGTGCGGCATCAGGTCGGGTCCTTCTGAATGGCCATGCCCATAAGGATCAGTCGTCAAAGCCCGCGCAGAATCCATCGACGTCGTCGAGGTCGACGTCTCCATCGTTGTCGATGTCGGCCGGTTCGCAAGCCGGAGCGACGATCGCGTTGGGGCCTTGCAGGCAGGCGAGAAAGTCGGCGAGGTCGTCAAGCGTCACGAATCCGTCATCATTCATATCACCCTTGCCTTCGCATTCGTCGGGTATGCCGTTCTCGTTGGAATCATCGCTATCGCCGCCGGGAAGTCCGAACTCCGTGAAGATCCAGCTACGACGGGTGGGGATCATGTCGCGGACGATCTCGTGCAGTATCTGGTCACCGTGGCCGAGGTAGAGTCCCGTGAACAGATCATAGCCATGCCCGGCGTAGTTCGCGTAGTTGAAGTTCCATCGCACCGACGAGTCATCGGACAGTATGATCTCGAATTCGTTCAAGAGACCGTCGTCGTCGTCATCGTAAGTCTCGGTGCGCCAATAAAAGACAACCCGGTCGGACTCGGCTCTATAGCCGAAAGTCCCCAAGTACTCCGAGTCCAGATCGTCGAAGGCGGCCAGGAGATAGGTGTGCGTGGGATTGCCTGGCACGTCATCAGTATCGGCGATAAGATCCGCCACGTATCCATATGAAAAGTTGTACGGGGTATCTCCGTTACGGAGCAATTCGACATCCCCGTCTGATTCCTGTTGGAATGCGGTATACGTTTCACTGCCGAGCGTGACGGGAAACGGTAGCGCGACGGCGCCGGTTTCGCACGTATCACAGGCATCTGACCAGTCAAGTCCCCCAGCCGGTTCAAAGCGGAATGGAACTTCGCTAAGACCAGGGTCAATCGGCGGCGCCACATCCATGTCATCCGGAAAGCCGTTCTCGTTACAATCCGGCTCGCATTCATCGGGAACTTCGTTGAAATTGATGTCGTCGCTGTAGGGTGGCGTCGGGCCGGTATAGAGCCAGCTTTGCTGGGTGGGGATGAAGCCACTGGCGAACTCATGGAGTTGTCCCAGCCCGTAACCCAAGTAAAGCCCGGAAAACAGATCGTAGCCGTGAGACATCACAGCCTGAGACTCGAAGTTCCACTGCATGGTTCCGTCGAAATGGAGCACGATTTGAAAGATGCTCACTTCGCTGTAGACGTTATCGGCATCGTCATTCGTTTGGGTTTCCCAATAGAAAACGATGTAGCCGTCGTCGACACGGTATCCATACTGTCCGAAGTAGCCGGAATCGAGGTCGTCGTAAGCGGCCAACAGGTAGGTATGATGTGGAGTGCCGTAGTTTATCAGATCTCGCACCGTGCCGTAGGTTTGCCCGTAGGAATTGTCACCCGCACGGAGTAGCTCTACGGAGCCGTCGGAACCCATCACAAACTTGGTGACGACCTCGCCGCCGATTGTGATGGGCTCGGGTAGCGCGATTTCGGGCGTCACGCAATCGTCGCAGGAGTTGGAGTAATCCCAACTATCCGACGAGGTCGTATCGAATTCGTAGGCCACCTCGGTGAAGGGTCGTCCGGGGCGGACATCGAGATCGTCGGGCGTGCCGTTGCCGTTGCAGTCGGGATCACATTCATCGAGCACGCGATTGCCGTTGACATCCGTGGCGCTGCCATCGGCAAACTCTTCGAAGTCCGGTGTGCCGTTTTCGTTGCAATCGGCGGGCGGAATCCCGGCTGCGAATTCGACCGAGTTTATCATGACACTCAGCGCGCGATCGCTGATTTGCGGGGTCGTGTACGTCATGTCGTGGTTCACGTGGATCACGGTTCCGCCGCTATCGGTGCGATAAGTGAGCAGCGGATTACCGCTGACACCCTCAATGGCGGCCACCGCGTTTCCCTGCAGCGCGACGTGGTGATACGCAGCCGCGTCACCCCAATCTGTCGGTAGCCAGGCGGTCAGGGGATGCGTCGTATCGATGACGTGCCACGGGCCGCCGTAAGTGTAGCCACCGTTGATCGAAGTTACCGGCAAGAGCGCACTGATGCCCGCGCTCAGGTTTCCATGATAATCGTCCCAAATCGCCCACTCGGTTATCACCAGCCCACCGCCGCCGGCCACAAACGCCGAAACGGCGGCGTCCGCCGCCGGGAGCAGACCGTAGCCGTAGTCGATGCCATCGAGATAGACCACCACGTCAAACGCATTGACGTCGGGCGTCACGCCGTCCCACTCGTAGTACAGCCCGCCGTATACCACATTGTGACCGGCGTTGTCCAGGGCTTGTTGTACCTGCCCCTCTGAGCCGTTGTCGCCCAGCAGAAGTACATTCGCCGCTTGCGCGTTGGCGAGGCTGGGGACACACAGCAATACGGCAACCGACGTGGCGGCGATGACGAAGTGACCAGCGCGCCTCATTTCAAACCCCCCTTTCGGCAAATCTCTCTGCTCCGGCCGCCGGAAGATTCCTGATAAGTATAGTTCGTGCATTTTATCAAATGGCTCACAGATGGACAACGGAATTGTGTATCGAGGACGGGCGCTCACCTCCTTTCCAGGGAACGCGCACGGACCTCAGAGGCCGAGTACACCCTGGCGAGGCGTCGTCTGGGCAACACGTTTCGTCCGCCCAGAAGTGGCACCGACGATTGAGTCCGCGCGTGCGGAGCACCGATTAGGAACCATCGAATCGCCCAGCCTGCGCGACATCGGGCCTAAGTCCCTACTGGATCCTTGAAATCGGCGAGGAGGAATCCCTATTATGGGCCGTTGGCCCGCCGTTCACGAGCCAAATCGGAATGGTCGCGTGAATCCGTTACCCGACAGGTATTGAAACGTCCCATAGAAATCCTCTTGTCGGTGGGTCTCCCTTGAAGGTGCGTTGACGCTCGTGGGGTGTCCGAATCGCGATCGTACACGTGTTCGTTCCTTCAACACTTGTCATGGCACAGGACGCCCACGCAGAGAGTCTCGCGCCTTCGCGATTTCACGAACGCCAGGGACAACTCGAATTCTCGGGACAAATGATCGTCTGCCCGCGCCGGGCTGCAGCTTCTGTAAGTCAACCGGTCGCGGTCTTTCGAGAAGCTATCACAGCGTAATGCGCCGTAAATGCTCGTGGCTGTCGAGCTGTTGACACAGATCGTGGTCCTCGATCGGTCGCTCGGCGATCGCGGGTATGAGTAGCGAGAATCCGGCATGGAGTAATCGTGCCTGCTCGCACAGTGCGCCGAGCGCGAAACGATGCATGGTCGACGACATTAGAGGATGCGGCGACGAGAACGCGGCCGTCACTTCGTGCATGGGGGGATAGTACCTGAGCAAGTGGTCCCGCAGTCGATCGAAGCGGACCGGCTTGGATACGCGCATGGTGTGCAGTCTCGATTCGACGCACCCCACCTGCCAGATCATGGCGGGCACATCCGGCTGCAGTGGCCGGCGCCGCAACAACAGATCCGTCGCTTCGTACATCTGCATCCCGGACACAGTCGGGTCGATCATGAGATCCGCGCAAAGGCAGTCCATGGCCGAGATCCCCGGTTGCACCTCCACTTCGAGCGACAATAGGCCTGCCATGTCCTGAATAAGAAACGGTGCATAGGTACCCACGATGGGGTGACCGTGCATCGCAAATGCGACGGGTGGGTGATCCAACGCGGCGTCTACCACTTGTGCGGCCATGTGATAGTATGCGCTCAGGCGCTGTCCGGATTCCTGATAGCTGGTTTCATACAGCGAGGTCACGCGCGGGCAGAGCCTTTCAGGATAGGCGCTGGTGGCGATGCCCGTATCGACGTAAAGCACTTCCCGGCAGAGCCGAATCGCCCGTTCGGCCTGACGCGTGATCTGGTCAACGTTCAACACCCCGAGACCCACAATGTAAATGTCAGCCACGGTCGTCTCCTGGCTGCATGGCTCCGATTAACGCGAGGAGCTTCTGGTGTCGTTTGTCCTTCGGGCTCGCAAGAACCTCCTGCGCCGCGGTCTTCACCGCCGGCGAATCGACATCGTGACGCCACGGCGACCTCAACACGGGCGGAACCATCTCGTATGATGTGGGCTGCGAGTGGGCTGTGGTGAGATCAACGGGAAATATGGCTGCAGAATAAGCCACGCGGAGTCCCGACGCCTCCGGTCCGATGACCGCCGGTGTGATCCGTATGAGCCACGCGATTTCCGACGGTGCAGCCTGCAGGGATGATTCGCCATCCGTGCGTTGCCCACCTTCCTTCGGTTCCCCATCCTCATGCAGGGGCCACGGATGCAGCGATGCGGCGTACGACAACTGTGGCACGCCATCTGTTGATTGCGTCGTATGTGGCGTGAGTCGCAGCAGAAGCTCCACCGGCGGGAGTGTCGGTCGGCTCGATGTTTGCGCACTCGCAGGCTTCGAACTAGTCGGGCTTTCCTGGTGCGCTTTGTCAGTCGCGATGGAACCGCCCAGAAGATCGAGCAAACGATCGTCGCGACTCCGCAAGACCTGCTTTTCGTCTTCGCTTAGATCGTAATCGGCCATCGCGCGGTACGGGTCTACCAGAGTCAACTCGCGAAAATCATCGTCGAGCACGGCACGAATCAGATAGTCAGCGGCCGATTGCTGGGTCATTTTCTTGATTCCCTGTCGCGTGGATCAACGAATGCGGCAGCCGCGTTTCGAGACTGCCGGTCATCCGTGGCTTGCCGATCAAACTACACGACATGCGCCGGCATCGCTACCGACGTGGTCCAGCGTCGCGATGCTCATCGAGCTTCGTGATGCTCCAGCGCTCCCCCGCCATCGACAATCCCAGCGCTACTCTGTGTGTACGTGTTCTGAACTTCATCTCGATGATTACATCAGCACGATCGCCGTGATCGATCGATTCAGCGATGACCGAGTATGCCATGAAACGTGGGTCTCTGCCGCCGGCCCCACTCGCCAAGTCTTCGAAAACGCGCATCAACTTTGGTTCCTCAGTCACTACCAGCTTGTATGCCTCGCGATCACCGATTCGAATTGCCATGATCCAACTAGCCACAGTCGCGCGAATCGAGGATACATCAACAACGACTCGCGCCGGGAGCGCCTCCAGAATCCGCACGTCTTCATTGATTTCGCGTAATTCGGTAGGGAGCTGAAGGTCAGGACCTATTGCGGGTGGCTCTGGCCGGCGTTTCGGATAGAAGCCCTGCTCGCACTGGAGAATATAGCGGTTGGTGTCGTCCGGCGGACAATCTCGTTCGCAATCAACACGGTCCAAGGCTTGATAGCCCAACTCCCCCGCTTGTGTCAGCGAGAACGCAATCGACTTACGGACGTGGATGTTTGCCGTTTTCGCTAACTCAGCAGACAGCCGATCCACAGCATCGGGAAGCCCGTTGCAACCAAGCGCATAGAAGACCCAATTCCGATGCTCGATGCCCCCTGCTTCAACTCGCTCCAGCAATAGCGGGAGCGTCTCCCTAGGTTGTCTCGCTAATGTCCGAGCGGCCTCGTCAGCAATCCAGTTGTCGCGGAGATCTTGCCAGTTTGACGGGCCGGTAACACGCCCGCGGCGTTGTAGCAAATCAACTAGATTTACGTATCGTGCGTTTTCACCAAGGGCGCGAATCTCGATGATCCTCCGAATCGTCTGTGTTGACGAAAACGCGTCCAACCGGGCCCGATCAATCTCGGGACTCGTGCGTCGCAACTCGGATCTTCGATATTGATCAAACTCGTCGCACAAGGACAACAATCGGTCCGTTGCGCCTGCGCTCTCATAGAGATCGACAAGGCGTTGCGATGCAAAGGGATCACCATGCCCCACTTGCGCGGCGGCAGAAAAGTACGCCTCCACTGCCTCTGCTAGACGGCCAAGATGTTCCAAGCAGATTGCCTCATGGAGCGCATACCGATATTCGTATTCCCATTGTGCATTGCCGCACCACGATTGGAATGGGTAACGATTTCGCGTGTCTCGATACGCGGCGAGAGCGCCTTCCACATCACCTTGCAAGAAACGACACATACCGATTTCCCACGACGCACGCGGGCGGTAATTGCGGTAGGCGCTCATGATGTGCCCGCCGGGCTCCCGATCGTTGACTTCGGCGCCGCGCAAACGTGAAAATGCCGCCACGGCTTCGTCATATTCGGCGCGCGCCTCGAGCGCCAATCCCAAATTAAAGAGTGCTTTCGGCCAAATGGCTGTTCCGTCCGCAGAGTCAACCACATGTTGCCATCTCGTGATGGCGGTAGCGTAGTCCTTGTGATTGAATGAATCCGTCCCCAGGCGAAAGAGAGCCGCAGTCTCTATCTTTGTCCGGGCGCTCCGGGCCTGCGTGCGCGTGGAAGACAGGAGGTGCAGCATGCCTCCGTCGCCGAGCTTTTGGGCGAGAGACTCCAGGAGCGTGGATCCCAGAGGATCTACGCTGCGGCTGTCCCTATCATAGAATTCGAGCAGCAGACCGAGGGGAATTCGCACCACACCCATGTCCGCATCGAGATAAAATTGCTGAACAAATTCATATAGATCCAACTGTCCAATGGCACGAGCACGAATCACTCTTCGCTGGCGATCGCCAATTCGACTCGAATCCCCCGTTCGTTTTTTCGAAGGTAATCCATCGAGTAATGCCGCGGCGCCATGGAATTGATGGTCCTCCACAAGCGCGAGGCTGTGCATCAGTACTATCGGAAGTTGGTCTCCATCCTGCCGCGGTGACAGTTTCGAAAGAACGTCAGCCGCAAAGTCGGCCCGCTCCATCCCCCAATACCAACGCGCTAGTTCAACGGATGGATCTTGACTTTCCAGGAACGATTCGGATTCCGCTATGGAACGCCGGTGAGATTCATCGAGTTGAATCCAGTATTCATCCAGCCCTGTCGGTCGCCAATCATGCACCGACGATCTTGCCAACCGCAAATTTCCGGAACTGACCCAACGGGCCTGCTGTCGCCAGTGTTGCCGCATGCCGGAGAGTTTGCTGAAGTACGAATCGAGAGTCTCCTCCGATTTCGTTTCGGCCGAATTGGGAGGCGAGCCATGAGCACCTGCAACGGCCGCCAAAACCAGCGTCCAATGGAGAATCTTCATATGACATCTCCGTTGCCGTTTGACCGTAGGTACAAGTCGCGCTCCTCCGCGACATCGTTCTCGCCGATCAATTCGAGGATTCGTTGCTTGTGCCAACTTACGGTGAATCCGACGGAAAGTAAAACAAATGCGCAAACGACGACGAGCAGCGCATCGGAGTCTGATCTGTTCATCGCCCATTCGCCGCCGTACCGCACGAGGTTGGCCACAATCAGGCAAATCGCAATCGCTCGATACCTCGTCCACAGCCATACCTGACCGGCGAGAAGCAGGATGATGATCGTCATGCCCTCGTGTAATTGCGCCACCCAGCCAAACACGGGATCGTTGTCGAAATACCACGAAACGGAAAGAAGCCACAGGATCGCGAGGATGCGCGCCGGCAGCCGCGGACGTACGCCGGTGAGATGCGCAACGAGCAAAACACCCCAACCGGCCAGAAACGAGACAACAAGAGCGTCCGCAGGTGTTCGCCCCCACACAAGCTGGTATACACCTGCGAAGTGAATGATGACGGCAAGCAATGCCGTTATGCGTGATCGTCTCCACCAGGCTACGAGTAACAGGTAACCAAAGATCGCGTACAGTACCACCCAAAGCCGCGCGTCGTGTCCGGCCGCTGTACCAAGCGATGACACACCCCACTCCATACCGGAGCCAAGAGACTTGAGGACGCGGAACGCACACAGCCCCAGCGCAGCGCTGCCACAGTGCAGCAGCGCAGGCATCCGGCAACGATTGAACCCGAACCACCAAACAGCGGCCGCTAGTGCCGATATGCACACCATCGGGTCGCGCAGCCAAACGGGAAAGCGTTCTGCTGGAACAGCAACATGAAAACCCTGCAGAGCGAAGCCTATGGCGACGGCAGGGGCAAAGGCGAAGACGAAGAAATATCGCCCGTAGCTACCGTGCAGCCCCTGCAAGTGCTGCATGCCAATCGCTGCGAGCGCAAGCACCAAAGGCGACGCATAGAAGAGCCGCGCGTGGCAATCGAATGCATGGTTCATGCCGCACAGGTGCAAAGCTGTGGCGACAAGGCATATGCCGATAAACGTAAGCTCCACTGCACGGCCACGACAGTCCTCCCAGTGCGGTCCAGCCGGGCGCAGCCGCGGCGATCTCAACGAAAGGAGTGAAATGCCGGCGATCCCCGCCCAAGCCGCATAGAGCACCAATTCGGTGTCGCCCTCGGGTGAGATCATTATTCGCAACGCGAACGGTACACCCACGATCAAAACCAGACATGCCATTGCCAGCGCCTGCGCGGATCGGCTGATCCGCAGTCCCAGTTGTTGACAGACAACGCGCAGTTCCGCGATCGCGACGAGCGATACGCCGGCAGCGATGGCCGTCCCTAGCACCGGCCGCATGACCGTCAGTTCGATGGTGGCCGCCAATGGCCCGGTCCAAAAGGCAGCCAACACGAGCAGAAGCGACGGTTTGTCCTCCGGGGATCGAGCGTGTCGATTAAGACACACGAGCACAAAGGACACCGCCCATTCATAGAATTGAACGAATACAAGAGTCTGCACGATCAGCGATATGTCCCCTGCTACATCGCCGGGACCGACCAGAAACAGGCGTGCGCCTACGGCCATCGCAACCGCACTCAGAAGATACAGCGGATTCCGCCGCAAGAACCAACCGGCGTAACGCACCAATGGTCCGTCGATTGCCCTGGTCATGATGCACACCTCCCAGAAAACAGGCCAGGAAGAATCATGTGCACCTCATGAGGCATGCACATTTCGAAGCATTCGTTGCTTGTGCCGTTCCCAGGCGTGACACGTCGAGAGCGGCATAGACCCCTTGCACGAGGTCGGAGGACTCACCGAGGAGGCAAGGCCGCTACCTGAAATCAGCCGCAGCCTGAGGAGCTTCGAGATGCTAGTGACCTGACGATAAGGAAAGGAATGATAATACCATGTATGATTGCGATGCCCGCAGGTCACGTCGCATCGATCAATATGTCTGTATGACTCTTGCGTCCGAAATCGCCGAAGTCAAGTTGATTTCGCGTGCGAATTCGTATGGCGAGGGCGCGAACGCAAGGCGCGCTCACACTCAATCACCTAACCGAAGCGTCTACCCGCCTCGCGGCATGTGGGTACATCATTCCGGCCGCGGCTACGGCTGAGATCCGTCCTTTGGGAGACGGCGAGAGCAAGAAGGGCAATTCGAACAACCAGGGCGACGCCACCGCCTTAACAGCGAGAGTCTGTCGTTCGCTTCCCGCCTTGCGATTTGTCGAGATCCGTCCATGCGGGCGTTGGTCGGCACCTGTGCCAAGGTGAGCGCGCCGGACCCCAACGCCAGCGATAACAGAAGAGAACCCACCTGTGTCGACTCGATCGCTCCGATTGGCAATCGAAACGTGCAGGAATGCGAACGTGGTCGCCCATTCCATGCCGATCGAACAGCCCGAGCCACGCCCTTTTTTTCAAATGGAACAATGCAGCCTGTCGCAATCAGCGTCCTAAGGGCAGATCCATGCCGGTGTCGGAGCGGTAGGTGGCGCCGGCGTCGAAGAGGAAGTCAGTCATCGCGCCGATCACTTCGCGCCCGCTGTCCATGATGGCAGGATCGTTCAGGCGAGACTGAAGCGCCTTCCGCTCCGCGGGTACCCACTCATAGAACGGGCTGGTGACGTCGTCGCCGAACAGATCCGGCATGTAGGTGTAGGGCAATGCGCGGCGCGGCTTCTCCAGGTACTCGCGCACCCATTCGCGGCGTAGCCTCCGATAGACCATGCGCAAATTCGGCGCGAGGCGGCGCCGTTTCGGATCCCTGTTGGCCGGATCGTTAAACCAGTGACACGCCATGCAGTTGAGAGACTCAAACAGAGTCAAGCCGTCTTTCAGCCTTATCTCCGGTTGGCGTTCTTTCGGTACGTCCATTGTGGGGTACGAGACGTCAAGTAAATCCGCGACTCGACCCAGCCGCCAGCGCAGTTGGTCATCATCCACCGCCACCCTGGCGTGGAGCGACGTACCCTCTTCGGCGGAATGAGTGCCGGCCATCGGCTGACCATCCGCGTACCATCGAAGCTCGCGCCGAGCGCGTATCACGGCAGGCGACTCTTCCGCCTGTTCTTTCTTGATGGAAGCACTCAAAACGGTTCTTACGTCCGGCGTGTGTGATGCGATCGTCACGGCCCCATCCGCGCTTCGTCTGACTGGAGGCTCATCCGCGTCAAGCGGCAGATGCTCCTGCAGCACCTCCAGATGTCCGTTCAACCACTTTGCTTCCTCGGCGGACAGTCCGACCAACAGCCTGGCCAGCGCACCGCGGTCCTTCCGGGAGAGGTGGAAGCTCGGCATGCGATAGGACATCCAGTCGCGAATGGGCTCGGCGCTGTCGAGAAAACCATATAGCCAGGATGTCTGCACCTTGGCACCCGCGCCGCGTAGCGAGGGCGGCGCGCTGATGGGATCGAACCCCTCCCCGCCCCCCTGCGCCAGGCTCATGTATTGGTGGATAATGGGCTTGTTGCCCTCCACTTCGTGGCAACCCGTGCAGTTACGTTCGGCCATGACCCTTCTGCCTTCGGCAATCAGCGCGGTCGGCGCGTCTCTGGGATCCGGCTCGAGCGCCGGCGTCACACCCGGCGATTTGCGAGATAGAAGAAACGTCACCAGCGCGTCTCTTTCTTTGGGTGTCAGGTAAAAGTTGGGCATTTTGAGTTTTTCGTAGGGCGGGCGAATCCGCATGCGATCCCATATGCGCGGGTTGGAGAGCTTGTGCTCCGCGAAAGACGCATGGGACGGCGTCACGTGCGCATTGGGGTTTCCAAGATTCGAGCGAGTCGTCAGTTGCTCGGCATCTGCGGGGAACACGGAACGAAAGGCTTCCTCGTTGGCCAAACGCACCGGCTCGTTCCCCCTTGTAAAGTGCCCGAAGTCCAAGCGGCTTATCGGCTTCTCCGCCCATTGCGATAGATCCGTGCCGGGCGCCGCAGCGTTTTCAAAGCCGCGAATCTGGTGGCATCCGTGGCAGCCGTAGTGCGAGATCATCTTCGCACCGAAGAGCGCGAGACGCCGGTCCTCGATGGACATGGCTGTGAAGATCGCCCGGGCACGATCATCGCCCATCGACGGGGCGAGCCTGGACACAAGCGTTTCCGTCAGCGCGCCCCCTGTATCGTCCAACATCTCCCGGGCGCGTCGCGTGGACTCCTGCGTCTCTATCAGCGAAAACAGTAAGTCCCGTGCCAGGCGTGGCGCCCGCCGGCTCATGTCGGCGTCGGCTTCCATATCGAACGGTGAGTACTTCAGTGAGGCCAGATACGCTGCGACATGGGCGGCCTCGTCCGTCCCCAAACGGAGGTTGGGCATCTTGGCGGCGTCGGACCACCCCTTCGGATCACGAAGCCAGGTGTAAAGCCACGACTTGCCGACCTTCGAGCCCATGCCGGTGAAGTCCGGTGCATAGCGGCTGAAGATCGGCGTGTGCAGACTTTCGTCCTGCTTCGGTTTCGCCACCCATCCGGCTGGAATCGCATCGATCTCGCTGCCCAGGTTTCGGATGGCGTATCGTACCCGATCGGCGTGACTCATCTCTTCGAGTCGGTTCTCGGCATGGGATCGATCCAGCCCCTTTCGGCGAAGATCCTCAGCAATCCAGTACCGGCCGTATTCGTCCAGATTCGCATGGCAGGCGAGGCAGCCCAGAGACTTGACCATCTCACGTCCCCACGCCGGCTTGCCGGGCTCGTCTCTCGGGGGCGACACAAGCGGCACGCGATCCGATACGGCAAAAAGGTATCGCGTGATCGCGAAGACCTCGGCAAAGGATCGCAGTGCCGGGTCCGGGTCATGCTCGTCGGCGGCCGCGGCGCGGTTGTTCTCCTGTCCGAAAAAGTGCGGCATTCTGGTGCCGGGGCGAAAACGCTGGGGATCCAATATCCACTGTCGGGCAAACGCCGGTGCCAACTTGGAGGCGATACGGCGAAGATCGGGCCCGACGCGGCGCGACGGAGATAGGTCCTCGACGGGATGGCAATTCACACATCCCAGCGAGGCGAATAAGTGGCGTCCCCTGACCAGTTTGGCGCCGTTCTCGCCGTGGCCGAATCGCGGCAAATCCCAGACGGCCTCGTGGCATCTCGCGCAAGCCGCATCCAGGTATTTCAACGGCGTCATCGGGCGCGACCAATGATCAACGGTCTCGCTCGGCGTATGCCCCGGCACGCCGATGTGCGTTGCGGTGTATTGGCTGTCCCATCTTCGCGCCATCGTCTCGTCCCTGGGCGTATGGCCCGCCAGGACGAAGTCCGTCGCATGCCCGTTGCCTTCATGGCACACCGTGCAGCCCATTTTGGAGGCAGGATGATTTGATCCCGAGCCGACGTACAGATCGAGATTCGGGTGGGCGTGCAGCGGCTGGTCGAGTCGAAGCGGTGGTAGACCTACGTCAGTCAGAAACGCGTTGACGGTCGCGATCAAGGACTCGAGGTAGCCCTGTTCGTCTTCTGTCTCCGTCGGCGGCGCCGGCCAATCGAGCGGCGATTTCTCTTGCCTGCGCCGCGCCGTGTCGATCGCCGGAGCCACCTGTCGTAGCGTCGCCGCCAGCCGGTTCGGTAGAAACGCCGGATCAGCAATTGCCACGTGGCAGGTCGTACAACGATCGGTGGCGCGCGTTTCGGTGTAGTGAAGATCTACGCGCACATCAGGCAGCACCAACTGGTTGATTTGCTGGCGCGCAGGCGTGTTCTTCGGCGCCGCGAAGTCAAGAAAGGGGAGGTTGATCACCCAGCCGACGACGGGCATGTCTTTCCAAAACCCGCCCTGTTCCAGCAATCCGCGATACCGGCGATATTGCGCTTCCGCCCCCCTACGCTCCAACTCGATTGCGCGGAGGCCCTTTTCCGCGGCAAGCACGGGAGCATCGATGCCACGTAGCGAACGCGTGAGTGCCGCAACCTCGTCGTCCCAATGTTCTTTCCTTCGGCGGTTCTGCTCAACCACCTGTTCCAGCCCTGCATAGCGGCGATAGACAGCGTTTTGGCGCGCGAGGTCCGGACCGATGCGGGCGCGCAATCGTTCGAATTCATCGCGTACGATCTCGAGTCGTTGTGACCCC
>Ga0055480_10000362_pt1 | contig 16707 bp, 20 predicted proteins | sample Muzzi_PWB_D2_FD_57935 | JGI IMG/M metagenome (GOLD analysis project Ga0055480, IMG submission 57935) | Wetland microbial communities from San Francisco Bay, California, USA, that impact long-term carbon sequestration - Muzzi_PWB_D2 | ecosystem: Environmental > Aquatic > Marine > Wetlands ... | reverse complement strand
TTTTTCTGCATTGTTGATGAGGCTCACACTTTCGGCGCATTAGGGATTGATGGCCGGGGACTGGCATCCGGGGTAGCAGACGTGGCGGTGGGCACCTTCGGCAAGGCGCTCGGTTTATTTGGCGCTTTTGCCCTGCTTTCCGAAGAACTGAAAGCATACCTGCTGAACTTTTCTTCACCTCAGATCTATACCACCACCTTGCCCGAAGCCCACGCTGCTGCGGCCTTGGATGTTCTGAAGATGGTGGCTGCCGCTGATGACCGCCGCCGTCATTTGATTGAGTTAAGTGCCTACATGCGCCAAGCCCTGGACCGAGAAGGATTTGATGTGCGCGGGGATGCCCACATTCTGGCCATTCAGATCGGCGCAGAGCAAAAAGCCTTAAAGACGGCCCGCAAGCTTTTGGATCAAGGAATTTTTGTGCTTCCGGCGCGCTATCCCACGGTGCCCCTTCAAAAATCTATCCTGCGGGTCAGTCTGACGGCCCTGCACCAGCTGGAAGATGTGAAATTTTTCATTGACGCCCTGAAGGAGGTCCATGCTTCCTATTCCTGACCTTTTTATCGTCGGCACCGATACCGGTGTAGGCAAGAGTGCGGTTTCTTTGCTGCTTATGCAATTGCTTTTCGCTAAAGGCTATGCACCGATCTACCTCAAACCTTTTCAAACCGGATGTACCGACCCGTATGCGGCCGACAGCGATGCCAAATTCATTTACGACCATACGCCGGAGCTAAAAGGTCAAGATCCAGCCCAATCGGTCATTTATTGTTATCCAGAGGCCAAAGCACCCTACTATGCCGCCAGGAAGGTCGGTGACGAGATTGATCTATCCACCCTCCGAAAGGTCGTGGAGAAAAAAAAAGAGAAGTACTCGCCCCTTGTGATTGAAGGTGCCGGCGGCTTGCTTGTTCCGGTAACCGGCAAGGTCCTGGTGGTGGATATGATCGAAGAACTGGGTTGCCGCCCCATTCTTGTCGCCAGGACCGGCCTGGGCACGATCAATCACACGCTGCTCTCAATCGAAGCTTTGCGCCGGCGACAGATCGAACCTTTGGGGGTGGTTTTTGTGGATACAGGTATTCCGCATACGGATCATGATCTTGTGGTTGAAAATACAGAGGCCGTTGAAATCTTTGGAAGACTCAAAGCAATGGGCGTGATTGAATATATTTCAGATTTCCGCAGGCCACCACAAGCGGCTTATGGGATTCTTGAAGGTATACTGAACCCCAATGTTGCATAAAAAAGATAGCACTCATCTTTTGCAACATTGGGGTCCGTCCTTTGAAGGCCACTAAAAGACAAGAATAAATCGATTAAATCGTTAAGCCACGACGCCTTTTAGTTTTTTACCGGCTGCGAACTGGGGCACTTTATGGGCTTTGATTTTAATGGCTTCGCCGGTGCGCGGGTTGCGTCCGGTGCGGGCTTTGCGTTTAGAAATCTTAAATGTGCCGAAACCAGGTAGGGTAATCTTGTCGCCTTTTTTCAATACGGCGGAGATTGCGTCCAGGAGACTGTTGAGCGCGGATTCAGCCTCCTTTTTGCTGTCCATGGTTTTAGCCATTTCAGCTATGAGTTCGCTTTTATTCATTCTGATCATCTCTCCTTTCAAGTGTTGTATATTGGGTTACGACTGTGAAAAATGTTAGCGTGGGCTACATTCCCGATACTTTTTCGAAGGCTTCCATTTGGGTCTTGCAGCGGATGCAATACGCCGTCACCGGCCTTGCTTTGAGTCGCTCGATTCCGATCTGTTCTTCGCAAGATTCGCAAATACCAAAGGCGCCTTCTTCAATTTTCAACAGAGCGGTTTTGATTTTTTTGATCAGTCGGCTCTCCCGGTCACAGATTCGCAGGGTATAATCGCGATCGATGTCCGAAGATGCCTGGTCTACGATATCAGCCGATAATTCGCCATTACGAATCAGTTCCGCTACAGTTTTTTCAGCGCGTGCAAGCAGTTCCTCCAGTTGCCGATAAAGGAGATCCTTAAAATATTCAAACTCTTGAGGCTGAAGGCTGGGTAAATCTTCAAAGAAAGGCATTAACTTGCTTCTTTCTCTTCGTTGGCAATAGATGGGGTTTCTCTATCTCTGGACTGAACAAAATGGTGGCACGTTTTGCACCAATGTCTGAGTCCGGTCTTTTGAAAAATTGTCCGGCACGTTTCGACAAAATAATAGTTTTCGGGATCTTTGGGGCACTGTATGATTGGGATAGGTTCCATGGGCGATCTCAAATATTAAATAATATTATTTAGTTAAATAATAGCGAATCCTATGGTGGAGATCACTGCCATTTTTTGAACGGCCTCCTATATCAAAGTCATGCCCCTCGGTCCAGACTAAAATCGATTATTCCGGCATAACTTCAAAGTTGATCACCGTAATGGTTTTCATCTCGTTTTTTTCTTCTACGGTACCGATGACTTTGACTTTGGAACTGATGAAATTTTCCGCCATCTCATTTCCTTTGGGGGTGTCTGCGATTTCATAGATCTGGCCGCTGGATACCAGTTGATAGCTTTCGTTCACTTCTCCTATGAGGGTCACTTCACCGGCCAGCGCAACCGTTGAGATGGATAGGAACAGGGAAATTGCTAAGACCATACTGATTAACTTCGAATTTCTCATAACATGTCTCCTCGATTAATGAATTGAGTATAAGCCGTTGTCGGCATTGTCTTGTGATTTTGCGATCCGGTGCCTCGGGCGATCAGCCATTCTGAATCTCAAATTGCTGTGTCTTTTTATCGAGCCAACCGTGGAAATTAACCAATTCTGCATGGCTTTCCAGCGTGTTGAAATTGGCGACGCGCACACCGACGGCATCGGTCTTCTGTGGGCTGAAGATACGGAATTCGAAACGTGCCGGGGCTTCCTCTTTTGGTCGCAGCACCATTTTTAAGTTCCAGACTTCGTCGGGGTCCATCTTCTTATTGGTAATCAGATACATGCCGATCTGCTGGCTAAGATCTTTGGGGCCATGCAGTTTAATTTTCGGGCTACCTGCTTGGGCAGATGAGTCCTTATCGTGTTGCCAGAATTTCCATCCCATGGTGATATCTCCTTTTCTCATCGGATTGATGGTGTTGCTTCATTCTTTAGTTCATTGTGTATCGACAGATCATTAACTGTGCAGCTACCATTGAACCAAGGATGGCTCGCAAACCTTCTGCTCGCCTGTAACGGTAAACAAAAGCTATGCCATTTCAATAAGTAGCTGAAAATATAGCATAAAAAATTTAGGGTAGGGTATCGAATCGGAATCAACAGTTCCCTGTTTTTTGCAACTTTACGCTGTCGTCTGCATCATGCGAAGGGAATTCGCAGTTAACTGATTGAAATAGAAGAGATTATCCCATGCTGGGACCTTTCTGGGGCTGGTGCCCACATCGGAAGCTTTGATTCCGATATGTGATTACCTGCTGGCAGCATACAAGTTCTGGGATTTTATTTTTGAGAGTAGAAATTTCAGTGCGATAGGAGAATTAAGCACTTCCGACTTTTACCATTGCCAAATGGTAATATTTCAGGTAGATCCGCAGCACCAGCTTGCCAAGAAAGAGATTGAAAGGGGGCAGAGTTTGGAAAAAATCGTACCCAAACGAATGTTCTTTACCAGGGGCGTGGGGCATCATCGCAATAAGCTGCAAAGCTTCGAGATCGCCCTGCGGGATGCCGGAATTGAAAAATGCAATTTGGTCACCATTTCCAGCATTTTCCCCCCAAACTGTAAAATCATCTCAAAATCCAAAGGGCTGGATAATTTGCTTCCCGGCCAGATCACTTTTGTGGTTCTGGCTCGTGAGTGCACGAATGAGCCCAGTCGCTTGATATCGGCGGCTGTCGGGCTTGCGCGCCCGGCCGCAAAAGAGCACTACGGATATATTTCGGAGCACCATGGTTTCGGTCAAAACGCGCGCCAAGCCGGTGATTTTGCCGAGGACCTTGCCGCCACCATGCTGGCTTCGACCCTGGGGATTGAGATGGACCCCGATAAGGCCTGGGATGAGCGTAAGCAGCTATACGTTATGGATAAGAACCGACAATTTACCAGCAGCAGTATCGCCAAATGTGCCCATGGCCATAAAGCCGGGTTATGGACAACTGTGTTGGCCTGTGCGGTAATGCTTGTGTCATAGCAGGAGTTTACCAATCAACGATTTGACGAATGACCAACCATGAAGATCCCTTCGAAGTTTAAGGATTCACCTGATATCGTTCCAAAAAAATTGACTGCAGGGATGTCGCTGGCCCAATTGGTGGCCATTATGGGCGGCACCTGCTTCGAGGCCCGCAATCTTTTTCGTGCGGCTGAGTTGTTTCGGCGGATGGTGGATCAAAAGGACACCATTTGGCTGGGGATTGCCGGTGCAGGGATTGCCGGCGGAATGGGGGGCATGGTGATCAGCCTCCTGGAGGCCGGTTTCGTCGATGTGATTTGTTCCACCGGCGCCCAAATCTATCATGACCTTCATTTTGCTTTCGGTCTGCCGGTCAAATCCATTCATCCCCACTGGGACGACAATGTTTTGCGACGCCATGGAGACACCCGTATATATGATATCGGCATTCGTGAAAAAGAGACCCTGGAAGCCCAGGATCAATTGATTCGGCGCTTTGTCAAGACCCGCTATGACCAGCTTGCGGAAGGTGAAATAAGCAGTTGGGAATTCAACCGCAGTCTTGGCCAGTGGGTCTTGGATGAAGCGCCTCATCCGGAGCGGTGCCTGACCGCCACGGCCGCCAAGCTCGGCGTTCCTATCTTCTGGGACTCATTGTCCAATCACTCCATAGCCATGAATCTGGTGCGCACGGACAAAGAGGGCAAACCTGTCCGGCTATCCGCGCAAAAAGACATTATGCATTCTGCCGCCATTGCCTTCGGGTCCGATCAAACAGGCTTTGTGGAACTGGGCGGGGGCGGGCCCAAGAATTTTATTCAGCAAACCGGGCCCACCATCAGCCAAATCCTGGATCTGCCTTTTGAAGGTGCCGATCGGGGGATTCAAATCGGCACAGCCGTCGAGCGTGAGGGCAGTCTGTCCAGTTGCACCTTTGGCGAGGCGGTTACCTGGGGAAAATACCAGCATGCCGACGAGGCCAGCCTGGTCCAGGTCTGGGGCGAATACAGCCTGATTTTCCCATTGCTGGCCGCTTATGTCCTGGACCTGTGCGAGCCTCGCCCTGCCCGAAACCTCTGCGATCAAATGAATCATTTGAGCCATGCACTGGATCAAGCATGTTGAAACCTCACCCCATACCCTTTATGGGAGTGGCCGAAGCGGCCGCCGACCTGGGCATCGCCCGGGCGGTGATTTTACCCTTCGGTTATGAGGGGGGGATTTCCTATGGCAAAGGCACGGCCAATGCGCCCCAGGCAGTCCTGGAAGCATCCCGACATCTCGAATTATATGATGAGATGCTGGACGCCGAACCTTTTCAGATCGGCATTTTCACCCTTGCCAACCCAAAGGTTGCCGGTGCCCCCGAAGAAATGGTGACCCAGTTGCAAGCCATGCTGCGAGAGCTTCTGGATCAGGATAAATTTGTAGTGGTTGTTGGTGGGGACCATTCCATTACCAACGGGTATCTGCGCGCTCTGAACGATCGCTATGCCCACTTCGGCGTGATCCAACTGGATGCCCATGCCGATTTGCGAGATACCTATGACGGCAGTCCTTTGAGCCATGCCTGCACCATGGCCAGAGCGCTGGAACAAACGCAACATTGCCTGCAGATCGGTATTCGCAGCATGAGTGCCGAAGAAGCAGGCCGGGTCAAAAAACAGAAACTGGCGCTTTTTACCATGCAGGACTGGCGCAAAGGCCGCTTGGATTTAACAACCGCTCTGGACCAACTGCCGGACAAGGTCTTTTTGACTTTGGATGTGGATGTATTCGATTGGAGTGTGATTGCCAGTACCGGGACCCCCGAACCCGGGGGCTGCTATTGGGACGAAGCCATGGATCTGCTGGCCGCCATATTTGCCGCTAAACAAATCATCGGTATCGATGTGGTCGAGCTATCTCACAACCCCCAGGATCATAATTCTGCTTTTGCCGTGGCCAAATTGATATATAAAATGATCGGATGGCGGTTTTTTCAAACGCTTTGAATCCTAAAATGAATCTTTTTTTCACTCATCAAAGTCGGCTTAGCTCCGGTTTGATGCCACGTGATTTCTGTAAAATGGACGTCACCCTGATAATCGATCGTCATAAGGGATGAGGCCCGTGTGCCGTAGGTGGGACTCGCAATAAAGATGGGTGCCAGAATTCGCTCCCATTCTGGACCGACACCGGTGTCCGGTAATTGATCGTCTGGGGAGATGTTTTGGTCCTGAAGCAGCTCTATGAACCGCTGCCTGTCTATATCGTCTCCATTTTCAGTCAAAAGAGCGGCCAGTCGGGCTTTACCATGGCGAACCTTGGGCCAGTCCGTATTGAGCAGGCGATTGCTCAAGCCATAAATGCCGGGTTGTAGAAGCGATGCCGGCCCGCCACGATTGGAATAATAAGATAAACCCTGGGCGTTGCCAATCACCAAGTTATAGCCGTTATAGAGATGACCGGTATGATGTAATTGTTGCAAATATTGAGGCATCGGGATTTGGCCGGTGAGAAAATCGGCCACCAGGTGCCCGCGAGAGGGTGCAGCTACACTTTGAACGCCGATTTCGCGATAGTTTGTGATGGCTGCCAGGCGTCCCCGGCGGGTGATCCCCAACCAGGTCCCCATTTGTTTCAAGTCCCGGCCGGCGGCAATTTCAGGATGATCCGGCCAGAAGGCCAGTGCCTGGGTCGGCCGTGCATAAAACTCGTCCCGGTTGGCTACCAGAATTAGTCGATACCGGGGATGGTGCCGATAGGCTAGAAGGATCAGGCACATGGTGTTCAATTACCTCTCGGTTTTCGTATATTTAATGGTTGTTCTTTAGTACCCGGCAGGTCTCAAAATAAACCATACCTGCGGTGCAATCAATACTCGGTAATTGAGCAGCGCGCTCATCGAGCGTATTTCGAATTTCTAGGACGCATAAAACGGGCTCACATCCTTAATTTGATATCTGGATTTCGATCGTTGGTATCCCACCGGATAGCACGATGATATCCCTCAGCAACAGATTCACTGTCAGGTCTGCGAGGGTCTGCCGTCATCCTGTGGCGGTCTTCTTTTTCGCTTTACATTTAAGAGAGTTATTGATAAAAAGCCACCACAACCGACAGCGGTAAACGGTGGCTGGAACAACCATACAGGGTGGCCACTGGTAACCTGTTCTTACTTATTGGTTTACCTGCTGTGAGACAGTTTTAAACGATTGAACCAGCAAAGAATTCAGGACATTTATTATGGATATCAGTAGACGATTGGGGATTCTGGTCTTTTGCGGTGTTCCGGCTATCGTTGGCGGCGGCATCGTTTATGCGATTTTTGGCTCTTTTACCCCCATGTGGATTTATGAGGTGCTGCTGCTGGTGACAGCCGGCGCGCTGGTCAGCCGATAGTTGTAACCTGGAAAGATCGTTTGCGGGCTGCCCGGAGGACCAGGCCTGCATATGCCGAGGCAAAGCGAAGAGAACACTGCTAAGTTGCCCGTGCTGCGACAAGATCGTTAAATCAGGGACAACCCTCTTTGATTTCCGCCCCCTTATTACAGCGACAGGACTGTGTGCTTAGGCCCGACGTGTCCAGGCACGTGCCTTCTGATTCCTTCCGGCGATATCATCATTTTTCGGAGGCACCATGGGTGACTTGATTTCCCGCTACCCTATATTACTTTTTTTTCTGGCCTGTTTTTTAGGCTCTTTGTTCCTTCTTGGGTGGTTGCTGCTGCCTTTCCTGGCCATTCTGATCCTGGGGGCGGTTGTCAGCGGTATTTTTTATCCCCTGTATCGGTATATCAAGCGCCACCCCAAAATCAGGCCCTCATTTGCATCGTTGTTGACCTGCATACTGATATTTTTTCTACTGTTCGTACCCATCGTCTTTTTCGTCGGCAGTCTCACTCAGCAAGCCTATGGGCTTTATCAAAAGGCCCAGGGTGCGGCCATCAATAAGCAGATCGACAGTATGCTGCAGCAAACCCACATATTGGAAAAGGCCAATCATTTGCTGGGGAAATTCGAAATTGAAATCACTGGTGAGGAGTTTAAGAAAGGGGTCTCGGAAGCTGCCAAGTTTGTGGGTCTGTTTCTGTTTGAACAGGCCCGTGCCATCGCATCCAACTCTCTGGCATTTGTGGTCAATTTCTTTCTCATGCTGATGGTGATCTACTTTTTGTTGCTCGACGGGGATAAACTGGTGGCCTTTATTGTGGATTTGTCTCCTCTGCCCAGTGATCAGGAGTGGATGCTCATCAGCAAGTTTAGCGATATTGCCGGCGCCATGCTTATCGGAAATGGTTTGGGCGGTTTTATCCAAGGGCTGCTGGGCGGTCTGGCTTTCTGGATCTTTGGGCTTCCTTCGGCTTTTTTATGGGGAGTAATCATGGGATTGCTGGCTTTCCTACCCATTATCGGCATCGGTGTGGTCTTTATTCCCACCGCTATCTACCTTTTTCTTAAAGGGCGTGTGGCCGTCGGCATCTTTTTTATCGTTTTTTATTTTCTTCTATCCATGGGGATTGAATACATTTTCAAACCTAGATTGGTAGGCCATCGAGTTGAAATGCACCCTCTTCTCGTGTTTTTCGCCATCATCGGTGGACTGAAATTATTTGGAATTTTAGGAATTATATACGGCCCGCTGGTTGTTACGGGTTTTTTAACCCTGGCAGATATCTATCGCAGCAGTTACCAGCAACTGGTGGAAACCAAAGATACATAACCAAGATCCCAAAGTGGAAGGGCACCTATTATGATAGACTCCGAATCAATGGCAGTTGTCAGTATCGAGAAGGAGATGAAGAAATCTTACCTCGATTATGCCATGAGCGTGATAATCGGCCGCGCTTTGCCCGATGTCCGGGACGGCCTCAAACCGGTCCACCGGCGCGTGCTTTTTGCCATGCGTGAGCTCAAGAACGACTACAACAAGCCTTACAAGAAATCTGCCCGCATCGTGGGTGATGTCATTGGTAAGTATCACCCCCATGGCGATACCGCAGTGTATGACACCATCGTGCGGCTGGCTCAGAACTTCTCCATGCGCTATACCCTGGTGGATGGACAGGGCAACTTCGGCTCCATCGACGGCGATTCTCCTGCAGCCATGCGCTACACTGAGGTGCGCATGACGCGGTTGGCCCACCAGATGTTGGAGGATCTGGATAAAGAAACTGTTGATATGATCCCCAACTATGATGAATCCCTGACCGAGCCTTCCGTATTGCCTGCCATGGTTCCAGCCCTTATCATCAATGGTTCTTCGGGTATCGCTGTCGGCATGGCAACAAATATCCCCCCGCACAACCTGTCAGAAGTCGTGGATGCCACCTGTGCCTTGATCAATGACCCCCAAATCAGCATCGATGAGATGATGCAGTACCTGCCCGGCCCTGATTTCCCAACGGCCGGGCTTATCTACGGGACTACAGGCATCCATGAAGCGTATAAGACCGGCCGGGGAATTATTCGCATGCGGGCCAGGCTGGCCATTGAAAATGACAAGGCCGATCGCGAGACTATCATAATTACCGAGATTCCTTATCAGGTCAACAAGGCCAGGTTGGTTCAAAAAATCGATGAGTTGATCAAGGGCAAGATATTGGAGGGGGTCAGCTTCGTTCGGGACGAGTCCGATCGGCATGGCATGCGCATCGCTGTGGTATTGAAAAAGGGGGCTGTCTCCGGTGTGGTGATTAACCTGCTATACAAGCATACCCAGATGGAAAGCAGTTTTGGAATCATCCTTCTGGCTGTTGTTCGTCAGCGGCCTCATGTATTGACCCTTAAAGAGATTCTAGAAAATTTTATCGGTCATCGCAAAGAGGTGATCATTCGGCGGACGCGCTACGATCTGAACAAAGCCGAGGAGCGGGCCCATATTCTGGAAGGCCTCAAGATTGCGTTGGATAACCTGGATGAGGTGGTAAGGTTGATCCGCGAATCCAAATCTCCGGCGGAGGCTAAGGAAAGGTTGATATCCGCTTTTGGACTGAGTGTCATTCAGGCCCAGGCCATTCTGGAAATGCGGTTGCAGCGTCTGACAGGTTTGGAACGGGATAAAATTATCAGCGATTATGAAGCTGTGCTGAAGGACATCGCCCGTTTCAAGGAAATTCTGGCCAACGAACAACTGGTTCTCAACCTGATTAAAGCGGAATTGACCGAGTTGAAAGAGCAGTACGGGGATGCCCGCCGTACTGAAATCGTGGCCGCGACCCAGGAACTGACCATCGAGGATATGATTGCGCAAGAGGATATGGTGGTAACTATCACCAATTCCGGCTATATCAAACGCAATCCGATTACCCTCTATCAAAGTCAACGGCGAGGCGGTAAGGGCAAAACCGGCATGGGAACCAAGGATGAAGATTTTGTGTCCCATCTGTTTGTTGCATCCACCCATCATAGCTTTCTTTTTTTTACTAACCGGGGCAAAGTGTATTGGTGCAAGGTCTACGATATCCCGCAAGCTGGTAGAACCAGCCGGGGCAAAGCCATCGTCAATTTGCTGAACTTCGAAGCTGGCGAGCGCATGACCACTGTCTTAGCGGTGCCGGCCTTTGAACCGGGGTACTACATTTTGATGGCTACCCAGAATGGGACGGTCAAAAAGACCGACATCATGGCCTTTTCACGGCCCAGGGCCGGTGGTATTATTGCCTTGGATCTGGTCCCAGAGGATGAGTTGATTAAAGCCCATATAACGGATGGGACACAAAATGTCTTTCTGGCCTCGGCCGCGGGAAAATCCATTCGATTTCATGAATCCGATATTCGTCCCAGCGGACGAATTTCCAGAGGTGTTCGCGGTATGCGGCTGGATGTGGATGATCGGATTGTGGGCATGGAGGCGGTCAGATATTCCCAAACGCTGTTTGCCGTTACCGAGAACGGGTTCGGTAAGCGGACATCCATTGATGAATATCCGGTGCACAAGCGCGGCGGCAAAGGCGTGATTACCATTAAAACCACGCAACGTAATGGGTTAGTCGTTGGGCTGCTGGAAGTTCAAGATGATCAGGACGTCATGCTGGTGACGGATCGGGGCAAGATCATCCGGATGCCGGTGAGCAATATTTCGGTGATCAGCCGGAATACGCAAGGAGTCAAGCTCATTGATATGGAATCCGGTGAGCGGGTTGTAAGTGCGGCTTGTCTGGCCGAGGCTGAAGAGGAAGATCAGGAGGCTTAACAATGCAGAGCGACCAGGATGTCATGTCCATGAGAATCGCCGTGGCAGGGGCCGGTAGCTGGGGCACCGCCCTGGCCAATCTTTTGGCCGTCAAAGGCTATATCGTGGACTGGTGGGTGTTTGAACCGGACCTGTGTCTGCAGCTTCAGGAAACCAGAGAGAACACTGTTTTTTTACCCGGAACTATTTTATCCGAAAATTTGCGACCAACCAATGACCTGGTGCAAGCTGTAGCCGATAAAGAACTGGTTCTAGTGGTGGTACCGTCCCACGTGGTGCGCGCTGTCACGCTGCAAATGGATGGTCACATCGGGCCTCGTACCATATTGGTTTCGGCCAGCAAGGGGATCGAAAACGATACCCTGTTGACTATGGACGGCGTCATTAACGAAGCCTTGGGAGGCATCGGCGATGACCGGTTTGCTGTCCTGTCCGGCCCCAGCTTTGCCAAAGAGGTCGCTCAAGGACTGCCCACGGTGGTCACGGTTGCCTCCAAGGCGCTTGATTGCGCCCAGAAAGTCCAGCACGTGTTTGCCACACCCAATTTTCGCGTGTATACCCATGATGATGTCATTGGCGTCGAATTGGGTGGGTCGGTGAAAAATGTGATCGCCATAGCCGCCGGAATGGTGGACGGCATGGGATTGGGACTTAATACCAGGGCCGCCCTCATTACCCGGGGAATGACGGAGATTCGTCGTTTGGGTTTGGCAATGGGTGCCCATCCACGAACGTTTACCGGTCTGGCTGGGATTGGAGATTTGGTGTTGACCTGTACCGGCGATTTGAGCCGCAACCATACCGTGGGCAAAAAAATAGGCCAGGGTATGAAGCTTAAAGAAGTGCTGGGCGATATGCGCATGGTGGCCGAGGGAGTCAAGACCGCAAGGTCGGTTTATGCCTTATCGTTGCGGTTGGGCGTGGAGATGCCCATTTGCCACGCTATTTTCCACATCCTGCATGAGGATCTGGCCCCCAAGGATGCGCTTTATCAGTTGATGACGCGCGATTTGAAGAGTGAATTGGATGAAGACTAACGAGACCCAAAAGACGCCAACCTGTTTTGCTGATTTAGAGACTGTATTTCCATTGCGATCCGACGGCCTCAGGGTCACGCCCATTACATGTTTGCAATGCGTTCACAAAACCCCGTGCCTGCGTACGGCCCTTGGAAGAGGCCGCGGTTACCGTGTGCGCGAGGAGATGGTCGACAGAGCCTATCGCGGTGGTGTGATCGGTTTTTTTCAGCGCTGGTCCCAGAAAAAGAGTATTCACAGATTGAAACAGAAAGATTCTTGCGACGAGTCATAGAATTTTCGCTGTTATCATAGTCATGCATTAATTGCTATGGAGGGGTACCCTATGCCTAAGATGACGATTGAAGACATCGCTATTGAAGACCAACGGGTATTGATGCGGGTTGATTTCAACGTGCCGGTTAAGGATGGCCGCGTAACCAATGATAAACGTATTCGGGCAGCTTTGCCGTCTATTCAATATATCCTTGAAAAGGGCGGCAAGCTGATTCTGATGTCCCATTTGGGCCGCCCCAAGGGTCAGCGCCGACCGGAGATGTCATTGAAACCGTGTGCGGAGGTGCTCTGCGGACATTTGAATCAACTGGTGGTTTTTGTCGAATCATGCATCGGTGATTTGGCCATGGAGAAGGCAGAGCGGCTGATACCCGGGCAGGTAATGCTTCTTGAAAATTTGCGGTTTCATGCGGCCGAGACGCAGAATGATGAGGCTTTTGCCAAATCTTTGGCTGCGCTCGGTCAGGTATACGTGAACGATGCCTTTGGTACCGCCCATCGGGCGCATGCTTCCACGGAAGGTGTCACCCATTTTCTTCAGCCCGCAGTGGCCGGATATCTGATGATGAAAGAGCTGAACTATCTTGATGTTTTGCTTCAAGCCCCTCGGAAGCCCTTTGTCGCTATATTGGGCGGTGCCAAAATATCCGGTAAAATCGATGTTATTCAGAACCTGTTACCCAAAGTGGACCGTCTGCTCATTGGCGGTGGTATGGCTTATACTTTCTTAAAAGCTCAGGGGTTACCGGTGGGGCGCAGCCTGCTGGAGGAGGACAAAATAGCGCTGGCTAAAGAGTTGCTGGCCTCGTCGGGGAAAAAGATTATGCTGCCGGTGGATTGTATGGTCGCAGAAGATTTTGACCTGGGTGCCGGAATGGCCGGCCCTTTGACATGCGTGGCGGCAGGCGCCGTCCCAGATAAAGCCGCCGGCCTGGATATCGGACCGGCAACCATTGCTCAATTCAGTGCGGGTTTGGCAGATGCCAAAACGATCGTCTGGAACGGACCCATGGGCGTGTTTGAAATTGAAGCTACGGCCAAAGGAACATTTGACATTGCACGGTTGCTGGCTCAACGGACGGACGAGGGAGCCGTTACTGTCATCGGTGGCGGTGATTCGGCCGCAGCCGCTGAGAAGGCCGGTGTTGCTGAGCGTATTTCACACATATCCACAGGAGGCGGGGCATCACTGGAATATTTGGAAGGCAAAGCCCTGCCCGGAGTGGCTGCCCTGAGCGACAAATAGTGCAGGATACCTCGCCCCTGAAAAAAATATTCTTCCGTTTCTGGCCATGGATAGTAGCGGCCGTTTGTGCCGGTCTATTAGTTGTCTATTGGTTCCGTATGCCGTTATTTTACAGCTTGCACCAAATTTACGCGGTGTTGACCGATAGGCAGCGGGTCACGGCTTTTGTCGCTTCATTTGGTACTGCCGCTCCACTGGTGTTTATGGCCATCCAGATTGCCCAGGTCATTCTGGCACCGATTCCGGGAGAGGCCACGGGGTTTATCGGTGGCTATCTGTTTGGCGCTTTTAAAGGCTGCTTCTATTCCACCATTGCGCTATCACTGGGTTCTTGGATTAATTTCGCAATCGGCCGTTATTTAGGCAAACGCTGGGTGCGTGGGGTCATACCGGAGGATAAACTGGAGAAGTTCGATCATAGGCTCCGACACCAAGGAATATTGGTAGTCTTCGTGTTTTTTCTGTTCCCCGGCTTTCCGAAAGATTACCTTTGCCTGTTTTTAGGCGTGAGTACCATACCTATGCGGGTTTTTCTTCTGATGGCCACGGTTGGCCGCATTCCCGGAACATTGATGCTCAGTTTGCAGGGGGCCCTGGTATTTGAAAAAAATTACCTCATTTTTTGTTTGGTGGTATCGATCAACCTCTTGGCAGTCTATTTAGGTTATCGTTATCGCCAAGCTATTTACCAATGGGTTGAAAAAATTAACGGGTCGGCTTCACCGGCGATTGACGAAGAGCAACATTAATGTTAAGGCTTGAATATTTAATCAGATTGTGATTTTCGCAAGAACTGCAAACCAACATCACAGACTAACTGAATCGGGAGACAAGATTGGCTTTCTGGAGCGTTCGTGAAGAACTCAGCCAAGTAAATCGACTTCGGCGGTCTTACTATGAAATGCTGCGCGATGAGTTGGACCAGTTCATGATCGACTATGCGCTGGTGAATTCTTACCTGCGGTTTTTGAGCACCGAGACCCCCTATCCTTTCGTTGAGAAGCGCGAACTTAAACCCAGGGCGCGAATTCCAGGTATCGAACATGAGCATCAAAACACTTTTCTGGTGATTTTCATCGAAGATACCATTCCGGCCCAATATAAAAAATATGTGCGCTTTTTTAATGTCAACCAGACTACCAAGACCAACCTGCTTCAATCCAAGGCGTTACCGTTGCCTGAAAATTTCGATCGCAATCAGAAGTATGTCGAATCAGCCCATTTCTTCAATTTTCTCAAAATTCTGCTACCCATCGACTATGCTCTTCTTATTCAAAGAGATCCAGCTACGCGATCCAGGAACCGTTATAGTTTGACCCACTTCCATGTTCGTATCGACTGGCCCATTACAGAAGCAGCTGAAAACATGGCCCAAAGTCTACGATATATTTCCAAGGACCTGTATGAGAAAGGAGATAAATACGCAGAAACTGTTCAGAAGAAATTTTTCGAATACTATGGACTGCCGGTCATGGTGGGCGGGCGCCGTACGGCAGCAATCGTGGCATCCCAATACCTTAAACGGATACCCTGCATTTCCACAGTATACGTTGGCAGCAGCGAGTCACGAGCATTGATCCGGATTTCCGAGAGAGGAGTTTCAAAGGCGATCCTGATGCCCTTTGGCGAAGATGAGATGCAGCAGATCGCCACAATCAATAACATGCAGCCCAGAACATTTAAGAAAAACTATGTAGTCGCCCAGCATCGCAAAAAATGCGTCTGCATATTTCAAGTCACCTATGCTTATACCAACCATGCGAGACCGCCGGACGATGGCAAATTGCGTGAAATCAACCCGGATGTGAACTGGTTAACAGTGGGGCAGGAGCATATCTTGCCAAAGCCAGGTGTAACCAAGTACCCGCCATTGCCGATAAGTTTGGTTTACTCATAAAATCGACAACCCTACCATGAAATGACCTTGAAAACGCCCATCTTCGTTCTGGGTGATATGTTTGATCTGCGTCTTTAAGTTTTCGTGAGCTCCCTGGCTGTCGGTCAGATAATAAGTCATATCGATTGTATCACCAACCTCAATGTGCTTGAGTACGTCTGAGCCTTCTTTTACCAGGATACACATCCCTTTAGACGAAATATTCCACAGTTTGAACTGATAGAAAGAAGCAAGTCCTACGGTGGTAAATTGTACGCTGTAATACCGTTCATCTGCAGCTCGCGTTTCTGATCGCCTCTCAGTTGAATCTCCGTGCAAGTCATTGGTACCCATAGTATCCCCCACTATTGGTTGCGAAAGGGGTTTTGAAACTCGTTATGAAATAACGTATAATCAAATAGATATGTATTAAACCATGGAAAATGACTTGTCAATGATACGATAAGCCGTTATTGATAATGCAACATCGGCCGCACCGGCGTCGCTTATGGGCATGATAAGGAAGTTGGAGAATACCAAGCCCTTCTTACATCAAAATGGGAGTCGTCTTATGGATTTTGTTAAAAAGGAGTGGAAGACCATCGCTGTAGTTGTCTGCCTAATCGGGGTTGTGGTCTACCTATCTCAAATCAACGATCAACTTAATACGCTGAAAACCCAAAACGCCAAATTGATTTCTACCATCGACTCCATTGAAAGCGTTTCCTTAAGCACTGATGCGGGCGTCAATGATATGGGAAAGAAAATCGATGGCATTGATGCCAATTTGTCTTATGTCGTGCAAAAGTTGCGACGTCGGTAGTGCCATACCATGACTGATCTGTCCAGTTATCAACGGAAATATCTGCGCGGCTTGGCCCATGGCCTCAAACCGATCGTCTTTGTCGGTCAAAAAGGTCAGACATCCTCGCTTGCGGCGGCGTTGGACCAGGCCTTGGCCAC
>Ga0055480_10000361_pt1 | contig 16784 bp, 11 predicted proteins | sample Muzzi_PWB_D2_FD_57935 | JGI IMG/M metagenome (GOLD analysis project Ga0055480, IMG submission 57935) | Wetland microbial communities from San Francisco Bay, California, USA, that impact long-term carbon sequestration - Muzzi_PWB_D2 | ecosystem: Environmental > Aquatic > Marine > Wetlands ... | reverse complement strand
CGGTGTGACGAACGTCTCCGACGACGAGGGCGTCGACGTGAAGAACAAGTCGTTCGAGTTCTTCGCGGGTCTCGGGTTCCCGTTCGGCCCGTAATCTGACCCTACCTGCGTAGCTGCGCAGGAAGCCGTTCATGCGGAAGCCCGTCGGCCTGTCGGTCGGCGGGCTTCCGTCCTCTTGGGACCTTGGATGACGCCGTTTATGTTGAGGCGTCTCTTGCAAGCGGAGTGAGCGGTGAGTGATGTGACCATAGACCCGCGGCGTGATTTCGACGCCGCGTTTCGCAGCCTGTACGACGAGATGCACCGGATCGCGGCCCGGCAATTCGGCCGGGAGCGGACGGGGCACACTCTGCAGCCGACGGCCGTCGTCAACGAGGCCTACCTGAAACTGATCGGGCAGTCCGAGCTGCCCGAGGGACGCCGTTCGGACCTGCTGGGGATCGCGGCTCACGCGATGCGCCAGGTGTTGATCGATCATGCACGGCACCGGGGGGCCGAGAAGCGCGGCGGCGGCCGGCGGCGCACGACGCTCGGGGACCAGGGCTTCGAGGTGGCCCTGGACGACGTCCTGGCGATCGACGCAGCTCTGGACCGACTCGAGCGCATCGACCCCCGTCTCCGACGCGTCGTCGAGTTGCGGTTCTTCGGCGGACTCAGCGTCGAGGAGACCGCCGAGGCCCTGGAACTGACGCCGCGCACGATCCACCGCGACTGGGCGAAGGCGAGGGCCTGGTTGCACCGCGAGCTGGCGGACACCGAAGCGAAGCCCGATCTCTCGTGAGCCGAACGGAAGACCAGCGCCGCCTGCTCGAGCTTTTCGATCGACTCCTCGACGTGCCGGTGGAGGATCGAACGACCTGGATTGCCGAGCACACAGGCGAGGACCGAGATCTCCGCGCCGGACTCGAGGCCCTCCTCGCGTCCCACGAGGCGGAGGCCGGTCCGCTCGACCATCCCCCGCCCCGTCCGAGTGGTTCGGAGACCGTCGATGCGGATCACCTGCAACGACGGCTCGAGGCAGCCATCGGCGAACGCTACGAGATCGAGGCGGAACTGGGACGAGGGGGGATGGCCATCGTGTTTCGGGCGCGCGAGCGAAAGCACGATCGTCCCGTGGTTCTCAAAGTCCTCCGGCCGGAGCTCGTGCCACTGCTGGGGGAGAACCGCTTCGAGCGCGAGGTGAGAATCGCCTCGCAGCTGTCACATCCGAACATCATCGGGCTGATCGACTCGGGCACGGCGGACGGACTCCCCTTCTTTGTGATGCCGTTCGTCCAGGGCGAGACGCTGCGAGCCCGGCTCGAACGGGAGGGGCCTGTGCCCCTGGAGTCGGCTCGTACGCTTCTCCACGACATCGCAGCAGGGCTCGCTCACGCGCACGAGGTCGGCATCGTGCACCGGGACTTGAAACCCGAGAACATCCTCTGTGCCGACGACCACGCCTACATCATGGATTTCGGCATCGCGCGCCCGCTCAGCGAGTTGCAGGAAGAAGGCCTGACCCGTCCGGGGCTCGCCCTCGGCACGCCGCGATACATGTCACCCGAGCAGCGCGCTGGCCGGCCCGTGGACTTCCGCACGGACCTCTACGCCTGGGGGCTGATCGCGCAGGAGCTCGGTCCCGGGGGCGCGCCGCCGCCCTGGGAGGCCGTGGTCGAGGCCTGCCTGCGATCGGAGCCCAACGAGCGTCCGGCGAACGCAAGCGTTGTTCAGCGGGCCGTGGCCCTGGGGCGGGAGGGTCGCCCCCCCTGGCGTCGCCTGGCGTGGGAAGCCTGGCCCTGGATGGCGGCCGCCCTGGCCCTCGGGTTGCTGGCGGCCGGCGCCGTCTGGCGCTCCCGTGAACTGACCCCGGTGACGACGAAACAGCCTGCCTCGGCCGCGCGTCAGCTGCCGACACCGTTCGCCGTGGCGCCGTTCCGCAACGAGACCGGCGACCCCACCCTCGACATGCTCGGCCGGCTCACCGCCGACTGGATCGTTCAGGGCCTTCAGCAGGCCGACGTGGGCCCCGTAGTCCCGTGGGGGACCACTCTGGCGGCCGCCGAGGATTTCTCCCGGTCCGGGGGGGGCGACGACAGCCTGGCGGGTTCCCTCGCCGAGGAACTCTCCGCGGGGACGGTCATCAGTGGTTCGATCTACGCGATCGGCGACCGATTGAGCTTCTCCGCCGTCGTCACCGACACCCGAACCCGGCGGGTGATCAGCGCTCCCGCGCCGATCACGGTCGCCGCCGATTCCACCGAACAGGCGGTGCGCGAAATTCGGGACCGGATCCTGGGCAGCCTCGCGATCGAGCAGGACCCGCTGTTCGCGACGATCCCGGGCCTCAGTGGCAAGCCGCCCATCCTGGAGGCCTATCGAGCCTTCGAGCGCGGCCACGAACTGTTCCAGGCCCAGGAATACGACGAAGCGCAGGCCGAGTACGAGCGCGCCTTCGCCCTCGACACGACCTTCCTGGTCGCTCGTTTGTCCGTCGCACTCGCACAGTGGAATCGGGGTCTGTGGGCGGACGTCGACTCGTCACTGGCGTGGTTGGAATCGCGCCGCGACCGCATCCCGGAGTATCACGACCTCCGGCGACGTTCCCTGACGGCACAGCGAACCGGAGACGGCGAGCGGGCCTATCGTCTGGAGCTGCGCCGGGCGGAGCTCGGCCCCACACCCCTTGGCTCCTACAACGCCGCCAGCCTGGCCAACGAGCTCAACCGCCCGGACGACGCCCTTCGCCTCCTGAGCGCGCTGGACCCGAACTCCCCCGGCCTGCGGGGCTGGGCCCAGTACTGGACGCAGCTGGCTCACGCGTACCACGATCTCGGCCGACACGACGACGAAGTCGATGCGGCTCGGGAGATGTGGGCTCGCTTCCCCGAACGACGGATCGGAACCGTGCTGGCGGCGCGTGCCCTGGCCTCGGCCGGACGCCGGGCGGAGCTCGATTCCCTGTTCGCCTCGCTCCGCCTGCTGCCGCCCGACACCTACTGGTCATACGGTGCGGCCCGGATCGTGGCGGCAGAGGAAGCCCGCGCGCACCGTGGCGACTCGGCGGCCGCCACGGCGGACCTGCGGGAGGGGATCGCCTGGCTGGAGTCGCGCCTCGGGGAGGATCCGACGCACCGGGGTCATCGCTACTGGCTGGCCGCCGCGCGGTACGATCTCGAAGACTTCACTGCGGCGGCTCGCCTGTATGAGGCTCTGTGGAACGACCATCCGGAGCGCACCGATTATCGAGCCGGGATGCTCGTGGCCCGCGCCCATCTCGATGGGGCTGCGGTCGCACGCCGGGTCCTCGGAACGGACCTGATGCAGGGCCACGAGTACGCGACGCTGGCGCGGATCGAGGCAGCCGGCGGGGATGCCGAGCGAGCCCTGTCGCTGCTCAGCGAGGGCGTGCGTCGAGGCATCAGCGGTCGCGCGTGGCTGCACGCCACTTCTCTGCCCGACCTCGGGCGATTGGGGGAAGACCCGCGGTACGCGGCCGCGCTGGGACGAGTCGTGCCGACGACCCCACTCGCGGCGGGTCGGGCCAAAGGTCCCTAGGGGATCACGTCCAGGGGTCTCCCTCTCCGCCGCGTGCTCCGGGCCGCGTGCCGCCGGTAGACGGCGGCTCCCGCGAACCCGGCCACCAGGAGTTCAATCAACATGGCAACGACCACGAGGGCCGTGGTCAGGGGAGCCAGGACCCCCAGGAGCGCTACGGCGGACACGAGGGTCGCCGAGCCGATCGCCCACACCGCCGCCACGGCACCCAGCACGGCCCGACTCCCGGCCCCGAAGCGAGGACGGAAGCCGACATAGACCCAAACCAGCACGAAACCGACGAGAAGGCGCAGTACGAGCGGCGTCACTGTATCGGGGACGTGTCCCTCCGGGAATCCGCCTGACAGCTCGGGCAGGAGTACGAATCGTCCGACCGCCGCCCCGGTGAGCGCCAGCACCAGACCGGCCACCAGGCCCCCGGTGACCACGCCCCGCCGCTTGATGCTTGCCATGGCACCTCCACCTCACCTTCCGAAACCAGGTTCGTCCCCGAGTGGATCGTGAAGCTAACGTCGCCGCGTCTCCACCGGCGTAACGCCCGATCGCGTACGGCCGCGTGCAATCCGAGGCGGGTTGCAAAATCTAGCGCAGATCCATCGTCCCCCTGGAACGCGAAGGGCTTCACTCATATCACATAACGCTATGCTATTATGATACTTACTGTGATCATTATCCACGATCTGCACCGCGGCACGCGTTTCGCACCACGATCGGCCGTCGACGAAGGCGACAATACGCGGAGGATACCAAGCTGGGGACTCAGAATTGCCCGCTTTGCGGGACAGAGACGCCGAAGGGACACCGGTACTGCCGGGACTGCGACGCCGCAGGGTCCTACTCGACGTCGGACAGCGGAAGTGACCGCCGTGCCACGGCTCCGCCCAGGCGAGGCGGCAGCAGCGTCCCCCTCGTGCTCCTGTTCTTCGTGCTGAGCGCATTCGGCACCGTCATGGCCGGTATCTTCGCGCCGTCGGCACTCCCGTTGCTCGGAGAGGTGACAGCGCCGGGGGCCGTTGACTGGGGTCAGCTCCGCGTCGCGCGCGTCACGTCGAACATTCGCGCCCAGGCGAGCACGTCGAGCGCGATCGTGGGCACGCTCAGCGTCGGCGATAGCGTACGGGTCGAACCCGTGTCGGGTGGCTGGTACAAGGTATACGAGGCCCCGCTGGTGCAGCGCTCCGAGGCCAAGCCGCTCGGCTACATTTTCGGACGACTGCTCCAGCCGGCGGACGTCGACTTCGCGAGCGAGGCCGACAACCGAGCCCGCCCTCCGGACGACGAGATCGACTCGTCGTCTCGGAGGTCAAGTGGCCGGGGCTCCTGACCGCCTCAGATCACCTGTCGCAGCCGCCGTAGCACCTGGTCCCGATAGGGATCATCCTCCGGGATTTCCGCCACCAACCGTCCCACCCAGTCGAGCAACCGCCGATCATCACGTCGTCTCCGTTGTGGAGCATCGGGAATGTCGCGGACTGCCGTGAGCAGAACCTCGCCGAGGTGCGTGTCGACGTAACTCCAGTCTCGATCGATGTGCCGCGCGAGCTGCCGCTTCGCGTCGAGGGCGCGAGCCGCGTCGGCGAGCAGAGCTTCGGGATCCGAGTGCCAGAATGTTCGGTCGCGCATGCCTCCAGGAGGGAGCATCCGGCGTGCCACCGCCGCGAGGCCCGCCGTGCCTGACGATTCACTGGCGATCCAATCCCGGCGTGGCACGGATTCCACAGATCGGGGCACCGGACCTTTCGCTGGCACTGCACACGTGCGACCATTTCTGGCGGCATCTGATCGTTATCCGAGGGAGGCGAAACCATGCGTTGGTTGTTCATCGGGGTTGGAGTCGTAGCCGGTGTGATCGCCGTCGTGGCGGGCGTCGGCTACTCGATGCCTAATGTCCACGTGGCCCAGGTGCAGGCGGAGTATCGAGCGAGCGTCGATTCGACGTATTCCGTGCTTGCCGACGTGGAGGGCTGGCCGGAGTGGCATCCCAGCGTCGAGAACCTCACGCCGCTCGACGGTGATCCGGGCCAGCCCAGCTACCGGATTTCGGGTCCAGACGGCTCGATGACCATCACGGTCACGGGCCGCGAGCCACCAAAGCGCCTCACCACGCTGGCCGACGGAGGCATGTTCATCGGTCGGTGGACGTATTCGGTGGAACCCAGCGGCCAGGGTCAGGGGTCGCGGGTGACCGTCACCGAAGAGGCCCGCATCGACAACATCGTCATTCGCGGTCTCACGATGTTCCGGAGCCAGTCCGGCACCATCGAGCGCATGCTGCGCGCCCTCGGCACGCGGCTGGGCGATCGCGTCGAGCCGCACCGTATCAACTGACCGGAAGGCCGGCCGCTACGAGGGCGCGCGTCACGTCGGCGCGGGCGCGCAACCGGCGGAATTCCGGGAATACGCCGAGCCCCAGGGCGGCCGGCGCACGATTCTCCAGCGCTTCGGCCGACATCCGCGCCGCCCGCTCCTCCTCGCCGAACTGCGCCATGAGTGCGGCAAGCTGGACTGGATCGGGATTTAGATCGTCGGCGACGCGGGCCAGTGCTGCACGAACCTCCAGTCCGGCGAGGCCATCGGCTCGCGCGGCCGCGAGCGTCGCCGCCAGTGAGTCGGCGAGCGACGCTGGAGCCAGCAGCGCAAACCAGGCCGCGAGATCTGCCTCCGTTCCCGCGGAGTCCGCCAGGAGCAAGTGAGTGACCGCCCGTTCTCCCGCGAGAGGCTCGAAATCGGGATATGCGGCGACCAGGCTGTCGAGCCGTCGCAGCGATGCGGCAACATCTCCGGCGGCCCGCGCGATTCCCGCTTCCAGCCAGCCCGGCCGGTACGCCAACGGGTCGCGCCGCCGGGCCTCGCGACACGCTTCACGCGCCGCCGGCAGATCACCGCGCACGAGCTCGAGTTCGCACAGGCGGTCGCGGGGCGCCGCATCGCCCGGGTCGAGCTCGACGGCCCGCTGCAAATGCGCGCGGGCGCCCTCCCAGTCGTGTTCGTACACGTAGAGGATCTCTCCGAGGGCCGTGTGCGCCCCGGCGGCGTCGGGATCCAGCTGCAGCGCCGTACGGGCGGCGGCCGCTCCGTATTCCCGGGCGCTGCGCGGCGGGAAGCGAGTGAAGCGAGGCAATGCGGCGTACCCCTCGGCAAGGGCCGTCCACGCCGCGGTGAAGCCAGAGTCCGCCTCGATCGCCAGATGGTAGTACGAGATCGCTTCCGCCAGATCCCCATCAATTCGGGCTGCCCAGCGAAAACGGCCGAGCATGTAGAGATCGAGGGCATCGGTCGGTGCCCGCCGGCGCTCCAGCCGACGAAGCGTGCGCTCGCCCACCGTGAGCCCCAGTGCGCCGGCCACGCCGCTCACCACTTCGTCACGCAGCCCGTATAGGCCTCCGAACGTCGTATCGACCGACAGGGTCCAGACGGCAGCCCCCGTCTTCGTGTCCAGCAGCCGAACACTCAGCCGGACACCCGCCGGCATCCGGCGCACGGTCCCGTCGACGACGGCAGCCCCACCAAGCCGCGCGCCCACCGTCGTGGCGTCGCGGTTCACGTCGACGAAGGAGGCCGCCGACACACGGCCCCGCACCTCGAGGCCTTCCACGCCCGCCAGACCGTCCACGAGCAGGTCGGTTACGCCATCGGCGAAGGTCCGGTCGGCCCGCCGGTCCAGATCGAGAAGCGGCAAAACGACAACGCGCGGCTCCGGTTCGGACACCGAGGCTCCCCCGGCCGGGCCCGCTTCACCCGGCCCACGCAGTCCAATCCACGCGGCGGCCACGAGCGCGGCAAAGCCCAACGCTCCCCACCCCGACCTCGGCATGGTGTTGACTTCGCGCCCGTGTGCGGGCTCGGCGGACGGCTCGCGCCGTGCGCGAATCCAGGCGGCGGTCAGGGCGAGCGGATAACCGGCCACGGCAAGAAACACGAACACGCGCAGCCAGCTCGCCGGCAGCCACTCCGCGGCAGAAAGCACCCGGCCCACGGCAATCCCCGTGAGCGCCGAGAGCCCGTACATGGTGGACACGTGCGCCGGACTGAAGCGGACGGCCGGGACTCGATCTGCGGGCGGCTGCATCGTCATGACGGAGAAGATCGGCACCGGCCGCCCGGCCCGACAGGGAGCGTCCGGCTTGACCACCGGCCCCGCCGACGATCACATCGACCCATGCGATTGTATCTTACATGGCGGCCGGCGTGATCGATCCGGGCCTGTGCGCCGGCTGCGCGCACGCCCGGATCGTGGAGAGCCACCGAGCCTCGCGATTCTGGCTCTGTCTTGCCGCCGCCTGGCGGAACGACCTTCGCCGCTACCCCGCCCTGCCGGTCCTACGATGCCCGGCTTTCGAACCGGGATCTCCGACTCCACCGCCGTCACCGACCCCCGACCCGGACCCGGACGATCGCTGAACTTTGTGGTCCGGCATGGCGTCCTGCCGTGCCGGACCCAAGTCGCGTGCCAGCAGGGCTCCCGCTCAGGTGATTGAGCCATGTAGACGACGTTACCTGTCGATGATAAATGGATTTATAATACTTTTCCACGGCATGCGGGGCAGCCCGCTTCTCCTCTCACACTGTGGCACTCACGCAACGGCAAGCTTCTTGCAAATCCTCATACACGCCGCCCGATGCGGGGGGCACCGATCGGAGGCCCGGTGACCGGCCTCCCGCGACGAAAACCGAAGAGGATTTCGCTATGACGGATCTCGCCGTGATGATCGCCGCCTCCGGGGCGGCCGGACTCCAGGCCCGGCGCGTCATGAAGATGCGCCGCATGCCTAAGCTGCGTCTCCGCGTCGATCCGAATTCGGCGCCGCAGCGCGTACGGTTCGGCAACGTCCCCGTTCTCGTCTACATGCTGCGGCTGATCAACACGGGACTCGAGACCGCGCGCGGCTGCGAGGCGATGGTGGAACGCCTCGAGTACTTCGACGGCGCCCTCTGGCACAGCCACCCGGGCTTTCCTTTTGCGCTGCAGCTTCCCTGGTCGGGCGTGGGCTCGACAGCCCGGTTGAACGTTGCGGCCGGCGAGAGGACGTGCGAACTCCCGCTCGTGCTCACGTACATCAACGAGAAGAAGATGCGACTCGTCACGCCCCTGCAGATCAGCTCGGGAATGATGCTGGAGTATCCCCCCGGGCGGTACCGGCTGACCGTGTCGGTGCGCGCTGCTGAGGGGCTGGAATCGACGGTTCGGCAGCGGTTCGTCGTCAACTATACGGGTGATCCCGACGCCCTGACCATCGACGACGTGGGCGCGCCGTAGAGGACGCCCGGCGGCGCCGGCCGGCGCCGCCACCCTTGCCATTCCCTCACTCCTGTTTTCCTTTCCGGCCGAAGATCCCGCGTTCGGGACACGCCCAGCTTCGAAATCAGGAGCAGCTCATGCATACACGTCGTGCCAGCTGCACCGCGACCCTCGTCCTCCTCGCCGTCCTGCTCGGCCCGCGACCCGAACTCGCCGCCCAGGAGGAGCGGGAGCCGGGATGGTACGATCAGGCCGAATTCTCACTGGTGGTTACGGCGGGCAACACGCAGTCGAACACCTTCGGGGTCAAGAACCGTCTCGAGCGGATCTTCCCCGCGGCGCGCCTCGCCTTCGACGCGGGCGGACTGAGGGTGGAGTCGGGAACCACGGAGCGGACCGCGATCGGCGTGCCCGGCGACTTCGCCGTGATCGAGACCACCGACACCGAGACCAAGGCGGAGAATTACTTCGCGGCCCTGCGCTACGACCGCGAGCTCTCGAACCATAGCTACGTCTACGGCTCGGGCGGCTGGGTGCGCAATCGCTTCGCCGGTATCGACGATCGCTGGACCGGTGCCGCCGGACTCGGGTGGAAGCTCATCGGAAACGAACGGACGGCCTTCCAGGTCGACCTCGCCGCCACGGTCACGAGCGAGCAAACCGTCGTTGGTGAATCGAACTCGTTCGGGGGCCTGCGGTTCACCTGGGACGTGTCGCACGCCCTCACCGAGACCACGAAGCTGACCAGCGCCCTGACGGTGGACGGGAACCTGTCGGATACGGAGGATCTGCGGGCCGACTTCGACAACGCCGTCGCCGTGGACATCAGTGGAGTGCTCGCCCTGAAGACGGGCGTCAAGCTGCTATTCGACAACCAGCCGGCCCTGGAGGACGTCCAGTTGCTCGCCGTGCCCGGAGGACCGAGCACCGGTACCGTGGCGGTGCCGCTCGACAAGCTGGACACGCAGTTCACGGTGGCGCTCATCGTGAAGATGGACTGAGGCCGGAGCGCGCGACTACCTGGTTGGCCAGGGCGTCTCGAAGTACAGCACGCCGCCCGAGTTTCCGCCGACGAACAGCTCAAGGTCCCCGTCGCCGTCGATGTCAACGAAGGCGGGAACCGCGAAGGCCGGTGCGGGAATCGGCAGCTCGCCCACCCGCGTAAAGCGGAACGCTTCCGGCGTGCCGTCGTTGCGGTAGAAGACGACGCCGTCGGTCTCGGTGCCGATGAACAGGTCGAAGTCGCCGTCCTCGTCGAAATCGACGAGCCGCGGAAAACTCCGTCGGCCTGGATCGATGTCCCCAAAGTTGTCGGACTCGAGCTCGAAATCGGCCTGTCCGGCGGTTCCCACGTTCCGGTAGAAGTTGAGCTCGCCCGAGGCCTCGCCGACGAACAGGTCCAGGTCGCCATCGGCGTCGACATCCGCCAGCGCCGGCGCGGCGTTCGTACCCCGCGTCAGCCGCACGTCGAACGTCGTGTCCTGGACGAGTCCTCCGCCTTCCCGACGGTAGAGGCGCAGATCGGCGCGCCAGGTGCCGAGCACCATCTCGAGCGTGCCGTCGCCGTCCAGGTCGCCGAACGCCGGCGCGTAGTGATAGTCGCCCTCGACTGGCAGCTGGCCCCGCAGCGCGAACCGGGGCTGTTCCGGACCGCCCACATTATCGAATCGATACACCCGCGACGTCGGGGATCCGTCCTGCTCGAGCTTGTTCGACACCAGGAGATCCTGATCGCCGTCCCCGTCCCAGTCGACGAAGGTCGGCACGCTTTCGCTGCCCACGTCGAGGTTCGGAAGGAACCGACTGGTCCGCTGCATGAACTGGTTCGGCCCCGTCTGCTCGAGATACAGGAAGTTGTCGATCATCGTGCGATTCGGATTGAACGCGCCGCCCAGCACGCCGACCAGCATATCGAAGTCCCCATCCCCGTCGAGGTCACCAAGCGTCGGAGCGTTGTATCCCGACGTCTGGATCGGCGCATTCGGCGGGAACTGGACCGGCTCCGAGTCGAGGTCCGGACGTCGACACGTCCCCTCGTTGGGGATGTACAGGAGACCGGCCTCGAAATAGTCGCCCCAGAACAGGTCCAGGTCGCCGTCTCCATCGAAGTCGGCCAGCGCGAGCGTATTCGCGCCGTGCCGGCTGCCGCTCGGGTTCACGGCGGCGCCTGGCACGTTCGGCGCGGCCCCAGGTCCGAAGTTGGCCACGATTTCGATGTTCTGGAACCGGTCGGTCACGTGGCGGAAACGAGGCAGGTCGGCCTCGTCACGTCCGATCTCTTCGTAGTGCGTAATCGTTCCCGTGAGTCGCCCGATCAGCAGGTCGAGATCTCCGTCGCAGTCGATGTCCGCGATGTTCGGGATGTTCTGACGGTCGGAGAAGATCGGCTCGCCGGCCGCGTCACGCAGCGAATCGGCCGCGAGCACGAAGTCCGGTGATTGCGTATCGCCGTCATTGCGCCAGTAACTGACGTAGCTGAACACCTTCTCGGTGAGCAGGTCGACGTCCGCGTCGTCGTCCATCTTCGCGAAGCGGTACCACTCCCCGGCGTCGATATCCTGGTAGGCCGCCGAGCGCCATGTATATCGCGCGTCGGTTGGCGTGCCGGTGTTCTCGAAGAACATCACGCGTCCGGACGATTCCTGGACGAACAGGTCGAGGTCTCCATCCCCGTCGATGTCGATCACCTGGGGTCGCGGCAGATTGAAGCCGCCGAGCCACGGGTAGGGATAGTCGACGCCGGCACTGTCGGACACGGCGATGCCGGTCACGCTCATCCGGTAGGCCGGAAAGGGACCCTTTGCGGCTGAGGCCCCGCCATGCGGAGAGCCTCCCGCTCCCGCCGCCGGCGACCCGCCAGACGCCGAAGCGCAGGCCGCCAGGACGGCGGACGTCAGAAGGGCGACCCCCGTTCGTGCGGACCTCACCGGGTGTTCGTGCCCATACCGGCTGCGTAGTGGTTGGTCTCGATCAGCCTCAACACCTTACCGGTGGCCGTGTCGATCACGGCGACGAAGCCGTTCCCCAGCGCTTCGCCTTCGGCTTTCGGTGTGTTGTTGCGATTGCCCACGTAGAGCTTCGAACCGTCAGCTGACACGGCGATGCCATGCGGCTGGGCAAACCGGGCGTCTTCGACGACGCGCGCGATCGACCAGTCGGACGTGTCGATGAATGTCACGGCGTTCGCCCGCAGGTCGCCGAAGTACAGCCGGCTCCCATCCGGAGAGAAGGCCGGATGCCACGGCGACTGCGGCACGTCCACCGTCTTGACGATCGGGATCGTAGTCGGACTGGTAGCGTCCATGACGAGCAACTTGCTCGTCATCTCGGTCGTGACGATGAGGCTCTTGCCGTCAGGCGAGATCGCGAAATCGACGAACGTGTGCGGTTGCTGGTCGCTGCCCGGGACGTGGATGACCTCGCTCTCCCCTGTCTCCGGCTGATACACCACCATGTCATTGGTCGCCAGGCTCGCCGTGTACACGTACTTGCCGTCGTGCGATACGGCGATCGCGTGCGGACGCGCCACGAATACGTCGACTTCTTCGATGTCCATCGTCGAGCGCTCGATGACGCCGATCCGCTGGGGCGGATTGACGGCGGCCATCGACCGACCCACGTACAGAAAATCACTGCTGGTGTCGAGCGTCAGCAGACCCGGCGTCTCGAACGGCGCCCGGCCCATGAGCTCATTGTCGCGGTTGAACTTCAGCACGTAGCCGTCGGCGATCAGCGACACGTACCAGTAGCTGCCGTCCGGCTCGACGACGATGTGGTGCGGTTTCGCGTTGGCGGTGAACCCCAGCTCCTGCAGATCGACGGTGTCGACGACCTCGTCCGTCTCCATGTCGATGACCGTGATCGTGGCCGAGCTCTGGTTCGTCACGTAGAGATACTGGTGCGGCGCCGCGCCCGCCTGCATGGCGGCCTCCTGCACGGGCGCTGCGTTTCCCGAAGACGCGCATCCCGCCGCCGGGACGATCCCGGCGGCGAGGATGGCGAACATCTTTACGACTCTGCTCTTCATGAAACTGGACGTCCTTCCTGCTTCTTCAGCACGAACAGGCCGTCCGAGATGCTGGTGACGACGATCGTGCCGCTCTCGAAGTACGGATAGTTGCTCCACGACCCGGCGAACTGCGCCTCGTTGTCGTCGTAAGGCGTGGTGTCGAAGAACGCGGACTCTTCGGGATTCTCACGATCGCTGATGTCGAGAACCCGCAGGCCGGACGTGTAGTTCGACTGGTACATGAAGTCGCCCTTCACGTACAGGTTGTGGTCGATCGTGGACTGCGTACCCATGTGCTCTTTCACGAGCGTGGGCTCGTCGAGGTCCGACAGGTCCCACACAAGCGTCCGCGTGTGGTCGACCAGACCCTGCATCTCGTCCAGCTCGTCATCGAGGTAGAAGTACCGCTGCTCCTCGTCGAACCAGCCCTGGTGGGTGTAGCCCACGTTCGGGTAGGTCGCCATCGAGATCGCGACCGGATTGCTCTTGTCGGTCACGTCGGCGATCGACAGCGCCGTCTCGTTGGCGCCGAGGCAGATCTCGTGGCCCTGGTAGTCCTGGTCGGGACCGTTGTAAACGACGCACTGCGCATCGTGGGAGTAGCCGGTCTTCTGGCGTCCCGTCGAAGCGTCGGCGAAGCAGCCGGCAAATGTCGGCTGCTCGGGATTGCGGATGTCGATCATGTGCAGACCGCCACCGCAGGTCTCACCGCCCTGCCCCGCGCCGACCGCGTACGCGTAACCGGTCTCCGGGTTGATCACGATGTTGTGAACGCTCGCGACCTTGTCGTAGTGCGCCGTCTCCTGGACGGTCACCGGGCCGTCGGCCGTCGGCTGCAGATCCCGTAACTGCGTGAGGTCATAGACCTGCATGCCGTGCGGCCCGGCGCCATCGGCCACGATGTACGCGTGGTTCTCGTAAGTCTTGATGTCACGCCAGGCGTTGGCCCGGGCGCCTTCGGTCTTCGGAAGGTTCGCGACGACGAGAGGGTTTTGCGGATCGGTCACGTCCACGAACGTGGTTCCGTCCGTGCGACCGACCAGCGCCCATTCGTGCCCCGTGTCGGGATCGGTCCAGCCCCAAATGTCGTTGAGGTGCACGCCCCGCGTGCCGCCGAGTTGACCAACGGGGACGAATGCCTCGAGGTCGACGCCGCCACACTGGAAGCCCGCAGCTTCGCCCTCGCTGCACCTCACCTGGCCGCCGACGACGGGGTCCATCCCTTCGGGTTCCGTGTAGAACTCCTCGTCCGTCGACCACTCGCCGGATGCGTCGCGCTCGAACACGTACACGGACCCGAGCCCGGAGTCGGAATTGGGGGCGGCCACGGCCGCGAGATCACCCTCGACGTCGAACGTCAGGCCGAACACGTCGCTCCCCTGCAGGTCGCCCGCTACGAGCTTCTCCGCGGACGCCCAACCCCCGTCCTCGTCGCGGACGAAGCGGTAGACCGCGCCCGCGAAACCGTTGACGCCCATTGCCCCGACCCAGAGCTCGCCGTCCACGGCGGCCATGTGCATGCCGAAGCGCGTCTGCTGAATCGCATCGAACGGCTGGAGCGTGAAGGACTCGTCCCACGCGCCGGACTCCTCGTCACGGTCGAAGGCAAATACGGCGCCCACGAAGCGGTTGACCCGCTCGGTGCCCACCAGTGCGGTGCCATCGTACAGGAGCAAGCTCGAGCCGAACCGGTCCCCCTGCTCGACGGCTCGCGACTCGAGCTTGGCCTCCTGCGTCCAGCCCTCGTCGTCGGCCCGGAACAGGTACGCCGCGCCGGTCTGCTCATCGGCCCACGGCGCGCCGATCAGGGCGAGATCGCCGCTGAGCGCGACGCGCCCGCCGAACCGAATCTGGCCCGCGGCGCTGTCCGCCGGGGCCAGGATGCCCGCCGAAGCGAACTCGCTGCCGCCGCTGCGGCGGTAGGCGTAGACAGCACCCGTCGAATCGGCGGCGGCCCAGGCGCCGATCAAGAGGTTGTCGCCCGAGAGGGCCACGGAACGTCCGAACTCGGACGCCGCCGCATCGGCGGGTGCCGTGATGCTCTGCTGGAGCTTCCACTCCGAGCCATCGCGCGTGAACACGTAGACCGTGGCCTGCGCTTCGCCCGTCGTGGCGGCCGTCACCATCACGTCGCCCTCGAAGGCCAGCACGCGACCGAACTGATCTCCTTCAGCGGCGTCGGGCGCCTCGAGACGCGCCGAGCGCGTCCAGGCGCCGGAGCCGTCCTTCTCGTACATGTAGACGTAGCCCGGCGTCGTCTGATTCGCCGGCTCGCCGACGATGACCCTGCCCTCCGATACGGCGACGGTGCTGCCGAAGCCCTGCTGGCTCAGCGGCGCGGCCGAACGGTTCGGCATGCTCTGCGCGTTCGCGCTCGCCGCGACGGCGAACACCAAGCACGCGCTCCCCATCGTGGATACGATTCGTTGCATCACTTCTGACCTCCTGCGAATAGACTTCGCCGGCACATCCGACGGTGAGTCGCGAGTTCGATCGTCACAACGGAGACGGGATACCCGGAGCCGTCCCGGCGGATCCGAGATTCTGTCGGGAAGTGTCTCGCGGATCGGACGTTCGCCCCACCGCACCAGCCCTGTCTCCCTGTCCGAGCGATTCACTCAGATTACCGCCGGGCGCTCTCCCGCGGCAAGGCCAGGGGGGTGTCTTTTGGTCGACGACTTGCCTCGCTAGCATAGACTGCGATGATCAGTACGCCGACCTTTCGACGACGGTTTCGCACGGGCGTGTGCCTCGCCGCCCTGCCGGTCCTGCTTACCTTGACCGCGTGCGCTGGTGGGCGTGCCGCGCGCGGCGATCGCACACGCGAGGCGCCCTCGCTGATCCCGTGGCCCGCGGAGGTCACGACCGGCACCCCGGCGCCCGCGCCTGATTCCTTTGGCGCCGCGCCTATCATGCTGTCGGATCCGTCGGACGCCGAGTTGCAGCGACTCGCCGCGCTCGCGGGCGACATCGGCCCCCGGCGCCTGTGGATCGGCCTGCGGCCAGGCCGTCCGGCGGAGTTGCGTCCGTTTCCCCATCGGAACGAGAGCTACCGGCTCGTCGTGTCGGATTCGGTGGTCGCGATCTCGGCGGCGACCCACGCCGGCCTGTTCTACGGGCTCCAGACCCTGAATCAACTCACGCGGGGCGACTCTCTGCCAAGCATGACCATCGAAGACGCGCCGCGGTTCGGATTCCGGGGCCTGCACCTCGACGTGGCCCGGCACATGGCCCCGCCGGCGTTCGTCAAGCGCCTTATCGACGAGATGGCCCGTCTCAAGCTCAACGCCTTCCACTGGCACCTGACCGACGATCAGGGGTGGAGGATCCCGATCGACGCCTATCCGCGTCTCGTGGAGGTGGGCAGCCGACGCCACGAGACGGTGCTCGGCCGGCAGCTCGACCCCTACGTGGGCGACGGCGAGCCGTACGGCGGCTACTACACGAAGGACGAGATCCGCGACATCGTGGCGTATGCGGCCGACCGGTACGTGACCGTGATCCCGGAGATCGAGTTGCCGGGACACGCGACGGCCGCGCTCGCCGCCTATCCGGAGCTGTCCTGCACCGGTGAGCCCGTCGAAGTGGGGACGACCTGGGGGGTGTACGAGGACATCTTCTGTCCCTCGGAGACGACCTTCGACTTCCTCGAGACCGTGCTCGACGCGGTGATGGCGCTGTTCCCGGGCCCCTACGTGCACATCGGCGGTGACGAGGTTCCGAAGACCCGCTGGAAGCAGAGCGAGCTGGCACAGGCCGTCATGCGACGCGAGGGCCTGGCTGACGAGGACGAACTCCAGGGCTGGTTCACGAGGCGGATCGAACGCTACCTGGCCGAGAACGGACGGACGATGATCGGCTGGGACGAGATCCTCGACGGCGGGGCTCCAACGCATGCGACGGTCATGTCGTGGCGCGGATTGGCCCGCGGCATCGAAGCCGCCCGTGGCGGTCACGAAGTCATCATTAGCCCGAACGCCAATCTCTACCTGGACCACT
>Ga0055480_10000359_pt1 | contig 16802 bp, 14 predicted proteins | sample Muzzi_PWB_D2_FD_57935 | JGI IMG/M metagenome (GOLD analysis project Ga0055480, IMG submission 57935) | Wetland microbial communities from San Francisco Bay, California, USA, that impact long-term carbon sequestration - Muzzi_PWB_D2 | ecosystem: Environmental > Aquatic > Marine > Wetlands ... | reverse complement strand
CCTCGACAAATCGGTCAAATGCATCGGCCCCATTTCCTTTGAACGGCCATCTGCTTGACATCCCAACCCCTCAAACGTATAAGCACTTGATCTGGCAATGCATTAATCCTATAGCACACCTATCGGAAAGGACCCGCAAGGCGGTTTCGATTCGGCATGCGGGCTGTTGCGATTTGAGCCAACGGGTTAATGCCTGCCGCTTACTCGAAACCATCAATGGATGATGCATCGACAATCAATTGATCGGCAGATCCGAATGTAGATAACTACCACATGCTTTTTTCCAGTCCCATTTTTCTACTGGCCTTTCTTCCGATGGTGATTATTGCCTATCACACCGTCAGACAGGTCCTCGGCACAAGGGGCCGCAATGTAGTCCTTCTCTCGGCCAGTTACCTGTTTTATCTTTTCGGGGCCGGACAATTCACTTTGTTCTTAATCGTCTCTTCATTAACCGATTATATCCTGGGGTTACTGATTGACCGGCAGCGGGCCCTTTCAAAAACCTGGGTGACGCTCTCCGTCGTATTGAACCTGGGCCTGCTGGCCTATTTCAAGTACGCCAATTTTTTCATCCGGGAAATCAACTCGGGATTGTCCGCTTGGGGGCAGGACGCCATCGCCTGGACCACCATCATGCTGCCCATCGGCATCTCCTTTTTTACTTTTCAAAAAATCAGCTACATTGTGGATGTTTATCGTCGTCACACACAGGCCCTGAGAAATTTCATTGATTTTGCTCTCTATGTGGCCATGTTCCCCCAGTTGGTGGCCGGACCCATCGTGCGGTTTAAAGATATCTGTGAACAACTCCGGCACCGTGCGGAGAGTTGGGAAGATTTCTACCTCGGGGTCTTGCGCTTTTGTTGGGGACTTTCGAAAAAGGTGCTCATCGCCGATGCCTGCGGGCAGATTGCCGATGTTGCCTTTGGCCTGGACACCGCCCTGCTGGATACCAAGACCGCCTGGTTGGGTGCCTTGGCCTATACCTTTCAAATCTACTTCGATTTTTCAGCTTACTCCGACATGGCAATCGGGCTGGCCCGCCTTTTCGGCTTTCAACTGCTTGAGAATTTCAACCGGCCATACGGTGCCATCGGCATCACCGATTTCTGGCGCCGATGGCACATCTCATTAAGCCGCTGGTTCCGTGATTATCTTTACATTCCTCTGGGTGGCAATCGAAAAGGCCGCTTACGGACATGTCTTAATCTAATGGCGGTATTCACACTCTGCGGGCTATGGCACGGCGCCGACTGGACATTTTTAATATGGGGGCTCTACCATGGCTTTTTGCTGGCGGTGGATCGCATCAGCGGTCTGCGCAGAGCGCCAGATCGCAAATGGACCGCCGTTCGCCGGTTGGCCACTTTCATCCTGGTGGTCTTTGGCTGGGTCCTGTTTCGATCCGATTCTTTGCCGGCGGCCGTCGAATTTATAGAGGCCATGATGACGCCTGAAGATCTTCCGATCAGCTACGAGCTCTATACCGTTCTGCATTATCGCAACATCGCTTTTCTCTTGATAGCTGCCATCAGCACCCTGGGCGCTCGCCGGTTCCCGACCTATGAATGGTTTGTTGATCATGATGGTCCGCTGCGCACTGCCCTCAGCTTCGTGTTGATCGGGTTTTTACTGCCCTATTGTGCGGCCCATATTGTCGCCGGAGCCGCAAATCCATTCATCTATTTCAGGTTTTAATGCGATATGGACAAGAAGCACCCCAGTATAAATATGCGGCATACAGCACACCTGTTTTTCAGCATCCTGTTCGTGGTCATGCTGTTGTTACCGTTCATGTTGAGCCTTCGTCCAGTGCGTGGCGCAAGGACTGTAAAGACTAAAAAACAAGCTTCTCCCGGCATCGACCTCAAAGCCATACTGGCGCCGGAATACTACCGAGCGTGGTCCCAATTTGCAAATTATCAACTGGCTTCGGATCATACCTTCGCCCAATTAAAAAATTGGGTCGACTACCGCCTGTTTGCCATGAGCGACGCCAAAGACGTTCACGTCGGGCGCAACGGCTGGCTTTTTGACCAACCATCCATTCAAGACTTCCGTAAAAACGGATGTGACAGAATGAGCGAGCTGCTGCGATTGATACTAGATCTGCGGACCGTGGCCGAGGTGGCAGAAGCTGGCGGTCGAAAATTTACCTTTACCGTCGTACCCAATAAATCCACCATCTACCCTGAATTCGTGGGAGTGGTTCCAAGGTCACCTGAATGCAACCAAAGTACTTACGAATTGCTCTTGGCTGAACATGCCCGCAGGCCCATAAAAGGGTTCGTGAGGCTCGATGAAGCACTATTGCGCGCAAAAGGCACACAAAAGCTTCTGTACGACCCGACCGGTACCTATTGGAACGAGATGGGAGCGAATCAGGCGGCTCGTGTCCTGCTGCCCTCCATTGCAGCAAACGGCCAGCCGTCCGACTTCGCTGAAACCGATCTGGCCCAAGCGATCCTATATCCCGACAAATCGAACGTGCAGGGAGATAGCGAGCAGCTGTCATCAGACAAACGGCGCCTTTCGTCTGCAATCGTATACGGCGGCCCAGCACTGAAAGTGTTATTGCCCCATATCATGCCGCACTTTGATCGTCTGGACATCATTGACGCCGTATCGCTTCCCTCTCTCAACCATAAAGAAAATATCGCGGCCTACGACGCCATCCTGGTCGTGGTGCCGGAAGCCCACCTTTTGGATTTGGATCTGAAATTGGACCGGCTCTGCAAAATGATGGAAGCGGATACAGCGGTCGTGGGCAAGCAAGAAATTAACCTGGCGTCCATGGCGGCCAAACACGGCGTTGCGCTCAACCTCGAAGCAGACCATTTGAACATTAAATCCATGGGGCAGGTCGCGGAATTTGCATTGCCCGCGCTTCCTGGTTCCGATTCGCAAGCCATGCGCGTGCTTAGACTTGAACTCTTTGCACCCCATAGCGACATGCTCAGCTGGTCCTTCACAGATGCAACCGCGTATGGCGGTCAACGCAGCCTGCAGTCCGGCAAATCCAAGCTGTTTATCCCCCTGCCCTTTCAATCTTCAACCCATATGCGCATCAATGCCGGCCGCCGGGCCGGCATATTTAAGCTTCAGCATGCGGTTTTGCTAACCTTCGGCCAGGGCATCCAGGCCGGCCCCTTCGGTCGCGAACTTTCGTTTCCCATTTTACCCGATGCCCCTGCGCCGATGGAAGCGGCCCCACCGGAACAGGTCCCGCCATCCATTGTGCTCAACGACATTCAATCCGGGCGCATTTTCCAGCGCCGGGGTGCGTCCTGTGACGTATTCATCTCCGGTTCCTTCCGCGGAAAACCTAATACCATCGAGGCACAGGTGCTGCGCCACGACACCAACAGGGTTGTTGTTCCCTGGACGGTGGTGGATGCCACGCCCTCCAACGGTATCTTCATGGGCGTTCTGCGCGGTGTTCCCCAAGGCGGATGGTATCGCCTGGCGGTGCGCTTTCAGGACCGGCCGAAGATCGCCCATCGCGGCCAATCTCCCTGGGGCGTCGGTCTTCTCACGGCTTGTATCGGCCAATCCAACATGAAGGAATGGTTCTTCAGCGGCGGCGGTCTTAAACCCCACGACTTGCTGAGCGTCCATCGCAATGGCCAGTGGGTTTCCACCGCAGGATTGGGCAATGGCGCAGTGGCATTCGGTAACCGGCTTGTCAACCAATTAGGCATTCCCATTGGCTTGCTGGACTACGCCGTCAACGGATCCGGACTGCGCAGAGAGGCGGATTGGGGCACGGGTTACTGGGCTGACCGTTCGGAGACCGGCATTTACCGCCGGTTTATACAAGGAATCACCGCCGCGGGGGGGGCTGTTGAGTATCTGATGTGGATGCAGGGTGAAGCCGACGCCGCACGCAAACGCATCACCGGGTATCAATATGGGCACACCCTCAAATCCTTTATCCTGCAACAGGTGCGCAAGGATGTGGTGAACGGCTCCCGGAAAAATAGTTTGCCCTTTCTGATTGTCGGCATGGTCAAACGCCCCATCGGAGATGACCAAGCGCATCAAGCCATCCGCGATGCCCTGGTGGCCGCCACCGACAGCATTCCTGACTGCTATCTGGCCGCCACCACCCTGGACTTGCAAAACCTCGGTCGCCAGCATCTCTCGCCGGAAGCGTATACTGAGTTGGGCGTGCGGGTGGCTCAAACCGTGCTCTATCTGCTGGGCAAAGCCGATTATCATCGCGGGCCGACGATCGATGAAATTAAAAGGCCCGGCAATACCATCATCGACATTGGGCTTCAGCATCACGGGGGCAATGACTTTGCACCGCTGTTCGGCATCACCGGCTTTGAGGTACTTCAAGGCAGCAAGTCTCTTTCCATCGCCCAGGCCCAACGGATAGATCCGCGCACCATCCGTATCCGTCTGAACCAGTCGGTTGACGGCCCCCTGATCGTTCGTTACTTATACGGCGCCATGCCGGACAGCACCGGTGCTGTAAAAGACAACTCAACCCTGCGGTTGCCCCTGGAACCGTTCATCAGAAGAGTGGAGTAAAAAACAGATGCGAATCAGCGCAAAGCTCATTTCGTTAACCCAGCAAATCCGCAAGTACTGGTTCATTTGCAGCCTATTGCTGCTGGCCGCAATAACCATGGCTGACCAACATGAATGGACGGTTTCAGCAGGCCGCTGGCTCAGAGGTCATGGCGGCCCCAATATGGTTATCTTTTCCATATTTCTCTTGTCAGGCATCAGCTTGGATGTGCGCTTGCTTCGCGATGGTTTGAGCGATCTTCGGAGTACCATGGCTGCCGTCATCGTAATCTTCGTCTGCGCTCCGATCCTGGCGTTGGGCCTTGGACTACTGCCGCTAAACATCCAGATAATTACCGGCCTTTATCTGGTGGCCGTGATGCCCTCCACGTTAAGCAGCGGCGTGGTGATGACCCACAGCGCCGGGGGCAACATGGCCCACGCCCTATTTGTGACAATTCTGGCCAATACCGTGGCTGTTTTCTCGATCCCGGTGGTGCTGAGTCTGCTGCTCAATACCCTGGGCGACAATCGGGCCATCGAAATCGACAAGGCCGCCATTATGCTCAAAATCGCATTGCTGGTGTTGCTACCCCTGGCGGCCGGCATGATGATGCAATATGTCGCAAGGCAAAAAATCGCACCATTTCAGTCCAAAGTGCAAATCATCAACCAATTGTTTATTCTGACCATTGTATGGATGGGAATGTGTCAAAGCCGGGCCACCATTGTGACCGGTGGCCATGCGCTGGTCCCCATCGCGGCCATCGCGTTCAGTTTTCATTTATTGCTGGTCCTCTTCGCATTTGCGTGCACAAAAATACTCAAGATCGGCCCTGGCCGTCGCGAAAGCGTCATCTTCATGGGAGGGCAGAAAACACTGCCGCTATCCGTCATCTTGCAAGTTTCCCTCTTCCCCAATTACGGCCTGGCCTTGGTGGTGTGCGTGGTACATCATATTCTTCATTTGATAATGGATGCTTATTTGGTGGAAAAAATCAGGGTGCGGTGATTGTAAATGTGCGAATGTGGTGCGCATTGGAATGCCACTTTCCCAGGGAAATCTTGACCCGTACCGGGACGATGCACAACTTTAGATTGCCAAGGCCAAAAAAATGGTTGATATTTTGAAAGCCACCAATGTGATGGCTTCTCAATCCAGACAACCTAGACCATCGAACGAATGAAAGGGAGGATGCCATGTCTGCAAAAAAAATTTTAATGATCGTGGGCGACTTTGTTGAAGATTACGAGGCAATGGTTCCTTTTCAAATGCTGACCATGGTAGGCCATACGGTTCATACCGTATGCCCGGGGAAAAAGCCCGGCGATACAGTGCGCACGGCGATTCATGATTTTGAGGGGGACCAAACCTACAGCGAAAAACCCGGTCACAATTTTGCCATTACCGCGGATTTTGATGAAGTCAAGGCAGAGGACTACGATGCACTGGTCATCCCGGGAGGCCGGGCGCCGGAGTATATTAGACTCAATGAGCAGGTCCTGGATATCGTCCGCAGCTTTTCGAAAAACGACAAACCCCTGGCTTCCATCTGCCACGGGCAACAAGTGCTGGTTGCTGCCGGCGTTCTGGAAGGCAGGCTCTGCACCGCCTATCCGGCTGTCAAGCCTGATGTTATCAAAGCCGGCGGCAAATGGGGAGAGGTCAATGAGACCTTTTCCAACGCCTACGCGGATGGCAACCTGGTAACTGCCGCCGCATGGCCGGGTCATCCGGAATGGATCAGGAAATTTCTTGACGTTTTGGGAACCCGGATCGAGCCTTAATCCATGCATCATTCAAGATGCAGGCGGATTCAATTTGCAGCCTATAGCTACATGATAACGCGCCCCTGATGTATGGCGCCAAACCTCCTTCGGATTTCAATAGTAGCACTTCGGCCCGATGAATAGAACCATAGGAGATGGGATGATGAAATTCAAATACATGCAAGCATGGATGGCTTTGTTCGGCCTGATTTGGATGGCTTCTTTGTGGGGCTGCGCCGACCGAAGCTATCTGATTGTGGATTACCAGGTGCCTGCGGCTTCCAGGCAACTCATTGGGCAAACTGTCCGGTTGCGGGTTGAAGATCAGCGCGGCACCGCAAATATCATGTCGGAAAACGCAGCTTACCAATTCCGATCCTTTAAGGATCGCTATAGCCTGGCGTGGATCATGCCCGACAACGAGCGCATTTTGGCCGGGGAGCACGATATAGCGCAGCTGTTTCTTACCGCTTTTGAAAAACGCCTGGCGTCAATGGGCGTAGCGGTCACCGCCGATGCGAATTCCCAGGTGCCGGAGTTGACCATCGTATTGAAAGAGTTCAGCATCGATCTGCAAAATCACAAATGGATTGCAAATGTCGGCTACGAAGCCAGTTTGACCAACGCGTTGCATCCCACAGCCAAAGAGAATATCCGCGGTAATGCAGAACGCATCAAAGTCATCGGGCGCAAAGGTGCCGATATGGTGGTCAGCGAAATCTTCACCGAAGTGGTCAACCGGGTGGATCTGCTCAAACTGTTTCAGAGGGCCAAACTGGTCTCCCAACGGATTTGATCGTCTCATCTTGAAGCCCAGGTGAACGAAACGCATTCGTTCGTGGCCTCCATAAGGCTTATATGTGTTCGGGATTAGAAGCTATCTCAAAAACGGATTTTGGTCCCATATAGCGTGTGCCCCACTTCTGGGTTGACAAACGAAAGGGCTCTCACTATATAGTTCGCATACGAAGGGATTCAACCGTGTCGCCACTCCCCTATAATATTCCCGATTGCACCATCTTCATGTTGGCCAAGGCATACCAGAAAGCCCATGGTCAATTTAAACTTCTCTTGCGACCTTTTGAGCTGACCAACCTGCAACATCTGGTATTGGAGGGATTGTGGTTCCAGGAGGGCGTTACGGCTGCGGAATTGGGCAAGCTGCTCGTATTGGATAAGGCGACATTGTCCGGTGTGCTCGACCGACTGCTTGAATCCGGCTGGATACGGAAGAAGCGCGATCCTGAGGATGGAAGAGTATTTCGGCTTTTTACCACCCAAAAGACCGAAGCCCTGAGGGACGAACTGATCGGTTTGCGCATCAAAGCCAACGAGGAATTGCTGGCGGGTTTCACCCGCGAGGAAAAAGTGTTGTTCAAGCGTTTATTGAGAGATCTGACCTGATCTTCAGCCCCATACCGCCCTACGGGATGGTGGTGGACAGTTGTACACAGGCAACAGGCGGCCCATGGTAACCTGCCAGCCAATGCGTCAATTACTATTTTTTTAGTTTGTATACTAACATTCAAACCCAAATTCCGCCCCCAAATTCTAACGATCGACTCATGGAACTTTAAACACTTTTCCAAGTCTGTTCGAGGAGGGCATCATGCTATTCAATCCAAAATCCGAAACATTTGCGCACCTGGACCCCTACTCCCGCCAGGTAATGCAAAAAACCATAAATTTCTTTGAACAAAAAGGAAAAGGCAAGCTGAAGCAGGATCACTTTAATCGGGTGTGGTACGATGATTTTCTGCAATTTGAAAATGAGAACCGCATCTTCTCCAGCCTGCTCACACCGCCGGCGTATGCCCATCAGAACCCAGAGGCACGCTGGGATACCTGGCGCAATTGCGATTTCAATGAGATCCTCGGGTTCTACGGCCTGGCCTATTGGTACACCTGGCAAGTCACCATCCTCGGCCTGGGCCCCATTTGGATGAGCGCCAATGAAGCTGCCAAGCAGCGCGCCGCGAAAATGCTGGATCAAGGGGGCATTTTCGCCTTCGGCCTCTCTGAAAAAAAGCACGGCGCCGACCTGTATAATTCAGAGATGGCGCTGACCCCTTTGGGCGATGGCCGTTACGTGGCCGACGGCGGTAAATACTACATCGGCAACGGCAACGAAGCCTCCCTGGTATCGACCTTCGGTAAAAATTCTGAAACGGGAGAGTTCGTTTTCTTTGCGGTGGCGCCAACCCATGAAAATTATGAGTTGGTTAAAAATATCGTCAACTGGCAAAGCTATGTGGCCGAGTATGCCTTGCACAGCTATCCATTGGGTGAGGCGGACCTTCTCTCCAGCGGCAACGACGCCTGGGATAGCGCCTTGAACACCGTCAACGTGGGCAAATACAACTTGGGCTGGGCCAGCATCGGCATTTGCACCCACGCTTTTTACGAAGCCATCAACCACGCGGCCGGCCGCAATCTGTACAATCGGTATGTCACGGACTTCCCGCACATCAAGCGCCTGTTTACAGATGCCTACAGCCGCCTGGTGGCCATGCGCCTGTTTGCCCGCAGGGCCTGCGACTACATGCGCTCGGCGTCACCGGCAGACCGACGCTACTTGCTGTACAACCCCATGGTGAAAATGAAGGTAACCACCCAAGGAGAAGAAGTCATCGACTTGCTGTGGGATATCATTGCAGCCAAAGGTTTTGAGAAGGATGTCTACTTTGAAAATGCCACCGCCGACATACGCGCGCTTCCCAAGCTGGAAGGGACGGTTCATGTGAATATGGCGCTGATTATCAAATTCATGGCAAACTATTTTTTCAACCCCGATGATTTCCCGGTAATCCCGCAATGCCATGCGCCCGCCCATGACGCTTATCTTTTCAACCAGGGGCCGACGCGCGGTCTGGGAAAAATCCGTTTTCACGATTATCGTCTGGCCTATGATGCTGTGGACCTGCCCAATATCACCATTTTCAAACGCCAAATCGAAGCACTCACACAAATGCTCATGGCAGCGCCACCCGACGCCGAACAAGTCAAGGATATGGATTTCCTGCTTTGTCTCGGCGAGCTGTTTACGCTGGTGGCTTACGGCCAATTGCTGATTGAAAAATGCCGCATGGACAATGTAGAAGATGACCTGCTCGATCAATTCTTCGATTTTATGGTCCGTGATTTTTCAAAGTATGCCCTCGACCTTTACAGCCACCCAAGCAGCCTGGCTCCTCAAATGGCGTTATGTCTGCGCATGATCGAGAAACCGACCGATGACGCCGCCCGATTCGATCGCATTTGGCACAATCACGTATATGCCTTGAAAGATTGCTATGAAATGACGCCATAGGTTCACATGGATGGAGGAATTTATGCTCACTTTGGATCAACCGGACGACCTGGTTTCAATGGCGTCGGCCAGCTTCACACGCCATGCCCATCGTCCTTTGTTCGGCACCCCGGATGAGAAGGGTAATTATTCATGGGCCACCTACGAAGATATCGGCAAGCGCATTGATGCCCTGCGCGCGGGACTTGCCCAAATTGGTGTCGGTCCGGGAGATGCGGTGGGAATTATCGCCAACAACCGTGCGGAATGGGCCATCGCTGCATTTGCCACCTTCGGCCTGGGCGGACGCTTCATTCCCATGTATGAAAAAGAACTGCCCAAGATCTGGCAGCACATCATCAGGGACGGCGATGTGAAAGTGCTCTTTGTGGCCGATATGGAAATTTTCCGCAAGATCCAAATATTTCGATCCGAAGCGCCATGTTTGGCGCACATCTATCTGCTCGACGGTGAAGCCCATGCCAATATGAAAAGCCTGGAGGATGCCGGTCGCCGGCAACCGGTGGACGCGATTTTCCCACAGCCCGATGATATCGCCGTATTGATCTATACCTCCGGAACCACGGGCAATCCCAAGGGTGTATTGCTCTCCCACGATAACTTTACAAGCAATGTCATTGCCGGCGGCGCACAATTCCCGGAAATCACTTCACAAAGCCGCAGCCTTTCCATTCTGCCCTGGGCGCATTCCTATGGCCAGACAGCTGAACTTTACAATTTTATCCATTGCGGGGCCTCCATTGGCTTCATGCGCAATATCGATACCCTGGCCGAAGATATGGCCAGGGTCGCACCGACCTTTCTCATTGCGGTGCCCCGTGTATTCAACAAGATTTACGACGGCCTGTGGACGAAGATCCATGAAACCGGCGGCATTGCCAAAAAGCTGTTTTCCATGGGATTGGAAAGTGCCGCCCAGCATCGTGCTTTGACATCCCAAGGGAGAACCGCCTGGCTACCCAAGCTAAAATATTGGGTAGCCGACAGCATTGTATTCTCCAAAATCCGCCGGCGGTTCGGAGGGCGGCTGAAGGGAGCGCTCACCGCCAGTGCCATGATGAATATGGAGGTAGCCCAATTTTTCACACATATTGGCTTACCAGTTTTCGACGCTTATGGTCTCACCGAGACCTCACCGGCGGTAACCATGAACAACAGGGACGCCAACAAGCCTGGCAGCGTAGGCCGCCCCATTGACAAGGTACGGGTAGTGATCGACCGGTCCTGCATGGATCAAGGGTCAAATGAAGGGGAGGTTGTGGTGTACGGCCCCAACGTGATGCACGGGTATCATAACAATCCGGAGGCAACCCGCAGCGTTATGACCGCAGACGGCGGCTTCCGGACCGGTGATATCGGCTGGCTGGACAAAGACGGCTTCCTGTATATTACCGGACGCATAAAGGAACAATACAAGCTTGAAAACGGCAAGTATGTATACCCTGCTTCTTTGGAAGAAGAAATTCAGCTATTGCCCTGGGTGGAAAATGTGTTGATTTTCGGTGAAGGCCGCCGCCACAATGTATGCTTGGTGGTACCGGACTTCATGAAGCTCACGGCCTGGGCCGCAGAACAGGGGATCGATCCAACACTGCCTCGACTGGTAAACAATCCCCGCGCCATTGCCATGATCAGCGAGTCGATCAGCGATCATTTAAGAAACAAGTTCGGCGGGTATGAAATCCCCAAAAGCGTTATTCTGGTGGAAGAACCGTTCAGCGTGGACAACGGCATGTTAACCCAAACCCTGAAGCTCAAACGCCGCAAGGTATTGGAACGCTATGGAGCTCAAATTAATGCGGCTTATAATGCCGCATAGACCATAGGCGTATAGAAGGCATGAACGGCTCGCAGACGGACGGAATTTTTTTTATGCCGGGGCGCACATTCCGGATGGAATCTCTTCGAACCGATTCATGGCGACATTTTTACAGGAACCGGCAGGATCAAATATGCGGCCGTTCATGGCGATATAGACGCCCGGTTTCAGCGTCTGCGCCGCTATGACCGCACAACCCAGGTTAAACACCGCGTCGCTGTCGCGAAATCGGGCCGGGTACATGGAACCGGTCAAAACGATTGTTTTGCCGGGCAATCCTTTCAGAACATTGGCCGTTTCGATCATGGTATCGGTGCCGTGGCTAATGACGATCTTTTCTTCGGCACTGGATTCAACCGCCTTCCGAATGATCTGGCGGTCCTTATCTGTCAAATCAAGGCTGTCCTGGCGCAGGATCGATTGCACATCATAGTCGAAGGAGACATTGGCACGTTCAAGCACCCCACCGGCTTGGGGGTCTCCTATCTCGTATTTGCTCTTTTGATCGAAGTAAATTTTATCAATCGTACCGCCGGTGGTAATAATTTTGATCTTCACAATAAACCTCCCGTCTTGCACCGCAAGGATTCAGCCATCTCGTTTAAGCCATAAGGACTCCCATCCAGGATTCGGTATGCTTATGGCGTCTCCAAAGTATAGCAATAAAATTTGGTATCGACGGTCATTACCGGAAATGTGGAAGGCAGCTCTTCTTTTAAAATCTCTACAAATCCGTTCTTCTCATAGAACCGGTGCGCCGCCAGATATTTTGATGTGGTGCCCAGAAAGATATTTTCGATGCCCCTTGACTGGCTCCACGCCATCAGTTCATCCAGCAATTTTTTAGCGATACGGTTCTTCCCGCCACGGTATGCCTGGTGAACAAACATCTTCCTCAAAGCGCAACACCTGTTTCCGATATCTTTTAACGCGATGGTACCGATGATTTCATCCCCGTCGAGGGCCGCCCAAAAATTTCCGTCACTGGCTTGATAAAAATCCGGGATGGCTTTCAAGTCGGGTTGATCCGCCGCGGTGATCGAAATTCCGAATTCCACCCGCTGAATATTCAAGATCAGGTCGAGAATGCCGGCTTGAAAATCCGAGCGATAGGTTTCTATTCGAATATCCGACCGTCTAGAGATCTTTGACATAATAAACATATCCCAATCTGGCAATAGTGACAAAGACGACGGATAAAAAAACCGGCCGGATGAAACGCGCGCCATTTCGTATGGCAAGATGGGAACCGATGCGGGCACCCAGGATCTGCCCCAGGGCCATGCAAATACCGGCCGAATAGAGCACATTCTGACCGGCGATGAATACGCCCAGAGCCACCACATTGCTGGTGAAGTTCATGATGCGCGTGGTGCCCGCTGCCTTGGTCATATCGTATCCGAGGAGCACCAGCATGGCCGCCGTCCAGAATGATCCCGTCCCGGGGCCAAAGAAACCATCATAAAACCCGAGTGCCATACCAAAAACAAAGAAAAACAATCCCTTGGTCATGATCGCAGCGCGGGGCTTGAATCCAAGCTCCCTGGACACGAGCGTGTAGACAAATACCGCCATCAACAATACAGGGATAATATGCTTGATGAAGCTGGGGTCCATTCGCTGAATAAGCCAGGCGCCGATGCTGGCACCGATAAACGTAAAGGTGACGCCGGCCGCAGTGCTTCGAAGCTCCACTTTACCATTGCGAATATAGTTATACGAGGCTGAAAGCGTACCGAATGAACCTTGCAGTTTGTTGGTGCCCAAGGCCAGTTGGGGCGGCAACCCCACAGACAGCAGCACCGGAAGCGAAATCAGACCACCGCCGCCGGCAATTGAATCCACAAACCCGGCGGACAATCCGCCCAGGAAGAGTATCGCGAAGATATCGATCGTAATAGTAAAATGGTCCATAGCGCAATAACCTAACGTCTCCTGAAAAGACGGACAAGCCCGTGTGACGCATTGGTCGTGTACACCCCTAAAATGACCAGACCACCGCCCACCAGTAATGACGCAGACAGCGACTCATGAAGCAAAAAGAAGGACAACGCGATGGCACTGATGGGCACGAAATTGATGAATACGCTGGCTTTCATCGGCCCGATGCGCTCGATGCCCTGGTAGTACCAGAAAAAACCCAGTACCGTTCCAAAAAACCCCAGATAGAACAGACAGGTCCAATCAACAACCGTATAGCCGTCAAGATCGTAGAGGATTCCGTAGTACAGAGCCGGCACCAGCAGCAGCGCCGCGCCCACCAACGCAGAGTAAGCCACTGAAGCCAAGGGGGTCAAGCTTTGCATGGCCACTTTTCCGATCAGGGAATAAGCAACCCAACTCAGAACGCAGCCGCAAATGAGCAACTCCCCGATGCCAACCGTGTAGCTGGTGATATCGACCATCCGGCCATGGGAAATCACCACCATGGCACCGGCTACGGACAAGCATATGCCGACCCCTTTGATCCAAGTCAACCGCTCCTTAAACAGAAGGGCGGAAAGCAGGCTGATGAAGATCGGATTGTTGGCTATAATCAGCGACGCCCGCCCCGCCTCAATGTACTTAAGACCGGAAAAAAAAAGGATATTGTAAGCAAACACGCCTGTCAGGCCCAGCAGGAATACAGGAAAACGCTGTTCCTTGCGAAGCGACGGCAGCCGGCCCTCTCTTCTGATGACCAAAAACAACAAACAAATGGATGCAATGGTAAATCGCAGAAACGCCGCATTGACCGGATGGACGCTCCGGGCAATCATCTTGCCGGCAATAAATGTACCGCCCCAGAAAAAGGCGGTTAAAAGAAGCTTTACATAGACCACGATGAGCTACCTGAACTTTGAAAATGGAATCTTAATAGCACAAAATGCGGTTATCCGGAAAGTTTAAGTGCAGTTGTATTACTTAAAACGCCGGTGTGCCGAGGAGAAGCCGCAATGTGCGACTACGGTGAACCTCCAGCAAGCCTGACCGACACAGGGCTGTTTCCAGGTTTCAAAAGTCTGAGGACACCATAGCCAAGGCGGAGGAGGTGAAGCCGTAGTAAATCTACTGCGAACCACCGACAACACAGGATCTGGTGCCCTCAGGCTTTTGAAACCTAATGGAGGATTTGGCTGAGAAATAACTTCGTCCGATCATTCTGCGGATGATCGAAAAACTGATCCGGCGAGTTTTGCTCCACAATTTGACCGGCATCCATAAATAGAACCCGATGCGCCACGCTTTTGGCAAAGCCCATCTCATGGGTAACCACCAGCATGGTCATCCCTTCCCGGGCCAGATCGATCATCACGTCCAGGACCTCTTTGATCATTTCCGGATCAAGCGCCGATGTGGGCTCGTCGAACAGCATGACTTTGGGCGCCATGCACAGACTGCGTGCGATGGCCACGCGCTGTTGCTGACCGCCGGAGAGCTGGCCGGGGAATTTGTTGGCCTGCTCGGCGATCTGAACCTTTTCCAAATAGTGCATGGCCATCTCTTCAGCCTCTTTCTTGGGCGTTTTGCGAACCCAAATGGGACCCAGGGTGAGATTGTCGAGGATGGTCAGATGTGGAAAAAGATTAAAATGCTGGAACACCATGCCCACCTCGGCCCGAATCTTTTCAATGTTCTTCAAATCGTTGGTCAGCTCAATACCGTCGACCAAAATTTTACCACGCTGGTGCTCCTCTAGCCGGTTGATACAGCGGATCAAGGTGGATTTTCCGGAGCCCGACGGACCGCATATCACGATCCGTTCCTTGCGTTTGACATCAAGGTTGATATCCTGAAGCACATGGAATTCTCCATACCATTTGTGCATCTTCTTTATCTCAATGATGTTGTCATTGTCTTGAATAGCGGTTTTGATGGCTGACATGGTTTTTCCTGGGTAAAAAGTTTTAAGTGTCAAGTTTAAGTGTTAAGCAGTGGAATTCTGCCGATCTTCTTGGGTCAATTAGATGACTTGATGAAAGAGGATGAATCATTAGAAGGATTCCCATCCTCCACGTAAAACTATCTTTTAAGGGTTCCCCGTCTCGAGCTCTCTTTCCAGTTTTCTGCTGAAGTTGCTTAGGTAGAAACAGCAGATAAAATATATCAGGGCGATGAAAATATAAGCCTCTGCGGAAAACCCCATCCAGCGCGGATCCTGCAGTGTGCTCTGGGTGGTTTTGAGCAAATCGTACAATGCAATGATCACCACCAGAGAGGTATCTTTAAAGGCCGATATCAATATGCTGACAGACGGCGGAATCACGATCTTCAGCGCCTGGGGCAATATGATCAATCGCATGGTCTGAAAATAATTGAGCCCCAATGCATCGGCAGCCTCATACTGTCCTTTGTTCATGCCCTGCAATCCGCCGCGCACAACCTCGGCAATATAGGCCGCCGTGAAGAGAATGATCGCCACTTGAGCCCTGAGGATGCTATTGATGGTCACCCCTTCGGGCAAGAACAGCGGAAAGACCACCGATGACATAAACAACAAACTGATAAGCGGAACGCCGCGAATCAACTCGATATAGACAACACAGAGCGCTTTGATGGCCGGCATTCTAGACTGCCGCCCCAGGGCCAGCCCGATGCCCAGGGGATAGGCCGCCGTCAAACCGAAGACCGATAACAGCAATGTGAGGGGCAACCCCCCCCACTGGGTGCTCTCCACCGATGTCAATCCGAAGATACCGCCTTTGAGCAGCAATCCCATGATCACCAGCCCTGCAATCCAGCAATAGGCGAGCGCTTTGCCCCAAAAGCGTCGATATTGGCTGATGAGAAGCAGTCCCACCAGCAAAAAGATGGCCAATCCGGGACGCCACTGCAGGTCATAGGGATAGAAACCGAAGAGAACAAAGCGGATATTGGCGGTGATGACTGACCAGCAGGCGCCATCGGCGGCCTGGCACTCCTTACCGGTTGAAAGCCATAAGCTGTCGATAAAGGCCCACTGAACAAAGGGAATCAGGGTTTTCCACAGGATCAGCAAGGCGACGACAGAGAGCAGGGAGTTGAACCACGAGTTGAAAAGGTTGGCCCTTAGCCAGCCCAAAACCCCCACACTGGCCACCGGCGGTTTAATTTCCGATTTGATCGCACTGTCAACAGTCGACGCGTCCTGCATCAGTTCTTATGCCTCTTTATAAAATCGGTAGAATTCCTTCACTTAAAACTTAACACTTTAAACTTAAAACTTGTATGGAACACTCGGTTAATAGGCCCATTGAAGCAGTGTCACTTCGATCCAAGCGCGATCACCGTTCCACCAGTTTCATCTTCTTATTGTACCAATTCATAAACGCCGATGTGGACAGGCTGAAAATCAGGTAAACCGCCATGATCAGCATGACGCCTTCAATGGCCTGCCCGGTCTGATTGATGGTGGTCCCTGCC
>Ga0055480_10000358_pt1 | contig 16832 bp, 12 predicted proteins | sample Muzzi_PWB_D2_FD_57935 | JGI IMG/M metagenome (GOLD analysis project Ga0055480, IMG submission 57935) | Wetland microbial communities from San Francisco Bay, California, USA, that impact long-term carbon sequestration - Muzzi_PWB_D2 | ecosystem: Environmental > Aquatic > Marine > Wetlands ... | reverse complement strand
GCCGCGATCGCCCGCGCCCGCGTCCACTTCTTGAGGTCCCGCACCTCCGCGCGGATCGAGGCCTGAAGCGTCTGGTCGGACAGCGGCGGCACGCCGGCCGGGGTCAGGCTGTCGAGCCGGAAGAGGTAGAACGCCGACGGCGTCTCGATGATGTGGCTGGTCTCGCCCGTCTGGGCCCGAAAGGCCCAGACGCCGACATCGGGGATCACGCGGACCCCGAGCTGCACGCGTGTCCCCTCCTGCACCGGTCCGGCGACGCCAATCGGCAGCCCCATCTCCCGCGACACGGTATCCAGGGCCGCCGGGTCGAGTCGCTCCGCAGCGAGGGTCTCCAGGGAGTCCGCCCGCGCGTTGAGGCGGTCGAGATGGTCGCCCGTGACCTCGATCGGGATCAAGATGTGCTGCCCGGTGGCCTTGTCGCCCTTCCGGCTGGTGATCTCGATGATGTGGTAGCCGAAGGGGGTCAGGATCGGCTGCGACAGCGTGTTGAGCGAAATCGAGAAGGCCACGCTGTCGAAGGCAGGAACCATGTCACCGCGGGTCCACTCGCCCAGGGTGCCACCGTCGCCGGCCGACGAGGTGTCGGCCGACTCCCGTCGGGCGACCTCGCCAAACGCGGTCCCGCCGCGGATCTCGTCCCGTGCCGACTCTGCCCTGGCCAGCGCGGCGAGGGTGTCGGACCGGTTGGTGACCCAGGGCATGGCCAGGTAGCTCAGGAAGGCAGTGGCAGGGCGGCTCAGCGCCACCTGGTGGTTCCGGTAGTAGTCCCGGACCTCATCCTGGCTGACGGACACCGCCGAGTCCGGCACGACCGTCTTGGGCACGATTGGGGTCAGGCCGATCTTCACCGTCTCGTTGGCATCCTGCCACCGCTGCCATAGGGCCGCGTCCGAGAGATACACGTCCGCCGTCACGACCCGGAGGAGCTTCTGCCGCATCAACTCGGCGCGATAACGGCTCTCGAGGTAGGGAACGTACTGCTGTCCCACCGCGGAACTCAGCCAGCGTTGATACTTCTGCATGTCGAACTGGCTGTCCGTTTGGAAATCGGGGAGAGTCTGAAACTCCTGCGGCGGGAGATACTTGAGGGCGTCCGCCACCTCGCTGGGGGAGATGGTGATCCCGCGGCGCTGGTATTCCTTGGCCAGGACCGTACTGCTCACGAAATCGTTCCAGACTTCGTCCCGGATCGATTCGATGTCCTCCATGCTGAGTGGGGCGGAGTTCTGCTGCTGCGCCAGGCGGATCCGATTCTGCACGGCTTCCTGATAGGCCCGGGCGTCGACCGACTCACCGTCGATCTTCCCGACTGAGTTGGCGGACGCTAGGCCGCCCCCGCCGCCCCCCGTAATCCCGCTCAATTCCAGGAGGAAGAGGAGCATCAGCACGGCGAAAACCACCGCGATGATCTTGGCGCTGCTGCGAAACGCTTGCATCATGAGGATCGACCCTACCGAACCAGGAGGCTATTGGGACAAAAAGCGTCCTAAGTGTAAGCGCGACACGGGGCATTCTCAAGGACGGCGGGCCCCGGACCAGTTGACACATCTGCCTGCCATCGCTACCGTTAGGTTAAATCCCACAACAACTTAGCGCACGGAATCGGGATGGCGTCAAGCCGCGAGATTGAGAAGCTCGAACGTCAGTACAAAGAGAATCCCGAGGGGATGATCTTCGCGCCTCTGGCCAATGCATACCGCAATTCCGGCCAGCCCGAGCGCGCGATCGAGATCCTCACACGCGGACTCGAACTCCACCCCCACCATGCGCCGGCCCGAATCGTCCTGGGCCGTTGTCACCTGGATCTGGGGGACGATCCGGGAGCGGAGAGCGCGTTTGCCCAGGTCCTCGAACTGGACCAGGAGAACGTCATCGCCCTCAAGGCCCTGGCAGACATCACCGACCGGGGCGGCCGGTACGACGAATCGATACGGTGGCTGAACTACCTCCTCGAGGTGGATCGAAACAACGACGAGGCCCGCGACCAGCTGGCCCGCGTGACGGAGGCCAAGCTCAACGCGCCGCCGCCTCCGCCCCCTCCGCCAGAGCCGGAACCGGTCGCCGAGCCGGAGGAGGAGGTGAGCGAGGCCGCGGCGGAACCGACGGAGGGGCCCGCTCCCGGCGCCGTCCCCGCCCCGGTCCCGGAGCGCGAGCCCGATTGGGCGCCACCGGAGCCGGCGACCGGGGCTGGAGTCGACCCTCCGCCCCCCTCCCCGTGGCAACCGCCCCCGCTGGCTACCGAGGCGATGGACTGGGACGATATGACCATCGCCGCCGGCCCTGGCGGCCCCTCCGACGCGCTTCCCGAGGCCCCGCCGGAAGACGAGGCGCCGGCGCCTCCCGAGGAGCCGGCAGCCCCGGCCTGGGAGCGTGAGGCCTCGGACGGCCTCGACTTCCAGGTCGAGCGGGGTGACGACATCGTGCTCCGTCCTTCGGCCCAAAACGAGTTCCAGGCGCCGGACGCCTCGGAGGGCCTGACCCTCAGGCCTGGGGATGTCAACGAATACCAGACACCCAGCGCCGCCGAGGGGTTGAGCCTCCACCCCAGCGATCGGAACGAGTTCCAGACCCCGAGTGATAGCGAAGCGCTGGGCTCGGGCTTCCAGGCGGAGGAGCCGGAGGAGACCGAACCGGATGATTCGATCGAACCCGTTGAGGGACTGATCGGGCTGGAGGCATCCTCGGTCGGGGACGTGCCTCGAGATGAGAGCATCTTTAGCGACGAACTCGCCGATTGGACGCCTCCGCCGAGCGTAGAACCATCCATCCTGGACGAAGAGCCATCGGCGGCACCGCCCGAAGGTGCGCCCCCGCCCCCGCCCCCGCCCCCGCCGACGCCTTCCTCGGTCCCCTTCGAGGAGTCAGCCCCGTGGCCCGGGACGGCCGAGGCGAGCGAAGAAGAACCTCCGGTCCGGTGGTCCCCGACGGCGGATGAACCGATCGGTCTCGGGGACAGTGAGGCCGGAGCGGAGGAGGAATCGCCATCGGCGGCGGACGAGTCCGAGCCGATTCACCAGCCGCCGCCGGAGCCCGTCCCCGTCCCGGAACCGGTCGTGTCGGCGGCGGAGCCTGAGCCCGAGGACGCCGACCTGGTCGTCACCGAGACGATGGCGGAGCTGTACCTGAGTCAGGGACACCGCTACGAAGCGCTGGAGGTCTATCGAGTCTTGGCTCGGCGGTCTCCCGGTGACGGCCGACTGCAGGAAAAGGTGGCGGCCCTCGAGGCCCAGGGGGCCGAAGCCGTGGCACCACGGTCCTTCGCGGTGGGCGATACGGGGGGGCGTTCGGTGAGGGACTTCTTCAAGTCGCTCCTCTCCGCCCGTCCAAAGGAAGGGGAACCCGCCCCCGGCATGGAGCCGGCAGCAGCCGTTCCCCCCCAGCGGGAGGAGGGTGGCGAAGAGGGGGGCCCGGTGTACGGCCGGCCGACGCGGCCGGCGCAGGACCCGCTGTCTCTATCCGCGGTGTTCGGCGAGGATTCCTCCCCCGTCCCGCCAGCGGTCCGGGGTCAGGAAGGGGAGTCGGGGGAGCGGTCGGGAGAGGGCTTTTCCTTCGATAGCTTCTTCGGGGCCAAGCGCGGGAAGGGTGGCAAGCCATCGGGAACGACCCGGAGCATGCGGCACTCGCGGGAAGAGGAGGAGGACCTGGATCAGTTCAACGCGTGGTTGCAGGGCCTCAAGGGATAGATGCTGGTCGCGGTGCTCAACGGTCCCAACCTGAACCTGTTGGGCACGCGAGAGCCGGAACGATACGGCCGGGGGACCTTGGCGGAGATCGAAGCCGCCGTCCGAGCGCGGGCGGCGGCGCTTGGCGTGGAGCTCGAGTGGCTCCAGAGTAACCACGAGGGCGCCCTAGTGGACGCGGTGCAGTCGTGGCGGGGGCGGGTGGCGGGGGCGGTGGTCAATGCCGCGGGGTACAGCCACACCAGTCTGGCGCTCCGCGACGCGTTCCTGGCGGTGGAAGTCCCCTTCGTCGAGGTGCACCTCACGAACATCTATGCGCGGGAGGCCGCCCGTCGGACGACGGTGCTCTCCGACCTCGCCGTCGCGGTGATCGCGGGCCTGGGGCCGAAGGGATATGTTGTAGCGCTCGACGCGCTGGTGGACCGCCTCCGTGGAGGCTGATCTCCACCTCCAGCGCCAGGCCCACGTGGGGAAATGGCTGGTCCAGCGGGACATCGACGTCCTGCTCGTGACCCATCTCCCGAATATCCGCTACCTGACCGGCTTTACCGGGTCGGCGGCACTGTGTCTGCTTCGGCGCGACGGCGCGGTGCTGGTAACCGACTTCCGCTACGCGGTACAGGCCCCTCGGGAGGTCGGATCGGCCGCGGCGGTGGTGATCGACCCGGTGGACGTGTGGCAGCGGATGGCCGGCCAGCTGGCCGGGGCGACGACGCTGGGGATCGAGACCGCCCACCTCCCCGTGCGGAGTGCCACGCGGCTGTCCGATCTGACGCGGGCCAAGCTCGTGCCGACGAACGAGGTGGTCGAAGCGCTCCGGCTGGTGAAGACACCCGGCGAGCTTGCGGCCATCCGCGCCGCCGCGGCCCTGGCGGCGGAGGCGCTCGACGAGGTCCTCGCGGAGGTGCGGGTCGGCCGGACCGAGTTTGCGATCGCGGGGGATCTCGAGGCAGCGCTTCGGCGCCGCGGCAGCGAGTGGCACCCGTTTCCGACGATCGTGGCGTCCGGCCCGCGGTCGGCCCTCCCCCACGCGCGCACCAGTGGTCGCGAGCTCGAGGCGGGGGACCTGGTGCTGGTGGATTTTGGCGCGCAGGTCGACGGCTATTGCGCCGATCTCACGCGAACGTACGTGGTGGGCCGGCCCGCGGACGAGAAGCAACGAGCCATCTTCGACTTGGTGCGGCGGGCTCAGGCGCGTGCCATCGCCGGCCTCCGGCCGGGCCTGTCCGGGCGGGAGGCGGACGCGTTGGCGCGGGACTTGATCGCGGAACATGGATTCGGCGAGGCCTTCGGCCATTCGCTGGGGCACGGCCTGGGGCTGGAAGTGCACGAGGGGCCGCGGCTGGGGCGCGCGGTGGAGGCGCCGATCCCCGCGGGTGCAGTGGTGACGGTCGAGCCTGGGGTCTATCTTCCGGGTTGGGGTGGAGTGCGGGTGGAGGACGATGTGCACATCGCCGCCGAGGGCGTGGAGTGCCTCTCCGGCGGGCAACCCGAATTGACCGAATTGCGGTAGGAGCGTTTGTGGCGACCACGGCGGACTTCCGAAACGGCATGGTCCTGGATCTCGACGGCCAGCTGTTTCAATTGACATATTTCCAGCACGTGAAGCCCGGGAAGGGTGGGGCGTTCGTGCGGACCAAGCTCAAGAATGTGAAGTCGGGGGCGGTGATCGACCGGACCTGGAACGCGGGCGAGCGGGTCAACGATGTGCGGCTCGAGCGGCGGCCGCTGCAGTTTTCCTATGCGGATGGCCACTTCCACCATTTCATGGACATGCGGACGTATGACGACGTCATGATCACCGACGACCTCATCGGCGAGCACCAGCTCAAATATCTCAAGGAAGGGATGGAGTGCGAGGGCCTGGTGCACAATGACACGGTGTTGCTGATCGACCTTCCCAACTTCGTCGAACTCACGGTCACGCGGACGGATCCGGGGATCAAGGGCGACACCGCCACCGGCGGGACCAAGCCTGCGGTCCTGGAAACCGGTGCGACGATCCAGGTCCCGCTCTTCATCGAAGAGGGGGAAGTCATCCGGGTCGACCGGCGAGAAGACAAATACCTGACACGCGTATGAACCCTGAAGAGATGCGGGACCTGGCGGCCCTATTGCAGACCCTTCCGGGCATCAAATCAGTGGAACTGCGGGACGTGAAGCGCTTGGTGCAGCTGCTGCGCGACTCCCCCGAGATCGGCTCGATCGAGGTGAAGGGGTGGTTCGGCACCGGCGTCGTCGTGACTCGCACCAACAACGGCATCGGCGCCGGGGCGATGCCCATGGTCGCGCCGATGCCGGCCTACCCGCAGCTCCCCACGCCCGCGCCGGCCGAAGGGGGCGCCGGGGCGGCGCCGGCCGCTCCCGCCCCCCCGGCGTCGGCGCTCAAGGAGATCAAGTCGCCGATGGTGGGGACCTTCTACCAGGCTCCCGAGCCGGGGGCGGAATCCTACACCAAGGTGGGCGGCCGGGTCTCCGCCGGCCAGACGGTCTGTATCATTGAGGCGATGAAGATCATGAACGAGATCGAGGCGGAGATCAGCGGCGTCGTCCGCGAGGTCTGCGTCGAGGATGCCCAGCCCGTCGAGTACGGGCAGGTCCTCTTCCGGGTAGATCCCCATGGCTGAACGCCCTAGCCGGCCGTTCAACTTCAAGCAGGCAATCGTGGAGATGGTCCAGCGCAACGGCTCGGACCTCCTCCTCAAGGTGGGCCGTCCGCCCACCATCCGCGTCAACGGCGAGTTGGCCGGCCTCGAGATGCAGCCGCTCAAGCCCGAAGAACTCAAGCTCCTGGCGGAGCAGATCATGACACCGCGCCAGGTGAAGGAGTTCTCGGAGCAGAAGGAGGCGGACTTTGCCATCGGGGTGCCGGGCGTGGGGCGGTTCCGGACCAACATCTACCAGCAGCGCGGCACCCTGGCGTTTGCCTTCCGGGCCATCCCCTACGAGGTCAAGACGATCGAGGAGTTGGGGCTCCCCAAGGTGCTTCAGGAAATCGCCCTCAAGCCGCGCGGCCTGGTGCTTGTGACGGGGATCACGGGCTCGGGGAAGTCCACCTGCCTATCCGCGATGATCAACCACGTCAACCACAATCGGCGGGTGAACGTCATCACGATCGAGGACCCGATCGAGTTCCTCCACCGGGACGTGAACGCCAACATCTCGCAGCGCGAGGTGGGGAGCGACACGCTCAGCTTCGGGTCGGCGCTGCGGCACGTGTTGCGGCAGGACCCCGACGTGATCCTGATCGGCGAGATCCGGGACATGGAGACGCTGGACACCGCGCTCAAGGCGGCCGACACGGGTCACCTGGTTTTTTCCACGCTGCACACCACCGACGCCACCCAGACGATCAACCGGGTCATCTCCTTCTACCCGCCCCACCAGCACCAGGAAATCCGCTCGCTCTTGTCGACGGCGCTGGCGGCCGTCATCTGCCTCCGCCTCGTGCCGCGCAAGGACGGGAAAGGCCGCGTCGCGGCCGCCGAGGTCCTGATCAATACGGCCGCCGTGGCGGACAACATCCGTGACCTCGAGAAGGCCCTCAACATCCCGGACCTCATTGCGGAGGGTACCGTCTCCTACGGGATGCAGTCGTTCGATCAATCGCTCATGAAGTGGTACAAGGCGGATGTGGTCTCCTACGAGAGCGCGCTGTTCTACAGCTCCAATCCAAGCGAGTTTGCCCTGCGCGCCTCCGGCATCGACTCGGCGTCGGACCGGACCTTTAGTGAGATCAGTCAAACCGGCGGTGGCCCTCCGGCCGACCTGACGCCCTAATGTTCCGCAAGGTGCTCATCGCCAACCGCGGGGAAATCGCCCTGCGGGTCATCCGCGCGTGCCGCGAGCTGGGGCTGGAAACGGTGGCCGTCTATAGCGAGGCGGACCACGAGTCGTTGCACGTGCGGTTTGCCGACGACGACGTCGCCATCGGCCCGGCCCCCAGCCGCCTGTCATACCTCCGCATCCCCAACATCATCGCCGCGGCCGAGATCACCGGGGCCGACGCCATCCATCCCGGCTACGGCTTTCTGGCCGAGAACGCCGAGTTCGCCGACACGTGCAAGGCCTCCAACGTCACCTTCATCGGCCCCACCGGTGAGCAGATCCGCCAGATGGGGGACAAGGCGACGGCCAAGCGGCTGGCCCAGGAAGCCGGTGTCCCCATCGTCCCCGGCTCCCCGGGGGTCGTGGAGGACGACGAAGAAGCCCAGGCCGTCGCCGAGGAGATCGGCTACCCGGTGATCATCAAGGCCACCGCCGGCGGGGGCGGGAAGGGGATGCGGATCGCCCGGAATACGGAAGAGTTCGCCCGCGCGTTCACGCTGGCCCAGAGCGAGGCCCTGGCCGCGTTCGGCAACAAGGGCGTCTACATCGAGCGCTACCTGCAGCGGCCGCGCCACGTCGAGATCCAAGTGCTGGGGGATACCCACGGGACGGTGGTCCATCTGGGCGAGCGCGACTGCTCGGTCCAGCGACGGCACCAGAAGCTGATCGAGGAGAGCCCGAGCCCGGCCCTCACGGAGGAACTCCGGGAGCGGATGGGGCAGGCCGCGGTGTCCCTGGCGGCGCGAATCGGTTACGTGGGCGCGGGGACGGTGGAATTCCTCCTGGATACCGATGGCAGTTTCTACTTCATGGAGATGAACACCCGTATCCAGGTGGAGCACCCGGTCACCGAGATGGTGACGTCGTTCGACCTGGTGAAGGACCAGATCCGGGTCGCCGGCGGCCTCCCCCTGTCCTTTCAGGGCGACGGACGCCGGCTCCGGGGGCACGCTATCGAGTGCCGCATCAACGCCGAGGACCCGTACCGGAACTTCCAACCCAGTCCGGGCCTGATCACCGCGTACCACCCGCCGGGTGGCCCCGGGGTCCGCGTCGACACCCACGTCTACGCCGGCTACCGGGTGCCGCCCTACTACGACTCGCTCCTCGCCAAGGTGATCGTCCACGGGAATGACCGCCGAGAGGCGCTCATGCGGATGGGGCAGGCGCTCGACTCCTTCATCCTCGAGGGGGTTACCACTACGATCCCCTTCCTGGCCAGGGTGATCCGCCATCCGAGCTTCGTGGCGGGTGAGGTGGACACCAAATTCCTCGAGCGCGAGTCGGAGCTCCTCAAGCCTCCCGCATGAGCCTCGACGTCGCCCTGTCGCCCGCCGCGCTCCGGCCGGGGGACGCCGAGGGGTGTACGGTCGTGGTCATCGACGTCCTGCGGGCCACGACCACCATGGCCGTCGCCCTGGCCAACGGCGCGGAGGCCGTTCTCCCCGCCACCTCCACTGAGGAGGCCCGCCGCGTGGCCGGCCGCCTCCCGCGGGACCGCGTGCTGCTCGTAGGGGAGCGCGGGGGGCTGGCCATCGCCGGCTTCGATCTGGGGAACAGCCCCCGCGAGATGGCTCCCGATGCCGTCCGCGGGAGGATCCTGGTGATGACCACCACCAACGGCACGCGCGCCCTCGCCGCCACGGCCGGCGCGGCGGCGGTCTATCTTGGAGCAGCGGTGAACCTCGCCCTCGTGGTCGAGGCGACCCTCCCGCGCTGGCTGGCCGGGGAAGACCTCCGCATCCTCTGCGCGGGACGGGACGGCGAGGCGGGACTCGACGATGCCTACGCCGCCGGGCGTCTGGTCGAGGCGCTCCTCTGCCGCGCAGGCGACCCCCCGCCGCCCGCCCTGGGAGACGGTGCGGCAATTGCCCTCAGCGTGGCCCGGCACTTCGGCGACGACTGGGTCACGCCCCTCACCGCGTCCGCCGCCGGGCGAGAATTGGTGGGCCTCGGATTGGCGCCCGATATCCAAGTCGCCGCTACGGAGGATGGCTTTCCTGTGCTGCTGACGTACGCCGATGGCCGGATCACCCGAGGGGAGGCCACGTGACGGACGCGTCCCGCCGCCGTCTCTTGGCCATCGCCGCGTTTGTGCTCGGCGTGTTCCTGGGCCTGACCCTCCTCCCCCTCCCCCTCACGGGGCCCATCGGCGAAGGCGTCGGAACGGCGCTGTGGCGGTACCTGGGGATCGGGGCCGTCGGCGTCCCGGTCGTCGGGATCGGCCTCGGCCTGGCCGGCTTCCGCCGCGTCACTCCAGGGACGGAGACCGAGCCCGACGAGCACGGCATCCGGATGGCGATGGTCCGGATCGGGGGTTTGGTCCTTGGCCTCAGCGTGCTGGTGCCATACGTGATCGGCGTGGTGACCCGGACCACCCACAGCGACTTCAACACCGGACTCGGTGCGATCCCGCTCGCCGCCAGGCTCACCGGCCTGATCCCGACGTTCCTGGCCCAATTGGTCATGTCGGGGCTGGGGTTTGCCGGCGGGCTCCTGGTGGGGTTCCTCCTCCTCTCGGCCCTGACGCTGGTCACCATCGCCTGGCACCCACTCCAGAGGTTGGAGCGTGCCCGGGAGATCAAGCCGGCAGGACGGCCGGTGCGGCCGTTCGCCGTGCCCGAGGATGAGCCGGAGGTGCCGCGGGCGGGAGCGAGCGAGAGCAACGTCCTGGTCAAGGCGCCCACCGCCATTCCGGAACGGAAGGCCAAGAAGGCCAAGAAGACGCCGCCCGCGTCGCGGTCCGAGCCCTCGGCCGACGACGAGACCGCGCTCCCGCCGATCGAGCTGTTGGAGCCGCCGGAGGAGCGCGGGAGCGAGGCGGGGGAGGCCGCGCTCGACCGGCTGGGCGCGGTGCTCCTCGAGACCCTCCGCACCTTCAAAGTCGAAGGGTCGATCGCCGGGCGCACTACCGGTCCGGTCGTGACCCAGTTCGAAGTCGTCCCGGCGCCCGGGGTCAAGGTGGGGAAGATCGCCGCGCTGGCCGACGACCTGGCGCTGGCGATGCACGCGCCGTCGATTCGGATCGTGGCGCCGATCCCGGGGCGGGGCGCCGTTGGGGTGGAGGTCCCCAACCCGACCCCGACCATCGTGATGCTCCGCGAGCTGATCGAGACGCCCGAGTGGTCGCGCGCCAGGTCGGCGCTCCCGATTGCGTTAGGCCGTGACCTCGAGGGGAAGCCGGTGATCGCGGACCTGGCCAAGATGCCCCACCTCCTGATCGCCGGGGCGACCGGGTCCGGAAAATCGGTGGCGGTGAACACCATCATCACGAGCCTCGTGTACCGCTACACACCCCGCGACCTCCGCCTCCTGATGATCGACCCGAAAATGGTCGAGCTGTCGATGTACAACTCGCTCCCCCACCTCCGCCACCAAGTGGTGACCAACAACCACGAGGCGGCGACGGTCCTCAAGTGGGCCGTGTTCGAGATGACGCGGCGCTACGAGCTGCTCCATGCCAACGGCGCGCGGAACATGGGGGATTTCAACCGCAAGGTGGCCGAGGGGAAGCCGCTCCAGCACCCGCCCAAGCCCAAGGTCACCCTGACGACCATCGCGGAGGAGGAGCCGGATACGCCGCCGCCCGAGCCGACCCCTGAGGCGTACGAGGACGGCCCGCTCCCCTACATCGTGATGATCGTAGACGAGTTGGCCGACCTGATGATGACGGTGCAGGGAGAGGTGGAGACGCCGCTCGCCATCCTCGCCCAGAAGGCCCGCGCGATCGGGATCCACATCATCCTGGCCACCCAGCGTCCCTCGGTCAACGTCATCACCGGCCTCATCAAGGCCAACTTCCCGAGCCGCATCGGCTTCCGGGTGGCCTCCAAGGTGGATAGCCGGACGATCCTCGACCAGAACGGAGCCGAGGCGCTCCTCGGCAACGGCGACATGCTCTTCCTCCCGCCGGGGAAGAGCGAGCCGATGCGCCTCCAGGGTGCGTACATCGGAACCGAGGAGACCGAACGGGTCATGGACTGGTACGTCACCCGACGGGAGGCGCGCCGCCTCCTGGCGGCCGAAGACGCGCGGCCCGAGGAAGACATCCTCGAGGTGGTTCGGGCCCAGGAGGAGGAGGAGGCCGGCGGCCCCTCCGGCGAGGACACCTCCGACCGGGATCCACTGTTCCGCGAGGCGGCGGAGGCGTGCCTCCAAAACCAGGGCGGTTCCACCTCGCTCCTCCAGCGGAAGCTGCGCATCGGCTACGGCCGCGCGGCCCGCGTCATCGATCAGCTCTACGCCGCCGGGATTCTGGGGCCGCCGGACGGGAGCAAGCCGCGGGAGGTGTTGATCGGGTTCGATCAGCTGGACGAGTATCTCTAAGCGGGGTAGTGGGGCGGCGGGCGTGGAAGGGGTATTGGGGCGGGAAGGGCGTGAGGTGCGTGAAGGTCATGAGCGACGTGAAACGTGTGGAGACTTCCTCGACCAAGGTACGCGAGCCCACGCGACTGAAATCGCTGCTCGGCACGGCGTCGCCGGGCGACGAGCCAAGCCTGTCCCGCAGTCCTCCTACCGCCCAGTACCGCATACGACCGCCTCCTAGCGCCAGCGCCCGCCCCACCTCTCGTCCTTCCCGTCATTTTCCTCCCCCCTCCCGCGCCAATCGGGTGCCCGCTCCCGCTGGCAGCGTCGTAGCTTCCCTCCATGACACACGGCCGACACGTCCCCGTCGCCGAGTGGCGGGACCCGCGGCATCGCCTGGGCCTCCGGGGCGAATGGGAGGCGCTCGCTTACCTCACGGCCTGCGGCTGGTCGATCGAGGCCCACCGCTACCGCCTGGGCAACAGCGACATCGACCTGATCGTCCGGTCGGGTTCTACCGTGGCCTTCGTCGAGGTCAAGTGGCGGAGCGGGGAGGAGTTCGGATCGCCGATCGAGGCGATCGGCTGGCGCAAGCGGCGGGCGATCGCCCGCGTCGCGGCCGTCTGGCGAGACCGCTTCGGCCGGCCGGGAGACGAGTTCCGCTTCGACCTCGTGGGGGTGACGCTCGGCCGAGGACGGTCTCGCATCGAGCACGTGCCGGATGCCTGGAGGCTGGATATGGGCGGTAGTAGGCGGTGACGCGGGGTGGTTAGGGACCGTAAGGCCGGTTGAGGGGGTGAGGGCCGGCGGCAACAGGTGGTAGGCTCGTTCTTGGCCTTCGCGCCCTTGTTTCGGAATATCTTCGGTGTTACACTGTGTGGTGTCAAAGTGTAGCGAAATCGGTCACTTTTTTATCCTTGAGGCTTCCAATGGCGGCTGACGACGGCAACACCCTGAGCGCCGAGCGGAAGAAGGCACTCTCCCTGGCGATCGCCCAGATCGAGAAGCAGTTGGGGAAGGGCTCCATCATGCGGATGGGAGCGGATCGCCCGCGGGTGGCGGTGAGCGCCATCTCGACCGGGGCGATGAACCTGGACGCGGCGACGGGGGTGGGGGGCGTGCCGCGGGGGCGGATCACGGAGATCTACGGCCCCGAGTCGTCGGGAAAGACGACCCTGACGCTCCACGTGGCGGCCAACGTCCAGAAGGCCGGCGGGGTGGCGGCGTACGTGGACGCGGAGCACGCCCTGGACGTGGAGTACGCCAAGAGGCTCGGTGTGGACATCGAGAACCTCCTGGTGTCGCAGCCGGACACGGGGGAGCAGGCGCTCGAGATCGTGGAGATCCTGGTGCGGTCGGGGGCGGTGGATCTGGTGGTCATCGACTCGGTGGCGGCGCTGGTTCCCAAGAACGAGATCGAGGGGGAGATGGGGGACAGCCACGTGGGGCTCCAGGCCCGGCTGATGAGCCAGGCGCTCCGGAAGCTCGCGGGGGCGATCAACCGGTCGCATTGCGCGGTGGTTTTCATCAACCAGCTACGTGAGAAGATCGGCGTGATGTTCGGCAACCCCGAGACGACGACCGGCGGGAAGGCGCTCAAGTTCTACGCCTCCCTCCGGCTCGACATCCGCCGCGTCGGGCCGGTCAAGGAGCGCGACCAGGTGGTGGGCAATCATGTGCGCGTCAAGGTGGTGAAGAACAAGGTGGCGCCACCGTTCCGCCAGGCCGAATTCGACGTGATGTTCGACGAGGGGATCAGCCACACGGCGCTCCTGGTGGACCTGGCGGTCGAGGCCGGAGTGATCCAGAAGTCGGGGGCCTGGTACTCCTACGGCGACCAGCGGATCGGCCAGGGGCGGGAGAATGCCAAGTTGTTCCTCCGCGACAACCCCTCGCTCATGACCGAGGTGGATGGGAAGGTGCGGGAGGCCCTCGGCCTGGTGCGCGGCCCGGACCCGGATCCGGATCCGGAGCCGGTCGCTGCCGGGGAGGGGAAGTAGGCCGCGATGGACGAGTCGATCGTGGTCTCCGGCGTGATCCCCGACGCGGGGCGCGCCGGCGCGGTCCGGATCGAAGTGGGGGGGCGGCCGTTCTGTACCATCGCGGCCGCCGTGGCACGGCGCCTGGGCCTCGCGCGGGGGACCTCGGTTTCCGCGGCCGCGCGGGACGAGTTGCAGGCCGCCGCGGATGTCGAGGCCGCCCTCCGCTCGGCGCTCCGCGCGCTGGAGCGCCGTGGCTTTGCCCGGGAGGACCTGGGCCGGCGCTTGATCCGAAAGGGGCACCCCGCCACGGCCGTGGCGCAGGCCCTCGATCAGGCAGACGCCCTTGGTCTCCTGGACGACCGGAGCTTTGCCCAGCAGTTTGCCGCGGCCCGGGCCGATCGCGGTCAGGGTCCGGCACGCATCCGCCTGGACCTCCGCTCGCGCGGGGTGGCAGACGAGATCGTGGAGGCGGTGCTGGCGGAGGCTTTCCCGACCGACGAGGCGGTGGAGGCGATGGTGCTCCGCCTGGCCGAGAAGCGGGCCGCCCAACTCGGCGGACTGCCGCGGACCGCCAGGCGTCGAAGGCTTCTGGCCTATCTGGCCCGCCGTGGCTTTGCTGGACACGAGGTCCTGGCGACCGTGGAGCGCCTCACGGCCGAGGATGCGCCGCGGCGGCTGGCGGCGATCCGCGGCTGACGCGTCCTGTAGCCGGTCCCCCGGGGGCTCTTATATTCCCGGCATGAAGGCAGCCGAGCTCCGCCGGCGATTCGTCGAGTTCTTCCGGTCGCGCGGGCATACCGAGGTCCCCTCGTCCTCCCTGGTTCCAGCGGATGACCCGACCCTCCTGTTCACCAACGCCGGGATGGTGCAGTTCAAGCGCACCTTCCTGGGGCAGGAACAGCGCGACTACCGCCGGGCGGTCACGGTGCAGAAATGCGTTCGGGCGGGAGGGAAGCACAACGATCTCGAGCAGGTGGGCCACACCAAGCGGCACCACACCTTCTTCGAGATGTTGGGCAACTTCTCGTTCGGGGACTACTTCAAGGAAGACGCCATCCGGTTTGCCTGGGAGTTCGTCACCAGCAAGGAGTACCTGGGCCTTCATCCCGACCGCCTCCTCGCCACCGTCCACCACAGCGATACCGAAGCGCGCTATCTCTGGCACCAGGTGTCGGGCCTCCCGCGCGGCCGGGTCTACGGCCTGGGCGACGCGGACAACTTCTGGCAGATGGGGGAGACGGGGCCCTGCGGCCCCTGCTCGGAGATCTTCGTCGACCTGGAGTGGCAACCCGGCCAGAAGCCGCCGAGCCTCCCGCAGGAGCAGTTCGAGGAACAGGCGGAGGCGGGGCGCTTTCTCGAGATCTGGAATCTCGTCTTCATGCAGTTCGACCGGTCGGCGGACGGCACCCTCACGCCGCTCCCCAAGCCCTCGGTGGACACCGGGGCGGGCCTCGAGCGGATCGCGGCCGTGATGCAGGGCCAGGACGACAACTTCCACACCGATCTGTTCCAACCGCTCCTCGACCGGACGGCGGAGCTGGTCGGGAAGCCCTACCCCGGGGGCCTCGCGGGAGACGGCCCGGCCTTCCGGGTCCTGGCCGACCACGCCCGCGCCGTGGCCTTCCTCCTGGCAGACGGCGTGTACCCCAGCAATGAAGGGCGCGGCTACGTCCTCCGGCGTATCCTCCGCCGGGCTGTGCGGCACGCCTGGCTCCTGGGCCGGCGCGAGCCGACGTTGGCGCCTCTCACGGAGCTGGTGGTGCGAGAGATGGGGGAGGCCTATCCGGAGCTTCCGGCCAAGGCGGACTTCATCGATGAGGTGACTATCAAGGAAGAGGAGCGCTTCCTCGAGACCATCGGAGAGGGCCTCGAGCGGCTCGACGAGCTGTTTGCCACCGGCGCCAAGCGGATCGGGGGAGACGACGCGTTCAAGTTGTACGACACCTACGGCTTCCCGATCGACCTGACCCAACTGATCGCGGCGGAGCGTGGCGTGGGGGTGGATCTGCCGGGGTTCGAGCGGGCGTTGGAGGAGCAGCGCGAGCGGTCGCGCGCGGCGACTCTCGTGCTTCGACCTGGTGGCGTCGAAGCCCAGGCAGAGATTGGGACTGCAACGCTGTACCAGGTGCAACCAGGGGACTACCAGTTCGTGGGCTACGACACGACTGAAGCCGACACGGAGATCCTAGCCTATAGCAAGCCGAACGGGGAGGTCGACCTCCTCCTCCGCGATAACCCCTTCTACGCCGAGTCCGGCGGGCAGGTCAGTGACACCGGCGTCGTGAAGGGGAAGGGATGGGAGCTGCCGGTCACCCGCGTCACCAAGACCGGTGACGGGACCTTCGTCGGCGGGACACTCTCCGAATTTGAGCCGACGCCGGTCACCGCCCTGGTCGACACGCCTCGGCGGCGGAACATCGAGCGGCATCACTCGGCCACCCACCTGGTGCATTGGGCGCTCCGCGAGGTGCTGGGGACGCACATCCGCCAGCAGGGGTCGCTGGTCGAGCCCAACCGGCTCCGGTTCGACTTCTCCCACCACGGCCCGATCGCGCCGGGCGAGTTGGCCACGATCGAGCGGCTGGTGAACGAGCTCATCTGGGAGAACGATCCGGTGACGACCGACGAGATGCCGCTGGACGAAGCACTGGCGCTCGGCGCGATGGCGTTCTTCTCGGAGAAGTACGGCGCCGAGGTGCGCGTCGTCACCATGGGGCCGTCGATCGAGCTGTGCGGCGGGACGCACGTCCGGACGACCGGGCAGCTGGGGCTGTTCCGCTTCAGCGGCCAGGGGGGCGTGGCCTCGGGGGTGCGCCGCATCGAGGCGATCACGGGGCCCGAGGCCTACGCCGAGATCGGCCGGCTGGCCCGGGAGGTGGAGGAGATCGCCGGGACGCTCAAGGCGCGACCCGAGCACGTGCGGAAGCGGCTCGCGCAGCTCCTGGAGGATCGGGACCGGCTGGAACGGCGGGTGGCAGAGATGGCGGCCTCCGGCGCCGCCGGACCGATAGCGGAGGCGGAGCGGCTGCAGGTGGAC
>Ga0055480_10000357_pt1 | contig 16850 bp, 14 predicted proteins | sample Muzzi_PWB_D2_FD_57935 | JGI IMG/M metagenome (GOLD analysis project Ga0055480, IMG submission 57935) | Wetland microbial communities from San Francisco Bay, California, USA, that impact long-term carbon sequestration - Muzzi_PWB_D2 | ecosystem: Environmental > Aquatic > Marine > Wetlands ... | reverse complement strand
GCAGCCAGGTATCAAACAGTTCGGGATAAACAGGAAGAAAGGCGGCTGCCCAGCATACAAGCAGGATCGAGAATTTTAAATTCGTTGTCATTTTTTAATCAGGGGTGAACAGCAGCGACCCTTCTTCTCGACGGATAAAACAGCCGCCCATTGGGAACTTATTGAGGGGCTATCGTTCCGTCGGCTGCCAGAATACGGCCCTCTGTCCCTTGAAAAATTTCCACCACGCCACAGCGATGGCACCATTCACCATTATGAAATAATACGGTATTTTAATCAGCTTGTTGGCTCTATCCAAATTTTGCGAGAACAAGATACAGGAACCGGCGAGTGCATAGAATAATATTTGTAAAAAGAATAGAACTGTATAGATGCCTCCGGAAAAGAGGAGAATTATATTTGACAAGAAAGCCGTGCTGAGGAAAAATGGCACCAGCCATCTGCATAACTTATGACTGAAAAGCTGCCAGGAGAAGAGGCCGTATTTTAATGGATTCAACAGGGACAGATTCATCGCCAACACTGAAATACCCCTTAAAACGGTCCTGACTTTACGGTGGAATTCTTTCTTTTCATCAGCAATGTTTTTATAGTAGCCCGCGGTGTTGAAATCCAGTATTCCTTTGAGGTTGCGGCGCATGGAGTTCAGCACGGTGTTAAAGTCGCTCTGCAGGTCAATGGCCCAGTCATTGCACACAACACGCCTTGCGGCAAAAAATGACCCGCTAAGGCCGACGAGTGTGTTTACCTCGGATTCAAGCTTTCTGAGGAACATTTCATATCTGACGTAGGCGCCTTCACCACTCAGGCTGCCGTCTTCTTCAATGAACCGGTCGACGCTGCTCACACAACCGACCGATGCATCGGCAAAGTTCGCAACGATGTTTGCAATCGCATTTTCCTTTAGAATTGTTGCCACATCGCTGAATACCAGTATCTCCCCGCTACTTTGATCGATTGCACATTTCTGGGCGTATTCTTTGCCTTTTCTTTGTGCCGGCCGCACGAGTTTAAGCCTCGTGTGACCGTTAACAATATCATCAGTGGCATCGGTAGAGGCATCTGAAGCAAATATTATTTCAAGTTTTTCCGGCGGATAGTCCAAAGCCAGGGTATTGGTGATTTTATCCTTTATCCTTTTTTCTTCGTTGTGCACGGTAACAATAAATGAAACCGCAGGTCGGTAGCTGGAATCGCGCTTGATTTTGCGACGCCTATACCGTGACAGCAAAAATAGGGCTGCAGGATATCCAAAGTAGGCATAAACGACGGCGAATATAGAAAACCAAAATAGAGCTGTCATGAGTAGTACCTGTTAACTGTCCTGGCAATATGAGAGGCCAATGGCTCTGAAATTCCTTTGTGCGTCGGCAGCGTTGCCAGGTTAAGGGCGATCTGAGCGGCCCCCGGGGTCGCGGCCGAATTATCAGCTAAGAAAGGAGATATGGATTCTTCATCGGCGATAGCCTTTGGATACATGCGTCTGACACCAAGGATGCGCAGTTCTTCCGGAATCGGACCCGGCCCTATCAGCAATGGGTAGCGAGGATAAACCGGCTTTGCATCGACGGGTAAGGCAATAGAGAATCCCTCTCGTAATCTTTGCCTGTATATCCCTGCAATGCTGTTTCGATGAGTATTCAACGCCGATAGATATTCCAGGCTTCGGGCACCCAACCTTGCCATTAGCGAACCCATCGATAAATTTTCGAATTCCGGTTCAAACACTGTTTCACCCAATCCAAGGGGAAGCTTCTCCGCAATCCCGTAAATACAAGGTTTTGATGCCGCCTGTGAGGCGGCGCTGACTGCGAAATGCATTATTCCAGCAGACCGGGTGTTGAGACGCATGCATTCGAGCATCTTTGGATCGCTGCCAATCAGAGCGCCGCCGGAACCGAGCGGCAATGGTTTTCCCCGCCCAAAGCTGAAAAGCCCGAAGTCACCATCGGTGCCCAACAAACGGCCATTCAAAGATCCACCCAGTGCTTGCGCGGCGTCCTCTATCAGAATAGCACCCATGCTGTGTGCGACTTCCCGTACTTCATTCAGCGGAGTGGGAATTCCGAATAAATGCTGAACGATGATGGCCAGGGTTCGACCGGATGCCAGCTTTCTCAAAGCATCCATATCAGGAGAAAGGGTATTCGGTGCCAGATCATAGGGCCTTATTGCCAAGCCGGCCCGGGCCACGGCCGCCGCCACTGAATAGCAGGTATATCCAGGGACCAAAACTTCATTGCAATCTGCGTGAAATGACTTGCGGACTGAAAGCAGCTTGTAGAGCAGAGATCTGCCGCTGTTTGCAAGAATGCACTTATCGCTCCTTAAGAACCGGCAAAGCGCTTTGTCAAATTTCATGCTTTGCGGCCAAATGGCAGCCGAAAAGGCCGAAAGCGGGATTTTTGTTTCAGCGGGTGGATAGCTAATGAAGTGTTTCACAGGTTTGGGGGCTTAGGCAGCATCATTTATTAAGACCGACCTCATCCATCAATGAGTATCGGAACTTCTGAAGTTGTAAAACGGGTGTGATTAGAAGCTATCGCAAAAACCGTTTTTTGAGATATCTTCTATAGTCCGATGTGTTTCCGGATCATTGGGCCGAAGACTCTGGTAACCGGGACCGGGAGTTTTTTCCAATATTCGATCATTTTTGTAAAATGCGATTTATCCACTGATTGTTCTTCTGCAGACCCATTCAACCAAAAGTATTGCCAGTGAAAAGCATGCGGCTGTGCTCCCCACTGTTTTTTAAACTTGTAGGTCCCCTCTTTGGGGGAGGAACGACCGAAGTCAAATTGGGTAAAGCCCTCTTGACAGGCATATTCAAGCATCGTCCAATACAGAAGCATATTCGGGCTCATTGCACTGAACTTGCGAAGCGCGGATGCCCACGGATTGCTTAGCGTCTGCTTGAAGCCAATAGCCACACTGCAGGCTAAAGGCTCATTTTGACTATAGACAATGACTATTCTCGCAATATCAGAAAATACCGTTAAGGCAGATCCGATCAGTTCTTTCGAATGAACGGGCGACCCAAGATCCCTCATATTTTCTGAAAAAACGCTGTAGAAATCATTCAGCAGCTCGACACCGCCGACTTTTGCATGCAGACCTTCTTTCAGTGGTTTTTTGATCTGGCTTCGCAGCTTTGCTTTAAATGACTTCATCAAGATTTCCGAAGACCCAGGCAGTTCCAATACCATACGCACCCGATGCGATTTGGTCGTAACACGCGTACCGCGGATTGTGTCCTTCGCCGTCGAGGATGCCTGCTGAATACCCGAATTCCCGGGGGATTGGCAGGTGGGCACGTGTTTGTTTTCATGCTTAAATGCCAAGGGCTCCGAATGACGCATCTCGATGCACGTCGCTTTTAATTCTTTCCCCAAATTCAAGGCATACTCTAAAAGAGCACGAGCTGTAGTTTCATTATTGGCCAGAACACCACCTGAATCAAAGAACGGTATGGAGATAAGGTAATTACCAAAAATAAAATGCTTCAGATGGACAAGAGGCAGGATACCGATGATATCCGCATCGTTGCCATTTTTCTGAGCCTCACTGCGGATCGCAACAAGATAATAAGTTTTATGATTGTAGGCTTTTGAGATAACCTGCTGCCAACCGAAAAGATGATACACACCAGCCTTGGGATGCGACATGACGAATCTATCCCATGCTGCCGCTTCGTCCGGCCGGGATACTCGCACGACAGGATAAGTTGAGTCGTTTTTCCCTGATAGATGTCTGCTCACGTTTGTCCGTATTAAATTATCAGATCCGATGAATTCTTGACGCAAAGAGGAGATGCAATTGTTTGATTGAATCAGACACTTCCAGCGATTGTCAGCAAAAGTTGTTCTGCGACCAATTTGGCGGCCATGGTGTTCAAATGTCCCCCGTCGCGTGTATACTCCGGTACAAGGTAGTAGTAGGTCTTTCCGTTGGCCTCGAAACTGGCGCGTTGGCCATCGGGGAAGGTTGATTCAATGGCGGCAATATCCACCAGGGGCTTTTTGCCCATGTAGGAAGTGCGCAACATATCATTGAATTCGCACCTTTTGATATTCTCCGCGACCCCTCCGAGAGGACGACCGAGAAATTTTTTAATCTCTGCCTTGATGCCTGTCTGAATGGTGGTCAAGGGTACCGTCAGATGAATAAAGGTGGTCTCTGGATATCTACGCTCGAGCTGAGCATACTTTTTCTTGTAGTCGTTGAATAGTACTTTAACATCTGTTTTTTTAGTAAAATCCTCATAGCAGAATTTAAAGAACATAATGTTCGCCCTGCCAGCGCCGGCGGCTTTGGCAAAGTAGGCAAACATGTCCAGTTTGGATTTGGGGTCGCCATTGTATCCAAGCTGCGACTGGGCAATGGTTCCGGCTTTAAAGTTATCCGGGTCGTAGGTTTCCTCAATGGTCAGCGGGATCTGAGGGTTTTGCTTCAGTACCTGCCTGACACCATTGAGGATATTATAGCCTACCGACTGATGCCCGAAATATATCTTTTTACGGGAAATCTTCTGCCAGACGATTTCCGGTACATCGCTGAGTTTTTCATATTGCACGGCTTTGTCCTCCATTTGTCCTCCATTGCAAGCGATGGGAAATAAGAACAATATGCAACCCAGATGAAAAGCTCGTAGTATTTTTTGGTGCACGATGAACTCCTTGAATCAGGTGCGTTATTGGCTTGAGCTATATGGTCGATTTATGTTTTTTGTTGCTATCATGGCACACTTTTCACGGTCGATTTTGCCACTGGCCTTTCTGGGCAGTGTGCCTACAACATGGCAAGGTAGGATTTACAGTTTTTTCCGTGGTGGTCGGCCGATGCCGAAATAAGCAAATCCCAGGGTGGCCACAAAGCCGGCTGAATAGAGGTTCCGGCCGTCGAAAATAATGGGCGACTTCATCCGTTTCTTTATCTTACCGAAATCGGGATTTCTGAACTGGTTCCAATCGGTGAGCACCGCCAGGGCATCTGCGTCACTGAGGATATCATATTGGTCCTCAACGATCTCGACCAGTGCATTTGATGCAAGCTCATTTTCCGCGTTGCGGCCGGCTTCGGGATCAAAAGCACGAATTTTCATGCCGTCGGCGGTCAGGCGTTTAATGGTTTCAATGGCGGCTGATTCCCGTATGTCGTCGGTATTGGCTTTGAAGGACAATCCCCACACGGCCAGGGTTTTTCCTGAAACGCCGCCCTGTTCCGAAAAATAAGCTTCAATCTTATCCACCAGGATGGTTTTCTGCCGGTTGTTTACGGCATCCACGGAGGCGACCAGTTCGGCATTGTATCCAAACTCCTTGGCCGTATGGATCAGGGCCTTGACATCTTTGGGGAAGCAGGATCCGCCGTAGCCCACGCCGGGGTAGATAAAGTGGTAGCCGATGCGCCGATCGGAGCCGATACCGATGCGCACATCTTTTACATCGGCCCCGACTTTTTCACAGATATTGGCGACTTCATTCATAAAGGAGATTTTTGTGGCCAACATGCAGTTGGCGGCATATTTCGTCATTTCGGCGCTTCGAATTCCCATGACGATCATCTTGTCGCGACTGCGGGCAAAAGGTGCGTACAGGGTCTCCAAGAGCTTTGCCGTGCGCACGTTGTCGGTTCCAACAATGACGCGGTCAGGTTTCATGAAGTCGTTTACGGCGTCACCTTCCTTTAAGAACTCGGGGTTGGAGACAATGTCGAATTCCAGCGTCAGCTGCCGTTTTTCGAGTTCCTGTTCGATGATATCGCGCACCAGGTCAGCGGTTCCCACTGGCACCGTGGATTTGTTAATGATGATCTTGTAGTCGGTCATAATCTGGCCGATATGCTGAGCTACCTCGCGAACGTAAGAAAGGTCGCATGAACCATCGGCTCGGGCAGGTGTTCCCACACTGTTGAAAACAAAAAGCGCATCGGCCAATCCCTCGCCCAGCTCGGTGCTGAACTTGAGGCGGCCTTCGGTAATATTGCGTTTGACCAAGGGCTCCAACCCAGGCTCATAGATGTGAACACGCCCGTTTTGAAGTGATTTGACAATATGGGGATTGACATCGATACAATAGACATCATTGCCCATCTCCGCGTAACAAGCTGCGGCCACGAGTCCCACATATCCTGTTCCGACAATACAAACATTCATTCGCGTTGAAGCCCCTTCAATGCATCATTTGTTCTTCTATGTATTCACCGCAAGATAAAAAACGACAACCACTGGCGCTCGAAATCAGCTGCGAAAGCCTGGCATAGGTTTTATCCAGGTTCAGATAGTGCCGCCAGCGTGAAAACCCCTTTGATTGTCCGGCCCTTGGTTGATCGGGGTCGATCTCCCATGGATGCAGATAGAACATATACGCCTGGCTACGATTCAATATGCTGCGAACACCGGCTTTAAAAAATACCGGCGGCAGCAACCTGAAGTATCCGCCACCTCCCCAGGGCAGGATCTGATTGCCCATGGTCAGATTGCTTATAGGCAGTTCATAAAACTCTCCCGCAATGCGGAGTGCGATCCCTTTTTTCTGCGCGCCATTGACCGATATCCGTCCATATCGGCCGTGTCTGCTGAAATTATTATAGCTCGAATCGTAGCGATAACCTGCAGATTGAACGGCCGCCAGCGCCTGGTCGTTAATCGAAAAATTTGGCGCCCGGTAACCTTTAACCTCCTTGCCGATGATCCTTTCAAGCAGATGTTTGCTGCGCAACAGGTCTTCTTTAAATGCATCTCTTCCAAGTCGGTCGCACATGAGATGTCCATAGCCGTGAGAGGCAACCTCGTGGCCGCGCTGATTAATTTCCCGGACCAAATCCGGGAACCTTTCCGCTACCCAGCCAAGCACGAAAAAAGTAGCTTTAATCGGCCCCTTTCCGATCACTTCACCATCTTGTCCGAAAGAGTCGAACAGATCAAGCAACCGCCTGGTATTAGTATCGACTCTCAGTTCCTGGAGGTGCCATTGTGATGGAGGAAACCAGGGCCGAAGATTTTCAACCTGGAACCAATCTTCAACATCAATGGTTAATAATATTGATCGCTGGGTATTCAAAGTGCTGGGACTCAACCCTATAGCCTAATTCAAGCGGAACGGATTTGCCGGTGCCATATTGATTGTCAGCATAACGCTGTTTTCAACGTACTCGTTTTGGACTTGGTCTGATGACACGTCCGAATACCTGTACATCAGGTCCAACGCCATCCAGCTCAATGCCTGGTAGCTAAAACCGGCCCTGGCACCAATCGTATTATCTTCTCTTGCCGGTATAGAATTGGGGAATTTATCATAGCGGTAGGAGCAACCCAAAATTCCATAGAAATTTTGAGCAAAACCATATGACGCATTGATTTGCCCCTCATAGAATAAGTTCAGCCCCAAATCTTCCACACCCTGATCATTGATTGTATACCCACTTCGCCCAATGAAGTTGATGTCGCCCCGGCGAAATGGAATCGTTTTATAGATTTGAGCATCGATAATGAAACCGTCCTCGTCCGAAGTGGTGGCGTCATCAAAGTTTTGGAAATAGTACCCGGCGCCGACGGTTATGATGGTATTCCGTTCCAGAAGATAAGTCATGCCGATGGTGGGCAAGGAGATGGTAATGTCACTGTCCAGCGTATCGTCATTGTAGTCAAGCAAGGTATGTCGGTAGGCAACGAATCCGGTCAAATTGCGGCTGAAGCGTCGATTAAGCTTTGCCGTGCCATCGTACTGTTTGCGGTCATTTCGCTCTGCATAGTCACGATCCGAATATAGCAGATCCAATTGGAATCCCCAATCGGAGTTGAACCAGTAGGTGATGCCGGCTGTGGGTTCAACAATGTCATAGTCGGCTAACGCCGTACCTGGAGCCGGTTCATCCGTTTCACGGTAAATTCTGTAGCTGCCTGCAACATACACTGAATCACTGGCGCCAAAGTTATGGGTCAACCGGAGATTGGTCGCATTGGTATAATATTCGCCTAAACCCCTTCGGTTTGCATCCGTCTGGATCAAAGGTTGGGCAAGAGGGTTTTGTTCAGCTTGAAGGTTTGCAGATTGGTCGTTGGGAACAATGGTTCTGAGATATGAATTGTTCAAATCGATTCTTGTATTTCGTGACAGATCGACCCAGCTAACCAAATCGACGGCATGCCTGAAGCCGTCCTGATCCGAATTGTCAGCATGGAACAAAAAGGAAGGGGCATAGGTCAATCTCAATCCCGCTGTCCTCCAGAGGCTTTCACCGGTTAAGGACACACCCACTGAAGTGACGAAATCGTCCTGTTTGTTTTCCGCATCAAGAAACAGATTGTCTGTATATTCTTCTGAAATTGTTAAGGCAGGCGTAAAATTGATTTGCGCGGAAAAGGCCGCATCGACTAAAATTGACGACATCAGCAGTGTTAATATGTATAAACATGTTCGCCTTTTGCTCATCTTCCCCCCTTCCATTTTTTTGGAACAGCTTTTGAAAGATATCATGGCACGATAATGGTATCATTGGCCTTTATCAATACATTTTCCTTAAAATTCTTGTTTTTTATAATATCTTTGTAATTGATCTGGATGACTTTCTCCTTACCGTCTTCACGCCGGAAAAGGATGATCTCCTTTTTGGAGGCCCATTGTGTGAATCCTCCTGCCAACGCAAAGGCTTGTAGAACAGTCAATTCTTTGACCAAAGGGTATTCTCCGGTATTGGCGATTTCTCCGAGGATGTAAAATTTTTGACTGGCTGCGTCTCTTACCGTTACGGTGACGCTGGGGCTGGCGACATAGTCCTTCAGCCGGGCTTCGATGTTCTTCTTAAGCTGGGTCGGCGTAAGCCCCACTGCTTTGACATCGTCAAGCAATGGAAACGATATGTTACCATCCAAGCGAACGAGGACTTCGGGTCTCGAGAAATCCGGCTCCTTCCAGGTTACAACTTCAAGAACATCTCCGATTCCTATCTGATATTCAGCACTCGCGGCCTCGGCCTTACCAGCCAAAGCAACGAACTGGCCGGCAAATATGACACCGATCATCAAGACTATGGGAATAGTTGTTTTCATCATTTTGTCTCTCCCAATGGCATGAAGTTGAAAGAATCTGCAAACGCGATCAAATGGCGCCTTAAAGGCTTACCTATATTTAATACATCGCTGGAAATGATATTTTTAGGTCTGAAAATAGGATCTATACCATTCTATGAATTTTGAAATGCCTTCGGACAGCGGTGTTGATGGCTTAAAGCCGACATCTTTGATTAGATCGTCAACATCTGCGAAAGTGGCCGGCACATCACCCGGTTGCATATCCATATATTCCCTGGTGGCTTTCCGGCCCAAAGCTTTCTCGATCTGTTCGATGAACTCGGACAATTGAACCGGGCTGTTGTTGCCGATATTGTAAATTTTATACTTTTTATAGGAAGTGCCGGGATCCGGCGCATCCGCGCGCCAATCCGGGTTGGGTGACGGGACTTTGTTTATGATACGCACAACGCCTTCAACGATATCGTCAATATAGGTGAAGTCGCGCTGCATCTTGCCATGATTGAAAACCTTTATTGGCTTTCCCTCCAAGATGGCTTTGGTAAAAAGGAAAAGTGCCATATCAGGACGCCCCCACGGACCGTAGACCGTGAAAAACCTGAGCCCGGTACACGGCAGCCCAAACAAATGGCTGTATGTGTGCGCCATCAATTCGTTCGATTTTTTGGATGCCGCATACAATGATACCGGATGATCGACGTTATGATGCACGGAAAAAGGCATCTTGGTGTTGGCGCCATACACCGAGCTGGATGAGGCAAACACCAGGTGCCGGATTTGATGCTCCCGGCAGCATTCGAGAATATTAACAAATCCAACCAAATTGGAGCTTACATAGGCATGCGGATTGATTAAAGAGTAGCGTACCCCGGCTTGGGCAGCCAAATTGACGACGACCTCAATCTTATTCTCAGCAAATATGGTATTCAAATCTTCCTTGTTGGCAAGATCGGTTTTAAAGAATCGAAAGTTATCATTGGATTTCAGCTGTTCAAGACGGTCATATTTAATGCGGACATCATAATAGTCATTGATGTTATCCAGACCGTAAACCGTACAACCATCATGGAGCAATCTATTGGATAAGTGAAAACCGATGAATCCTGCGGCACCGGTTACGAGAATTTTATTGAACTGGTTGTTCATTGTATCCCTCACTTCTGAATGCTGCTGGTCTATTGAATAGTTTTATACAGCTCCGCCTGGTCGATTACAATTCAACCCGGTCGATCGGCAAGCAATGCCATTGCATTTAATTGGGCGGGGAAAACTCCGCCCGCCCTTAATCTATCGAAATTTTTCTGTGCAGGACCAAATGATGCAGAAGCGCATCTTGCTCTAAGTTATCGTCCCATACCGAATATTACAGTCTTAACGGTGCGAGCGACAATCATGATATCCATCAGCACCGACATGTTTTTGATGTAAAACAGATCGTAGTTCAATTTTTCGATAGCATCTTCAACTGTAGCACCATACCCGTAGCTGACTTGTGCCCATCCTGTCAGACCGGGCTTCACTGAAAACCGTTCGCTGTAGTAGGGAATGGTTTCTTCCAATTCTCTGACAAAATGCTCACGCTCCGGCCGCGGTCCGACAAAACTCATTTCTCCTTTTAAGACGTTCCACAATTGAGGGATTTCGTCTATGCGTGTTTTGCGGATAAATTGACCAACTTTCGTTGCACGGTCGTCATTTGCCTTTGCCCACACAGGACCTGTCTTTTTTTCAGCATCACTGCGCATGGATCTGAATTTATGCACCATGTAAGGTTTGCGTTTCTCGCCCACACGTTCCTGGGAGAAAAAAACCGGCCCTTTGGAATCCAGCTTAATTAAGATTGCCGTCAAAATAATCACAGGAATCAGCGCAATCAACATGGTAAACGAGATTAATAAATCGGTCGTTCTTTTCAACAACCGCTGGATTATGTTCTTCTGAAATCCTTCTGAGAATATCAACCAGCTGGGGTTGATCTGGTCAACGATGAGCTTTCCGGAAAGCATCTCATAGAAAGTGTTCCCTTCGAGGATTTCAATCCCGTTCACTCGGCATCTGAGCAATTCGTTAATCGGGAATGCACCCCGTTTCTCTTTCAGGGCCACCACAATTTTCTTGACTTTCAACTGATCGGCTATCTCACAAATATTGTCATAACTGCTTTGACAAATTATACCGACATCAAGGCTGCAGGTTTGCTCAGACCATTCCGATTTTGAAATGATGGAAGCGATTTCATAGCCACTGTCCTTTTTTTCTCTGATTTCATTTGTAATCTCGATTGCCGTGTTGCTGGATCCCAGTATGATGATCTTCTGGTTGAACAGTCCCAATCTAAGAACATGCGTATAGCCAATCCGCCATGAAACGATCAAAACGATGATAATGGCAATACTGATGATAAATATGCCTTCGCTGATAATGAAGTTTGGGAAGATAAAATAGACAATCGCCAATAAAATGGCTGCAGCGCCCAAGGCCTGCAGCAGACGGATGCCCAGCTCCGTTAAAGTATCCGTAACTTTCAAATCGTATAGATCGTTGTAGTAAAGACAAGCCTGACAGGTAATGGTAATCAGCAAGGCTTTGAGCACCACGTCGATCTGAAACAGCAGTGTATCTCCCCCCAATAAAACCCTACATGCAATGATAACGGCAAGAAAGATGAATATGCCCTCACCGAACACAAATAGCGCGTTACGGATAGGGTAATATTTTTTGAATATTCTGAGCATTAAGCACAAGAATCCCTGGTTGATCCGGAAATGCCGGTATGCATCAGCTACATAAGCTGCCAGATTTAATAATAAGACTTTTCGTAGCCATAATATTTTGTCGAAGATCGATCAGCCTGATTGAGAACCATGCCGATCAATTTTTCCCTGCCGATCTTGTCGATGGTTTCTTCAATGGCATCACGCGGCGTTTTGCCCGCACATGCCACGATGATGATGGCGTCCACATATTGGGCAATGGCATTGGTTTCCGATGCCATGCTTGGCGGTGGAGAATCGATGAGAATATAACGGTCATCATAACGGCTTTTCACCTCTTCCACCAACGCTTTCATCTTTTTAGAGGACATCAGTTCTGTCGGGTTTGATGGTGGATCTCCCGCCGGGAGAATTGTCAACTTGTCAATGGGGGTTTTCAGCAAGATGGGAGCGATATCATCCCCTTCAACCAGATAATCACTCAAACCGTTAACATGATCGAATCCAAAGCGCCGATGAATCGATGGCCTGCGAATATCGCCGTCAATCAGCAATACATGCTCTTCAATGCCCCTGGCAATGCCAATACCAAGATTCGAGGTCACAAAGGATTTACCGTCACCCGGCAATGCACTGGTGATTAAAATTGTTTTTGGTGGCTGACCGTCGGTGGGAAATAAAATGTTGGTTCTCAAAACCTTGAACAGTTCAGCTTCAATGGATTGCGGTGCATGAAAAGTAATTAACGTTTCGTCCAGATGGTGGCCATGCGAGTTGCGATTCGAATTAACGAGGGAAACTACATTTTTGGTTGTTTTTTTGGCACGGTAGCTCTTGTGGGCTTTCACGGAAACGGAAGCCACACTCGCATTTTTGCTGTCTGCCTTCTCAAGGGCATCAAATATTTTACCCATCTTGTTCACCAAACCTTATATTGAGCTATGCATGTTAACTGCCGACAACTTTATTGATGATGGCCAGCAATGGATCGCCGCCTCTCAAGCTTACCAGGCCAAAGAGGCCTAAAAGCAATACATTGATACACACCATGGCAACGCTGCCGATATTGTTCATGCGCCGCTTTAGAACCTGCTTTCGGTCTATAAGCACCGGCAGGGTAGCCAATACCGGCAAATCAAACGCTTTTTCCAAATCCTCCGCCTTCCTGAAGGATGTGTCGAGAAACTCCAATAACGCCGCTACGCCACCGCCGATACCCAAACCCGCGGCGACGACCAATAGAAAAATCTTTCGCATATCCGGTTCCACAGGTCGCTGAGGCACCTTGGCCGGGTCCACAATCCGGAATTGTTCGCCCTTTTGTTTGCGCTCCATATTGACGGCAATATCCGCTTCCAATTTTCTGTTGAGCAGTGACTCGTAGGACGTCTGAATGTTCTGGTAGTCTCTTTTTAAGCTCAGTAGTTCCTGCTCTCTTTTGGGAGTGTTCTCAATCCGTCGATCATAGGCGGCAATCTGCGCTTCGTTATCCTGGATTTCAATCTCAGCGATCTGGACCTCGTGCTGCACTTCGCCAATTTGGGCTCGAATTGCGGCCGGAATTCTCACTTTGACGGGCTTTTCCTCCGCTCCAGGTTTATCCGCCGGCCGGGACTCCATTTCAGCGATTTGTTTTTTCAAGCGTATAATGTCCGGATGCTTGTCTGTATATCTGGACTGCAAGGATTCCAATTCAACTATCAGTTCATCCAGCGAACGTGCGCCCCGTTGCTGGTTCTGCCCCGCTCCGAGAACAACCACTTGCGATTGGCGCGTGACAGCCTGGTTCTTCAACTCGGCCAATCGGATTTTAGCTTCTCGGAGGCTCTGCTGACGGTCGGACAAGTTATTCTGCAGCCGCTCTAAAATTGCCAGATTTGTATTAAGCTGCTCGGGCAATTCGCCCATATGGGCTTTACGATAAACTTTAATATTTTCTTCAAGATGCTCCAGTCGGCGCCGCATGGTCTCCAACTCCGCCTCCAGGAATGCGCTGGTGCCGATGGCCTGGGATTCCCTCACCTTCAGATTCTCGTCAATAAAAGTTGAGGTCAGCCCGTTGACCACCTGCATGACCTTATTTGGATCCTTACCTTTAAAGCTTATCTCAAAGGCATCCGTTTGCCTTCTTCTATCGGTGATAACATTAACGGCAATGTTATTACGGAGGGTCTCGACTTTATCCTCCATATACATATTTTTGAAAACCGGCCCGGAAAAAAGAGAAAATTGCCGTACGATCTTTTCGAGATTCGTGCGGCTCAGGATTTGCTGTGAAATGGTGTTAATCCTTTCGCTGGTATCCTCGGTGACAATCGACTGGACAAAGCTCTGGGGCACGCTTTGGCCCTCCACCAGAATCAAGGTTTTGGCCTCATAGATTCTCGGGGTTACAATGGCATAATAAATACCCCCGATCAATGCCAGGCATAAAGGCAGTAAAATCACCCAGCGCCTTCGGAAAATGATCTCGATGATGAGTTCCGGTGTTATTTTGACTTTATTTTCATCCATCTTCTTGCCTTTGAAGTGTTGTTTTATTTTTACAATTTTTAAATAATATCATACGCTTTTATCTTATTCAACATGGATTTATAGCTTATATTCAGCAGTTCGGCAGCTTTCTTGCGATTCCAGTTGGTGGACTCCAAAGCCCTTCTCATCAGCCTTCTTTCGGTTCGCGACACAAACTCATCGCAAATGCTTCTGAGCGAGAGACTTTTAGCGGTCGGAATAAAGTCTTTAATTTCATAGGGCTTGGGCAGCTCTTCCACGCTGGCGGCATTTAACAGATGTGTGTTCGAATTTTTCACAGTTTTATACATGCTGTGGTTTTTCCATATGCAAGACTCATTGCCTTCGATGGCAACGCGACGCATGTAATTATAAAGCTCGTCAGCATTGCCCGGCCAATGGTATATAAATAACATCTCTCTGGTCTTTTGCGAGGGGATAAGGATGCTCTTGTTATTTTTGACACATGCATCGATAACAAAAAAATCCGTTAATTGTGAAATATCAGCTTTTCGATGTCTCAAGGGCGTAAGAAAAAGGGCTATGACATTAAGCCTGTAGTACAAATCTTTTCGAAATGTGCCTTTTTGAACAAGTGCATCGATCCTTTTTTCCGACGTTGCGATAAAACGAACGCCACCCCGGGGGGCTTTGCTTTCTCCAACTTCAAGTCTCTGGGTTTCATCTACCAGCAGCAGCAAGTCCGACTGCAGATCTAAAGGAATCAAGTGAATTTTGTCAAACAGCACGGTGGTCAATTCAGAATTATGTTCCCGGCTCAAAATATCCTGAATCGCCCCATTTACCAGCACTCGTGGTTCAAGGGCGCCACAATCGACTTTGACCAGGCGTTTATTTGAACCGGAAGCTTCAACGATGATTCGCGACAAAAGCTCTTTGCCCGTTCCCTTCTCACCGACAATGAGGACAGAGTCACGAGAACGCGCAATATTCGGTAGCCTGGATATTATCTGGCGGGTTGCTTCAGACTCACCGACAAACAAAGGCATGGTGTCTTCCTTCTCACCAGCCGATAGGTTTGAACCCAGCTCAGTAATCTTTTCCGCGAGTCGAACACCCTGATGATGATTCGGCACCGCGTGTATAGGGATAGCTTGTCCGATCCGTGAGAATCTTTCAGGTTTTAAATGTTCCGACAATAAGATCAATGGGGAACGAAAACCTTCCAGGTGAATAGAAAATAAAAAACGCCAAACACATTCTACCGAATCGGTATGGACGATGACCATTTTAGGTTTGATGGCCTTGAAATTGTCGATGCATGTGTTCTCTGTTTCAAAACATATGGCGTTCAGCCCACAAGCGGAAACCTTATTTCTCAGATAATCCCGCTCACCCGGGGACTCGGAATACACACTGATTATGGAAGACGCGATGCTCATTTGATTATTTTTTTCCATTAATATTTCAAACAGTTAATAAAATTTAACCAAACTCGAAAATCGAACGTCCGGTGCCCTACGCATTATCGCATCGCAATTTACATGCCCAATATGGTGGTCACGTCTAAAAAAAAGCAAAATCTCGATAAGTGTATTTTTTTCTTTTATTTCAGTCGTTTACACACGAGAATAAAACACTGCCAATTATGAAAAGCCATTTTTGTTTGTTTCATCGGCTTGGATATGCAATTTATTACCACTTATGATAATTTATTTACCACATAATTATGAATAATTATCCATAGCAAAAAACTCATTGTGCTTGCGCACGTCAAGTTCTTGTTGTATGTATGGCAAGTTAGATGAATGCTTGGGGATGGCCTTGCCAACAGCAAACAATACACTTAAATCGGTCACTCTGCGTATGAAAGGCTTGCGACCAACGATAGCCAAATGCCCTGATGTGTGAAGCCAAGGTAAATTTATTCCAAATAGTGCACCATAGGAGCGCCAAATGAGCTCGCCACCCAAGGTATTGATCATTGATGATACAGAGGAAGTTCTCTCAGCGCTTTGCAAATATTTTAAGCAGAAAAACTACGATGTATTATCCGCTTCCAACGGCCTGGACGGTCTCAAGTTGATCGAGACCGAAAAAGACACCTTAGATATCATTATCACCGACCTCGTGCTGCCAAATATCAGCGGCGTGGCCGTTATCTCCATTGTCAAAAAAAAATTCCCGGATCTGCCGGTCATTGCGATTACCGGGTGGGGAGAGCACCCTGAATCCCTGGCCAAAGAAGCAAATGCTGATCTTGTAATGGAAAAACCTTTTAAGCTGCCGGAACTGGAAAAGGCAGCTAGAGAGTTGTTGAATAAATAAGTCATGGCGACTATCGGCCCCTCCATCATCGGTTGCAGCGATAATATTCAGAAGGTTAAGGAACTCATCGATCACGTTGCCGGCACCGGATTGAACACCGTCATTTTTGGTGAAAGCGGCGTCGGCAAAGAAGTGGTGGCGCAGAGCCTTTATCAAAAATCCCCACGCCTGGGAAAGCCGTTCATCAAAATCAATTGCGCCGCCCTGCCCGAAGGATTACTGGAAAGCGAATTATTCGGCTATGAAAGGGGCGCCTTTACCGGCGCCGAACAAAAACGGCGTGGAAAATTTCAGCTTGCCCA
>Ga0055480_10000352_pt1 | contig 16924 bp, 20 predicted proteins | sample Muzzi_PWB_D2_FD_57935 | JGI IMG/M metagenome (GOLD analysis project Ga0055480, IMG submission 57935) | Wetland microbial communities from San Francisco Bay, California, USA, that impact long-term carbon sequestration - Muzzi_PWB_D2 | ecosystem: Environmental > Aquatic > Marine > Wetlands ... | reverse complement strand
ATCTACACGAATGAGAGGGGAACCGATTCCGATATCGCCGGATCTGCAGTACCGGCTGCGTAAGGGGCATCCGAACACAAATTGCCTGTGATGTCAGGCCGCCAGTGTTAGGTTTGTCTGGAACGCCGTCTCTACAGGAGGTGAACTGCAGGTCAGACCGCTTGTGGTGACTGAAGTCGCGCACACGCTGCGGCGGAGACCGGTGAAGTGTGTCTAGTCAGTCAGTTGTCCGTACCGGTGACATTCATTCGCAAGCCGGAACGGTCGTGGCTTGTAGATGCGGCTTCAAATTCATCCAGTATTCGGAGGCAGACCTCGGCAGAAAGCTTGCCCTGTTCGATCAGTATGTCTGCCAGGTGCGGTTTGGTGACAGCCTGCAGGTTCAGTAGTTCCTCGACATCCGGTTCATCGAGATAGCCCAGCCGGACAGCGGCCTCGCCGAAGTGCAGCGCCGTATCAGCTTGGTGGCGGAGTACGGTCATCACCTGTCTGGCAGTCATATACTGTTCCCTGATGGCTATCTGCCCCATAAGGGGCTGGCGTGATTGTTGTATGTCCAATGCCTCGGTGATATCCGCCTGGGTCAGCAAACCCCTGTCTACCAGGAATTGTCCGAACGCGTGGCTGTTCATCTTGTATCTCCGAAGCTGTTCAGGACAGCGGCTGATGACGGTATGAGATTACAGAACGACGGACATGGAATACTGTCGAGCCTGTCGCGTTCCGGCTTTGCTTCCAGTCACGTTGCCGACCTGACGACGTTCAATACGATGCTGAAGGCGCTGTCGGCAGCGGGGCGTACTGCGGGCACGGGCGCGCGTAAGGTCATTTCAGGGTGTCTCCAGTCCCGGCTGAGCCGCAAGACCGCTCCGATGTTCCGTAATCAGGAGGCTCTTCGATGGTGAGACCCAGTGTATGCGGCGCTCATTGTCGCGTACCTGAATCGCAAGCGCTACCAGTAGCCGATGAATCGATGCGTCGAGATCGATCACATGTGATCCTTCCACAATCACGTCGTACTCCGCATCGACCGTATCCAGTTGGTCACAGAATTCATGAGCAACCGATATGTCAAGGTGTTTACCCGGTACAATCGTGTTGTCATGCGGGTAACAGCGTGTCGTACACGTCATATGCGCCTGTGTCGTTTCATGTTTCACTTTGTCAGGGCTTCCTTGCCTGTTATCGGCGCCGGGACCTTAAAACCATACTCCTGCAGGTATATCGGCATGAAGACAGTCTGCTTTACCGGCGGCGTACGCCTTTTACTGGTGGAGCGCGGGCCGGTTTCCGTGAACATGGTGCTCCAGGGGATAGGCACATGGCAGGGGGCGGTGTTGCAGGTATCCAGGAGGGACTGCCTGAAACCCGCCGGCCCAGGCCGCCACCGGTGCCACGCCTGTGCCAGGGGCGCGGGGTATTATGCGACAGGTTCTAGCCAACACACTGAGATGCAATAAAGTTTCGGCCGTATCTTCCGACTATTGGTGTATTCGGGGCTGTTCCTGTCCAGAGTTCCCGCTGCGTAATACATGGTGCATGAATGTCTGTGAATCACCCTCGCAATGAGCGTGGCCGTAGTGCAGGCAAGGAGCAAACAGCGCAATGGATCTTGCTACCTTACTAGGCCTGGTCGGCACGCTCGGTGCGATTGCCTCTGCCATCCTCATGGGTGGCGGCTTCTCCATATTCATCAACGGCCCTGGCCTGTTGATCGTGGTCGCGGGTACCATGACGGTCGTGCTGATGAAATATCCCCTGTCAGTAGCCGTACTTGCCATAAAGGCGGCAGCGAAGGCCTTTCTTCACAAGGTGCAGACGCCCAGGGAACTGATAGAGAAGTGTGTAGAGCTGTCCACCATTGCACGCAAGGAAGGCGTACTCGGCCTGGAGCAGGTCGAGATAGAAAACGAATTTCTGAAACAGGGTGTGATGCTAGTGGTCGATGGGAACGATGCGGATTTTGTGCGGAAGATGCTGTCGAATGACATCAATCTCACAATCGAGAGGCACGAGGAGGGGCAGAGCATTTTCAAGTCGATTGGTGACGTGGCACCTGCAATGGGGATGATCGGTACCCTGATCGGCCTGGTTCAGATGATGGCAAACATGAGTGATCCCAAGGCGCTGGGTCCGGCCATGGCGGTTGCGCTGCTCACCACCCTGTACGGTGCTGTGATCGCCAACGCGCTGGCCCTGCCGATTGCCGACAAGCTTGCGTTGCGAAGCAAGCAGGAACGTATGACAAAAACGCTGATACTCGAAGGTATCTCGGCGATCCAGGCTGGCCTCAACCCGCGGGTGGTAGAAGACCTGTTGAAGACCTATTTGCCGGTGACGCAACGCGAATTCGCAAAGGATAACAAGGAAGAGGCTGCCTGAGCACGGCGTCAGGTGTGACGATTCATGGCAAGCAGTTGCGATTACACGCCGCCACCCAAGTGTCCATCCGGGGTACCGGCCTGGGTGCTCACGTTTGCTGACCTGATGTCGCTGTTGCTGGCATTCTTCGTCTTACTGTTCTCATTTTCGGAGATGGACCAGCAGAGATACAAGCAGGTGGCCGGTTCCATGCGTGACGCATTCGGTATACAGCGGGAAATCAACGTTAAGGATCCACCCAAGGGCATAAACATCATTGCCCAGGAGTTCAGCGCCGGTAAACCTGACGAGCCAACACCCCTCAACGAAATGCGCCAGATAACCACTGATGATTTTCGTCAATATCTGGAAATCCCGAAACATTACAGTAAACCTGATGTACCGCAGAAGGAGGAAACGGAACATCAAAAGGAATTTGATGACAAGCTGAAGTCGGAAAAGGAACGTCTGCGGCTGGCGCTCGAGAAAGAGATCAATGAAGGATTTGTCGAGATTGACATAATCGATGAGACGATCGTTATCCGTATCCTTGAGCGCGGCTCGTTCGCATCGGCCAGCAACAAGCTGATCGAACCGTTCAGGTCGGTGCTGGAAAAGATGGCGCAAACGATCGGATCCAATCCGGGCTCCGTGGTGGTGGCAGGGCACACCGACTCTAAACCGATCTCCAACGCGCAGTTCCGTTCGAACTGGGAATTGTCTGCATCACGCGCCGTTACCGTGGTGCATGAACTGGCGTCGCAGGGCGGTATCCCCGAGAACCGTTTCCGCGTAGAAGGCTATGGTGACACCAAGCCGCTGGACACCAACGAAACGCCTGAAGGGCGGGCGCGCAACCGCCGCGTGGAGGTCACGCTCATATACGACGATAAAATGGACGAGTCAGACTCGCAGGACGCAGCGGCTTCAGAATCAGGACTTTCTGACGGTACGGATCCGGATGTGGATCGCGCATCCGGTCAGGTACTGCCTGACCAGGCCGATCCGATGGAAGGGGTACTGATCGATCCCTGTCCGGGCTGTGATAAAGATGATAGGTGAGGCCTTGCATTGTTGACAATGGGCGCGATGGAATCTGGCTCTAACATCTCACACCCGCGCGATCGAACGACTACTGTGACCGCTGTCAGTTTCACCGTCGGCCTGGTAGGTGTCCTGGCGCGGATCTTCGCCCCGTAGCAGGTAAAGCGCTTCGCGGACATGGCGGCTGCACAGTTCCACCAGCTGCTGGTTCCTGCGGTTCAGTTGCCGGCAGATACCGGCGTGCGACTGCAGGGCCTGCCAGAGCGGAACAAGCTGCCGCTGTGGGTCGTACCGGCACAGGCAGTCCGTGAAGCCCGTTTGCCCGGCATCGAATCCGGCAGCTTCCTGGATGGCCACGCGTTCCTGCTCCAGCCCGGAAAGTAGTTCCAGCAATCGTGCCTTTTCGGCAACGACCTGTTCGAATTTCAATGTGTCGCGTCCCTCAATTGCCAGGTATTCATCGTCGAGCCGGGATTTAAGCTGTGTCGTGAGGGAAAGTTCCTTTTGCAGCAGTGTGCCGATGTTCGACCGGCAGCGATCTGTGTCTGTAGGCATTTTCTTGTACTCCTGTCAGCGGCTGATGTGATCCAGGCTGATCCTGTCAGCGATGCGGTGCGAGTCGATCCGGAAGGTGCCGGACTCGATGGACTGCCTCAGGGCGGCCACCCGCTCGGCGTCGTAGTTGGATCCGGGTCGATCTTGACGCAGTTCATCGACGAGGCGCTTTGCATCGCTCGAGAGGCCGAAACGATCTGTCCGTCTATCATTGGTAACGCCTTCCGCACCTGTCCCAGGGTCGGCCGGCGATTCCGCACGCGCGAACATTGCGCGCAACCTGGCCAGCAAGGCACCCTGATTTACCAAAGGGTTCCCGAAGTCGATGGACATGAAATGATTCCCGGTTGTCGGAATTTCGTCCTGTAAACGTCTTACATCGCAACCTGTATCGTGGTCGCCGACAGCACGGTGCCATCGACCACCCGTTTCGAACTCAGGTTGCGAACCTTGATGCGTGCTCCGGCCGCGCCATCTGCCAGTGCCTCGCCGGTCATTCTGACTTCCAGCCTGCCGCTGTTCGCGACCAGAATGACGCGTTGGCCGCGCCTGACCTGAAGCGGTTGCTTTACCAGAAAGTTTGTCAACGCGGCATCCATGGCAACAGTGCGCGTAACTTCCATCCCTGACACCTCGGTCGGATCGCTGAAGTATCCGGATCGCAGTTGTGCAAGATCACGCTTCACCAGTTTAAGGTCGCTCTCCTGCAGTACTTCACCCCTAGCCAACGGGCGGGCGGCGGCCACTACCTTTTCGTAGATGCTGACCTTTACCGGAACGTACAGGGACCAGGATTTGGAACCGCTGCAGCGCACACCGACAGTTATATTTCCCAGCAGCTTGCCGCCAGGCGGCTGAAACGCCTCCAGTGGCTCGTCGCAGTGCGACAGACGCAGGCGTGCGTCGAGCCTGCCGGCACGCACCACAGGAACCTGACCGTGACTCGCTTTGACCATCTCCGTGATGAACTGCTCCGCTGTACTGCGGATGGATTCATGGTCCTGGAGGGTAGCCGAGGAAACAGCGGACGACGCGAGGGCGGCCGCCAATGCAAATCCGAAAGCAAGACTGCTTATTTTCATCGTTCACTCCCTGCACGGTTTCGTGAAAGTCTGCCAGATATAAGGCAATATGCGTGCCAGACTGCCACCACATGAACGGGAACGGCGTCGTCACAGTGCATGTCCGGTAAATCGGCTGTGACCGTCGGCTTTTTAGCACATATGCCGCGATCGGCCGGATCGCGGACGGACATGCCTTGCCGCCACGGGCAAACTGTTGCCGCCCGAATCGGCTGCCCGGCCGCTTCACGGGATGCACTCGCCACGGGCTGAACGTAACGGACCCCCATTGTAACCCTGTGTTTTGCAAGGCCACGTGTTGGCGGCGCCACGGCCGTTACCACGACCGTGACCCCCGTGCGCGCCGTAATGTCGAGGTTGGCACGCCGCTTGCTTCATGATTCGCAGCAAATGAATACGCGAGGTGCAGCATGCCAACATTCATCGACCGTGCATTTGGCATTCATGCCGAGGCGCTGCAGTTGCGGGCGCGTCGCGGCGAATTGCTGGCATCCAATCTCGCCAACGCGGATACGCCGAATTACAAGGCGCGTGACCTGGATTTCCGCGATGTCCTCAAGCAGGCGCAATCGGACACATCACTGGTCACGACCCATGCCGGGCACATCCGCGAACAGGGGGGCGGCGGCAGTGTGCAGTCCCTGTATCGCACGCCGAACCAGTCATCGCTCGACGGCAATACCGTTGACACACAGGTCGAGCAGGTGAAGTTCGCCGAAAACGCGGCGCGCTACCGCGCCAGCCTGCGTTTCCTCGGTGGCACGATCAGCGGCCTGATGACCGCCATCAGGGGGGAATAAGCGATGGGACTGTTCAGGATCTTTGATGTCGCCGGTTCCGGTATGAGTGCGCAGACCGTACGGCTCAATACGGTCGCCAGCAACATGGCCAATGCGGAAGTCGTCAGCAGCAGCGAGGAGGGTGCCTACCATGCACGCCAGCCCGTGTTCGCGGCGGTGATGAATGCCCTGGGCGGCAACAGCGCATCCGTTCCCGTACAGGTCAGCGGCGTGGTGGAGAGCCAGACACCGGTTAACCGTGAATACAATCCACAGCATCCACAGGCCGACGCGGATGGTTATGTGTACCTGTCCAACGTCAACATGATCGAGGAAATGGCCAACATGATATCCGCTTCGCGCTCCTACCAGAGTAACGTCGAGGCGGCTAATACCTCGAAGCAGCTGCTGCTGGAAACCCTCCGACTCGGCCAGTAGCCGGTTCGAGACAAAATTATTGAGGCAGACTTATGAACAGCATACAGGACACCGCACTTTTCGACGAACTCGGCCTGTCGCGCCTTGCGCAAACCAGCACCAGGAAGACAGAACTGGGCCAGGAGGATTTCCTGAAGCTCATGACGACCCAGCTCAGAAACCAGGATCCCTTCAAGCCGATGGAAAACGGCGACTTCATGGGGCAGCTGGCGCAATTCGGTACCGTGAACGGTATCGAGGATTTACGAACTGAGCTGCAAGACCTGTCCGGCTCGCTGGTTTCGAACCAGTCGCTGCAGGCGGCGGCGATGCTGGGAAGACAGGTGCTCATCCCGGGCAGCCAGGGTGTCCTCGAAGTGGGCGGCTCCATCAGCGGTGCTGTAGACCTGCCCAGTGCGGTCAGCAATCTGAACATTGGTATTTACAATTTATCCGGACAGCTGATAAGGAACGTCAGTCTGGGTAATCAGTCACCAGGGACGGTGGCGTTTAACTGGGACGGCCTTGCCACGGATGGCTCGACCGTCCCGCCCGGACGTTACGAGATCCGTGCTGAAGCCATAAATGGAGGCGTAAACGAGGCCTACGACGTCATGCTCGCTGACACGGTACAGAGCGTGTCCCTGCCGGCGGCAGGCAAGCCGTTGACACTCGAGCTTGCCAGTCTCGGCAACGTGAGTTTTTCGGATATCAAGCAGATCAGGTAGCAGGTACAGGAGAGATATCATGTCGTTTCGAATTGCATTGAGTGGACTGAACGCAGCGCAGGCATCGCTGGATGTCACGGCGAACAACATCGCCAATGCCAATACCACGGGTTTCAAGCAATCTCGTACCGAGTTTACCGACGTCTATGCAACGGCGTTCGGCAGTATCGGTTCGCTTGATACCGGCGCCGGTGTCCGGCTGGCATCGGTTTCGCCGCTGTTCAACCAGGGAAATATCGACTTCACCGGTAATGCGCTGGACCTTGCGATAAACGGGGAGGGTTTTTTCGTGCTGGATGACCAGGGCTCGAATATCTACAGCCGCGCCGGCGCCTTCCAGGTTGATCGTGACGGCTATGTGGTCAATGTCGCCGGCCAGCGTCTGCAGGCCTATCCTGCGCTGAATTCCGCCGGAACGTCATTCAGTACCGCGGCCCTGGGCGACCTGCAGCTGGTTGCGTCGAACACCCCGCCCAGCGCCACGACGACGGCGGGAATCTCGCTGAACCTTGAAGCCGGTGCGTCGCCTCTGGGTGCGGGTGTCATCGACCCCACCGACGCCACGACATACAGTTATTCGACCGCGATGACCAGCTATGACAGCCTGGGGCAGCCGCACAACACATCGCTGTATTTCAGGATGATCGATACGACCGCGCGCACCTGGGATGTGCGCGTTGTCAGCGACGATGACGTGACGCAAAGTGCCACCGTACAGACCCTGACGTTTGATAATGCGGGACAGCTGACCACGGCACAACCGGTCAATTTCGGCACCTACGACCCAGGTAATGGCGCAGCCGTAATGAATGTCGACTTCGACTTCACCGGAACCACGCAATACGGCAGTTCGTTTGCCGTAAACTCGCTGTTCCAGGACGGTTATACCACCGGGCGCCTGAGCGGTCTGGATATCGATGATTCAGGCGTCGTGCTCGCACGTTTCAGCAACGGGCAGTCCTCCGCGCTGGGCAGGGTGGCGCTGGCCAACTTCTCCAATCCGCAGGGCCTGACCCCGCTGGGTGACAGCACCTGGGGGGGCAGTTACCAGGCCGGTGACCGCCGTCTCGGCGAACCTGGAGCCGGGAATTTCGGCTTCCTGCAGTCGGGTGCGCTGGAGAGTTCTAACGTCGAGATCACCGAGGAACTGGTCAACCTGATTTCGGCACAACGCAGTTTTCAGGCCAACGCCCAGGTAATCTCGGCCGCTGATACCCTGACGCAGGCCGTGATCAATATCAGCCGCTAAGCGGCCTACTGAAAGCAGGAGGAGCCGGGCATGGACAGATTGCTGTACGTCGCGATGAGCGGGGCCAGGGAGGCGATGCAGGCACAGGCCGTGAATGCCCAGAACCTTGCGAATGCCAGCACCACCGGGTTTCGTGCCGACCTCGAGTCGTTTCGCAGCCTGCCCGTGTACGGTCCGGGTTATGCCAGCCGCGTGTATGGCGTGGCGGATGGCATGGGCGTGGATTTTTCGCCCGGATCGGCGGTCAGCACCGGGCGTGATCTCGATGTCGCGGTCAACGGCGATGGCTGGCTCGCGGTGCAGGGAGCGGATGGCAATGAAGCCTATACCCGCGCCGGAGACCTTAGGGTGGACAGCCTGGGTCTGCTCAGGACGGGCGCCGGTCATGTCGTGATGGGAAACGGAAGTCCTATCGCGGTACCCCCCTTCGAGTCGATCGAGATCGCCGGTGACGGCACCATCTCGATCCGCCCGGTAGGTGCACCCGCCGATGCAGTATCCGTGGTCGACCGTATTAAGCTTGTCGATCCGGCGCTTGCGGACATGGAAAAGGGTGCGGACGGCCTGTTGCACATGAAAAACCGTGAACCGGCGGTCGCCGACGGCGCCGTCACCCTGCAGCCGGGCGCGCTGGAGGCCAGCAACGTAAATACCGTGGAAGCCATGGTAAACATGATCCAGCTGGCGCGACAGTACGAAACGCAGGTGAAGGTTATGTCCAATGCCGAGGAAAATGACCGCGCCGTAACACGGCTGATGCGCCTGGAATAACGAATCAGGGTAACCGGAACAGGTGACGGTCGCCCGCACAAGGAGAATGTGATGGATCAGGCACTGTGGATTGCGAAGACAGGACTCGAAGCACAACAGACCCGGATGGCGGTTACCGCCAACAATCTGGCCAACGTCAACACGACCGGTTTCAAGCGCAGCCGCGCGGTATTCGAGGATTTGCTGTATCAGAACAATGGGCAGGCCGGGGCGCAGTCGTCGGAAGATACCCAGCTCAATTCGGGTCTGATGACAGGTACCGGCGTACGCGTGGTTGCGACCGAGAAACTGTTCAACCAGGGCAGCCTGGTACAGACCGGAAACAACCTGGACCTGGCCATCGAGGGCCGTGGCTTCTTTCAGATTCTGATGCCGGACGGCACGGTGGCTTACAGCCGCGATGGCACGTTCCAGATTAACTCGCAGGGTGAGATCGTCACCGCCAAGGGCTATCCGCTGCAGCCGGGTATCACCATACCTGCCGATGCACGGAGCATCACCATCAGTTCCGATGGGATCGTCTCGGTTCAGCAGCCGGGAAACGCAACGCCCAGCGAGGTCGGCACCATCCAGTTGTCGGATTTCATCAATCCCGCCGGGTTGCAACCGGTCGGTCAGAACCTGTTTCTTGAAACCGGTTCCAGTGGCGCGCCCCAGACCGGCACCGCCGGACAGAACGGGGTGGGTGCGCTGTCACAGGGCGTTCTGGAGACATCCAACGTCAATACCGTCGAGGAACTGGTGAACATGATTGAGACACAACGTGCCTATGAAATGAATTCCAAGGCCATATCGACGGCGGAGCAGATGCTGGAATATGCCAATAATACCTTATAAGTCATCGGAGGAGTGTCGGAGGACATGACCATGGTTCGTAGTATCGAAACCGCAGTGCTGAGACTTGCCGTATGTTGCTGCATCCTGTGGCAGACGGGATGTTCCACCGGTTCGGTGCTGACCCGTCCGGGAGAACCGGAATTTGCCCCGGTACGACCTGCGATGCAGCAGCCCGCCGTGCAGCACAATGGATCGATCTACATGTCGAGTGTTCCCAGGCCGCTTTTCGAGGACATCAAGGCCCGCCAGGTCGGTGACCTGCTGACCGTGATACTCGATGAGCAGACCGATGCCAGCAAGTCGGCGAGTACCGGGATAACAAAGGATAACACCACGGATATCACCGCACCCACCATCCTCGGGCAAACCCCGAAGCTGAATGGTAATCCGCTCAGCACCGGACTTGAATCATCCACCGACTTCTCGGGCGAGGCGGACAGCACCCAGAGCAACAAGCTCCAGGGCAGCATCACTGTAACGGTCTCGGAGGTTCTGCCCAACGGCAATCTCCGGATACAGGGCGAGAAATGGATCGCCATCAACCAGGGCGATGAATATGTTCGCCTGCGTGGCATCGTGCGCCCGTCCGATATCGGGCCGTCCAATACGGTACTGTCCACCCGGGTGGCCGACGCGAAGATCACCTATCGCGGCAAGGGTGCCGTTGCGGACTCCAACGCCGCGGGGTGGCTGGCGAGATTCTTCCTCTCCCCCATCTGGCCATTCTGAGGGATAAGGGGCGCGCACGATGAAAACCACCCACGCAATGAGAGCCTTTTTCGCCGCACTGTTAATGCTGCTTTCGGCCGCCACTTCGGCGGAACGCATCAAGGACCTGGTATCCGTTGCAGGTGTGCGTTCCAATCAGCTGATCGGCTACGGCCTGGTAGTCGGTCTGGACGGCACCGGTGATTCAACCAACCAGCCGTTCACGGTGCAGAGTCTGACGAGTATGCTGGCGCAACTTGGGGTGGTGATACCGCCGAATGTGAAACCGCAGCTGAAAAACGCCGCGGCGGTAATTATCAGCGCCGAGCTGCCACCCTTTGTCAAGCCGGGACAGACCATTGACGTGACCGTCTCGTCGCTCGGAAATTCGAAAAGCCTGCGCGGCGGTACGCTCCTGATGTCGCCGTTGAAAGGGGCAGACGGCCAGGTCTACGCCATCGCACAGGGCAACCTGGTGGTTGGTGGTTTCGGTGCGGACGGTTCGGACGGTTCGCGCGTTACGGTGAACATTCCCAGCGTCGGCCGCGTTCCGAACGGTGCCACGGTGGAACGCGGCGTGCCCAGCCCGTTTGACACCACCGATTCCATCACCCTGAATTTGAACACCCCGGATTTCACTACCGCGAGCCGCGTTGTCGAGAGCATCAACGGCGCCATGGGCAAGGATACGGCAATGGCGCTGGACGGCGGTTCCGTCCGTGTGCGTGCCCCGCTGGAATCCGACAAGAAGGTGATGTTCGTATCGATGCTGGAAAACCTGTCGGTCGAACCGGGCGAGGCGGCGGCACGCGTCATCATCAACTCCCGTACCGGCACCGTCGTGATCGGCAGCCATGTGCGCGTCATGCCGGCGGCGGTTTCGCACGGCAGCCTGACTGTCACAATCACCGAACAGCCCGAGGTCAGCCAGCCGGCGCCGTTGTCCGGCGGTAAGACCGCGGTGGTACCGCGCTCGGATATCGCCATTTCCGAGGAGGGTAACCGCATGTTCCTGTTTGAACCGGGCATCACGCTGAATGAAATCGTGCGCGCGGTCAACCAGGTGGGCGCTGCACCCGGTGACCTGGTGGCCATCCTCGAGGCGCTCAGGGCCGCCGGTGCGCTGCGGGCCGAGCTGCTGGTGATCTGACCTCGGCCGGGCAGGGCAAGCCATGATCGACGAACCCTCGGGTGCTTCCGTCTATACCGACTTCAGGGGCCTGGCGCAATTGCGCGCCGCGGCGGGAAAGCAGTCCCCCGAGGCGCTGCGCGAGACCGCGCGCCAGTTCGAGGCTCTGTTCGTGCAGTCCATGCTCAAGGCAATGCGCGATGCCAGTCCGGGCGACGGACTGTTCGACAGCGACCAGACAAAATTCTACCGGGATATCTACGATCGTCAGCTGGCGCTGGAAATGGTCAAGGGCCGCGGCATCGGGATCGCCAAAATGCTGGTCAGGAACCTGGGCGGTGAGGCAGGGCAGGCGGCGGGGCAGCAAGCACCGTCCCGTCCGGTGCTGCCGGCCGTGGAGGCAGACGCGGCGGTACCCACGGCGCCTCTGGTGGCGGTCGACAGCACACCGCAGGCGCTGCTGGACATCAATGTGCAGGCATCGCCCCTGGTCGAGCTTGCCGGTATGAACGTCCGTCGTCGCCCGGCCGCCGGTATGCCGCGTGACTGGCGCCCGGAAAACCGTGAGGCCTTCGTGCGCGAGCTCATGCCGTACGCCGAAAAGGGGGCGGCGCAGCTGGGGGTGCATCCGGGTGTGATCGTGGCCCAGGCCGCACTGGAGACTGGCTGGGGTCAAAAGATCATCCGTCACCCTGACGGCCGCAGCAGCTATAACCTGTTTGGAATCAAGGCGGACGAGCGCTGGACCGGTGAGCGTGTCAGCGTGCCGACCCTTGAGTTCGAGGACGGAGTTGCCGTTAAAAAGCGTGCGGCATTTCGCAGTTATGAATCGCTGGACGAGGCAGTATCGGGATATATCGATTTCCTGCGCAGCAACCCGCGTTACCGGCAGGCGCTGGACCGGGCGGGGGATACGGATGCCTTCCTGGAGGGACTGGAATCCGCCGGCTATGCCACGGACCCGCGTTACGCGGAAAAGATCCGGGCCATCATGCGCGGTGATCCGTTCGACCAGCAACAGGATCGGCTTGCGCGGACCGTGGATCTGGCGGGCAGCTGAAGCGGATATTTGAGCGAATCAGGAAAGAGGACCGGCCATGGCTAGCGGCTTGTTGGGTATCGGGAGTTCGGCGCTGCTGAGTTATCAGAAGGCGCTGGATACGGTTGGCCATAACGTGGCCAATGTGAATACCCCGGGGTACAGCCGCCAGCTCGTGGAGTTTGCGGCACGTCCCGGGCAGGGGTATGGGAACGGGTTCCTGGGCGACGGCGTGGATGTCACGACGATCAGCAGGAATTACAGCCGGTTTCTCGTCGACGGTTTACGCACCAGCAGTTCCGCCTACCGGGAACAGGATACCCTGGCGACGCTGTCCGGCGATCTCAACAACCTGCTCGCTGATGACCAGACCGGTCTGACCCCCATGCTGGGTTCCTTTTTCGATGCCGTTCAGGGTGCGGCAAACGATCCGACATCGACCGCGGCACGTCAGGTCATGCTGAGTGAGGCGGAGACGCTGGCAGGCAGCTTCCAGAGTCTGGGCAACTGGATGGAGAACAGCCGTCGCGACCTCGGTGGGCGCATGGATGCCACGACGCAGGAGATCAACCGGCTGGCTGACGGCATCGCATCACTCAACCGGCAGATCGTCGATGCGCGCAGCAATGTCGGCGGCCAGCCCCCGAATGACCTGCTGGACGCGCGTGACCAGCTGGTGCTGAATCTGTCCGATCTCGTATCGGTGACGACTACCACGCAGGATAACGGCGCCCTCAACGTCTTTATCGGCAGCGGCCAGACGCTGGTGCTCGGTGACAAGGCGAACTCGACGGGCGTGAAGATAAACGTGAATGATCCCGGCCAGGTTGACATCACCATCGGGCCGGACGGCCAGCAACCGGTTGTGGTGACCGGCCTGATCAGCGGGGGCGAACTGGGTGGCCTGATAGCGTACCGCGAGCAGGTGCTCGATCCTGCAATAAACTCGCTTGGTCGTATTGCCGTGGAGCTCGGCAGCTTCATGAATGAACAGCATCGTGCGGGCATGAACCTGAATGACATGCCGGGGCAGGATCTTTTTTCATTCGCCGGTCCACGTGCAGATCCCGATGCCGGAAACGCTGGAAATATCACGGTGACGTACGATGACGTCGCGCAACTGACGACAGATGAATACCGCCTGCAGTTCGACGGCAGCAACTGGAGCCTGTCGCGTACAGGGACCGGACAGAGTGTCCCGCTGAGTGGAACCGGTACTGCGGCCGATCCATTCGTTGCAGAAGGAATCAGTATCACCGTGGGTGCGGGTGCCGCTGCCGGCGACGGTTACACAATTCGCCCGGTACGTGACGGTGCCGGCGCATTCCAGGTTCTCATTGGCGATCCTCGTGACCTGGCGCTGGCATCACCCGTACGCACCTCGGCGGCACTGGCCAACACAGGCACCGGACAGATCAGTGCCGGTGTCGTTACGGATATCAACAATGCAGCGTTCCAGTCGCCCCAGGGGGCGCTGTCGCCGGAAGTCCTGATCCGCTTCACCACCCCGACGACATACGAAGTCGTTGACCAGTCAACGCTCGGTGTGATCGATACCGGCGTGTACGACCCGGCCACCGGCAGCGATGTCTTTCCTACCGCCGGCCTGGGTATCGATTATGGTTACCAGGTACGCATAACAGGAAATCCGGCCAGCGGCGATGAGTTCCGCGTCGGCTATAACAGCGGAGGTACCGGCGATAATCGCAATGCACTGCAGTTGGCGAGCCTGCAGACCGGCAGGTTGATGAATGGCGGCAGCGCCAGTTTCAATGACGCTTACGGCGAGATGATTGCCGATGTCGGTACCCGCACGCGACAGGCGCAAGTCGGGAGCGATGTGCAGAAGAGCGTTATGGAGCAGAGTCAGGCGGCCTGGGCAGCGAAATCGGGTGTCAACCTTGATGAAGAAGCGGCTGATCTTCTGCGTTTCCAGCAGGCTTACCAGGCTGCCGCTCAGATCATCTCGGTTGCCGACCGGCTCTTCGACACGCTGATAAACGCGGTGAGGAACTGATATGCGAATCTCAACGGCACAGCTGTTTCAGCAGCGTGTGACAGCCATGCAGAATCAGCAGACAAGCCTGTCGCACACGGAACTGCAATTGTCGACCGGAAAGCGCGTGGTTTCGCCGGCCGACGATCCGGTAGCCAGCCTGCGTGACCTGCAACTGCTGGATCACAAGACACTCAATGAACAGCACATCGAAAACATCGACAGGGCGCAGGGGCGACTCGAGCTCGAGGAGGGCGTCCTGGCCTCGGGCGTCGACCTGCTGCAACGGTTACGGGAACTGGCGGTGGGCGCACTGAATGCCACGGCGGGTCCCAGCGACTTGCAGGCGATGGGGGTCGAGGCCCGTTCGCTGCTGGACGGGCTGGTGGCGCTTGCCAATACACAGAATGCCAGCGGGGAATACCTCTTTTCCGGTTATCAGGTCAGCTCCATGCCGTTCACCGATCCCGGGTCCGGTAGCATCGTCTACAACGGTGATCAGGGCCAGCAACATCTGCAGGTCAGTCCTACCCGTCAGCTCGCTGTAGCCGATAACGGTGCAGATGTGTTCCTGGGCGTCGACCGTGCGGCCGGTGGTGTCGGCAGCGTGTTCGATATCGTGAACGATTTCGCGACCGCACTGGCTGCCGGCACCCCGGCGGCGGACACCCTGACCGATATCGATGCCGCCATGAGCCGCCTGCAGTCGGTACGTGCAGATGTAGGCAGCCGGCTGAACGCGGTGGACCAGCAGCGTGAAGTCAACCAGTCCTACGGCCTGGGCCTGGACCGCGAGCGTTCGGACCTGACTGATCTCGACTACACCGAGGCGGTTTCACGCTACAACCGCGAGTTGCTGGCATTCCAGGCCTCCCAGCAGGTGTTCTCGAAGCTGCAGGACCTGAATCTGTTCAACTTCATCTCCTAGCCGCCGGCGAGGCACCGAGCCTGCAGCCGGCATTTCAAGCTCTGCCGTGATCGGTCGATGTAGCAGGCATGGGGCCGGTCTCAGGTCCTCCATACGGGATAACGGGGTGGCGACATGAGCATATCATCGGTCGGGAATCAAATGATTACGGATGCTATACGGGAGCAGGCAGGCGCCGGTGTCCGGCACGTGAACCAATGTCAGTGTGATGAGACTGCTGAAGCGTCATCCGGCAGAACGTCCGGCGTCGCCGAGGGCGCGGCGCGTGACGAGCAAGTCGACCGTCATCACCATCGGGGACATCACGGCCATTTCGGTGACGGCTCCGGCTACGGTCCTTTCCCCATGGGACTGGGACGTTTCATCGGTGGACAACTGCGCGCGGCGCGCCGGGAGGTTGCCGGCGAGCAGATGACCGAGGCGGTAGCCGGACTGACGACCAAGGTTGCCGAAGTCATCGGTGCCGCGGGACAGCCGTCCGGCCTCGACGCCGCGCAGGAGAGCTTTACGAGCGCATTGCAGAATGTGGTCGATCGGTTCGAGAGCGGCGATATCGGTCGGCGCGGCGCCCTGGACGGATTTCGCGCCGTGTTCGAAGATCTGGTCAGCGCCGTTCGCACGGGACCCGAGAACGCCGCGCCGGCTGCCGGCGAGGCAGCAACGGCTGCAGCGACTGCCGGGGATGTCACGGATGAGACGGATACCGGTACGGAAGCGACTGCCGGGGATGCTGCGGAGGAGGTGGATACCGCGACGGAAGCGGCTGCCCAGCCTGCCGCGACCACGGATACGGAAGTGAGTGTTGCACAGGCAGCGGGGACGGGCGGCACCCTGGTCGAGAACCTGGGACAGGCATTCAATTCGTTCCTGCAGGGCCTGAAGTCCGATTTCTCGCTGCTGGGCGGCATGCGGTCTGTCATGTCACCGGATAACCGCGACATGATTTATCAGGCATTCGTCGACCTGTACCGCGAACTTGCCGACCAGAACGGACAGACAGCGGATCCGACCGCTGATCCCGCGGGAATCGATCAGATGGTCTGATCCCGGCTGCCGACGTGGCTCCTGTTGCTGTCGGCAGTGCACCTTGATCCAGGGACGTACGGGGGGGCTTGCGGGAACGCGTGATGAAGGCTTCCGTGCCGTACCCCCTCCCCCTTATTCAAAGCGGCACACCTGTGCTAGGCCCCGCCCGTGAGCTGATCCTGAACGGCGCATCGGCCGGTTGTATGTAAGGTGACGTCCCTGTCGTACAAATTCCCTGGCAAACCCGATTGACCGTTCAGCGCGTTCGAGTCAGA
>Ga0055480_10000349_pt1 | contig 16978 bp, 15 predicted proteins | sample Muzzi_PWB_D2_FD_57935 | JGI IMG/M metagenome (GOLD analysis project Ga0055480, IMG submission 57935) | Wetland microbial communities from San Francisco Bay, California, USA, that impact long-term carbon sequestration - Muzzi_PWB_D2 | ecosystem: Environmental > Aquatic > Marine > Wetlands ... | reverse complement strand
GGGGCGCAAGGCCCGGCGGATTTTGAGTCCGCTGCGTTTACCAATTTCACCACTCCGGCAATGAAACTGGCTTTATATTCAAATTACGATCCCTTGTCAACACGGGAGGCGGCAAAAACCTTATAGACCTGCATGACAACCGCCTTGGGCACAGCACCCGCACGCAAAACCACCGGCAGATCGCCGGTAACATCCACCACGGTGGACCCCGGGCCACCCTTAAGCACACCGGCATCCAGCACCATATTGACCGCAGCCATTACCGGCAGATCCACGGCATCGATGCTGGCGCAGCCGCCTTTACCGGACAGATTCGCGCTGGTGCCGGTGACGGGCCCGCCCACAGCATCGACCAAAGCAGCCGCCACCGGATGGATGACCCTGCGCACGCCGACCTTGCCAGCAGCGGAACATATCCCCGCGGGCAGATCTTTGCGGCCGGCCATGACCAAGGTCATTTTACCCGGCCAGAAGCGCTTCATGAAAAAACCCGCCAGGGGGGGAATTTCGTCCACAAGAGGAGTCAGCATTCGGCGGCGGCTGATCAGGACCAGTAACGGTTTTTCCGCCGGTCTGTTTTTGATCTGAAAGATGCGCTCGACGGCAGCATCACTGAAGGCATCGCCCCCCAAACCGTAAAGTCCGCTGGTCGGCAGGATAACCACACCGTGGTTGCCCAATATTGCCGCCGCCTTGCCGATGACATCCCGCTGCGGTCGGTTCGGATCGACGGCCAGAACGGGTGGCATCATGCCGATCGGTTCTCAACGGCGCGGGCTTTCTTCTCCACCTGCGCTGCCATCTCCTGCTTAAAGGCTTGCAAGCGATCAACCAACGCTGAATTGGATGTTGCCAGAATCTGAGCCGCCAAAATGCCCGCATTCTTGGCACCGGATTTTCCAATAGACACTGTGGCCACAGGAATGCCCGGCGGCATTTGAACGGTGGACAGCAGTGCATCCATGCCCTGCAGGCATGATGAATCTATGGGTACGCCAATCACCGGCAATGTGGTGTGGGCCGCCAGCACCCCGGCCAGGTGGGCGGCATGGCCGGCACCGGCGATAATCACTCGTATCCCCCGCGCGTAAGCCCCGGAGGCGAACCGCATGGCCCGCTCGGGGGTGCGGTGCGCCGATGCCACGGTCATTTCATAGGCAATGCCAAACTGCTTCAATATATCGGCGGCGGCCTGCATCACATCCAAGTCGGAGTCGCTACCCATGACAATACCCACTTGTGGTTCGTTATGCGTTTGCGCTGCGGTCACAATAATTTCCCTCCTCGATTAATTTAAAAATACCGTACCCATTCCATCGCTATCCCGGTGCTGGCCGGGATGATGTTTCAGGAATTGGCCGCCGGTTTCCGGGAGCCTGCCCGCGCTGCGGCGGCCAATTGTTCTAGTCGCGCTGCTTTGCGCTTGTCCAGATCCGATCGGTCCAGCCGGCTGCCCCGAATACCGCCGTTCAAGGTGATTTCAAAGATATGCAGCCGGCCGTCCGGCATGATTTGCAGGTCCAGATGGGCAAAAGGAAAGTGGGCCCGCTCCATCACCTGCCGGCAGAATCGATCCTGTTCCGCGCTCAGCGCATGGGGACAATACTCGCCACCGGCGGAAAGATTGGCCCTGAAACCGTATGGGTTGAACCGCTCGTAGGCTTCCACGAAATCCCCCACCATGATGACGCGCACATCCCTGAACTGTGCGGCCCGGGGTTGCAGGACAAAAGGATAGCGCTCCTTTTCCAGCCCCCGGAAGCTATACACCGTCTCGATGTGATCCCATTTGCGGACCCCGTGCCCGCAATGCATGTGTTCCTCTTTGGTCACCACGGCACCGATGCCGGCTGCTGTATAAACGTTCATGGCGTCCAGCAATTCCTTGCGCCGCTTAATGGCCAGGGTGAGCGGCAGCATAAATCCCCCCAGGATGTCGACCTGGGCGATTTTTGAGCGGCTGAGCAATTGCGCCAGCGGCGAAGGAATGCATACCACGCCACGCTGCATCAAATCGATCAGGCGGACGGTATTTTGATGGGCCGAAGTTATCTCGCCGATGACAATGTCACCCGGTCGCAAATCATGATAGACGGCCGGCAACTGATGGCAACGATAGATGGTCAAAGCTTATCGGCCTCGCTGATGATCTTCAATGCTCAACTGAATCAACTTGTCCAGCAATTGGCCGAAACTGTAGCCGGCCACTTTGGCTGCCTGGGGAAAAAGGCTGGTCGCGGTCATGCCGGGGATGGTGTTGGTTTCAAGCACGACGAATCGATCGTCCCGCAGAATCATATCGGTGCGGCTATAACCGCGACAATGAAGCGCTTTGTGGGCGGTCAAAGCGTATTGTTGGGCTTTGGCCGTCATCTCGGGACTGATGCGTGCCGGGCAGATCTCCTGACTAACGCCGGTGGTATATTTGGCTTCATAATCAAAAAAGTCATGGCTTTGGTCCGGAATGATCTCGATCAGGGGCAATGCCTCCAGCTCGTCATTGCCCAGCACCCCGCCCGTCACCTCCACACCGTCGATATAGGCTTCCAGCATAACGTCGGCACCATGCTGAAATGCTAATTCCAACGACTTGGGCATGTCATCCAAGGATCGCACGATGGACATGCCCACGCTGGATCCGGCTTCGATGGGCTTCACCACAATAGGAAGGCCCAAATCCCGCTCGATGGCTTCGGCGTCCACCCGCCCCCCTGATCGCACCATGCTATAGGGGGCCACCGGCAGACTGGCCTTTTCATAAAGCTGCTTGGCCACCAGCTTGTTCATGGCCACGGCGCTGCCCAACACGCCGGACCCCTGGTAAGGGATACCGAGCAGGTCCAGCAATCCCTGCACCGTGCCGTCTTCACCATAAGGCCCGTGAAGAATGATCAGGGCTGCATCGATGTGTCCGGCATCCGCCACCAGCTTGGGCAAATCGCTCTGGGGGTCATAACGCCGCACATCATATTTCTCTTTGTCGAGCGCTTCCAACACCTGGGCGCCGGAATTGAGTGACACTTCCCGTTCCGACGAAATACCGCCGGATAGAAGGGCGAGGGTGATTTTTTCCATGATCGTTCTCCCGGATCGAAGATTGATGGCATCTATATCCATTTACAAAAATTCATTCTAGAGCGCAACTTTTCATTTCAGGGCTGTACGGTGGTAGTTCCCGCCGCAAGGGCAAGTTTTAATAGAATTGTATGCACGGCACCCAAAAGCGCTTGGTGATATTCAGCCAATAATTCGGGCAATAAGGCGTATGCCCGCACGTGAATCGAAACTGGCAACCCTGTTGGGTTTGTGTTATGAGACTTCACAATTGCGGAAGACGCCGATTATCGATGCAGTCCACGAGTTCGCACAATGATCCCAGAAAGCAGGAAACGTCCATGAGCAAAATCGCCTTTGCCGGTACCGATGGAAGAACGTTGTTATGCGCCTGGGTGGTCTCCACGGCCACCAGCGATATGTACGCCAATGATTTCAGCGGCGTGGTCGTGCGGGGAACGCCGTCCATGCCAAAATACTGCGAATTGAATGGCTGGCCGGTGGAATTTATCGCCACCGCCAGCAACAGCATGCAAGATTACGCCGATGCCATTATTCATGCCATGCAGGATGGCCTGATCGACTACGTGGTACCCATGCCAGAAGCGCTTTTGTTTGAAGGCCTGGTGGATCGCGTGAGTGCCGCCGGCTTTGAAGCGCACATTCTGGGTTTGACGTCAGAGGCCGCCTTTATTGAAGGCGACAAGATCCGCTGCAAGGAGCTATGCCGCGACGCCGGCATCCCGGTGGCCCATGCATGGGACCAGGTGGATGCCAAAGATTATAACCAGGTGCTTAAAACCGTCCTGCAATACCTGGCCGACCACGGCGGCGCCGTGTTGAAATTTCCATACAGCGCGGGGGGCAAAGGCGCCCGCATCATCCTGAATGCCTGGGAAATTCGTGAAGTCTACGACACCCTGATCAAGGACTACAAAGACAGTTATCGACGCCAGTTCGGAAAGAAAAACCCATGGCCGCTGTTGATCGAATCACGCATGTCCGGCATGGAAATCAGCTTCACCATTCTGGTGGACCGCAACGGCAATTTTCAAATCCTGCCCACAGCCATGGATTATCCCGAGCGATTCGAAGGACCGGCCAGCAAGGATAACCCCATCACCGGAGGCACGGGGGCCATCTCGCCCCACCCCATGGAATCGCCAGCCATGCTGGAGATGGTGGGCAAAACCATTGCTGAACCGCTGATTGAGGCCATGCGTGCACGAGGATATTTAAGGCCCTGCATTCTCTATCCAGGGTGCTTTATCTCCATGGACGAAGATATGAACCCCACCCACATCAGGGTATGCGAGATCAATATCCGACCGGGTGAGCCGGAAGCGCAACCCGTGGCCAGGCGACTGAGAAACCTGGGCGCGTTGATTGCGGCCACCATGGAGGGTAACCTGGACAAAGTCCAACCGGAAGTACGCCAGGATCAGGTGGCGGCCTGCGTTGCCCTGATGACCGGCCCGGGCGGACCGGACGGCCAGAAAGGCTATCCCTGGTCATGCACCAAAAACGAAACATTGGAACTGGATGCGAAGTATATGAAGCGCAAAGGTATCCAGGTGGTACCCTCGGCGATGGACTATTCAGAAGGGGGCCAGTGTTTCAAGTCCGATGGTACCCGGGTGGCGTATCTCAACGCCAACAGCGCCATCAAAGCCGGCCAGCAACGCGGAGAAGTGGCCGATCGCCTGCGTATGAAGCTTCTGGCAGCGTATGACAACGGAAAAATAAGGGTCGTCCCCAGGGAAGACAGCCAGGGCAATCGCCTGGCCTTGAGGCGTGACATCGGCGGGCACTACCTTTTAGGAGAAAAGCTCTTCAACTGCAAAAAAGTATAACCGCCGGGGTTAACCCTAATGTTGAAAAAGCCGGAGGGATCCAGAGCCAAGGCGGGACAACACAGGATCTGGGGTCCTCCGGCCTTTACAACATCAGGGTCAAGGTCCCAGCAGGCGCTGTTTGGCCCTGTTAAATTCATCCAATGTGATCAGCTCTTTCTCCACCAGTTGAGCCAAAGCATTTAATTCCCGAATGCACGCGGTTTCCGGATCCTCGAGCTGCAGGGGAGAACCCTTGCGGTCGATAGCAATGGCCTTTGGATCAGTAGACCGCGACTGGTCCAACTTGAGGGTGGCCATTCCGCCCAGTAGGCTCACTTCAACCTGGCGGCCTTGAAAGATGGGGGAGCGCAACGCCTCGCCCAATGATTTACCCTCTTTTCGCAAGCGCCGGTACAACCAATAGGCGGAAAGCCCCACCGCAGCCATGCCTCCCAGCAGGATCCAAAACATATATTGCATCATACCGCTGAGGAACACCACCAGCAGGCCAAGTGCAGCAAACAAAAGCAAGTGCAAAAACAGAATTAGATGAGCAAATACAATGCTTTTTAAGATGCCATCGCTCGTTTTCCGTCTTTTTGAAAACATGATTTACTCGATACAGCCGCTATGAATCGGCCATTCAGCGCTCGGCTTTACCTGCACCGGACGCCATTCGATCGGTCAACGCAGCCAAATAATGTTGAGGCATGTCGAAGCGGGCATCGGAATTGCGGGAGACATTCAGCTTCATGATCAGAAAATTAAGTTTCTTCAGGGTGCGATATCTCTCGGCCGCATCTTTCATATTCGCCAGCAGGTCTTCGGTACGATGAATCTCTTTCTTCAGTTCAATCTCCGGGGGAAGGCAATCGGCATTTTTAAGCATTTTGTACGCCAGACGCAAATCATCGGGAATATGTCGATCATCATCGAAATCCAATGGTTTGCCTGCACCGGGCAGGTTGTCGAACGCGCCCCGATATTGTGCTTTTCTGATGCGTTCTTCTACAATTTTATCAAAGCCGGTGATCATTGCCGCCCATTACATGACATTCGGCATCGGCTCGCCGTTCGATGTAATTCTCTGTTGATGGGACGGGCCAATTGGGTTATGGGTCAATCTAATACAAATTGGCATAATAGTACAGGCCACTTTCGATTTTCAAGGGCAATTGTGAAGATGAACCAGGATCGCAAACAGCACAACAACCAGCGTCAGCATCCACGCCGTGCATCCTTCATTATCGTTGAATACACGGTTAAGGAAGGCACCTTCCGCGATATCATGAAAAACATCGGCGCCAATGGCATGTTTATCAACACCCAGAGATCCATTGCCGAAGGGCAGCCCATAGCGCTTGAATTCCCGCTATTTGATTTCGACCACACGCTGAAAGCCAGGGGGGCTGTGTCTCGATGCAGCTTTAACGGCTTCGCCGTATCTTTTGACCAACCCATCGCCGGGTTGGTCTGCAAGGAAGGCCACCTGCCTGAAATCGTCCATGAAATAGATCGGTCGGAAACTTCATAAGATGCTATCCAGTTGATTCTATGAACATTATCGTTCATAGGAAGTGATCCGTCGATCTTCATATATCTGCCACAATTCGACCACTTCTTCATCGTTCGGCACCCCGGCCCTAAGCACATCCAAATGGATGCGGGCGGCTGCCAAATCTCCCTGATCCAACAAAATACGCGCCAGATAGGTATGCGCCTCCCAATGGCGGGGATTAATCCTCACCGCCGTGCGCAGAGCTGATCGGGCTCTGTCGGTCTGCCCGGCGGCCTGGGCCGTAATGCCCAGTCCAAAATAATTTTCAGCATTATTCGCATCGAGTGCCACCGCCCGTTCGAATGCCGCCAGGGCCTTCTGTGTCCGGCTCATCTCACCATAGGCCATGCCCAGGTTGAAAAAAAGGCGATCGTCTCCATCGAAGCCACATCGCACCGCCTTTTCATACAGCGACACTTCTGCATCCCGATCCCCCAGCTTGCCCTGGATATACCCCAAATGATAGACGGCGAGACAATTGCCGGGCATCTTTTCCAAAAGCGCCTGATGACCGCGCAAGGCCTGGTCCCAATCCTGTCGGGTCACGGCTGCGTCCGCCGCATTGTCACAGGTCCAGCGTTTTTTGGGGGGGCGCAATTCATGGGCGGCGCAGCCCCAGATCCATATCAAAAGCACCGAAACAAGGATAAAGCGATGGCGCAATGGGCTGTTGCCTTCGTATTGCCGATGAATCATCAGGTCACCTCATCTGATGGTGATAGGTGTGCATTCCGGTGCATGGAAAGGATTTTACGGTTTAATCGGGCAAAGCGCAAATATTATGCATGCCAAATGTTAAAATGATGTAAGGGCGCTGGCCCGGGTTTTATCCCCCACCCACTATTGACCCTCAAATTGAACTGATATAGGATTCGGACTTCGCATCTATCCCGATACCATGGAGACCATTGTGAACAGAAGAAATGTTTTTATTATACGAGCAATCATGGGGGTTTTGTTCGGCATCCTGCTGTGGAAGCTATTTTACCCCAACGCCCCCCTTGTTTTCATTGTCGGTTTATGTGCCGCCCTGGTGGTGTTGGCTTATGTGACCGAATATCTCCGCCGGCGCAGCAAGGAAAAATCCATGGGCGGACCACCAAAAAGCAATTAATAATTCCAGGTTCAAAGGAGCCGACTCGTTTTGAAGCAAGTCATTTTGGGAACCGCCGGCCATATCGACCATGGCAAAACCAGCTTGATAAAAGCCGTCACCGGCGTCAACACAGACCGCTTAAAAGAAGAAAAGCTCCGCGGCATTACCATTGAGCTGGGCTTTGCATCCCTAGAACTGCCCAACGGACAAAAACTTGGCGTGGTGGACGTTCCCGGTCATGAAAAATTTGTTAAAAACATGGTGGCCGGTGCCACCGGCATCGATATTGTGGCCCTGGTCATTGCCGCCGATGAGGGCATTATGCCCCAGACACGCGAGCACATGGAAATCTGCACCCTGCTCGACATTCAGCACGGCCTGGTGGTGCTGACTAAAGTCGATCTCGTGGAAGAAGAATGGCTGGAGATGGTTCGTGAAGAGATAGCCGATTTTACGCGCGATACCTTTCTTGAAGGTGCGGCTGTGATCCCTGTCTCATCCGCCACTGGCACTGGATTGCCTGATTTTATCAAAGCATTGGAAAAAATCAGCAATCAGGTCACACCCCGTGTCTCTTCCGGCATTTTCCGACTACCGGTGGATCGTGTATTCACCATGAAAGGATTCGGCACCGTAATTACAGGCACGCTGATATCGGGCAAAGTGATGGTCAGTGAACAAATCACGGTCTATCCATCCGGCGTCACCTCAAAAGTCCGGGGCATTCAAGTGCACGGAAAGAGTGTCGATACAGCGCAGGCCGGCATGCGGACGGCGATCAACTTTCAAGGGCTCGAAAAGGAAATGGTCAGCCGCGGCGATATGGTTGCAGCCCCCGGGACATTGGCGCCCAGCCACATGGTGGACGTCACTTTGTTCTTCCTGCCCAGCAATGCCAAAAAATTAAAAAACAGGACCCGCGTCCGGTTTCACAGCGGCACGAGCGAAATCATGGGCATCGTTGTCCTGCTGGACCGCGATGAACTCCATCCGGGTGATACCGCTCTGGTGCAAATCCGCCTGGAGCACCTCGTTTGCCTGGTCCGGGACGACCGCTATGTGCTGCGCAGCTATTCCCCGGTGCGCACCATCGGCGGCGGACACATCCTTAACCCCATCCCTGTCAAGCATAAGCCCAACAAACCGGAAGTGCTCGATCATTTGTCAGCCTTGATCAGCGATGACGTCGGGCAGATCGTCCAACACCTTATCCAAGACGCCGGGTACGGTGGATGCCGCCATCAGCATTTGCGGCTCATGGTGAACCGTCCTGAAAAACAGCTGGATCAATTGCTGCAAACCTTGCTCTCCCAACAGCTTATATTCCAGATTGACAAAGATACGCGCACCTATATTCATGCCACCATATTCCAGGAGATCCAAGACGCCACCCAGGTGTGCATATCGGCCTACCACCAAAAATTCCCTTTGAAGCCCGGCATCCCCAAAGAGGAGCTGAAAACCAAGCTGCCGCCCGCCATCAGCGGCAAAACATTTTTGATCTCGCTGCAGTTCATGGCCAAGTCAGGACACATCAAGCTGGCGGAAGAAATCGTCTTTCTGGCTGATCACAAGGTCACGTTGGCCGTGGACCAAAAGGATTTGAAGAATAACATCCTGGCGGCATATCTGGATAGCGGACTGTCTCCCCCCTACTTCAAAGATATCTGCCTGAAATTGAGCGCGCCCGCGGAGACGGCTAAAGAAGTGCTATCCTTGCTGACCAAAGACGGTCAGCTGGTCAAAATCAAAGAAGATCTCTATTACCATCGAGAACACCTGGATCAATTGAGGGACAGGCTGGTTCAATTTCTGAGCGCCGAAGAAGAAATTTCAACGCCCCAGTTTAAGGATATGACTGGAGCGTCACGAAAATATGTGATACCTTTAATCGAGTATTTTGACAGCATTCAGCTAACCATTCGGGTAGGCGATATTCGAAGACTTCGCAAACGCCCAGGACAGGCATAGACTCCTAACGAACCCAGGTTGAAAAGGACAGCAGATGGACAAGCAACCCAAAAACCAGGACGCTAAGAAAACATCAGGGTTCAAAGGTTATGCCACCAAACGTATCCTCATCGCCGCCGTTTTGATCACCCTGGTGGTATGGGTGTTCAATATCCTTCCCGATGTCTGGCAACCCAATGAGCCATCGTCTCAGGATGTCAGTCAATCTGAAACCCAACCGAATGAGCTGCAACTTGATGCCCAGGCCGACCACTCGACCACAGAAATGGCCACGACCAATTCGACGGCAAAGGGCCCTGCTGCTGCCGATGATCCCACCATGCCCCTTCAAATGGATCAAAACGAGAGCGCCGGCATGGCTCCTGCTGCAAATCGTACACCCGCTGAATCCACTCCGACAGTCGAAGCTTCCGATGAAGGCGCCCAGACGCATAAGATCGCCGTCAGCAATGCAACGAAGCCGCCCAAGACTGATGTAATGCCGCATGAAGTCGCCCCCGAGCCCCAGGAAGTTCAACCCGAGGCCCAGGAAGTCAAACCCGAACCCCAGGAAGTCAAACCCGAGCCCCATCCCCAACCGGTTCACCAGGATCAACAGGAAAAGAACGAGCCTCATGTTCAAAAAGCTGAGGCTACGCATGCAAATCTCCCTGCCGGCGTAGCGTTCGTTGAAGCAGCCATCACCCCACTTGACTATGAACTCAACAAACGCTTTTGGGCATGGCGGCCCAATGACATTATCAATTTTACGGACAATGTGAACAACTCCCAGTTGGGCGTGCTGGAAGTCACCCGCAGAACCGTGGTGCTCTTGGCCGAACGCATCTCCCGCACCGGCTCCACCGATGCATTTAACCCGCACCTCGAAAATGCCATGAACTGGCTGATGGTTAAAGCGGACCGCTATTGGTTTCCGGCACCGGAATCAAAGTATAAAGAAAGCATCAAGGAACTTGAAACGTATAAAGAAAGTTTGATCAAGGGACGGGCTTCGTTTTATACCCGCACAGACAATATCATCCCCCTGCTGCTATCCTATGAAGATCTTTTGGGAAGCTGTGACGAAAATCTGGTCAAACAGAAAAATGATGAGGGTTCCACCATCAGCGTGTTTAAAGCTGATGACTACTTCTTCTATGCCAAAGGTGTGGCCAGCGCCATGGCTACGATTCTTGAAGCGGTGCACCACGACTTTTTGGAAACTCTGGAGAGTCGGCACGGCACGGAATTGCTTCATCATGCAATAGAGTCGTGCCGCCAGGCGGCCGCCCTGGATCCGTTGCTGATTATCAATTCCGATCTGGATGGCGTCTTCGCCAATCACCGGGCAAATATGGCCGCCCCCATCAGCCATGCCCGCTTCTACATCAGCCAGCTGATTAAGACCCTCTCAACCTAGTTTTCGGTCTATCTCGTAGCGCACGGCCGCACCGATATCCTTCAAGCTGTATGGCTTTTTGATAAAAGCCCCCACGCCCAGTCTTCTTGCTTTTTTGACGCGCAACGATTCGGAATATCCGCTGGCGATGATGGCCTTCTGGTCCTTATGAAAGTTCAAAATCCGACGGTAAGTCTCGAGTCCGTCCAGTCCCGGTCCCAGTTCCATGTCAAGGATAACGATATCGGGATTGTAGTCTTCCTCAATTTTCACTATGGCGGCCTCACCGCTTTCCACCGCAGTGGTATTGTACCCCAGCCGGGCCAGCATCCGTGTGGCGATTTCACGGTGTTCCAAATCGTCATCAACGATTAACACCTTTTCCCCTTTGCCGGAATATTGTATTGGTTCCATGGCCGGACGCGGAAATGTCCTTTTCTCTGATGTAGCCGGAAAAAACAGACGTACCGTTGTCCCATGGCCCACCCGGCTTTCGATATCGATAAATCCTTTATGATCCTCCACGGCAGCCCAAACAATGGCCATCCCCAATCCGGTTCCGCTGCGCCCCATCACCTTTTTGGTAAAGAAGGGCTCAAAAACACGCTTTAAATCATCGGGCGCAATGCCATGACCGGTGTCCTCCACCGTCAGGACGGCATACTCGCCTGGTTCACCCTTGAGGCGCAGGTCCCCCGCATCCAGACGCTGTTTCTGCGTACGGATGCGTATCACCCCCTCATCAAGCAAGGCTTCGGCGGCATTGAACACGACATTCATCAGCGTTTTGGTCAGATGGACCGGGGAACCTTTTATGGAGACCATCTCCGATGACAGCTCCGCAGCGATCTCAATCCCTGCATGGCGGGCCATCAAATCGTCATATTCGGGGCTGTCCAGGAACAGCTTAACGGTATCGTTGAGGTCCACCACATCTGCAATGGGTACACCCCGCCGCGACAGCGTCAGCAGATCCTGGACAATAGCCGCCGCGCGGTGACCGGCACCCTTTATCTTCATCAGCGGATCATACAACGGGCTATCCGATTGAATATCCATCAACAAAAGATCCGGATAGCTGACAATCGCGGCCAGAATATTGCTTAAATCGTGGGCCACGCCACCTGCCAGGGTACCGATGGTTTCCATTCGCTGTGCGTGCTGCAGTTTTTCTTCCAAATACTTCTGCTTGGTAATATCGACCAGGATACAACGGCCCTCGACGACACGCCCTTTAGCATCCCTGAAGGGCTCCAGGGAGACATTGACCCAGATGGATCTGCCTTCACAATCAATTAACTCAATGGATTCATTGTGGAAGGGTCGGCCATTTTTGAGCAGTTCATGCATCCACTGCGAACGCCGCTGACTCTCCTTATTGGACGCCACATGCTGCAGCAAAGAAGAGCCGATCAGACTTTTGCGCTCGTACCCGAACAATCGAATGGCGGCCGCATTGCAATTGACAATCACGGCATCTTCGATGCGAATTGAGATATAAGCGGTGGGTGCATTCTCATACAGGCTGCGGAAGCGCTCTTCACTGCTCTGAAGTTCCTGAAAGGCCTTGGCGCTGAACAGGCTTACGGCGGTCTGATACGCCACCCCCATCAAAAGATTCATATCGCTCTTGGTAAGCGGGCGTTTGGTGACAATGTTATCAACGGCCAGAATGCCCAGCGAAAGCCCTTCATGGACAATGGGAAGACAAATGAGGGCTTTGGAGCCGATGCGATCAATCAAGCGCTGGCTTTTTAGGGAGAATGAATCGCGCAAGGCACCGATATCATCCACCAATACCGGATGCTGATTTTTAAATACCTGAATAAAAACACCTTTTGCCTCCGGTCGGTCCAAGCGAAACTGGGTTTTATCCAACAGGTCGGCCATGGTATCGTCAAAGCCGAACCCGGCAGAATAGAAAAGCCGTTTGCGTTCCTTATCCGCCAGCATGATGATACCACGATCGAAATCAAGGTAATCCTGGATATTTTGAACAACGATACGGGCCAGTTGGTCGATATCAAGTATGGCGGAGGTCGCCTGCCCGATCTTCTGCACCAACCGGGCGCCTCGATAGCGGTAATCAATCTCTTGAATGTGGTCCTCGGCAGCATTGCCCTGGTTCTGGATAACCCGGGTCAATTCCCGCCTTTCCAGTATGAGGGCCCTGCAAAAAATCCCCATCATACCCAGACCGCCGGCGAAGAAAATGATCAGCCAGACATAAAAAGGCCCCAGGAAGGCTGCAATGATGAGGACCAGAACATCCAGCCCCAGGGCCAGCAAAAAAATCCGTTTCCATTTGGGGTGAATGGGTTCTTCCCATGTGGCAACGTAATTACAGCTTTTGTCCCCACGATGGACGCATTGGGGATGGTCGATGGTTGCGAACTTGTTGGTATGCAATGTGGCCAGGGATTCAAAAATTCCGATCCGGTTTTCACACTGGTAGGGCTTTTCTTCCACATCAACCCTGGGAATGACATCTATTTCGACCTTGTTGGACGATATTTTGCGGCTGGTGACTTTGGCCCCCCGGCTCAGCATGGGATACAATTTAGTCAACAACAGATAGATCGAAGCCACCTTCAGCAATCCCAGGGCGTGTTGCTTCACTGGTCCGGAGGAATCTGATATCACCGCATAGCGCCCCACCTCGCGGGATATGGCCGGATCACCGGTGAGTTCAACTGACTTTTCCTGGAATCGATCGACATGTTGCTGGTTAAACCAATGGCCCGGATCATCCAACTCGTACTTGGATACGCCGGCATAATTCAGTACGGCATCAATATCAATATCGGGATATCGTTCATTCAGGTAGGCATAATAGGACTTGAGAATACGGCTGTTGTAAATTTGGGGTAGCTCAGGCATGTCCGCAGACTTTCAACAGAGGTGTAGGGCAGTCCAGATATCATCCGCAGCAAACCGACCTTACTGAAAGCATCATTTGCAGGTTTTTCTCCGCAGATGCTCTAAAAGCGGCTTTCTGATAGCAGCGTTCCCCAACGTGCATCTGCCATCCACTCGGGCCAAGAGGACTTCGCAGCAAAGTTCTCTTGAGAAGGACCTTTTGGATGAGCTGTAGCATCGACACAAATTTCTCAACAGAAGATAAGTTCGCTATTTCTTTTATGGACAAAAAGAATTTCAATTGTCAAGCATAAATACTGCTTTTCACAGAGAATTCGATCCGATCGAACTGCGAGCAGCGTCTCCTCCAGCCATAATAGCAGTACTTTGCAGCTTGATATTAGAGGGGGTCTCAAAAAATTGAAGTTGGAGCTGAGAAGTATTGGTGGATGTCTCCCAGGCGGGTTTGGCGTCTGATCTTCCTATGGATTGCCGGACGCCAATTATTGACAACTCGTTGAGATTCAGCCTATGTTCATCCTGCTGATATACGGTTAAACGCTTATCAATAGCCGGCTTGCTCAACGCTAACCGGAAAATCCGGGCAACCGCTGCCAGACGGTTTAATGCCGATGTTTGGGGTATAAAAAGAATTGAGCATATTAAAAAAACTCATATTGGGTAGCCTTATCATTGCCGTGGGCTTAATTGCATGGCAGGGGACTGCACTCTACCAGTTTGCCAACCGACCTGGTGGTGTAATTGAAACCCAAGAAATCATCCCGATACTTTCAGGAGAGAACTTCACCGCGCTGGCGGCTAAACTCAACCAAAAAGGTATCATCGCCGACACCGCCAAATTCAAATTATTGGCACTCATCAGGGGTGACGACAAAAAACTCAAAGCCGGCGAGTATCCACTATCATCCGCTATGACGCCGAACCAGGTGCTCGATGTTCTTGTGGATGGCCAAGTCTACTTGTATCGCTTGACCATCCCCGAAGGGTATACCTTCAAACAAATCGCCGCTCAGATATCCGACCTTGGTTTGGGCCAAGCCGATGCATTTATCGCGCTGGCGAGCGACCCTGCATACGTCGCAACTTTTGGATTAGAGGCGCAGACCCTTGAAGGCTATCTTTTTCCCGACACCTATTATTTTCCCAAAGGCGTTGCCGCTCAAACGATCATCGGAAAAATGGTGGCCAGGTTCCAGGAAAAATTCAGTCCGGAGTGGAAAATGCGTGCCAAAGAGCTGAATCGCTCGGTGCATGAAATCGTGACCCTGGCATCCATCATCGAAAAGGAAACAGGGGCGGCATTCGAACGGCCCATAATATCTTCCGTCTTTCATAACCGGCTGAAAAAAAGGATGCGCCTGGAAAGCGATCCCACCGTGATTTACGGCATTGTCGACTTCGACGGCAACATAAAGCGCAAGCACCTGTCCATGCGAACACCTTATAACACCTATAAGATCAGGGGGTTGCCGCCGGGACCCATCGCCAATCCAGGTTATGAGGCGATCAAGGCGGCCCTTTATCCGGCCCGGACCGAATTTCTTTTTTTTGTATCCAAAAAAGACCATACGCATCACTTTTCCAAAACCATCCAGGAACACCGAAAAGCCGTGCGTAAATACCAATTGCGGCGCCGCAGGCGGCCTAAAGCATGAGCCGGTCATCACCCCCCCAATGTTGCAACAATGGGGATAAGCCCCGTTACGAAATGAACTACCTATTATTTTTCTGCCACCGTGCAACGACCGGCACCTGTATCGAGATGCCAACGTTGACCGCACATAAAGGACCATCATGAGCCAGGGGCAAAACGCTTTCGAGATTCAACGGGCCGGTCAAAGGCTCATGGTGGGATTTGACGGCCTGACGCTGGACGATACCCTGAAATCTTATATCGATCGCATGAAAGTCGGCGGCATCATTCTATTCGCCCGCAATCTGGATTCACCCGGCCAGATGGCGGATTTGTGCGCCCAGGCCCAATCTTACGCGCGGCAGTGCGGACAGCCGCCGGTTTTTATCGGCATCGATCAGGAGGGGGGGGCGGTGTCCAGACTCAAGCCGCCCTTCACCCAATTTGATGGCAACCCGCATGTCACATCAATGGAAGATGCTGTCCATTTTGCACGGACCACGGCGCGGGAACTCAACCAGATCGGTGTGAACATGAATATGGCGCCCGTGCTCGACGTGCTGCCCGAAGAGGGTGAAAGTGTTATGCAGGACCGGGCGTTCGGCCCCGATCCGCAGCATGTGGCCCGCATGGGAACGACCGTCATCGATCTTTTCCAACAACACCGGATCATGGCAGTGGCTAAGCATTTTCCTGGCATCGGCCGGACGGTGCTGGATTCTCACCTGGACCTTCCCGACCTGGATACCGGCGCGCTTGAAATGGAAGGCAGGGACTTGGTGCCTTTTAAATCCGCCATCGGTTCCGGCGTATCAGGCATCATGCTTTCCCACATCCGCTATCTTTCCCTTGATCCGCAATGGCCGGCCAGCCTCTCACCAATAATCGCAGACACCCTGTTGCGGCAAAATATGGGCTTTGACAGCCTGGTGCTTACGGACGACCTCGATATGGGTGCCATTGCCAAGCATTACAGCCTGAACACCATTGTGGCGCAATGCCTGAATTCATCCGTGGACATTCTGCTGATCTGCCACCCCGGACCGAAAATCGAAAAGGCGCTGAACCTGATATGCGAACTTCAGCAAAAGGATGAAAATGCGGCTCGCAGGGCAGCCGCGTCGGCGCAACGGATCCTGAAATATAAAAAGGACTATTTGGAAAAAAAATAAACCCCAATACGCCTATTGGATCTTGCGCATATGACGGGAATATACATCGGCATGCAGCGGCGTGCGGGCGCCATCTTGAAATTGATGATATGCAGCCGCGGCAATCATCGCCGCATTGTCACCGCACAAGGATAAGGGTGGAACGTGGAGCTTCAACCCCCGACGCAATGCTGCAGCCCCAAGCCGCTCCCGCAAACCCTGATTCGCAGCCACGCCGCCGACAACGGCCAGGTGGCGGCATTGTTTGGCCTCGGCGGCGGACAATAATTTATGCGCCAGCACATCGACCACTGCGGCTTGAAAACCAGCGGCGATGTCGGCTTTTTCACTTTCCGACAATGGTGAACCGCAGGATTGGATATGGCGGTGAACCGCCGTTTTGATGCCGCTGAAAGAAAAGT
>Ga0055480_10000347_pt1 | contig 17002 bp, 12 predicted proteins | sample Muzzi_PWB_D2_FD_57935 | JGI IMG/M metagenome (GOLD analysis project Ga0055480, IMG submission 57935) | Wetland microbial communities from San Francisco Bay, California, USA, that impact long-term carbon sequestration - Muzzi_PWB_D2 | ecosystem: Environmental > Aquatic > Marine > Wetlands ... | reverse complement strand
ACCTGCGTCGCCGTCGCGCCGTGCGAAATGTTGTGCAGTGGATCGCCGATTCGCCTGCCCGAACTTGCAAACCGCTTGCCCACCCAGAGACCGCCGCCGCGCTTCTCGTCATAAAAGCCGAAATGCCGGTCCTTCATGACAGCCTGGATCTTCTCCATTCCGATCGCATCGATCATTCGAGTTGCAGCCGAGTTGCTCGAAACCCGGATCATGTCGGCCAGGTCCTTGTGATATGTGTCGGTCTCCGGCAGCGATCCATCCTCGAACGAAACGTACGCGGACAGCAGGATCGCGATTTTTGGCAGGCTCGCCGCATACATCATCTGGTTGCCGTTCACGCGCGCGAACCGCGGTTTCTCGTGACTCATGTCCACGAGGCCGACTGCCATCTTCTTGCGTGCGATCAGCCGGGCCCATTCCGGATTCGTGTTGAGCCTGTCCTCGAGACGTTTCTGCAGCCCGGCATCGACACTTTCATACAGCGGCACCCAGTCGTCCGCACACGCGAACGCCGGGAGCAAAAGCAACAATACGATTGCAAACAGAGTTTTGTTCATAGAGCCGAGTCCACACTTTGCTTGTCAAAACGATGCGAGTCGGGAATCGTCGCCGTACGGTTCCAGCGCTCGTTTTCCCGGTACAGGTAGGTGCTCAGTCCGATCCATACGAAAACCAGGAGTATGTTGATCAGAACGAAGCCGAAATTACCGAGTTGAAATATGCGGGTGCCAACCAGGATCGTCATGGCGGCCATACCGTCACCGAGCCGGACGAACAGGGTATCGACCGTCGGCTTCGCCTGGTACAACATTTCCTTCGACGTTGGCAGCCACAGCATGTGGCGGGCCGTATTCTGTATCGACAATGTGCTGGAGTTCTCGGCAACCTTTAACACCTTGATCAGGCCGATAATCGGCACGAACGCCATGGACGCGTAGGCGGCCAGGGAGATGAAAGGCGTCGTATACAAAAGTGCCTGCATCCCGCCCGCTTTCAGGATTCGTGATACGACGAAAGCCTGCAACACGAGCGTGATGAAATTGACCCAGAAATACAGGTCGCCGTAAAAAGCGGCCGTCGACTCCTGCATCGCCAGGTTGAATGCTTCGGGATTGTTGCGAAGATCGGCAAGGTCATCGGCGAATGTCGTCTGCACGATACCGAACAGGATGTTGTCACCGCTCGTAACGACCCAGGTGAATATCATGATCATCAGCGCCGTCGCACTCAGGTAGCGATGTTTGAATATCAGTCGAAAGGGACCGTCACCGGTAGGCGCAGCCGGCTCTTCCCAGCGTTCCGTCGTCCAGCTCGAAGGCTCGCCGTAAGTGCCGCGCTTGTCCGACTTCATTGCCAGGGCGAGTGACGCCCCGAGCGGCACGAGCGCGATCAGGATCAGGTCGAAAGCATCGATGGCGGGCAATGAAACGAGTTTCTGGCCGGTCCACGACCCCAGGGTCGCACCAAGCGCGGCGCCAACCGCGATCAGCGGGAACAGCCGCGCACCGCGTTCGGCACCGTAGATATCGGAGCTGAATGCCCAGAACTGCGCGACCAGGGTCACGCTGAAAATGCCGACGAACAGGTAGAACAGGATGCCGAACACGGGGGTATGTCCGAGCAACAGCCCCGGCTGGCTCAGCCAGAAACCGATCAGCAGCACGCTGAACAGGATTCCCACACGCAGGATAAGGTCGTGCCGGTTCCATCGGGCTGCGAGCCGGGCATAGAACGGCAGGATTGCGACCAGCAACAAGCTCTGTGCAAATGCCGAGTACGCCTTGATCTCGAGCTTGGTGAGGTCGCCGATTTCCGTGACCGCGAGCCAACCCTCGCGCACCGGCTTGATCAGATAGAATGCGACGAGAATCAGAAAGATGTTCGCGACGAGAATCAGGCTTGTCGCACCTTCCAATGGACGCACGTCGGCGAACAAGCGCAAGATGCGCTCGTATCCTTTAAGAGATTGAACATGCTCGCTTTTGTCAGCCATAGAAAAGTGTCGCAACCAGGTCGATGCCGATTACTGTTGCATGTGTTGATCTTTGCCGGGCTTCCGGCAAATGCTGCGCCCCTCGATCCGCCGACGCCAGCGCAGCTGACCGAGGGGAAACGGATTGTACAGCAAATGATGGTGAACCCGCGCGGCCCCTATAGCCGGATACGGTGGTACTGCAACGACGGCACCGTCCAGCCACCCGTCGAGTACGCCTGCAAGGAACACGGCGGCGGCCGCCAGCATGCCGAGTACTCGCAGGAACGAAAGCGCCTGGCTGAACTCGGCTGGTCGGTGGGAACGATCTTTGCGTCGTTGCCCTACGACGAGCTGATTGATGCCGACCATCGACACCAGCGGCTTCGCGAAATTCCGCTCGAACGTTACCTGATCGATATCGACGACGGCTGGGTGCTGCGCCGCGCCCGCGACTACCGCGGCCGCGTCCAGGTCGAAGACGAGGAAACCGCGGGCAAACAGTTGTTGCTGCAGATGCTGGAAGATACGGAATGGGCCAGGACCAATTTCCTGCTGGTCCGTGAGGTGGCGCGATCGATTCCGCATGGCGACGATTCCAGCCTGGCACGAAGCGTGCGCAGAAACGCAATCCGGCTGGCCGAACTCGATCCGGCGGCCGAAACATGGCGGGCAGAAATTCACTCGGTGCCGAACGCAGGTACAGCACAACGACTTCGTCGCTGGGCGGAAACACGTGAACCCGGCGAAGTCCGAGCCCTGGCAGTCGAACTCGCGAGCGATCTCGACGCGCTGTACGGCGCGGCCGGCCGGCTTGCCCGAATCGAGACGGCGCTCGGTTTCGTCGGTGGCAGCGACGCGGGCCGGCAGTTTCGCGCACGGATCGGCGCGGCAATGCGTGAGCCGCCACTGGCACGCGTCGCCGGTATCTGTGCCGCAATGGCAGATGGCCGCGCTAGCTACATTGACGCGATACCGGCGGCACAGCGCCTTAACCTCATCGACGCGATGCAGGAACTCGACGCCGAGGCGCAGCTTGCCTACCTGGATGTGAATGCGGTTGCCGCGCTGACAAGAGCCGACGTACTTGCGTTGAGCCGGGCGTTGCTCGACTGCTCGTTCGCATCCGGCCTGCTTTCCGCGACGGAATTGGCCAGCAGTACAGACGCGTTCAAATTCGCTGAGACAGGAACCGTGACGCTCGGTGCCTACCGCGACACGGTCAGCCGTTTGAAACGAACGCCTGGCTGGGCCATTGGCGCTATTCGCCATGCGTTCGCAGAACCGCTTGTGCGCTACAGCGCGCTGGATGCGCGGGCGGCACGATTCAGTGATGACCTGTTGCGCGGTTCCCCGATGTGGATGCTCGGCGACACACTGAAAATTCTCTCGAGAGACCTGGATCAGTTATCCGGCAGCGTCGTCGAGATCGCCGGCAAGCCGATCGCAGGTGCGGTTGCTCTCAACAGCGGTGTCGCGCGAGGTACGTTACGGATCTTCGAGACCGTCGAGGCACTCGAGCAGGGTGTCCTGAACCGCACGGACATCGCCGTGATCCCGGAAACGATCGCCGAGCTATCACCCGTTGCCGGGATCCTGACCCTCGGCGAGGGCAACGCACTGTCGCACGTTCAGCTGCTTGCCCGTAATTTCGGTATCCCGAACGTGGCAATCGACTATGACGCGATCGATCTGCTCGAACCGCTGCGAGGTCAGCGCGTCCTGATGGTCGTAACGTCGAGCGGCGATGTGCTGATCGAAAGCGACGACACTCCTGCGGAACCGGCTTCGCCTGCGCCGACCACTGGTGTTGTCGTGCCGGCGCCGGACCTCGGCTTCCGCAGCCTGCTGATTCTCGACGACATCGGCCGCGAGATGTCGGGCCGTGTCGTCGGCCCCAAAGCCGCCAACCTTGGCGAACTCAACCGGCTCTTTCCCGGGCGGGTTGCGCCCGCCGTTGCGATCCCGTTCGGCATCTACGCCGAGCATCTGGACGCGGCCGGGCTGACTGCGAGAATTCGAACGGCGTTTGCCATGCTTAAAGAAGGCACACTCGATGAAGCGGCATTCAATGCAGAACTCGCCAGCGTTCGCAGCGACATCGAGGCACTGCGATTATCCGAGCGCGTTAGGAGCGAACTCGTCGCGACGATGCGCGAGCTGTTCGGCGAGCCCGGCAGTTACGGTGTCTTCGTGCGCTCGGACACGAACGTCGAGGATTTGCCCCAGTTTACCGGTGCCGGACTCAATGAAACGATCCCGAATATCGTCGACTTCGAAGCCCAGCTTCGCGCGGTGCCGCGAGTCTGGTCGTCTGTGCTGAGCCCGCGGGCGCTCGCGTGGCGTTCGAGCGTGCTCGAAAACCCGGAGCAGATTTATGCATCGGTGCTACTCATGAAAAGCGTGCCGGCAACGAAGTCGGGCGTGCTGGTCACAAGGAATCTCTTTCACCGTGGCGCGGCGGGCCTGACCGTATCGACGGCCTGGGGTGTCGGTGGCGCCGTCGCGGGCGAAGCCGCCGAGACGCTCGTCATATCGGACGAGAACGTCGAGGCCATATCGGAAGCCAAGTCTCCATACCAGCGGCATATTTCGCGAGCCGGCGATGTCGACTGGCTGCCCGCGCCGGCCGGCCGCGTGCTGACCCTGGATGAAATCGACCAATTGAAGCGACTGGCGGTCGAGGTTGGACACAAATACAAGACCGTCGAGGACGAGGCCGGCAACCCACGACCGTGGGACATCGAGTTCGGCTTCGTCGATGGAGAGCTGACGCTATTCCAGATACGACCGCTCGTCGAGCGCGGCAACGCTTCGGCCGATGAACTGTTGCGACGACGACGACCGCAATCGACAAGTGCTGTGCCTGCGGATTCACCGCTGCGCATCGACGTTGCGCCACTAGACTGAGACAGGGTCCCCATGAAGCAAATCTCGTCCCGACAACTGCTTGCCCTCATTTTGTCGCTGCTTGGCAGCACACTCGCGTTCGCCTACCCGCTCGACGGTATCGAGCAATCCGGGATTCGCCGGCTCGAAGGTTTTCAGCTGGCCGAAGTGACGCCCGGTGCGGCAAGACTTGCACCAGGCCAGCTCTGGTCGACCGACGACATACGCCTTCGCCTGCTCGATTACGACGGGCCGGATTTCGATGCCATACCCGAGGATGCCGAACTGGCGGCATTCTTAGCCAAAGCACTCAAGAACCGCGACCCGAGTTACGCCATGGTGCTCGTCGACATTTCCGATCCGACTGCCCTGCGCTGGGCCGGGTTGCGACCCGACCTCAGACAGAATCCCGGTAGTGTGGGCAAGCTGATTTGCATGGCTGCTCTGTTCCACGCGCTGGCCGAGGCCTTTCCCGACGTCGAAGACCGCGCGCGTATTTTGCGCGAGTCCGTGTCGCCTGCAGGCAGCTGGGTGAGCAACGAGATCCACAAGGTGCCCAAGTGGGACCCCGGCCTCGAACGGAACCTGTATTCGGTGATCAACCCGCGCGATTCCTTTCGCCTGAGCGAGTGGCTCGACCATGCGATCTCTGCCTCGGCCAACGGCGCCGGGTCGATCATCTGGCGCGAGGCCATGCTGATCAGGCATTTCGGCAGCGAATACCCGCGGAGCTTCGAAGAAAGCGAGCGCTTTTTTGCGGAAACGCCGAAAGCCAGGCTTTCGGAGCTCGCCCTGGCACTCGTTACCGAACCGCTTGTCGCTGCAGGCATAGACACCTCCAACCTGCAACAGGGTTCATTCTGGACCACGAATTCGAAACAGAAGGTGCCGGGCACGGTGTCGTTCGCAACTCCGCGTGAACTCGCGCGACTCGTGTTCCGTATCGAACAGGGACGAATCGTCGACCCATGGTCCAGCCTGCAGATGAAAAAGTACATGTACCTGACCAAACGCCGCTATCGGTACTCGTATGCTCCCGAGCTTGCTGACGAGGCCGTGTTCTTCAAGAGCGGTTCCCTGTATTCCTGCAAGCACGAGGAGGGATTTGTTTGTGACAAGTACATGGGCAATGTTCGCAACCTGATGAACTCGGTCGCCGTTGTCGAAGGACAGTCTGAAGATGATCCCGCCTACATCGCCACGGTGATGTCCAACGTGCTCAGATTCAACTCGGCCTGGGATCATTCGCGGATCGCGGCAGCCGTTCATGAAACGATGCGTACGAACCAGGCGCAGTCACTTCGTGAGTCCGCTTCCGAGACCGAAATGCGCGAGGCCGGAAAAAGCGAGTAACCGAAAGTGACGAGGGACCCAGGCAGACAATTAATCAGCTAACGCCAGGACATCGGGCTCGGGAGTTCAATAACTGTGTCGACGTCGAATACAGGACGACGGAGAGTTCCGGGCCGCAGCGCGCAAAGTTTCTGTTATTGGCGAGTACTGATCGGCCAGCCGGACCCGCTGATCACTGCTCGCCACCATCCATACCGAACAAGCGCGGATTCGCTCGGATGAATTCCACGATCCAGCGCTCCAGGAAGGAGTTGTTGCCCACCGTTCGCATGTAAATCCAGCCCAGAAAAGCGATCACGGCAGCCCCGACACAGTCCACAATCAGGTCCCACATGGTATCGACCAAACCGGACTTCTGCATATTCATGCCAAAAAGTTGATCCATCGCGAATTCGAAGATCTCCCATAGCGCGCCCATGCCGATGGCAAACATGAAAGCGAACACCGCAACAAAGCGCGGTCGCATGTGAAGTTCCACATCCGGACGCTCGTTAAGTATGTAGACGAGGAGCAGACCGAGGACGCCCAGCAAAAAGCCCGAGCCCATGTGCAGTACAGCGTCCCACCACCAGAACCGGATGTAATAACCGTGCACCTCGCCAAGAAACAGCGAGGCATAAACAAAAACCACCGCAAGAAATTCAAACTCCGGCGGTATGCGGACATCGAAGCGTCGGCCGAGCACCAACGGTAGCAGTGTCACGATAATGATTGCCGTCGTGACGGCTGCCGTGAGCCACCGCGCCTGGAAGCAAAACAGGACCGCACCCAACAGCAATGTCGCCTGAAGGAAAAGTGTCAGCGCCTTATGTACGTTGGGCAGTTGCATGCGTTCAACCTGAACTTCAATTCAGAGGCTCAGCCAGTAAAAGCCGCGGGCGGGAATCTCGATGCTATCGTTCTCGACGTTCGGTGTTTCTCCCGAATACAGGTCCTGAAAGCACTGTTGCGCGAGAGGGCGCCGGTTTCCCAGCTCCTTGAAGTCGAATAGTTGCGACTGGTCCGAGAAATTTCCGACGACCAGGACACTGTCGTGTGTGTGCCGGGGATTCTGTCGCAGGAAGACGAAAAGATGCGGGTTTGCCGTATAGATCAACTCGCGATTGTTGTAGTCCGCAAACGCCGGGATGCTTTTCCTCGCCGCGATCATCCTTTGCAGTCCGTCGAAGATCTGCTGCTCTGGCGTGCCGCGCTTGACCCGACGTTTTGCCCTGCTCCAGTCGATCCGCGGCCGGTGAATCCAGCGGCTATCGTTTGCTCTGCTCGGGTCGCCCTGGAAGCTGGTATCGTTGATCGTTCCGAGTTCGTCGCCGTAGTACAGCAACGGGATGCCGCCAAAGGACATGATCATGCTGTGTAAAAGCAGGATGGTGTCGACGGCCTCCTGAACCGCACCCCGGTCGTTCTCCTCGAGCGCCGTCTCCAGGCCGACCAGCGAGGCCAGCGAGCCCGAGATCCGGGCATCACCGGTCTTGTCGTTGCGGCCGAAGGGCTGGCCACGCGCCGGCGATGCAGGGTATGCACCGGTAAAGTAATCGACCAGGAACTTCCGGTGCGAACCGGGATCGTAGCCGGCAGCTTCGATATCGCGATCGTCGAAGCCCAGGCCGATGTCGTCGTGGCAGCGGACGTAGTTGAGCCACGTGGCCTGGTCCAACTTGTCCGGCAGGTTTTGAATGGCAATGCGCATTAGTCGCGTGTTCTTCGTGGCCACGGCTTCCCAGAGAAGCGCCATGAAGGTCGCGTTGTAGGCGATCTCACACTCTTTCGCGATGACTGCATCCTCACCGAAATACTTGATGATCTCCACGGGCGCGACGATGGCCTCGGCAATGAACAGCGTCGCCGGAGCGGTGACCTGGCAGCAGTCTTTCATCAGCTGCAGTATCAGGTGTGCCTCGCGTTCGTTCTGGCAGCTGGTTCCGATCTTCTTCCACAGGAAAGCGACGGCATCGAGACGGATGACGTCCGCGCCCCGGTTGGCCCAGTACAAAACGATATCGAGCATCTCGACGAACACGGCTGGATTGCTGTAGTTCAGATCCCACTGGTAGTTGTTGAATACCGTCATCACCCACTTCTGCATCGCTTCATCGAAGGTGAAGTTTCCCGGGGCCGTTTCCGGGAACACTTCCGGCATAGTCTCCTCGAACTTGTCGGGAACGTCACGGCTGTCGTAGATATAGTAATAGTCCTGGTGAATCTTGCTGCCCGCGCGGGCCTTTTGCGCCCACTCGTGTTCGTCCGACGTATGATTCGCGACGACGTCGAGCGTCAACAGCATGCCGCGCTTTTTCATCTCGACAGCAAGGTCGTGCAAGTCTTCAAGCGTCCCGGCACGATCGTCGATGTCCCTGAAATCACTGACGGCATAACCGCCGTCGCTCGCGCCATGCGGACACTTGAGGATCGGCATGATATGGACGAGGTTGACGCCCAGGTCCTGCAGGTAGCCTAAGTGTTTGCGGAGACCCTTGAGGTCGCCGGCGAAACCATCCGTGTACAGCGCCATACCCACCCACTCCTGGCGCAGGAACCACTCGTGATCGCGTTCGCGCTCCGCATCAATCTTTTTCAGTACCGTGTCACGTACCGAGTATTGTCCCGCCATCACGGATACGAGCCGCACGAGCTGCTTATCGAAGTCCGCGTGCCTGCCGTACAGATAATGAAACAGCGAATAGATGGCGTAGAAATTTGCCCCGAGCCGGGTGTGAAACGTGCGCATCTCCTCAGACGGGCTCGCTGGCGCGAGCTCATCAAGTATCCTGTTTAGAATCGAGTGGGCTACCGGTTCGTACATGTGACCAAATCCCTTTAGTTATTCACCGCCCACGCGTCCAGGAATGCGTGGTAGAAGTCGGGATCGGTAACCGTAGCACCCCGATTGCCGACGATCGCGGTTGCGAAATCCTGCGCGCGCTTTGCGCTCCGCTGAAGCGGCCAGGAATTAATAAGCCCCAATATGATGACCGATGCAAACGCGTCGCCGGCACCCACCGTATCGACGACGCTAACCTCGCCGGCCGGCAGAGCCAGTGTACGCTCGCCGCTGGCCGAGATTATCTCGGCACCATCCGCGCCATGCGTCAGCACAAGCCCCTCGATAGCGTGTGCCCGCATAAAGGATGCGGCATCGGCGTTTCCGTGCAGTGCCTCGAGTTCCGTCACGTTGAGTTTGACCCAGTGCGCGTGGCGCAGAAGCTTCTCTACGTCCTGCCGTCGCCACCAGGGCGGCCGGAGGTTGACGTCGAGGAAGATTATGTCCGGTTTTCCTGCGCGGATGATGTCAGCGGCTGCGTTGGCGGATGACCCGCGCATCGCAAGTGTGCCGTGGTAAAAAAGCGTAAATGCCGGTGGCTGCGGCTGCGCGGCGATCGCATCCCACGCGCTTGGCTCTTCGATAACGAATGTCGGCTCGCCGCTGTCGAGCGATACCGTAACGCGGCCGGTCGGCAGGTCGGGATCCGTTTGCAGGAAGTCAGTGCTCATGCCCCAGCGCTGCATTGCCTCGTACACGGCACTGCCCTCCCGATCGGCGCCCACGCGACTTACGAATGCCGGCGACTGCCCGAACGCCTGCAGGTGCCAGGAGACATTGAAAGGCGCACCGCCCAATACCTTCGTGCCGTCGGGGAAGTGGTCGAACAGTACTTCGCCGAAGACGCAGATTCGATCACCGGTCACGGTGACGCGGTTTTTTCGCCGCTTGCCTCGAGCCAGCGAACAATGTGCGGATGATAATGGGCGATCCCCTCGATCATTCCGGCAGCGTAGTTGCCGTTCATGCCGAGGAAGCCGCCCGCGGCGATGTACAGGCGGCCCTCGTTTTTGCGCGCCTCTGCCATGTCGCTGGCTGTCGCCTGCACATCGGCCGAGGCGTTGGCCACCAGCACCGCGGCGACCGGGCTTACCAACACCTCGAGATCGTTGCCGCTGTCGCCACAGAACACTGTGCTGTCGAGATCGAAACCGAGCTCGTGCATCAGGAACTCGACGGCATGAAACTTCGTTGCTCTTTCCGGCAGGACGTCGAGCAGGCCGATTCCGGCTGGTTCATCGATGCTGTAGACCTGGCTCGCCCGGACGCCGTCGGGCTCGAGGCGTTGTGCGATCCGGCGTCTAAGTGTATTGATATCGGCCTGTACCGGGAGGTAGTAACTCAGCTTGAAGCGATTCTGCTTGCGGTATTCCTGGGGACGAAGCTCAGCGATGCCCGCCAGCAGGGACTTGATTTCATCGTGTGTATGGCCTTGCCAGTCCGGCGCTATCTCCTGTTCCCAATCGGTCAGCGGCTCCCAGCGGCCCGTCGCGTCCACGGCATAGATCGTCGTACCGACGTCGCCAATCACGAAATCCGGCTTCGGCAGGCAGTAGTTGACGATCGCCTTGTCCACCAGCTCGCGATGACGGCCGGTAACGTAGCACAGCGTCACTTCCTCGCGAGCAGCGAGCGCCGCGAAGTAGCGCCGGGCAGCGGTCGATTCCGCCTGCGTGCCGTTCGGGATCAAAGTTCGATCCAGGTCCGTGCAGACCAGCAGCCTTTTGTCAGTTGTCGTGCTCATGCCGCCTTTCGTGACAGGAAGTGGTAGTGCTCGACAGCCTCGAGGATGCCCGCCGCGTATCGTTGGCTGGCAAAGTAGATGCGCGGAATGTCCGCAAGGTCGGAGAGTTCCTCTTTATGGCGGTTGCCCACGACGACAGCGAGCGTATTGCCACGCATCATGTCCTCGTCGGCACCGGAACCACCGGCGACCAGGATGCGCTCCAGCGGAATCTCGAGACGTTCCGCAACGTAGCGGAGTGCCTGGCCTTTGGAGGCGCGGGAGGGAATGACGTCGAGGAACTGGCCGAAGGAGTGCAGGACGTTGGCGGTGATCTCGGACTCTCGCAGGTGTGTGACGATGTCCTCGTAGGACGGCGCGATCTCGGGATCATAGAAGTAGGAGACCTTGAAGCGGCTCTGCTCGTGCTTGTCCTGTGCTTCGAGTCCGGGAACATCGGCCAGCGCTTTCCGCACACGCTCTGCGTTCCAGTCCCGGTCGATATGGTCGGCCCAGTACGAGTCCTCGGCGAGGTTCGGGCCATAGTGAATGCGGGTCCCCAGGCTCGTTATCAGCACCTCCGGGCGAGGAATGCGTGCACTCCGTATCGAAGACAACGCCGCATCGATCCGCCGGCCCGTGGCGATGCCGAAAGTCAGTTCCCGCCGACTGGATTCGATGAATTCCCTGAAGCGATCGAGAGCGAGGCGATCACCGACGAGGCTATTGTCGATATCGGTGAACAACGCCTGGCCGCGGTCATCGATGCTCTGCACGGCCTTGGCTTTCTCGAGCACCGGCGCATACTGGCCTCGCAGCTTCGAGGCGCAGGCGGCATAGTGGCTCACGTGCGCTTCCCAGGAATATTCGCGCCGTACGCCTTCTACACCGTTTCTCGCAGCCTTTTGCCAGGCTTTCCGGTCGCCCAGCAGGTCGAGGAGCGCCGCCGCAATTGCATCTCGATCCAGCGGATCGACGAGGATGCCGTTGTTGCAGTTCGCGATGATATCGACCGGACCGCCATTTTCCGTCGCCACGACGGGTACGCCGCTGGCCGCGGCTTCCAGCAGCGTCAATCCGAAGGGTTCGGTCAGTGCCGGGTTGATGAACACACCGCCGCTCGCTGCGGCGATACGGTAGATCTCCGGAACGTCATCCGACGCGTGCTGCTTCGGCACGGCGACTTTGCCGTACAGGTTGTGACTGTCGATCAACAGCAAGATATTCGTCAGCACCGAGCGGGCACCCGTGTCCAGGTCGCGGATGTCCTCGCGGTTGCCGGCGACGATCAGCAGGTTTGCCGCGCGTTGCAGCTCGGGTGAGCCGCCGTAGGCGTCGATCAGGGTCAGGATATTCTTGCGTTCGTCGGGCCGCGACAGTGCGAGGATCACAGGCTTGTCAGGTTCGCGGAAGAACGGCTGCAATTTCTCTACAAAGCCGAACTCTTCGTGCGGCGACGGCGGGCAGAACTTGGCGAGGTCCGTCCCGGGCGGGATTACTTCCATACGCTCCGGATCGTAGTAGCTGTAGAGTCCGTATTGATCCTCGATCTCGTTTTTCGTGCTGGTAATGACGAGGTCAGCGTTGGCGAGCGTGAGTTCCTCGGCGTCGATGCGCCGAGCGATGTTGTAAGTCTTCTCGATGTCCTCGCGGGACATGCCGTTGGCAAGCAGGCGCCGGCGTTTGTCGCGACCCAGCGAGTGGCCGGTGAAGATCAGCGGCACACCCAGGAGATTGGCCAGCCGCACGCCTGCATAGCCGGCGTCAGCGTAGTGCCCGTGCACAAGGTCCGGCGTCAGATGCTGACCTTTCAGGAACACGTGCAGGTTATCGGTAAACGTGTCGAGATGATCCCAGAGCTTCTCCTTGGCGACATACGCCTTCGGGCCGCAGTCAATGCGCACGATCCGGCAGTTGTCGCCGAGCGGCTCGATTTGCCGCGCATAGTCGTCGCTTACCGCGTCATCGACGATGCGCCGGGTCACGAGATCGACCTGCGCGCCAGGATCGAACGCGGCGAGACTTTTGGCAAGGTCGACGACGTACTTGGTCTGTCCGCCCGTGTCGGCGTCCCGACCCAGTTCGAGATCGTTACCGCGGATCAGCCCGTGTACGCTGATCAGGAGGAAATATCTTGAAGCTTCTTCGTTGTCGAGTTGCTGGCCCGGCATTGAGGTCTGTTTCTCAGGGGAGTGGATAGCGCGCCCAAGGGGCGGCGCATGCCTTCGGGCGTCGGCCACGCGGCGTTCGCCGTGAACGAGTCATTCTAACGCAACGACACAAGGACCGCACGAAGCCGCCATGGTCGGGCAAAGGGAGCCGAAGCCTCCCGTACTGCACGCGGGGTTTTACTGCGCCCCACTACTCAGCGAAACGCGAGCGTAAGAGTAATGAAGCCTGCGAAAAGGATGACGGATAACACGCGGTAATCCTGATACCAGGGTCGCAATCGTAACTCGGCCGATTCTTCGTGGTAGTAGGCCTTGGTCCACGTGAGGTTTGCCGTCGTTTCGTCCGGCGGCGGTGATGTCGTGAGACTGGCAACGACCATCGTAACCAGGCAAATGACGAACAACGTCGGGGCTACATAAAGGAAGTGCAACGAAGTCGTTCCGGTGATCTCGTTCAGTACGAACAAGACGGCGCCCGCGACCAGGCCCGTCACCATCGTCACGATGGCGCCCCTCGAATTCGCACGAGGCCAGAACAGTCCGGCCAGGATCATCGTGATAACCGGTGGAACCGCGTAAGACAGGATTCGCTGCAGGTAACTGAACAGCGAGCCGAATTTCTCTATCTGTGGTGCCCACAGCACGGCCAGGACCATGAACGAGAACGTCGCCAGCTGGCCGATTCGCATCAGCTGGTGCGATGTCAGCCCGGGCTTCGCGCGACGGACGAAGTCCATCGTCACCAGCGTGGATGCAGAATTCAGGGTCGAGTCGATCTGGGACATCAGCGCCGCAATGAAACCTGCGAGTGCGAGGCCGAGCAGGCCGGTCGGCATCAACTCGAACATCAGCTTGGGATAGACGAGGTCGGGCTGCCGCAGGTCGGGATACAGGAGAATGGCCGCAGTGCCCGGCAGCACCATCGTGAACAGGACGGTGAGTTTCAGTGCACCGGCAAACAGCGCGCCCCAGCGTGCGTGATCGATATTCTTGGCACTGATCACGCGCTGCACCATGAACTGGTTCGTGCACCAGAAGTAAAAACCGAGCAACGGTATCCCGGTCAGGAGTCCTGGCCACGGCACACCGGGATCGTCCGCCGGCCTGATGACACTGATCATTCCGGCGGGTACACCCGACATTACAGCGTGCCAGCCACCCGCTTCGGAAAACGCAGCAACAGCGATGAATGCCGAGGCGACGATCAGCAGGATCGCCTGCACGGCGTCGGTATACATGACCGCCGCGAGGCCGCCGACGATCGTATAGACGCCGGCTGCGATTGCGAGCAACGCGATGGTCTGCCAGAGGAGCAAATCCGGAAACAGCAGTTTGAGCACGAGCGCGCCCGCGAACAGGCTTCCCGCAGTGTCGACAACGATATTGAGAAAGAGGGTCAATAACGCGAAATAAGTCCGCACACGCGAGTCATAGCGGCGCTCGAGAAACTCCGGCAACGTGTACACGCCGGAGCGCAACAGAAATGGAAAGAAGAAAATGACCCCGAAGATCAATACGACAGCCGCCATGCTTTCGTAATTGAACACGGAGATGCCGATCCGGTAGGCCTCGCCGGCCAGTCCGATCAGCGTCGTGCTGGAGATATTCGACGCGAACAACGAGATGCCGATCACGGGCCAGAGCATCCTGCGACCCGCGATAAAATAGTCGTCCGCATTGTCGTGCCGCCGGCCGAAGTAGATGCCGAGCGCGATCATCGCCACGCCGTACGCAATTATGATCCCGACGTCGATCCAGTGCAGTGATGTTGCGGTGATGTTCATGGATTGCCGATCGCAGTTTGGTCGTGGCGGGACTTAGTATAACGGCTGCGCTGTGACCCGCTTGTCGTCAGGCTTTTCGGTTCGAACGAAGGCCTGCAGGGAATCAATATGGTATTCCCGATAGTCAGCCCGCTCGACGTGGGTATCGCAGGCGAACAGGAGAACGAATGGCCACAGGTCAAACAACGAACCGAAATGCCGGCGCGCCGATCCTGAACAGGTTTGGCGTGATCGATTGCTCCCCAGCCGGGATCGCCTTCACGGCATGCCCGGCGCTAGCTTTTCAACGCAATGCCACCGATCACGAAGGATGCAAGAAGAACGGTCTGGATCACCATGACACCCACGGGGGCAGGCCCGACTTCCGTCAGCGCCTTCAGTGACGTCTTGACCCCGAGCGCCGCGACAGCGGTCAACAGGCACCAGCTCGACACCGGTGTCAATACATCGAGGACCGGCGCGGGCACCCAGCCCATGCTGTTGACGATGACGAGCACGACGAACGCCACGAGGAACCAGGGCAACAACGGCGCATTGCCGGATTCGGGATTGCGTCGACGATGCGTCACCAGCGAAATGCCGATCACGACCGGTACGAGGCAGGCGACGCGGATGAGTTTTACGACCGTCGAGATCTCGCCCGTCTGGTCGGAAATGATATAGCCCGCGCCAACGACCTGCGCGACGTCGTGAATTGTCCCGCCGAGGAAGACGCCCGCCGTGGCGTGGTCGTAGTGAAGATAGGTGACGAACAACGGGTATATGACCATCGCCATCGTGCTCAGCGCCGTGACGCCGGCAACGGTCAATATCGTGTTGCGCTCGTGATCCTTGTGGGCCGGCAACACCGACGCGATCGCGAGTGCGGCCGACGCGCCGCAGATCGCCACTGCGCCGGCGGAGAGAATCGACTGATTGTTTCCTAGTCCAAAAGCACGGCCGATCAGGCTACCCACCAGGATCGTCGCCGCAACGCTCACGACGATCAGGACGAGTACGTGCCAGCCGAGCCCCATCACTTCGGTAATCGTAATCCGCAGCCCGAGCAGTGCCACGCCGATGCGAAGGATGTTGCGACTTGCGAAGCGAATGCCACTCGCGAATTGCTCGTCCTCGGTCAGGAAATTGAATGCCATGCCGAACAGCAGGGCATACAGCATGGCGGGACCACCGAGCCGTTCGCTAACGAACCTCACGGCGAGCGCAATCGTGGCACTGAGCAGCAGGCCGGGCATGGCCGCCCGGAACAAGTCATTGATCTTCGTCATTGGGATTCACATCTGTGGAGACCGGGTTTCCCCGGCGCGTCAAACTTTCGCGAAGATATCACGACCCGGGAACCGGCGCGCCCGGCATCGGCGAACCCGTTTGCATCGATTCCCGGGCCGATGCAGGCTTTCCTGCTGTGACGGAAAGACCACTACGGCTTTTTGGTGCGGCTATCGACCTGGCACCGGGATAGACCAGATTCATTAGCAATTGACAGCATACCGACCGGTCGGTATGTTACGAACCCTTGAGGAGGTTGGCATGCCCAGAACCGCTGTAAAACCGGACGCCAGGTCCAGGCTGCTCGATGCCGCGTTGTCACTGATTCGCACCAAGGGTTACTCGGCCACCTCGGTTGGCGAGCTGTGCGCGGCCGCCGGCGTCACAAAAGGCGCCTTTTTCCACCACTTCAAGAGCAAGGACGAACTCGGTGTCGCCGCGGCGGACTACTGGTCGGAAATGACCGGCGGGCTGTTTGCCGATGCGCCCTATCACGAACCTGCCGATCCGCTCGACCGCGTCCTGGCCTATGTCGCTTTTCGCAAGGCGCTTCTGCAGGGCGCCGTGCCGGATTTCACCTGCCTTGTGGGCACCATGGTGCAGGAAACCTACGAGACCATGCCTGCCATCCGCGAAGCCTGCGAGCGCAGCATCACAGGCCATGCCGCAACGCTGGAAGCCGATATCGAAGCGGCGATGCAGGAGCGGAACATGGCACCCGACTGGACGGCAAAATCGCTCGCGTTGCATACCCAGGCCGTCATCCAGGGCGCCTTCATTCTCGCCAAGGCCACGGGCGGGGCGGAGATCGCCGCAGAAAGCATCGATCATCTGTTTCGCTACATCGAAATGCTCTTCGAAGAGAGAACGGAGCAGGCGAAACATTGAACTGATGGAGATTAAAAAATGAGAAAGATCAGTATAATCGAGCACATCTCGCTGGACGGCGTGGTCCAGGCACCCGGCGGACCGGATGAGGATAAGGACGGGGATTTCGAACATGGTGGTTGGTCCGTGCCG
>Ga0055480_10000345_pt1 | contig 17016 bp, 10 predicted proteins | sample Muzzi_PWB_D2_FD_57935 | JGI IMG/M metagenome (GOLD analysis project Ga0055480, IMG submission 57935) | Wetland microbial communities from San Francisco Bay, California, USA, that impact long-term carbon sequestration - Muzzi_PWB_D2 | ecosystem: Environmental > Aquatic > Marine > Wetlands ... | reverse complement strand
AAGCAAGCGGCTTAAACGATTAAAGAAACCCCATGCAATTTCTTAACCGGATATTACTGAAAATTACTGTGATATAGTTGAATAGTGTTGTAATAAAAATTTGCCCGTTATTTCAAAGTATCTTCATGAGGTAACTAATAGAAACGGTAGGAAAATGAAGAGTGAATTTCGCGTTCTACTCGCAGCCGTCCTAACTCTTTTATACATCACCATATTTTTCTCTGCATCATGTTCAGCAGAAGCTCCACGGCCGTTTCATTTTTCTGTTTCAAGATCCGGTGGACCTTACCTCGATCCTCACGCGGTACAGGGGGATCTTGAACTGCACCTCAATCCAAATATTTTTGAGGGGTTATTAAAAATTGAAGCGGATACCGGCAAGCTGATACCCTGCCTTGCAACCTCTTATTCTTGGGTAACGCCTGAAATTGTAGAATTCGAATTACGAAAAAATGTTCACTTTCATAACGGCGAAATTTTTGATGCCCAGGCTGTGCAATATTCTTTCAAGCGAATGGCTGCTGTCAAAAATGGATTTAACTGGATACGGGCAATATTGCCTGAATTCAAAAAAGTGGAGATTGTAAATCCGCATACCGTTCGCATTCATCTACACCAACATAGCTCCATCTTTCTGATCTCATCCCGCTTTTTCGTCATCTTGCCGCCTAAGTACCTTCGGGAAAAAGGGGTGGAATATTTTTTGAAGCACCCTGTAGGGACCGGGCCGTTTGCTGTAGAGAAAATTGAATATGATAAGGGGACAGTAAAAACTGTCTATTTGCACAAGAACACAGAGTATTGGAACAGTAAGCAACCAAAACTTGATCAGCTTGTTTTTCATTTTGGCCTCAATCAGCGAGAGAGCCTCAAATTACTGTTGCAGGGAAAACTTGATGGAATGGGCGATCTCCCCATCCGCAGAATTCTCGATGCTAAAAAAGCAGGGCTCGATGTACGAAAGAAGGGACAGGGGTTGTTAAGCTGGCTGTATTTCAATCTCTCCAAGTACAAACGACACGAACCTGTCTGGGCACCTGAAGTCAGAAAAGCGATTATGCACGCAATTGATTATAATCGCATCCGAAGGATCGTCTATCGAAACCGGGCGGTGCAAAACAACCAATGGGCGTTTCCGGGGTTGCCTGGTTATGATGAACACCTTAAAAACTATGACTATAATCCAGTAAAAGCAAAGGAGCTGCTGAAGAAGGCAGGATACGAAAATGGGTTTCATCTCAGTGCCTATTGCGATGATGTCTCGCTTGATGAGGCAAAAATAGTAAAAAGCAGCCTTAAGCGGATCGGTATCAAGGTTACCTTTGATATCCTGGATGAGCAGACGAACAACTGCTTTCTCACCTCTCGCAAAAATCCCGATTCACCCTGTCATCCTCTCTTGAAAAAGTACGATTTCATGATCGGTGATTTCGGCTGGGGCTTACCGCATAATTATGTTTCACATATTCACACCTTTTCTTTAGATTCTTTTGTTTCCATGGTCGCAGAAGATTATCCTGGTGCAAAGGATACCGTGAAACTGTTTAATCGAGCCAGGCATTCATTCGGTGAGGATGCCGCCGAAGCCTGGCGAAAAATCACAGCATATGAGTTTGACCGGCTCTCCGTTGCAGGGTTAATGCTGAAAAACACCTATTTTGCGGTACCAAAAGATCTGAGTTGGGAGGTATACGGTGCCTATGATTTTTCTAAAGCGGAGTATCGCTAGGCGCATTTATGAATGGAAATACTAAATATTACCTCTTTACAATTCTACCATTTGTTTTCGTAATACTCCTGCTCGTCATATCCGGTTGGATCAACATGTCGAAACGAGTTGATGACCTCGTCGAACAGTCGTTGCAGGCAGACAGAGAGGAGATTCTATATCTTGTTTCCAATCCTGTATTCCAGTCCTATTTCGATAATCACTTCTATGGGTTGGAAATTGAGGCAGCGATTGAGCTTGAAAAGATCAACAAGCTATTTGAAGAAAAGAATAAGATCTCCGTTGCCCATAACCGGCCTGATCAACTAGTGGCCCTGTTGTCCGTCGACAAAGAAGTTATTGCTTCGAAAGGAAAAAGCCAACTACTCAAAGAGCTGATAGACACCACCGCTTTTCCTGATTCAAGCAACTCGATTGTCTCCACCATTGTGAATGAACATCATCTCACCGTTGCACCTGTCATGCAGGATGATGTTTCCCTGGCAGGGTATATTATAATTCTCCATGAAATTCCTTTTAAAAGTGTCCGGAACAGGGAGTACACCATACTGCTTTACAATCTAGCTGTCTTACTGAGTTGTATGCTGGTATTGTTGTTCTTTGTGCATAGTTACTTAACCCATCAAAGAAAGAGTGCATCAATCACAATAAAGGAAAAAGAAGCGTATTATAAGGCAATCGTCCAAGGGTATGCTGGCATGATTTACATTTCTGATAAGAATTTCGTTATTGAATTTATGAACGAAAACCTTATCAAACGTACCGGCAGGAATGCGACGGGTGAGAAATGTTACAAGGCCTTGCATGACCTCGATGAACAGTGCAGTTGGTGCCATGCGAGTGATGTTTTTCAAGGCAAAACAATACGGTGGGAGGCTCAGAGCCCAAAAGACAATAGAACGTACGATGTTGTTAATAATCCAATTCATCATGCGGATGGTTCGATTTCAAAGCAGTCGATGATTATGGATATTACTGAGCAGAAGGAGATGGAGGAAGCTCAGCGCAAACTTGAAAACAAGTTGCAGCAGGCCCAGAAGATGGAAGCGATTGGAACCCTCGCGGGCGGTATCGCCCATGATTTCAACAATATTTTAACTGCAATTCTTGGATATACCGAACTTGCCATGGAATGTAGCCCCAAAGACAGCAAGGTTGTCGAGAACCTGGCTAAAGTACTTATTTCCGGAAAACGGGCGAGGGACTTGGTAAAACAAATTTTGGCATTCAGTCGTCAGGAAGCGACCGAGTTGATACCTATTCAACCGGCCATTCTTGTAAAAGAAGCTGTCAATATGTTGAGGCCGACATTACCGACAACTATTGCAATCGAGCAACATGTAGACCCCGATACTTATACCATTTTGGTAAATCCAACCGAATTCCACCAGATCCTTATCAATCTTTGCACAAACGCATATCATGCAATGGAAAAGAGGGGCGGTGCTTTGATAATTTCCCTCACCAACACCGAGTTCTTGGCGGAAGAACTCACCTACCAGGCGGAAGTAGAAGCTGGGCGTTTCGTCCTGCTTACCGTAAGGGACACCGGGGAAGGCATCTCGCCCGAATTGAAAAGCAAGATTTTCGACCCATATTTTACCACCAAGGAAACCGGCAAAGGAACAGGGATAGGATTGTCGATTGTCCATGGTATCGTGACAAGGTATGGTGGTTTTATCAGTATGTACAGTGAGGTCGGTGTGGGTACCATCTTTAGGGTATACATTCCTGCACTCGATACAGCAAAGACGGAAGATCAGAAGGAAACAACACCCTCTGTAACGGGTAGCGAAAGAATTTTACTGGTAGATGATGAAGAGCTGATCACCGATATGGAACAGAAAATCCTTGAAGGATTGCACTATAAGGTAACAGTGAGCACCAGCAGTAAAGAAGCGTTGGAAATGTTCACGCGTAATCCCACCGGTTACGATATGCTGATTACAGACCAGACAATGCCGGAAATAACCGGTTTCCAGCTGGCAGGTCAAGTGCTTAAGATACGGCCTGAGCTACCGATAATCCTCTGTACGGGGTACAGCAACACCATCTCCGAGAAGGAGGCGCTAGCTGCCGGAATAAGTAGATATGTGATCAAACCATTGACCAAAATAGAGCTTTCCAAAATAGTAAGAGAGGTGTTCGATGAGCAAAAATCACGAATTTGATCTTTTACTCGTCGCACAACCAATGATAACAATTGATATTATAAGATATAGACACAGTGCCCACGATAAATTTCTTCAACCGTTTCCAGCAGCATATTGAAATATCTCTTACTGTGTAACCTCTTTTTGCTGTACTCTACGCTAACCTCAATCAGCAATCCTGACATTTTGTTTTGCATATCCACAACAGTCCTGACAACACGATTGAGTTATCGCGAAATTCTGCGGAACTCCTGGATATTCTTGGGAAGCGGAAGCATATGACACTCTGGCGAAGTTCTCGGGATATTTCACTTTTCCCTGTTTCTTTGGAGTTATAATCAAAAGTGGTGTTTGAGGGCGCCAAGAAAAAATAAATGACGTGAGATCTGCGGACAGTATACACAACTGAACAGTAAGAAAATTTCATTTGACAATATTTCTATATACTGTCCCCAGAATTCCAACCACCGGACATATCAAGTTCTCAAATAAAATGATAACCTCTGCGACCAATATTCCCGGCCCGCGCTACGGGGTTGGGATTGAGGTGTCCTTGGCCACTGGCAGGCCGGTGCTGAAAAGCGAAATCCACTATCCGAAGCTAAAGGGGAGCGCCGGTCAGGATTCTTATGTCGCGGTGAAGTGGAAGGTCGACATCGAGATCGAGCCTCGCATACCAATTTGACCACGACCAATTCCGGATTCGGTCTATGGGGCAACTAAATCAGCGAAGCAGTTGCCTAAACCGGAGAATAATTGGTGGGGCACGATTAAAAACGCATCCGTTTGGGTGCTGGTTGTGGCGATAAAAGGGTCTAAAGGGGTCCCCCATTAAAAGGCTCCTTGTCAATGAATAAACTCTCCCATTCAAGAAAATCAACGGTTCCATGCCGTGTCCGATAGCAAACTACTCACAAATCAAATGGTTTTGAACCAACCCTATACGATGGTTCACGACATGGGCGGTAAAGAAACCGAAAATCACCGGACGGAAAGGCTGCCAATCAAATCTGGCGGTTTTGCCAACCCCTGAACTGTTTCACCGTCCCGGCCAATTGTCATGCAAAGAGCTTTCAATGGTCGAACTCGACGTTGTCCCTCATGATGCAGCATGCCGCGCGCGCCAGCTTATGAGCAAGAGCGCTGTGGGCTATCATCCGGTTGGTCCTGCCGGCCTTACTTTTGAAATATAGATAACAAATTGCCGACGGGAACACAGTAGCCAGAACCGGTTCTCCTGCCTGAATATATGGTCAAATTTTGAAAACTGAGAATTCGGGCAGGCACAAAAATCAAATTGAGATTTTAGCTTGGATACCAAGATACAAGGTGGTCTGTCTTCTGTTTCTTGAGAATATACGTAACGTATATTGGTTGCATATCGATAATATTATGTTAGTATGCAACAAGTGTATCGCATGGAGTGGATATCTGCAACTCGTATAGGATTGTAAACCAGGAGCAAATGTCAATCATTTTCTCCTTAGGCCGCCGTAAATATCCGCTCAGTAACCCGGCGTTCTGCAGGATGCGGTAGAGCTGACCAGGAGGTGTATTGGCGCGCTGGGGCAACAGATGAGGGATTGAGCATCCGCTGTGGCGTGGGGCTCAATGAGGGTCGGGCTTTTGTAGCGAAAGCTTGAAAGGTTTATTTCTCAACCTATGAGGTGAATGTATATGGCCAGAAATGACGACAAGTATAGCATTTCCAATACGGACTATACGGTAGGGCAGGATAACATCCAAAAATGGGGGCTCGATGTACACAACCCGGTTTTTGGTATCAGTGCAGGTTTGACCATTTTGTTTTTAATTGCGGTTCTCGTCAGTGATGCTGCTTCCGCCAAAGCATTGTTGGACGGCTTTAAGTGGAAGATAATCAATAACTTCGATGTACTTTTCGTCTGGTCCAGTAACATCTTCGTTATTTTTTGTCTTGCCTTGATCGTCTCTCCCTACGGCAAAATTCGGCTGGGGGGGGCTGGTGCCAAACCTGAACACTCAAGAGCCTCGTGGTTTGCGATGCTCTTTGCAGCCGGAATGGGCATAGGCTTGATGTTTTGGAGTGTTGCCGAACCTGTGGCCTACTACACCGGCTGGTACAAGACCCCGCTCAACGTAGCGGCCAACACTCCGGAAGCCGCCAGCTTGGCGCTTGGCGCCACGATGTATCACTGGGGCCTGCACCCTTGGGCGATCTACGGGGTTGTTGCCCTGTCGTTAGCCTTCTTTACCTATAATAAGGGGTTGCCTCTTTCGATACGTTCGATCTTCTACCCTCTGTTTGGTGATCGTGCCTGGGGCTGGCCCGGTCATATCGTTGATATACTCGCCGTTCTTGCAACACTTTTCGGGCTGGCGACTTCCCTCGGGCTGGGTGCCCAACAGGCTACCAGCGGCATAAACTACGTTTTCGGCACTGACGGCGGCCTGGGAATGCAGATCGTTGTCATCATCGTCGTCACTGCTATAGCGATATTTTCCGTTGTTCGCGGTATAGACAAGGGAGTCAAGCTGCTCAGCAACATTAATATGTGGATCGCGCTGGCACTTTTGGCCTTTGTCGGTCTCATTGCCGCTAAAGTTACCTTTACTACCATTCCCACCACCATTATTGCTTATCTGAAAAATATCATCCCCTTGAGCAACACCTTCGGGCGTGAGGATGTGGCCTGGCTTCAGGGATGGACTGTATTCTACTGGGCATGGTGGATCTCCTGGTCACCATTCGTCGGTATGTTCATCGCCCGAGTTTCCAAGGGACGAACCATTCGGGAGTTTCTCATTGCCGTTATGCTGGTGCCGACCTTCCTTACTGTTGTGTGGATGTCCGTCTTCGGCGGTGAGGCTATCCACCAGATTATCACCAAGGTCGGACCCCTGGGAGAAAAGGGGCTGGGAGAGGTTCCGCTGGCGCTCTTCAGTATGCTTGAGGTATTGCCACTCACCAAAATCACTTCCTGCATAGGTGTCATTCTGGTCCTGGTATTCTTTGTCACCTCCTCGGATTCCGGATCCTTGGTTATTGACAGCATAACCGCAGGCGGCAAGACGGATGCTCCGACACCTCAGCGTGTATTCTGGGCAACGATCGAAGGGGCCATTGCAGCCGCGCTCATCTGGATCGGCGGAACCGAGGCCATCCAGGCCCTGCAGGCAGGGGCAATTTCTACGGGGCTGCCCTTCACCATAATTCTTCTGTTGATGTGCGTCAGCCTGGTGATGGGATTGCGGACGGAGGTCATTGGCAGCAAAGCTGCAGCACAATCGTCAAAAGTTCTCCAAAGTGAGTCTGACTGATGGGCTATCGGGCCGGTCGCCGCAAGGTTGCCGGCCCTTGTTGTATCAGCCGTTTAGATATCTGTGCAGGCTGAGCTTAGATCCATAACTCGGCGAGCCTGGTACTGCCTGAGTAGTGATGCGCCACCTGTGCCTGGAAAAGTTCGGCTGTGGCAATGGCATCGGCCAGGGCATTGTGGGCCTGGTGGACAGGCAGGTTGTAGCGCTGCCGGCAGTTGGCCAGACGCAGTGAAGCAGGTTTTTCTCCTCTTAATCGCTTCCAGAAGTTTTTTATTCGTTTCCTGTGCAGAGAGGCTTCGATAGCCATAGTATCGATCACCGGGAAGCGAATCCCTTCATTCAGCCGGGTCATGAGAGCCCTGTTGAAAAACTCCCGCTCAATGGGATTGTAATGTACCACAATCATCTTCCCGGATAAACACCTCAGCACCTCGCCTAATATACGTTGCAAATCCGGTGCCTTGCTGATTGACGAATGGGTAATGCCATGCACCACAACGGAACCTTCCGCCAGCGGTTGCCGAGGCCGTAACAGCCAATGAAAGGCCTGGCTGCAGTACACCCGCCGGAGATCGAAAGGGACCAAGCCTATGCTGACGATATCATCGCTCATCGGGTTGAGGCCGGTTGTCTCAAAATCGAGCGCCACGAATGGTACCTTGTCAATGGACAGATTTTTCTCCAGAACGAAGGCGGTGTAAAATTCCAGCAGGCGTAAGTCACGCGCATTTTCCCGGCATTTGTCCATAATTTTCGGCCAGTCCAGTTTTTTGGCCCGGTTTATTCCGCTAGATGGCAGCATTTCTGGTTTTAGAGTTGGCTGGCGGAGTATTTAAATTTCAAAAAGTTCTGAGCATTGCTGAGTACCAGGAAGGCATCTTTGAGATTTCTCCTCTCGAAATCGGACATTTTCTTCGGGTCAATATTATTATTCGGCTCAACACCGGCAGCAATATCAATCGCCTGGTGCCGGATGCGGACAATGGACAGAAACTCCATGGCGTCACGCAAATCCGGTCCCCGGCCTTCCGGAAGAATCCCCGCTGCAATGATATCATCGAGCCTGGCAAAGGAATTTTGCGCACGCGTTCCTGCGGCAAGGCCATGAACCCTGATCAAATCGGCCAGTGGGGCAGTCCCCCTCCTTTTGAGATTAATGGAATTGTTCTGCTGGCCGTCTTTCTCCATGACGAAGTTTTTGAAAAAGCCAAGCGGCGGAGTCCGGTTGAGTGCGTTTCTCGCTATGCAGGCGAGAAATTTAATATTATCCTTCGCCCGCCCGCTGATGAATGATTTCAGCTGCTCGGCCCACTCGGTATGACCGCAAACACCATCAAGATCAAAGAATATCGAACTGTTGAGCAGCGCCTCCGGCTGAGGAGTGTCAATCCAGTCGGCAAAACAGTCCTGCCACTGACTGAGGGTTTTCTGCCATTTCCTGTTGGTAGCCATGACTTGACCGGCACAGTAGGCATAGCCGCAGGCAGCCAGACCATCGCAGAGAAATTGAGAAAAATGGGAAAAATATTCGCCATGTTGCCTGGGATCATAGGCTTCGTCGAGGATCAGGGCGTTATCCTGGTCGGTGACGACAAGCTGCTCGTCCCTGGCCATCGAACCTAAGGCTAGAATGCAATAGGCAACCGGCGGCGGTCCGTATTCCTCTTCTGCCAGTGCGGCAAGGCGCTGGATAAAACTCCTGCCGATCACCGACATGGCGCTGCCGATCATGCGGGAATTGGCACCCTCGTTGACCAGACGGGTAAAGCAATTCTTGACCTGGCCCGACAAGGCCGCCAGTTCTCCAACGGAGTTCTGCAGAAAGATGGTTCTCACCAGCAAGAGGCTGCTTTGTGATTCGTACCTGACAATATCGGTCATCTCAACGATACCGATGGGATATTTGTCGCGCAGAATAGGCAGATGGTGGACATTGTTGCGCAACATGACAAGCATGGCTTCGAAAACGAAGGCGTTGTGATCGAGCAATACCACCTCCGATGTCATCACTTCACCGACGGCTGTATCCGGCGGCAGTCCGGAAGCCAACACCTTGGTGCACAGATCACGATCGGTGACTATCCCTACGAAGCCAGGCTCGTCCTCTTTTTCGCTGCGGTCCGGGTCAACTATCAAGATAGCGGAAACGTTTTCTTCTTCCAGGGTTTGCGCCACCTTCTGAACGGTCTCCTGCCGGGTAAGCATGACAACATCCCGCGTCAGAAGACTACTCACCTGCGAGGAAGTAAGGGTACTACTTTCCGTGGTGGCAACAGCCTGTTGCAATCTGGCGGTCTCGTCGACTTCGACAAAATCGGCAAAACCTTCATGATCCTGGCAAAGCTTGGAAAAGACAGACTCCGGAAGACAATAGACCAGGGTGTCCGTAACGGCTTTGGCCGGAAAACGGACCCGGTTGTTCATGAGCAGACCTATGTGTCCGAAAAGATCGCCATGATCGAGGAGATGGTAGAGATCACCGTTGCGCCTGTACGCCCCAACGACCCCGCTGCGGACGATATAGAGATGGCGGATTTCTTCGCCATATTCGAGAATAGTGGCCCCACCACGAAAATAGGATATTTCCAGGTTCTTGGTGATATATGCCAATACCTCTTGCGGCAGGGTGTTAAAGGGTTGGTAGTGCGAGAGGAAATGTTGGATTTCAGCTAATTCGGATATCATTTTGTCACTTTATTTTTATTTTTGTCGGTATTCCGCAGGCGAAAGAGGGGGTCCCCCCCAGACAAGATGAATAGAAAATAATAACCTATGGTTATAATGTATCGTGCGTGATTTTTTGGGGGGTGCCTGTTTACTGCGGTAGATGCCTTACCGAATCCGGCTAACTATTTTTCGATTTCAAGCCCCCTTCAACATAGCGGTGAATGTTACCTGAAATCAAGGTTTGATATGGCACGCCCATTTGCAATGCTTTTGTAAAGTGCTTTCTGCAGCAGCTTTTATTGCAAGAATTTCCTTCTCGGAAGGTCACGTTGGACTCATTTTACCAGAATCATAGGTTTCCCAAATATCTTTTTCTTCTTTGTCGAGTCTCATGAGCCTTCTTCCTTCTCTTGTAAATAATCCTTGGTAGCCTTCCTGCTTGGAAAATGATAGTATTTTGATGCGGCTTTGATCGGCATCGACGAGAGGCAGACGTCTTGTCCTTTGGGTAAGTCCGGCAATGGTCCTGCAGCTTCGGAGCCGTCCATTAAGGAGACAGCAACAGGCAGTCCAAGACCCTATGAAGATCTGAGCCTGCAGCAATACTCGGGCGAGCCTCACGAAGCGGTGTCGGTTTTGATACCGTCGATTCAATCTGCTCGGTTGCAGGCTTGAATGCCCCACTTTTATCACAGGAAAGTCCTCTTTCTTTTCCACCGAAGATTCCTATAGTTATTCAGTGGTTTCATAATTGGCATTGATTCACCAGTGTTAAAAACCATGCAATACACTCGACGGTCTGTGGCAGTTAGACCCTCTCTGGTCTCAAAACGGTCATTCTCTTGATGCAACTTATTGGAATTTCTTATTCCAGATGGGGACAATAAATCAACTTTGTAAAGGTAGACAATGTTGCAGAAAATGATGCTTTTAGCTATTACTGCGATTCCAAGTCTTGCCTTTTATGCACCCGCCAACGCCGATAGTGCTGGAGCGGTGTACGCCAGGACCAACGCGGCTGCCATTGATGGCGGTAATGAGATCGTTATTTATAATCGAGCCAGTAATGGACTTTTGACCCTTGCCGGCAGGGTAGCAACGGGCTGAAGCTACGCCATTGGCGACTTCATTAAATGTTATGGTGCCTTTTCGGTTCTGAATTTTCCACTCATTGATAGGTTTTTGCAGATGGACTAAGAACGGATGACGGGGGAGAGATAAATTTTTTTATGAATGATCGACAGCAATCACCACAATATTTAGCCGCCATTGACCTGGGCTCAAATAGTTTCCACCTGGTAGTTGCCCGCATTGAAGACGGTCATGTTCACATTCTGGATAGATTAAAGGAAATGGTGCGCCTGGGAGGTGGTCTCGATAAATATGGCAGATTGTCTGAAGAAGCACGTATACGAGCCCTTGCCTGTCTTGATCGCTTTGCTGAACGGGTGCAGAAATTACCCCTGGGCAGTGTGGCGGCCGTTGGAACAAATACCCTGCGTCAGGCGAAAAATTCCCGTCAGTTTTTACAAAGCGCCAGTGAGGTTCTGGGCCACCCGATCTCAATTATTGGAGGAAAGGAGGAAGCTCGTCTGATCTATCTTGGTGTTTCCCATTCTCTGGTGGCTGGGGATGGGAAACGGCTTGTGATGGATATTGGCGGAGGCAGCACAGAACTGATTATCGGCGAGGGGTTCGAACCTCTGCATCTCAGCAGCCTCGAAATGGGTTGCGTGAGTATGAGTCGCACTTTTTTTCCATATGGAAAGCTCAGTAAGCAGAACTGGGATAAGGCTAAGATTGCTGCGCATCTGGAATTACGCCCGATACGGCGCCATTTTCGAAAAGTTGGCTGGGGCTCCGCTACCGGGGCATCCGGAACAATCAGGGCCGCGGCAGGCATTGTCAAAGCGCTTGGCCTTGAAACCTTTAATATTACCCGGGACAGTTTATACGAAATCCGGGATAGAATGATAGCGGCAGATCAAGTAAAAAACCTTGATCTTCCCGGTTTGGACAATGATCGGCAATCTGTTTTCGCAGGAGGACTGGCCATCCTCATGGCCACATTTGAGGCACTTCAAATTGAAACCATGCAGGTTTCCGAAGGTGCCTTGCGGGAAGGCCTGCTGTATGAGCGTCTGGGCCGCATTCAGAGTGAAGATACCCGATTGAAAACCGTTTCAAGTGTACAGCAACGATTTCAAATCAGCCAACAACATGCGCGACGGGTGAGTTTAACTTCGCACCGCCTTTTAACCGCCTGTGAAGAACCCTGGAACCTGCGACAGGAAGACGCCGAAATACTGCATTGGGCAAGCAGCCTGCATGAGATTGGGCTGGCGGTTGCGTTGAGTGGATATCACAAACATGGCGCGTATCTCCTGGACAAGGCCGATCTTCCCGGATTTTCTTTAGAGGAGCAGGCCTGGATGAGTGTTTTGGTGCGTTGCCATCGTAAAAAAATATCAAAAAAATTGTTCAGAGGTTTACCGGAAAAGGATCAAGAGACTGCCTTGAGGCTTGCGATTCTTCTTCGTCTCGCCACCCTGCTCCATCGTTCCCGAAAAGATGAGACGGCACTTATTGACCAGGTGGTTGCCAGTGAAAATAATTTGACTCTTCAATTTGCACAGTATGAGTTGATAAACCATCCCCTGCAACGAACCAGTCTTGAGCAGGAAGCCATGTATTTAAGAAATGTGGGTTTCAATCTCAAGTTCACCTCATGACCCGCTCAGGTATCGCAGGAACAGGGGACAGACGACCTTTCTCCCTTAGTCCGCTATAGCTTGGTCGCAACTAGAGTTGGATATGACAAGAAGTCAGTTGCTGCAGATGAGTTACTTGTCTCTTCAAGAGCATTTTTGTGAAAAATATGGAAGCAGGGAGGTCCTCTAAGTTGCAACCATTGAACCGGTGGTGGCAGCGGTAGCGGCCTATCTCTTTTTAGGCGAATTGAGTTGGCCGGGCCATTACTTGTCGACCGCACTGCAGGGCACAAAAAAATTGCGTAATCCTGCCCGAAAGAGTAGCCTGAGAAGAGCGGATCAAATAGTCATCAACCATCTCTGCGATTTTTCTATGAATAAACTCCAGAAAGACACTCAGAAAATCCCTCCCCATCTCGAACAGAAAAAACTGATCGAGTTTCTGGAATCCCTGCATCGCATTTTTAAAATAGGTATCTACTACCCTGCCGGTCACAAAGTTCTTGACCAGGCTGCCGAACATTTTCAGAAAAATATCTCCGGGGTGGCCGACCTCAAGCGTTCGGTGTGTATTGAATTGCAGGGTGATACCCTGTTAGTTGAGGGGCAAAAGATTTCGACAATGACCAGTGCCCTGAGTGAGTTCAGCAAACTCATCACGGATCTTGGCATTGGCAGGATCGAAATTGACCGGGCTATCCTTCTCCCGGAGCTTCTGCAATTTGTTAAATGTCTGTTACTCGGTCGCTCGCAGCTACAGGGAATCAAAGAATTTACCCCGGCGGAAATTGGCAACCTGCCTGCATCAGTACGGATCCTGCAAAAAGAGTTTTTAATCGATGAAGGTGCGATCGTACTGGATGCAAACGATGAAGATGCCGGTCACGGGCTGAATACTGTCTTTCAAATTCTTGCGGACCAGGGACTCGATCGGGACAAGATAGAGCAGTGCAAAAAATTTCTTAACAATCTCACAGAAATATATTCCAACAGTCCTATCAATATAAAAGGCCTGCCGTCTGTGACCTGGAATGATGTTCGGGGCCTGTTGGTCAAAGTTGTCACCAATGCCTACAACCTTACCGGTGATGGCGCCGGAGGAATTGCCCAGAATGAGCTGAATACCATTTCTTCAATTTTTAAAGGATTGCAGAAGGAGTTGAAAGACACCGAATCCCAGGAAACAATCAACATCCTGGTGTCTTTTTTCGGTGGCAGTTCTTTTAAAGGGAAAAAGCCTGAAAAAGGTGACGAGAGATCAAGGGAGATCCGGCCCGCGGACAAAACGCCTATCCAGCCGGTAGATCAATTACAGGCCTTTGTCAATGATAATTCAATCCACCGTAAGGCCCTTGAGAAAATCAATCGGATAGATCGTCGCGAAGAGCTGGCCATTCTCCTGCAACTACTCCAATGGAATCAGGATCCGGCGGTTGAAACCAGAATCAGACAAAACCTGCGCGACATTCTGACTACCCAGTTGAACGACCGGGAGATCGTGACCTTGACCGGAGGAGTGATACACCTGTCGGCCATTGCGGAAAACCATCGTTTTTACGATATCATGCATTTTCTGACGATTGTTCTGCATAGCGGGAAAAATCTCTCTTCCATGCAGTTCCTGGTTATCATCTGCCAAAAGGTTTCGGCGGCAGTGAGAACACTCCTCTGGCCGGTTCTCGTAAACGAACTCCTTACCACCGGCAGGGCTCCCGGCCAGAAAGTGTTTGCCCATCTGGCTCACATTGCAGCCGGTCTTTCGGGCAAAGAGATGAAGGAGAAATGGCAGGAACTGGAGGGTATGGAATCGTTTCAGGAGAAAAAGGTTGCTGCGGATATTTTTGATCCGGAGTTGAAAAACACCTTCCCGCTTTTCTCTTTCCTTCTGGAGACCACCATGAAAAGACAGATCGGGGCGAGGATTCTAAGCGGTCTTGCGGCAAGCCCACCTGACTGGCTCATCGAGGCGGTGGCACCGCTGCTTCAGCTGTCGAATCCCCAGCACATGAAATTCCTCCAGATATATCTGCTCGTTGCCCATCAGGGACAGTTCTCGGCCAACACCCTGGTCGCGGCCGGAACGCTCATTGTCCAACATCTGCCTGAAATCTCAGAGCAGCAGATGGGGGAACCATGGGTTGTCAAAACAATTCAGGCAACACCGGAAATGCAGGTCGAAGAAACACGTCCGCTTCTTGAACGTATCACCGAAGAAAAGCGCATGTTCGTTGTTCCCAAATGGCCGAATGACTGTCGCAAGGCGGCATCTGCGGCCCTGGAGAAGCTCAGGCGCAAACCGCTCTAACAATCCGCAGAGGAGATGAACGGGTTGGAGGTGGCTGACATTCTGACGGTAATAGTAGCTCAGGATTTCTCATTTTTTATTACAGCTTTGAAGGAGTAAGGCGCTAAGCAGTTGGTACGCTGAAATATATAGCCATGGATAAGAAAATTAATGATATCATAATCCTGCTCTGCAAGGGCATTTCCAACAGAAGGTTATATTTTTCCCGTCATCCGAAGGTGATCTCCTATGCCAAAACTTTTTACAAGGAACTGAGCACCTTTTTTGAGTTGGGCGAGAAGGACGAGTTTTTTATAGGGATTATCGACGGTCATTTTATTTTCAATGGTAAGAGGCTCTTCGGGCCGACTATCGTCGGCCGGCAACTCATCATGTTTATGGAAATGCTTCAGTGTGGAGGGGTTTCCTTTCACAAGGGATTGACCGTCGCAGATCTTACCGCTTTCATGGATCTGACTGACAGTCTGAAAGTCCCCCTGGACAGTCTCCTGGAAGCAAGGGCGTTGTTCAAGCAGCAGGGTATTCAATCCATCACCATTGCCGGCCATTACAGCGATCAACCCGGGCTGGGTGCCTCTGATAGTCAGAGGCCCTGGGAGGGACAGGAGGCAGCAAATTTTCTCCAGTCGCCAGCCCTCATTTACCAGGCCCTCTTTGACGTGGTCACTCGTGCCCATGGCGACGCGGCCTTCAATCGGGAGCTTGATATCGATGGTGCCAAATCGGTCAGCGAGTTCCTGCTGCGTTTCACCCAGTCAAATTTCGCCGATGTCATGCAGTATATCCATTATCCGGATTTCGATAGTTATACCATTGGTCATTCGGTGAGGGTTTCGTCAATAGCTGTTTATCTGGGCATGATGCTCAACTGGCCGGAGGAGGACATCCTGGCCATGGGAACTGCGGCTATTTTGCATGATATCGGTAAAAGTAAAATACCCGCGGAGGTGCTTTATAAAACAAGCTCGCTGAGCGAAGAGGAGTTTGGTCTTATCGTGGATCATCCACGGGTGGGAGCGGAACTGCTCCTTGCCCAGAAGAATTCGTCGCCTCTTGATATTGCTGCCGCCTGGGGGCATCATCTTCGTTACGACGGCAAGGGCTACCCGCAGAAACCCGTCTGGGCGACACGCAGTCCGGCGATTGCGCTCTTGCAGATCTGTGATATCTTTGAGGCCCTCACTGCGGTCAGACCGTACAAACAGGCAATGAGCCCGCAGCATGCTTTTTCTCTTATGACTACCGATGCAGGAGCTTTCAACCTCAGTCTGCTGAGTGCTTTTATCCGCTGTATCGGTATCTATCCGCCAGGGACCTACGTGGAACTTTCGGACCGCCGGATTGGCATGGTGACCGGTTCAGGCGAGCTGATCGACAGGCCGCAGGTGAAAATAACAATGGCGCTTGTGGGTACCCGCCTGGAAAAAGAGGAGCAGTATATAATAAATCTTGGCTCCAGGGAGTGTGCCGATCTCAAGGTCAAACGCCTGCTCCTCAATTATCTGGACGATGAACTGCAGTAACAGGTGTTGTCCCAGACGATCCGGCCCTTCTGATGGAGATGGTTGAATCAGCTTCTTGACACCGATAGGTTTTTAGGCGTACCATTTTATAGCTGCAACAAAAAAGAAGAGTGTGAAAAGTAGTCAAGAAAACGGTGAAATTCTTGTCTTGATAATTTGCAGACTTTAAGCTATCTCTTGAAAAATGAAGAGATGGCGTTTGAATTGAATGAAAAATACCCTATGAACGCTGGCACTATTCGCTGGACTCGGCTTGCAAGGTTTCCCTTTACGTAACACGTGATGATTTATGAATATAGATAAGGATAAGCAGCTTAAAATAATAGAAAAGACTAATCAGCTCCTGCACAGTACGGAAAATAAACGAATGCTGCTTCGTTTTCAGCGGGGGGTTGTCGATCTGGAAAACAATCGCTTTCGAATTCTGCACAATAGCGAATTTGTCGAAAAGCTGGGAGACTATCTCTACACCCTTTATAAGAAAGATCCTGAAGAGAATACCCTCAAGCTCCTTGAGAAATTAGGGTATTGCGCCTGCAATGCCGACAAGGATCTCCGGGAACGGGCTGTTTTCGTCCTCTCGGTGTTTATTGAAAAGATTTCCCAGGAAAAGTGCAGTCCTGATTTC
>Ga0055480_10000343_pt1 | contig 17021 bp, 13 predicted proteins | sample Muzzi_PWB_D2_FD_57935 | JGI IMG/M metagenome (GOLD analysis project Ga0055480, IMG submission 57935) | Wetland microbial communities from San Francisco Bay, California, USA, that impact long-term carbon sequestration - Muzzi_PWB_D2 | ecosystem: Environmental > Aquatic > Marine > Wetlands ... | reverse complement strand
GGCGTTGCTCGGCCGGTTCTCCAGCGGGGGACTCCACCTTCAGGACTCGGTGATCGCGGGCGCAACGGGGCTGTTGCAGGATCAGCTGGACTACGAAATCGCTCGGTACCTTCGGGGCCCGACCGGGGAGCTCACGCGCCGGCTGGCGGACGATCGCCAGATCGCCGAGGCCCTTACCCTCCTGACCAGGAGCCGGACGACGGCCGAGCTGTTCAAGCTGGCCGGGTCCCCGCTCTCGCCGGGGGCAGGCCCGGGGTAAGTCACTGCTGATCGGATGAACACGGCCGGGGTGTCAGCGGATCGCTGGCACCCCGGCCTTTTCGCGAGATGGTTCAGGAGGGCTCGACCACGCGGGCACCGCGCGGGACGCGGAACACGAACACGTCCTTCGGGAGCGCGACGTTGGTCACGATATTGTCCAGGGTGATCGTCCGCTGATTGTTGCCACGTTCCGCGAGGGACACCTGCCTCGGGAGGCCCGTCTCATGATCCAGCCAGACCGTGGCAGCAGAGAACGGAAGCCCGGCATCCTTGGGAATCAGGTCGATGATATCGACATCGCGGCCGGTGACCGTCCCCCGACCGTGGTACCGTGCGTGGTAGCGCTCCGCCGGCCGGTCGAGAATCCAGCTCAGCACGTTGACACCATAGGTCCGGCCACTGGGGAGGTCGTATCGCAGCACCTGGTTGGGCGTGGCGCTGGGGGTGTAGACCCAGAGATGCTTCCCGTCCGCCACGATGGCCTCGTTGGGTGGATCCCGGAACCGCATGGCCAGCTTCGATTGCCCGGTCTGGTAGAGGTGCCCGCGGCTTTCCAGGCGCCCCAGCATCGGGTGGTCGACGACCTGGGTGAAATCCGCTTCCAGTGCCGACAAGGCGCGGTAGCGAGCCGAGGCACGTTCCAGGATCGGGCCGGGGGCGGGATCCTGGGCCGACAGAACCACGGGGAGCGCCATGGCGCCTACCAGGAGGCTCCAGACCCTCATCGGCGCGCGACCGCCGGCTCGGCGATCTCCCGGCCGATGGCGCGGGCGATGGACCGGGTCTCCTCCATCAGAGTGGCAAACTGCCGAGGAAAGAGGCTCTGGGCCCCATCCGAGAGGGCGTGGTCCGGATTGGCATGGACCTCTACCAGGAGCCCGTCGGCGCCAGCGGCCACTGCGGCGCGCGCCATCGGGATGACCATGTCCCGCTGGCCGGTGGCATGGCTCGGGTCGGCGATGATCGGCAGATGGGACAGTTGGTGAACCAGCGGAATGGCCGACAGGTCGAACATGTTCCGGGTCGCGGAATCGTAACTGCGTACCCCACGCTCGCACAGAATGACGTGGGGATTCCCCTCCGCGAGGATGTACTCCGCGGACAGGAGCAGTTCCTGAATGGTCGCCGAGAGCCCACGCTTGAGGAGGACGGGCTTTCCTAAACGCCCCGCCTTCCGCAGGAGCGAGAAGTTCTGCATGTTCCGCGCGCCGATCTGCACGATGTCGGCCACCTCGGCCACGGCGTCGAGCGACTCGGCGTCGATCGCCTCCGTGACGATCGCCAGGCCGGTCTCTCGACGCGCCCGGTCGAGCAGCCGGAGGCCGGGTTCGCCGAGCCCCTGAAAGGAGTAGGGGGAGGTCCGGGGCTTGTAGGCTCCCGCGCGGAGGACTGTCGCCCCTGCTTCGTGCACGGCGCGCGCAGCCGCCAGGATCTGGTGCTCGTTTTCCACCGAGCACGGCCCCGCCATGACGACTACTTCCTGCGCTCCTAGGCGGAGGCCGTCGCCGAATGGGACCACGGTCGCTTCGCCCTTCCATTCGCGCGACACCTGCTTGTAGGGCTTGGTGACGTGGAGGATTTCCTGCACCCCGGGGAGGGACGCGATCCGCGACCCATCCACGCGCCCGTCGTTGCCGACCAGGCCGACCGACGTCCGCTGCTTGCCCGGCATCGGCCGGGCCTCGTATCCCATCTCTTCGATGATCGCTACCACCCGCTGGACCTGATCCGCGGTGGCGCCGTGGCGCATCACAACCAGCATGCTATCCTCACTGGAAGACCGATCCTGGCCTGAAAGGTAGCCGGGCCGGGCCGGGAGTCCACAAGGGTCCCCGGCCTGCGGGGCTAGCCGACCAGCTCGGGCTGGGTCTCGGTGAGTCGGACGCCCACGATAGTGGAGACGCCCGGCTCCTGCATCGTGACCCCGTACACGGCGTCGGCCGCGTGCATCGTCCGAGGATTGTGGGTGATGACGATGAACTGGGTCGTGACCTTGAACTCGTCGAGGAGACGGGTGAAGCGGCCGACATTGGCATCGTCCAGCGGCGCGTCCACCTCGTCCATCAGGCAGAACGGACTCGGCTTGGTGAGGTAGATGCTGAAGAGGAGGGACACCGCCACGAGGGTCCGCTCCCCCGAGGACAGGAGGTGGATCCGCTGGGTCCGCTTCCCCCGCGGGGCGGCGTGAATCTCGATCTCACTCTCGAGCGGGTCATCTGCCTGCGCCAGCCGGAGATCGCACTCGCCCCCGCCGAAGAGGGTCTGAAACACCTTGGTGAAGTTCGCCCGGATCGCCTCGAAGGTCTCCACGAACATGGCCCGCGCCGTCCCGTCAATCTCCCGGATCGCCTGGGCCAGTGACTGCCGGGCGGCGACCAGATCGTCCCGCTGGCTGGTCAGGAATTCGAGCCGCTTACTCTCCTCGGCGTGCTCCTCGACCGCCAGCGGGTTCACCGGTCCTAACCGCTCGAGCGCCTCGCGTATCCGGGTCGACTCATCCCGCAGGGTCTCCAGGTCCAAGTCGAGTGGATCGAAGGCGCTCAGGAGACTATCCAGCGGCCGGCGCCATTCGGTCTCGATCCGGTCCACAATGGCACGCCGCTCCGCTGCGACCTCCGCCAACTTGAGCTCGATCCGGTGGTGTTCTTCGTTCAACTCTTCGAGCGTCGAGCGGGCCTGCGACAGTCCTCGCTCGGCCTCGGCCAGCGCCTCCGAGGCCTCCGTCAGCGCGGATTCGGCATCGGCCGCGGCGGCCTCCAATTCCAGGGCGGTCACGCGGCACTCCGCGCGACGCTCCTTCCACCGCGCCTGTTGCGCGGTGACGTCCTCGGTGTCGCGCTCCAGGCCCGTCAGCTCTTCGGCGAGCCGGACGATCGCCTCGTCCGCCTCGGCGCGAATCGCCGACGCCCGGTCGATCTTCTCCTGTGCTGCCTGCAGCTGGGCGTCGACATGCGCCGCGCGGACTTGCCAGCGCACCCGCGCCTCACGGGCGGCCTCCTGTTCCCCCTCGAGCTCGGTGAGTCCCGAGCGGAGGGTGCCCAGTTCTTCGTCGGTACTCAGCCGGGCCAGGTCGGCCTCGGTAAGGCCCTGATCGATCTCGTGAAGCCGGCGCTGGGCGGCGTCCTCGCGCTCCGTCAGGCGCGCCAACTGCGCCTCGACGTTGGCGGAGTCGCGCTCGAGCCGGGCCACGGAGCGCTGGGCGTCCTCATGCCTCGCGGTGGCCCCCCGGACTCCGTCACGCGCCTGCTCGGCAGCGGCGGTCGCGGTAGCCATGGTCTCCTCCGCTTCCGTGAGGCGGGTGGCCGCCTCACTGAGCGCCTCCGAGGCGTCCACATACTCCCCCTCCGCGGCGACCACTTCCTGCGTCAAGCTCTCCAGTTCGGCTCGGCGCTGGAGCGGGCCCGACGGGGTCACCGTACTGGACAGGAACACTGCCCCGCTGGCGCGGCGGAGGGCCCGCCCGTGATCGTCCAACACCTCCGCCCCCCCGAGGAGCACCCCCACCCAGCCGGCCGCGAGCTTCGACTCCACCCGCAGGCGATGCTCGAGGGGATGGCCGGCGGCGGCGGTAGCCGGGGCTCCCCCGGGGAGGAGCACGACGGCCCCCGCGCCGGACTCGGTGTGCCAGGCACGAATGGCCTCCACCGCGCCCTCATCCGCCAGCACGACTGCATGGATCCACTCGCCAAGGAGGCGCTCCGCCAGCGCGGCATCTTCGCGCCCCGTGCGGATGAAGTCGCTCAGGGGTCCGAGGACGGCATCACCGAAGCGCTCACGGGCGGCCAGGAGCGCCGCGGCGCCCGGGGCGAGGCCGACGCGATCGCGCTCCAGGTCCTGCAGCGCCTGCCGCCGGGCCTGAAGCTGGGCGACCGATTCCTCGGCGCGCCGGAGGGCAGCCCGTGAGGAGGCCTCCAACTCGCGGCTCTCGGAAACGGCGTGGCGGGAACGATCGGCCTCGGCGACGGCCCTTCGTGCCTCGGCCGAGGCGCGCTCCACCTCCTCGGCTTCGATGCGCTCCCGCTCCCGGGCGCTCTCGAGGTCGCGGCGAAGGGTGGCCAACTCGGAGGTGGCACGCGCGATCTGCTCCCGGAGATCCGCCAAGTCGTCTTCCACGGCGGAACGCTCTCCCTCCAGGGACTTGAGGCGGTGTGCGTGGCGTTGCGCCTCCGCTTCGAGCATTCGGACCCGATCGCGATGCTCCGCCAACCGCTGGCGCACCTCGTCCTCGGCCTGGGCCCTGGCCGTGAGCTCTGCCTGGATCGCTTCCCGCTCCGCGCGGGCCTCGGCCACCTCCTCCTCCGCGGCAGCACCCTCCCGGCGCGCTTGGTGCGCACGGGCTTCGAGGCCGGTCCGCTCCTCACTCGCCTTGAGTCGGCGTGCGGCCGCATTGGCCAGGCGTTCGTTGGCGATTCCCAGGTCGCCGTCGAGTTTCCCGATCTCGACCTGCACCCCTGTCAGGCGCCGGGCGATCTCGGTCCGTTGGCTCTCGACGCCGCCACGGCGTCCGGCACTTTCCTCCCGGGCCTCCTCCCGTCGGGTCACCGTGCTGCGTGCCGCGGGGAGCTCTTCGACCAATTGCTCGTGGCGGCTTCGCATGTCTGCGGCAGCGTCCTGCAGTTGTTGGAGTTGGACGGATGCCAGGGTGAGGTCCACGGCGAACTTGTCGTCCGTCAGTTTCCCGTGGCGCTCGGCCTTCCCCTTTTGCCGGGCCAGACTCCGAATCTGCGACTGGACCTCGGCGATCAGGTCCTCCACCCGTTGGAGGTCTTGGGCGGTTTCCTCGAGGCGACGCTCAGTGCTCAGCTTCCGATCCCGGTACAATCCGATGCCGGCGGCCTCCTCGAACAGCGAGCGGCGCTCCCCCGCCCGGTCCGACAGGAGGAGGTCGATCATCTTGGCCTCGATGACCACGCCGGCGTCGCTCCCGAGGCCGGTGCCCCGAAGGAGGTCCTGGATGTCCCGCAACCGCACGGGTGCCTTGTTGAGGAGGTACTCGCTCTGCCCCGAACGCGAGAGGCGCCGGGTCACCTGGACCTCCTGATAGGCGATCGGTAGCTGGCCGTCGCCGTTGTCCAGGAAGAGCGAGACCTCGGTGACGTTGACCGGGCGTCGCCCGGCGGCGCCCTGGAAGATGACGTCCTCCATCTTGCCGCCGCGAAGGAGTCGGGCCGACTGCTCGCCGAGGACCCAGCGGACCGCGTCGGAGACGTTGGACTTGCCGCAGCCGTTGGGACCGACGATCGCCGTCACCCCCTCGCCGAAGTCGAGGGTCACGTGGTCGGCAAACGACTTGAAGCCGGAGAGCTCCAGCTTGGTGAGCTTCATGCGCGATCGTCCTGGTTGCGGTCGGGTACACGGGCGCCACGGCCATCCCGATGGATCACGGCCGGGTGGACGGTCGGGGTTGATAAATGAAGGACGGGCGGCCGAGTCCCCGGCCGACTTCTTCCGCTTCCTCCCGGGTGCGGTAGGGCCCCAGGACAACGCGGTACCCCTCTTCTCCCTCGGCGGGCCGGAGGAGCCTTGCCGGGAGCCCGGCGCCGGACATCTGGTCGACGAGGGCCTGGGCCCAGGCGGGGTTCTGCGAGCTCGACACCTGGAGGTAGATATCGGCCGAGGCCTCGTCCGCGCTGGGTACCGCCGCGGTCGATTGTCGGAAGCGCCCGTCGTCACTCGGGACCCAGGGCACTGTCAGGTAGATGTCCTCCGCGCCGCCGGCGATCCGGCCGGCCTCGGTGAACGGCGACCCCAGCGTGAGGGCCACCACGTCCTTCCCTTGGCGAACGAGGAGTGTGTTGCCGATCACCGTCGGGAGATCGGATTGCCACGTCGTTCCCGCCTCCCCGACGAATGCGTTGGTTCCGACGTCTACCACGTAGACCGAGTCGCGGTCGCCGGGCCGGGCCAGCAGCCACGCGCCGTACGGGTCGGAGCGGAGCGTACCGACCGGACCGGGGACGTCGATCGCCTCTTGCAGGCGTTCACGGTACCGGTCGATGACCCGGATCTTGTCACCGGGTCCACTCGCATAGACGCGATGGCCGGACGGGGAGAAGGCCACATCCACCACCGGGGCCTCGAGACGCACCAGCTGCGTCCCGTCACGGCTCCGGGGTTCGTAGAGAAGGACCCCGGTGTCGCTCCCGGCCGCCACCAGGTCCCCCCAGTAGGTCACCGCCACGGGATCTGCCGGGAAGGGGATGTGGGTCGGGTCTTGGTCGCCGCTGACGAGGGTGAGCTCCGAGGAGGCACCGCCCGTGATTGCCAGGAGCTGGCCGGTCCGGGTGCCAAAGAGGTGGGTGGGGGCGGATGGGAGGGGGGCACCGACCCGCACGGGTGTGCGCCCGTGGGCCGTGCTCACGACGTGGTCTTTGTCGATCACGTAGAGGGTGCCGTCCGGCCCCACGACCGCCGAGGTCACGCCGTCCAGGTAGCTTCGGACCCGCCCGGTCTCCAGGTCCAGGGCGACAATCTGGCCATCTCGCGCCAGGGCAAAGGCCAGCCGCTGATCCAGGTCGGCGCCGACCCGGCTCGCGAGCGGCGGGAATTGGCCCGCGAGGGCAGGCCAGTCCATGGCGGAGAGGGTCTCCGTGGCATACAACCGGGGCGCCCCGCCGTCCCGGGGAAGCCGGATTAGCGTGGTGGGCGGAGCAAAGCGGCCGGCGTCGGTCGGGTGGGGGAGGGGGCCTGATCCGCACCCGATGGCCCCGAGCGCAGCGCCCAGGGCGATGAGGAGTCGGGAGTGCACGCGAGCAAAGATAGAACAGCGGAGGGGCCGCGACCAGGCCGGTCGCGGTCCCTCCTCCGGCTCAGAAGCTCGGCCCGAAGGAGATCGTCCAGTAGTTGGTGACGCCCGGGCGGTCAAGCGGAAAGCTCCAATCGCCCCGAAGGATCATGATGCCGAAGAGGTTGGTCCGGAGCGACAGGCCCACGGCCGAGACGGGCGTCCGGACATCGATCGGATCATCGCCGGCCTCCCGACGGAACCGGAGGGTGCTCTGGTCGTCCCAGATGATGCCCACGTCGGCAAAGAGCGCGGCCTCGACCGGCGGCACGGCCGACGGGACCCAGCTGTAGTTGGGGCTTAGCACGGGAATCCGGAGTTCGGTACTGCCCACCAGCAACTGATTGCCGACCAGCCGGTTGAGGTCGGCGCAGATGGCCCTGGCGTCGAGGCACTCGTTCCGATAGTACGACCCCGAGGTGTGCCCCCGGACCAATTCGGTCGACCCGAGGAACACCCGGAAGCGCCCGGCGTCACGCCCAAACTGGCCGTAGTAGAGAAGCCGCGAGGCCAGCACGATCGGGCCCAGGATGCCGTCGTAGCGACGATAGTCGGCCAGTCCCTGGGTGTATCGCCAGCTGCCCACGGCCTGGGACAGCTCGAAGCGATATCGCCGTCCGTAGAAGGGGCCGATGTAGCCGAACAGGGTGTTGTCGAACGCCAGGGCCACGGAAGGCTGGGCGTAATAGAAGTTCCCCAATCCCTCCTCCGTGAGGAAGGGATCCGCCGTGCGGAAGCCGGTGGCCTGGTCGTAGGGCTCGTTGAAGTTGAGGATGGCGTCGTTCACATTGACGAGCCGGAGGCCCAGTTCGGCCCGCTGGAAGCGGTTGAAGGGATAGTATCCCTCGACGAACGCTTGGCGCACGATGAGGCGCCGGACGCGTGTAACGAGTGTGTTCTCGGTCGTTGAGGGGCTGCCCACGGCGATCGAGTCCACCTCCCGATAGAAATACGGCTCCTGGCCAGCTCCCACCGCCCAGTTGATCCGGCGGGAGAGGTTGGCATAGGCCGCGAACACGGTCGCTTCCTTGAGGCGCCCGTTCAGCGCCGCGCTCAGCAGCAGCTGGTGGTTTCCGAGCATGTCGCCCAGGACGATGGCGCTCCCGCCGTAAAACCCATTGCCAAAGTTGTCGCGCGTGTACCCGATACTCGGCCGGGCGACATACTCCGGGGTGAGCTTCGGCTTGTACTTCTCGACCGCGAAGGCCGTGGTATCCGGGAGGGCCAGGCGTGCCGAGTCCAGCAGGCGGTCGATCGAGACTGGCTGCATTTCCGGCGTGACGGAATCGAGCTCCGCGCTGACCTGGCCGGCCGCGCGGAAGCCCTTCGTCGTCTTGTAGATCGAGCCGCCCTCAAGCACCTGAGGCTGTGCCTCGGCTCCGGGGGCCGCCACGCTGTCCGCCTCCGGGGCCATTTGCGCCAAGTTGGGCCGGTCCACCGGACGTCCCTGGGCCACGGCAAAATCCACCAAGGCGCTATCCGCCGGCGACGGGGCCGTATACGGGGCCTTCTTGAGTCGGGCGGGGTGGTCGAGCGTGTAGACGTCGGTGCTCTGGTTCTCGTAGTAGACGAACGCCAGCCGGTCTGCCTGGCGGGCCCAGCTGAGGACCGGGGAGTCCGGGGTCGCGGATTGGGCACCCGTGTAGAAGTCGGTGAGCTGGTACAACTCGCCGTCGTCGCGGTCGAAGAGGAACACGTTGCTGATGCCGGTCCGGTCCGAGACGAGAGCGATAGAGCGGCCGTCGGGCGACCACTGCGGGCTGATATTCTTCCCCGTGTCCATGTGCGGCAGGACCTCGATCGTTCCGCTGTCGAGGTGATACAAGGCGATCCGCAGGTTGCCGAAGCGGAGATCGGTGAAGTCGGTGTTCGGCCCCCGATCCGTCGCGAAGGCGATGGTGGAGCCGTCCGGCGACCAATCGGGTTGCAGGTCCGCGAACTTGTCGTCGGTCAGGCGCTGCAGCCCACTCCCGTCTCGGTTGATGACGTAGAGGTCGGAGATCCCCCCGTCGTACCCGCTGAACACCAGGCGTGTCCCGTCTGGACTCCAGGAGGGGTTGGTCACCCCGTTGAGCGGAATATTGAGGCGGCCGACCTCCTTCCCCTTGTCGCTGAGGAGGACGAGGTCGTCCTTGGGGCCGCGCTTGGCCGCCAATGCCAGCACCGTGCCATCGGGCGACCAGCTGCTGCTGGCGTTCAGGTACCGGAAGGTCTCGTAGTCGGAGTTGAAGGTGCTCTTGACCAGCCGCCGGATCACCTTGCCCGTCTCCCCGTCGGCAAGGTAGAGGTCGATGAAGTAGAAGTCGCGCTCGCTGAGGTAGGCCACCTTGCTTCCATCCGGCGACATCGCCGGGGCCACGTGGAGCCGGCCGTGCGAGGTCTTCGTCGTGAGCAGCGGGTGGGCCACGACTTCGGCCTTCTCCCGCTCACCCAACTCCGGCAGGTACGTCTTCTGGACGTGCTCGCGCCACTGATCGGAGAGCTGCGCGGTGGAGATGCCGAGCACCCGGCGAAAGGCGCCTTCCATCCCACCGGTGAGGGTGGTTTGCATCAGGGCGCCGATCGCCTCATCCCCCCACCGCTGGCCGATGTAGGCCATGATGGCGTGGCCAAACCGGTAGGGAAAGATGTAGGGGTCGTACGTGAGCTGCTGAATGGTCGGGAGCCGCCCCTCCACCGCGGCGTCGCGCAACCACATCGCCGTTTCCGGCCCGATCTCCCCGATCGACAGGTATTCGGCCATCCCTTCGGCAAACCACGTCGGCGGATTGATGGCCACGAGCGTTGCCAACCCTGCGCCGGCCTTCCCGCGGCTCCAGATGTCGTATTGGAATTGGTGCACCATCTCGTGCGTCAACACGTGTTCGAATTCCGCATAGGACCCCGTGAACGGCAAGACCGCCCGGTGCTTGAGGAAGTCCGTGACGCCGCCCGTCACTTCGTTGATGTCCCCCGACAGCGCATTAGTCTGCTGAAAATCCGAATGCGACGCGTAGAGGATGATCGGCTTGCGCTCCTTGAACGTATGATTCAACACCCGCGACAGCCGGGCGTAGGACCGCTCCGCCATCCGAGCCGCGTCCAGCGCCGCCTCGCGCTCCCGCTCGTAGAAGTACACATCGAAATGTTCGGTCTCGATGATCTTGAACTCGAAACTCGTGTATTGGACCTTGTTCTTCCCGAAGTACTGGGCCGACGCGAGCGACGGGGCCAGGAGGGCGAAGAGCAGCGCGGTCGAGCCGATTCGGCGAATCATGGTGGTACCTCTAGGACTGCGGGCCTAACGAAAGCTCAGGGGCATCACTCCAGAGACGTTCCAGCTGATAGAAATCCCGCGTCTCAGGATGAAACAGGTGCACGACAAAGTCGACATAATCCAATAATACCCAGCGGCCTCCCGAAAGCCCCTCCACGTGGTGGGGACGGTTACCGCCTCGATCGAGGGACGTCATGACGGCGTCGGCCAGACCGCGCACGTGGGTATCGGACGTCCCTGATGCGATGACGAAGAAGTCGGTGGCATCGTTCACATTCCGGACGTCGAGGACGATCAGATCCCGCCCCTTGCGGTCCTCGATGGCGGTCGCCGCGGCCCACAGGGACTCGGGAATCGGCCGTTTGGTCGGGAGGCGACGGCGGCGGCGGGTCACGGGGTCTGGTCCGCGGTGGGCGGGTCCTCGACCTGGTAGCAGACCGCCCAGGCACCTGGCCCCACATGGGTTCCGAGCACGCCCGTCGCCAGGGAGACGAAGCAATCGCGGGGGCGGTAGGCGGCGACGAGAGCCTGCTGGATCCGCAGGGCCGCCTCCGGCGCCTCCGCGTGGACGATCCCAAACCGCACCGCCGTGGGCTTGGGGGTCAACCGTTCTTCGAGGAGGGATAGGACCTTGGGAATCAGCCGGTCCCGCCCACGGACCCGGGCCACCGGGACCACCCGCCCCTCCTGGTCGAGCTCCAAGATCGGCTTGACGTCGAGCATCCCCGCCAACCACGCCTTCCCACGGCTGACTCTACCCGATCGCAGGAGATTGTCGAAGCGGTCGACCGTCACCAGGAGGCCCGATTGCTGCCGGATTCGCGTCAGTTCCGCCACGATCCGGGGCGCCAACCATCCCGCTTCCGCCAACTCGGCGGCCCGCAGGGCCAGCAGACCCTCCCCGAGGGAGGCGCTCCGGCTGTCCACGACGTGCACTCCCGTGAGGTCCGCTGCCTTGATGACCGCCTGGGCCGCCCGCACCGTGCCGGACAGGGCCCCGGCGACCAACACGGCAACGACCTCGTCCGCCTCGCCCAGGGCTTCGCGGAAGACCCGGACGAATTGGGCCGGGGCCGGCTGGGACGTGGTGGGGAGGGTCTGGCTGTCGAGCAGCCGCCGGTAAAACTCCTCCGGGCGGAGTTCAACTCGGTCGAGGAAGGTCTCGTCACCGAACATGACCTGCAGGGGGACGAGCGAGATGCTGTAGCGATCCAGCACCGCGTCGGGGAGGTCGACGGCGCTGTCCGCGACCACGGCGACGGGGCGTCGTTGGTGGGCCAGGCGCCGATGCTGCTCACGCATGTCCTCGGCCTTGCGCGAGATTACCACGCCCCATTGCTCGACGAACGTGAAGACCTCTTCTGGGGTGTCCGTGTGGATGTGGGCCTTGAGGAGGTCGGGGGTGACTGCGACGACGAGGGAGCCGCCGAAGCGTCGGAGGGCGCTGCGGATCTCGTTGGCCGGCGGAAACTCCACCCCTTCGACCAGGACCTCGGTGCAAAACCGGTAGTCTCGGTCGCTGGCCACCTCGACCATGGCGGCGGGGGCGGCGGTCGGCGTCAGGTCGCGCGGGGCGGGGAGGATCGGATCGCCACGGATGAACCGGACGACCCCCTCGATCATCCGCACGAACCCCTTTCCGCCGGCGTCGACCACCCCGGCGTCCTTGAGGACGGAGAGCAGCTCGGGGGTCCGCGCCAGGGCGCGTTCTCCGGCGTCGAGGAGGCGTCGCATGTAGGCGCCGATGTCGGGGTCGTCGTCGGCGGCCCGCTCGGCGGCGCCGGCGGCCTCGCGCACGACGGTGAGGATGGTGCCCTCCTGCGGCTCGTCGATCGCGGCCGTGAGGCGGTCGGCACCGTGGCGAATCGCGGCCGCCATTTCCCGGGCGGTGGCCGACGTCCGGTCACCGAGTGCCTCGGCAAAGCCCATGAGGAAGTGCGCCAACATCATCCCGGAGTTGCCGCGCGCCCCGAGGACGGCGGCTCGCGCGATGGTCCGGGCGGTGTCGGGGAGGGAAGCCCGTCCGAGGGCCTGGAGGGCGTCGGCGACGGCGCGGAGCGTGAGGCTGAAATTCGTTCCGGTATCCCCGTCGGGCACGGGGAACACATTGATGCGGTTGATCTCGTCCCGGCCGGCCGCGACCCACTCGGAGGCGGCGTGGAGGGACCGCGCCAGGCGCGGTCCATCCACGTACGCGATCCCTACCGCCATCCGGAAGACCTCATTCGGGGGTGACGGTCACCGTGATGTCGGCGTGGACCTCCGGGTGGAGGCGAATGGTCACGGTGTGGTCCCCGAGGTTCTTGAGCGGTTGGTCGAGCTCGATCTTCCGCTTATCGACCGTGTGGCCCGCCTCGGCCAGGGCATCGGCGATGTCCTGGGAGGTGATCGACCCGAACAACCGGTCGCCTTCTCCGGCCTTTCGGGCAAAGGTCAGGTGCACGGACCCGAGGGCGGAGGCGAGGATCTCGGCGTCCCCCTTCTCTGCGGCCAACCGGCCGGCCCGGGCCTTGGCTTCGGCCTCGATCCGCTTTCGGTTGCCGGGGGTGGCCTGGTAGGCAACGCCCTGCGGCAGGAGGTAGTTGCGAGCGTAGCCCGGACGCACTCGCACCAGTTCTCCCGCCTTCCCCAGCGACTTCACGTCTTCCCGCAGAATGACTTCGATCATGAGTGTGCTCCTTGCGCAGCCGGCGGCAACCGTCGCCGGAAGTCGATCCACGTATCGGCGATGCCGATGACCACGAGGCTCGTTCCCGCCAAGGGGGCCAGGAGCACCGCCACGATCGCGATCACCAACGTCAACAGCCACCCCGGCGCGGGCATCACGGCGGCCACCACCGCGGCGCCCCGCACCAGATACAGTCCTGCCATCACCAACAGCGCGTTCCCGGCCACCGTGTGAAACGGCGCGGGGAGCGGACTGAGGGCCAACGCCAGTCCGGCGATGACCACCCATACCAGGTGATCGGCGAACCGGAAGGCTCGAAACGGCGACGGCGAGGTGCCTACCGCGCCCACTGCCACCCGATGGTACAGACCCCAGGCCAGTCCCATCCCCGCCAGCGCCGCCGCGAACGTGATCCCCGGATAGAAGCGGGCCACCGCCCGAAACGTCCGGCGCACGGCCGCGGGGTCCAGGCCGGGAGGCGTGCCGGCCGCGGTTGCGAACTGTCGGTAGGCCTGCATCCCGTACTCGGCCACCGCGGTTTGGAACTCCGGCCAGGCCAACCCCAACCCGGCACTCCACGCGGCGACCGCCACTATTCCCAGCGCCGCGGCGATCGCCATGGTGCGAAATGGCGCCGTCGGCCGCCACAGCATCCCGACGACGAAGGCACCGGCGCCGATCACCGCGGCGGCGCGCACCGAGGTCTGGGCGAGCGCGGCCGGTTGCAGGAGCCACACGGCGGCCCAAACGACCAGGAGTGCCAGCCAGATCCGCTCGCGCGCGGTACGCGGATGGCTCACGGCCAACAGGAGCGCCAGGGGAGCGAGGAAGAAGCCGACGTGATCCGGCCATGCCACCAACACGAACCCCGCCGCCGACAGGGCCCAGCCCGGGGACGGGCGCGGGCGTGGGCGCGCCGCCCCAGGTGGCGGCTGGGTCAGCCTCCGTGGCCCTTGATGTACGGGAGGAGCGCCAGTTCGCGCGCCCGCTTGATCGCCACGCTCAGCATCCGTTGGTGTCGGGCGCACGTTCCCGAGAGCCGGCTCGGCAGGATCTTGCCGCGCTCGGTGATGAACCGGGACAGCGTGCGATCGTCCTTGTAGTCCACGACCCGGACGCCGGACTCACAGATGGCACACGTCTTTTGACGGCGTCTCATTCGTCGCCCTCCCCATCGTCATCGCGGGCCGTCGGCACGACCGGCTGGGGCCCGTCGTTCAGGACGACCAGGAAGCGAAGCACACTGTCGTCGAACTTGACGGCGCGCTCATACTCCGGCAACGCCTCCGCCGCCGATTCGAACTGCGCCAGAACATAGTAGCCCGACTCATGGTTCTTGATGGGGTAGGCCAGCGTGCGCTTCCCCCAGTGGTTGACGGCTGGGGGATCCTTCGTGGGCTGGGCCAATAAGGCGTGGAATCGGTCGAGCCGCTCGGTCACGGCGGCTTCGTCGAGGGCGGAGTCGAAGATGTACACCGCCTCGTACTGACGTGTCATAACACCTTCCTTTGGGCTGAGCGCCCCGACCCGGTGTGGGGTCGAGGAGGACGGTTGTCTAAGTGCCTGCAACATAGACGGTTGGTGTCCCAGGGGGAAGCCCCGGATCTGCTCCGGAATGCCGGCGAGAGTGGCGTCCCCTTCCCATAAGCGGCGGCGCGGCAATAGCTTCCCGTTGAGCCACTCTGTCAACCCCAACCGCTCATGCCCATGCGCATTCTCTCCATCCAGGCAGGCGCCGTCCGACAACTCGGCCGCGCGGGGGCGGAAGATCCCCTCGAACAGCCCTGGACCAGCGCCATCTACAAGCTGCCCGTGACCGGGAGGGTCTGGTCGAGCCAAACCGGCCTCGCGGGTGACGCCCAGGCGGACCTCCGGGTTCACGGCGGTCCGGAGCGCGCCCTCCTTGGCTATGCGGCGGAGCACTACCCGATGTGGCGGGCGGCTCTCGACAAGGTGGACGTCGGCCCCGGTGGGTTCGGCGAAAACCTGACGCTCGAGGACGCCAACGAAGAGCTGGTCTGCGTGGGCGACGTCGTTCAGGCGGGAGAGGTCCGCCTGCAAGTTTCCCAGCCGCGGCAGCCGTGTCAGAACCTGGCCCGCAAGTTCCACGTGCCCGACATGGTCAAGCGAGTGCTGGACGCGGGCGCCTTCGGCTGGTACTACCGGGTCCAGCAGGAAGGATGGCTGGAGACGGGGATGGAGCTGACCCTCCTGGACCGCCCCTATCCGCAGTGGACCATCCGGGAGGCGGCGCGGGTCATGCGTCGGCGGAACCACGAACGTGCGGCCGCCGAACGATTGGCCCGGTGCCCGGCCTTGTCGGATGGCTGGCGGGCGACCCTGCTGGCGCTCTCGACGCCGGCGCCGTGACACCGGCCGGCGACGAGCGGAGCGACATCCAGGCCTTTCCCCAGACGGCCCACTCGCTCGTGGATGCCGCCGCCGCCGCCGACCCGGACGTGCGGCGACGGGCTAATGAGACCCTCATCCGGGCCTATTGGCGCCCCGTGTATGGCGTGATCCGGCTCAAGTGGCGCGCCACCCGCGAAGATGCCGAAGACCTGACCCAGGAATTTTTCCTCCGCGCGATGGACAAAGGGTTCTTCGATTCCTACGATCCGGGCCGGGGACGGTTCCGCACATTCCTTCGGACGTGCGTGGACAGGTTCGTCTCCAACCAACGGAAGGCCGCCGGCCGGCTCAAGCGCGGCGGGCAGTACACCTTTGTGTCGCTTGATTTCGATGACGCGGAGCGTGGTCTCCCTACGGGGCTCGGTAGCCCGGGGGATGTCGACGCGCTGTTTCATCGCGAATGGGTCCGGTGTGTCTTCTCCCTGGCCGTCGAGCGGCTCCGGGACGAGTATGAGTCGGAGGGACACCGCCAGGTCTACCAGGTCTTTGCGCGGTATGACCTGGAGGGGCCAAACCTCCCGGAGCCGCCGACCTACCAATCGGTCGCCGACGCCTGTGGCCTTCCCGTCACCCAGGTCACCAACTTCCTGGCCCGGGCGCGAGGGGACCTCCGGCGCCACGTGCTCACGTGCCTTCGCGAGCTCTGTGGTAGCGAGGAGGAGTTCCGCTCCGAGGCGCGCGACCTCCTCGGTGTGGCGCTGTGAGCCAAGCCCTTTCTGATACCGCCCTCCAACACCTCCGGCGGGTCGCCGATTGGCCGGATCTGTCCGGGACGCGCTACGAGATCGTGGAAGAGTTGGGGCGGGGCGGGATGGGGACGGTCTATCGGGCCTACGACGGGGCCCTCGACCGGCCGGTGGCGCTCAAGGTCATGTCCGTCCCGGACGGCGGCGAGGATCTCGTGCGCCGCCTCCAGCGCGAGGCCAAGATCCTCGCGACCCTCGAACATCCTGGGATCGTCCCGGTGCACGACGCCGGCACCCTCCCCGATGGCCGCGTCTTCTACACCATGAAGCTGGTGCGCGGTCGCCGCCTGGACGACGTGGCCGCCGCCGACCCTTCACTCCCGGAGCGCCTTCGACTGTTCCTCCGCGTAGCGGAGACCATCGCCTTCGCCCACAGCCGCGGGGTGGTGCATCGGGACATCAAGCCCGAGAACGTCATGGTCGGCGCCTTCGGCGAGGTGCTGGTGCTCGACTGGGGGATCGCCAAGGTGCATGGGGAGAAGCGCGTCGCGCCGATGCCCGCTCGCCCGGCCCGAGAAGCGACTGCCCCCCGCGGCGGGACCCTCGCGGGGACCGTGTTGGGGACCCCGGGGTACATGTCCCCCGAGCAGGCCGCGGGGGAGGTGGACCTGGTCGACGAACGGAGCGATATCTACGGACTCGGGGCACTCCTCGGGTTCGTGGTGTCCGGCCGGCGGCCAGCCGAGGGGGCGGGAGGGAGCGAGGTCGATCGGGGCGCGGCGGTCCCCAAGCGGCTGGCCGCCGTCCTCCGAATGGCCACCGCTGTCCGGCCGGCCGATCGCTACCCGGACGTCGCCGCGCTCGCGGACGACATCACGCGGTACCTGGACGGTGGCCCGATGGTCGCCTACCGCGAGCAGTGGTGGGAGCGAGTCGGGCGGATCGCCGGAAAGT
>Ga0055480_10000340_pt1 | contig 17080 bp, 17 predicted proteins | sample Muzzi_PWB_D2_FD_57935 | JGI IMG/M metagenome (GOLD analysis project Ga0055480, IMG submission 57935) | Wetland microbial communities from San Francisco Bay, California, USA, that impact long-term carbon sequestration - Muzzi_PWB_D2 | ecosystem: Environmental > Aquatic > Marine > Wetlands ... | reverse complement strand
TCCTGTCCATTGGTAGCAGTCGGAGCCGACTCAACCAGGTCACTGAAGTGGTATTGAATCATGGCTGCGGCTGCCTCTAACCCGCTGTCCAAATAAATAGCCGCCACAACGGCCTCAAAAGCATTGGCCAGCAAAGAGTTTTTTTCCTGGCCGTTACTCTGAATTTCTCCTTTGCCAAGCAACAGATGCGGGCCCAGATCGAGGCTCCTGGCAATTTCGGCCAACTGGGTTTCATTGACCATATTGGCCCGGATGCGCGACAAGTCACCTTCATGCATCTGGGGATAGGTTTGCATTAACAGGTCGCCGATTACCAGGTTGAGAACCGCATCGCCCAAGAATTCCAATCGCTCATTATCGCGCAAATCGTCATCGAGCTGTTCATTGACATAGGAGCTGTGGCGCAGCGCTTCCTGCAGCAAAGCCGGATTTTTCAACTGGCAGCGCAAGATTTCCTGAAATTTTGTATCATTGTTTTGGGTGTCCATGGAATGCGCCAATCAGATGTATGTAAGGCTATGGTTCGATATAAGTTTTTCAAACAAGTCATAGGGGACATGCAGGTCGCCGGCCCCCTTTCCCATCTGGATATCAGGGATCAATTGACCATGAAAGTCGCTGCCTCCGGTTACTGAAAGCCTGTACTTTTCAGCCATGGCCAGATACAGCGTCACGGCTTGGGGTGGATGGCCGGGGTAAAAGACCTCCAGTCCCTTTAAGCCGATTGCGCAAAGCGATTCAATCAGGGCGGCCAATTCACCTGTGCCCTGGCACGGAATCAAGTAAGGGTGGGCCAATACCGGAATGCCGCCTGCGGCTTTGATGAGGTCGAAGCTGCGCTGGCAATCCAAACGTTCCTTGCTCACATAAGCCGGTCGGCCTTTGTTCAAATACTTTTGAAAAGCCTCTTCGATATCGGAGACGATACCGGCTTTGACCATGGCCCTGGCCACATGGGGCCGGCTGGCAGCCCCATCGCCCACTTCAGCCAGTACCTGTTCCAGGGTCAATGGAATTCCCAGTTGATGGAACCGATCTATGATGCGATGGGTACGTTCGTCCCTGACTTGCTGAAATTTGCCCAGGGTCTGCAAGAGTTCATTGTGGTGAGGGTCGATACCATAGCCGAGAATATGGAGGCTGCCACCCGTTTTGCAGCCGACAGGCGGTTGGGCACTGATTTCAACGCCGGTGATAAAACGAAGCGTTGATGGTATATCGCATTCCAGGGCCTGGCGCGAGCCGTCCAGCGTATCGTGATCGGTAATAGCTATGGCCTGCAATCCCGATTGGGCTGCCAAATTTAAAATTTCGGACGGTGAATATGTGCCGTCGGAAGCTGTGGAGTGAATGTGGAGATCAATTCCCCCGCATTGCTTAGATTCCAAGGGCTTTCTCGAAGGCTTCCTCTTTGGTTTTACAATCGATGCATTGGGTGGTCACCGGGCGTGCTTTGAGCCGCGGTATGGAGATCTCTTCGCCGCAAGACTCACAGATACCAAAGGTACCGTTCTCAATGCGTTCCAAAGCTTTTTTGATTTTTTTGATCAGTTTGTGTTCTCGATCTCGAATGCGAAGCATGAAGTTGCGATCAGATTCCAACGTCGCTCGATCAGTGGGGTCCGGAAAATTTTCCTTTTGTTCGGTCATCCCGGTAACGGTATCGCCTGCCTGACTCAGTAGCTCCTTGAGGCGAGTATGCAGAAGCTCTTCGAAAAATTTGAGATCTTTCTTTTTCATAGGCCACTCTCTCTGAGCACAAATTTAGGTCATGTAAAAATAGCCCCGATAGCACGATGCAACCAGCTTTGTAAAGCTAAAATATCATCCATTACCTAGGGCCTGTCAACCTTGGTGCGTAATAAAATTCAGAGGGTTCCGTCCACCCCAAAATGGCAAGGGCGGTTGCTGGCGCGTGCCGGTAATATCAATTATCCGCTCGATATGAGATTATCTATTGCATTCAACTGAATTTATATAATAAAATCTTAATCTAAGATCAATCATTACGCTCAATTTTATTAAAGCCTGATTGCAGGAAAGGTAGAAAGAATGTCAAATCCACAAAAAGGGTATGATACGGATTATCGTCTGGTAACCATTAAAACCACCGACAGTTCCACTGTCCAGGGCAAGGTGAATATTGCTCCCAATCAGCGGGTGTCGGAGCTTTTCAATCTGCACAAAGGCCCATTTGTGGTGCTGGTGGATGCAACCTTTGGTGATGTGCGCGGAAAAACCCTTTTCATCAACAAGGACCACATTGTATGGGTGGAGCCGGAAGATGAACCGGATGAATAAAGCCATCCAGGTGATTGGCAACTTGTTGGTCTTGTATATCAGGCTTCGGCTTGCACAAACGTTTCCAGAGTCTTTACGTCATAGACATTGTATACCCGTGCAGTAGAACCTGCAGGCAAGATTTTCTTCAGCAACCCTGTGAGAACCCGGCCAGGACCGATTTCAACATAGATTTCGGTCTTATTTTCAATCATTTTCAATATCGAATCATACCAACGCACCGGGCTGCAAAGCTGGTGAGCCATCAGGCCTTTGATTTTTTGAGGGTCAGGCTCAATCGCTGCGGTCACATTGTGAATCAAGTCGCATTGCGGAATTCTAAATTCAATACCCTCCAAAAATGCTTTGAAATCGTCTTCGGCGCCTTTGATTAGCGGGCTATGCCAGGCACCGCTGACCTTCAGGGCAATCGCTTTTGCGCCCTGGGCTGCTGCGGCTTCTCCGGCAGCGGCTACTGCCTCGGGAGCACCCGTGATCACAATTTGTTCGGCACTGTTATGATTGGCCACGGCCACAATGCCTTTCTGGGAGGATTGATCCACAATGGCGGAAACCTTTTCGATGGTGAGACCCACAACGGCGCTCATAGCACCCGTGTAGCGGGTGGCTTCCCGATGCATCAACTCTCCGCGCTTAAATACCAGCCTGAGGCAGTCTTGCACCGATACCACACCGGCTGCGCACAAAGCGCTGTACTCTCCCAAACTGTGTCCGGCACACAACCGGGGTTGAATATTGGCTTTGCGCACGGCCGATAGAAAGGCCAGGTTCACAGCCGTAACGGCCGGTTGTAGATTGACTGTTTGAGTCAGATCCGGCATGGGGCCTTCGAAACACAACTTGGAAATGGGTAAGCCCGAGATTCGATCGGCGGTTGCGAGAATCTGACTGGCGGTATCATCTTGCTGACACAAATCCTGGCCCATGCCCACCTTTTGAGAGCCCTGTCCGGGAAAAAGAAAAGCTATATTTTTCAATCGTTACCTCCTAATCCTCAATTCCAAATAATTTTCGAGCGATATCAAGGGCCGTGGCACGGTCTTTTTGACAGCCGTTGCTTTTAAGATAGCGGGTCGGTTCGTGCAATATTTTGTTAATCAGGGATTCAGTCATACGTTCAATGGCTTGCTGGTCTTCGGTCGATAAGTGGTTCATCTGCTGTAAGGTCTTCCGGACCTCTTCACGAGCAACAGATTGGACTTTTACGCGCAGGGCTTTGATGGTGGGCACGACTCCCAAACCCTGAAACCATTGTCGAAAATTGATAACGGCTTCATCGATAATGCGGTCGGCCTTCATCGCTTCGCGATTTCGATCTTCCATGTTATCTTCGACAACATCCTTTAAATCATCGATATCATATACATAGGCATTGTTCAGGGTGTTGATCGCAGGATCGATATCCCGAGGCACGGCAATGTCAATAAAGAATATGGGACGGTTGCGGCGGCCCCGCATGATGGCTTTGACCTGGGGTTTCTGCAATATAAAACCCTTGGCACCGGTGGAGCTGATGATGATATCCACCCGGCGCAGGTGGTCGGAAATTTCCTCGAAACGAATGGCGGTTCCTTTGTAGGCGGCAGCCAGTTCAACGCCGCGTTCAAAGGTTCGATTGGCTACAAAGATATGCCCGCTTCGGTTTCGAATCAGATGCTCAACCGCCAGTTCGGCCATTTCGCCGGCGCCGATGAGCATGACCTCCTTGCCCTCAAGGTCACCGAAGATTTTGCGGCCCAGCTCGATGGCGGCATAACTGATAGAAACAGCGTGGTCGCCAATGCCGGTTTCGGAACGGATCCGTTTGGCCACGAAAAAAGTTTTGTGCAGCAGCCGGTTGAGGATTACGCCCGATGTTTTTTCTTCGGTGGCCGCACGATAGGCCGTTTTTATCTGCCCCAGGATTTGGGGTTCGCCCACCACCATGGAATCGAGGCTGGCCGCTACTCTAAACACGTGGCGAATGGCCTCTTCGCCTTGATGCAGGTAGAGGGAGGGTTCGAATTCATCCAGCGCCAGCTGTTTGAATCGAGCCAGAAAGCCTTTAGCCTCATTGACGGCATTTTGGGCATCTTTCGCGGCGATTAATAACTCCACCCGATTGCAGGTGGAAAAGAGCATCGCTTCTTCAATGGCCGCCATGGCGCGCAGATTGCTCAGGGCGCTGTGGGTCTCGTCCTGTGAAAAAGCCAGGCACTCGCGGATTTTGACCGGTGCGGTTTTGTGGTTAAGGCCGATGAGAATGATTCTATCCATAGATCTTGTTTAACCTTACCAACGGGTGAATTGGCCGTGGTGTCCCTTCAACAGAAAGTTTACGCCTAGAAACGTGAAAAGCAGGACTGCAAACCCCACAATGGCCATAATGGCGGCTCGCCGGCCACGCCAACCCACTGTGAGACGTTCATGCAGCAAAGCGGCATAAAAAATCCAGGTGATGGCCGACCATACCTCTTTCGGGTCCCAGCCCCAGAAGCGACCCCACACATTTTTGGCGTAGACCATGCCGGTGACCAGACCGATGGTAAGCATGGTAAAGCCAATGACAACGCAGGCATAGCCGGTGCTGTCCAGCAAATCCAATGATGGCAGGCGCTTAAAAAAGAATCCCCGGCTTTTGCTTTTGATGCTGCGTTCTTGAATCAGGTACAGCGTTCCTACGCCGCAAGCCAGTGCAAATCCCGCGTCACCCAAGAAAATGGTAATAATGTGGATCACCAGCCAGAAGCCCTTGAGCAGATTCTGGGGCTGCATGGGCTCCTTGGGGAACTGGCTGGCTGCGAACAGGATAAAGGCGGCCAGCGGGGCCACGTAGACGCCCAGCACTTTAACCCGCAGTTTGATATGCAAAACCAAAAATGCCCCGACCAAAGTCCAGGCTACCAGGGAGAGGGTTTCGTGCAGATTGTTGACCGGCATCTGCCCGGTTTGGGCAAAGGACCACACGATCACGACACTCTGGCTGACTACGCCGGCCAGCAGCAGCCCGCATCCAACCTGGTGGAGTTGATTGCGCTGAATGAACAAATAGGCAAAATAACTCGCCGAACTGAGCATGTAACAAAGGATGGCCAAAACAAAGAGGATTTGCATCAGTGATTCTCCATCAGCTCTTCATATAGGTAACCCGGTCCCAACACCTTTTTAAGCAGGGCGTTGATCCCACTGCGATCATCAGCCTTGATCAATTCCAGCAAGTTGTTGTGAATCAGATTTTCGAACAGGGGCTTATGGGCTTCCGGGGCGTGCTCGGCCACCAGAAGACGGCTGCGAATGGCACCCATTAGATTTAGAAATTGACTGTATTCAGGGCCGAACTCACGCTGCAGTCGCTGTCTCAGATACTTGGCAAAGGCCGGGCTGCGGCCCGATGTTGAAATGGCAATCATCAGATCCCCCTGGGAGATCACGGCCGGTAGAACGAAATTGCACAATTCCGGTTGATCGGCGATATTGCACAATCTCTGGGACGCTTCGGCATCCTGGTAAACGCGTCGATTCTGCTCCTGGTCGTCGGTGGCGCCGATAACCAGAAAAGCCGAGTCGAGATCGGTTGTGCGATAATCCCTGAGCTTGATCCGGATTTGCCCCTGCTGGGCCAATTGAGCCAGTTCCGTGGTCACTTCCGGACTTACAACCGTTACCTGGGCGCTGCAACGCAGTAGCGTTAGGACTTTACGGGTACCTACCCCCCCGCCCCCGACAACCAGGCAGGGACGATTTTTTATGTCCAGACAAACGGGGTAATAATGCATTTTGAAATCGGTTTCTGGTTCAAAGTTCAAAAACAAAAAGACATCAAGTCTTCGGCGACGATTACCGGTCCCTTATACGTGCTGTGGGCCTGTTTGACAATATCGACTGCATCGCAGGGTGGGTAGAGGTGCGTGAGCACTAGTCGTTTAGCCTTGGCTCGTGATGCGACAGCTCCGGCAAGCGAAGGGGTTAAATGGCCGGGCACCTTTTGCTGGTCCGGCATGGCCGATTCGCAGATCAAAAGGTCGGTTCCGTCGGCCAATTCGGCCAGGGCTTGACATTCATCGGTGTCTCCAGAGTACACCATGGAAAACCTTCTATTCACCTGGATTCGGTAAGCCAAGCTTTCGGGGCGATGGTTCATCGGTCTGGCGGTGACATGAAAGTCGTCAAATTTCAAGGATTCTGTCACTGCAATCTCCATTTCAATAATCGCCAGTTGTTCCTGTGGCAGTTCAATCCATTGGCCATAGGCTGCCTGCAGTCCCCGGTAGAATGACCGCAACCCAGGTCCTCCAATGACATCGAGTCTTTGCCTGCGCGCGTTGCCGTCCGGATACTTGGTGGCAAAAAGCAAGGGCGCCAGTTCACTGGTGTGATCGGGGTGAAAGTGGCTCAGCAGAATGTGGCTCAATTCGAAAATTGTGACGCCATACTCCAGCAACCGGCGAATGGTCCCCGGCCCCAGGTCCAAAAGAATCTTGGCCCGGCCCGTTTCCACCAGCACGGCGCAGGCGCTGCGATCCAGTCGCGGTACGCATGTGCCGGAGCCTATGATGGTTATCCTAGTGTTGTGTCCCATAAATTTGGTTGAAAATCCAGTTGGCTGTTTTCTTACGATCTTTATAATCCACCAGGGATGCAATTGCCTCAACGGGAACTTCGGCCCGGGCGGCGCTTTTATGACCGCCGGCCGAGCCCCACCGACCGAAGTTTTTTTTGGCATTAAGGCCGGCGTTCTTACGAACGCCGTCATTGCGAAAGATTACCACCAGCTTGTTCTGATGAATACCGGAAACAATGCTCCATTTGACTGTATCCACATGCATGAAAAAATCGGCGATCTGCACACAGATATCCGGGTGGATGACCCGACCCAGGTGGACATGCAGGTGTCCTTTGCGAACTCTGCGCTCTTCTATGGCGCGTTTGAAAAATTTGAGAAAATCCATCCGCATTTCGGCCTGTTCGATTCTGCGTGCCATATGAATGTTGGTATGCTTGAAAATGTATTGAAAGGCATTGAGATCTTCGATCAAGGTCTGGCGTTCGAAATTGCTGGTATCGGTCTTGATCGCATAGTAGAGACCGGTGGCTAAATTGGCGGACGGCTTGATCTTAGCGGCTCGCAGATATTCAACCAGAATACTGGCCGCAGCCCCGTATTTTGGTCGTATATCGACAAAAGGAGCTTTGGCGCAGTTTCCCATGGGGTGATGATCGATGATCACCTGAGGGGCAAAAGCAGCCAGATCCTTATGATGGTCGGGTTGGGAATCCGCCATCACGATACAATTGAATCCTTTGGGATCGACATTTTTAATCGGCTGCAGGGGGACACCGATCAGACGAATCATGGTCAGATTATCGGGACGTTTGATTTCATTGATATGAGCAATGGTGACAGTAGCGGTTTTGCGCCATAGCAACCGTTTGATGGCCATGGCACTGGCGATGGCGTCCGGATCGGCATTAATTGGGATTAAGACCCGATCTTCGCTCTTGAATTGATCGTAAAGTCGTTTTAAGCGCTCTTTGGGCGTCAGACTCATGAGAACCTTAACCTATGGAAATTCTTTGTTTCGTTACCCATAATTGTCACTAACACTACAAAGTGCAAGGCATCTTGACAACCCAATTTAGTTTTCGGGGTGGCAGTCAACTTGACTCAGGCCTACACATGGCCCTTTTATACGGATTGCGCATAGTACCTGGTTGCACGCCCGCGTCCATTTGAGTATAGTATGGTTTCAGTTGTTTTGCCTGTAGGGCGCGAAGCAGCCGAGATGTCATGCATCGATGGTTAATAATTTAATAATTAACGCTATCGAATGTGCGACCCCCCGATGACATCGCCCCCCGTATCAAGCACCTAGTCGAAATGGCAGGGCTGGCCCTTGATTGTTCCGATTTGCAAGGCAATCATCGGCCGATACCGAATCGGGAGGTGAATGACATGATAAAGATCGATATGGATGACCGTGCCGATATAAAATCTCTGGAAGCACAGATAAAAGACTACCAGAGGAAACTGGAAGATCATCAAGGCGTTCAGCGCTCGTTGCTGGAGAGCCAGGACCGCTATCGGACGGTCTTTGAAAATACTGGGACAGCCACTTTTATCATGGCTCCCGACCAAACCATCACCATGGTTAACACCGGGTTTGAGCGTCTTACCGGTTTGACAAAATCCATGGTGGAAGGTCAGATCACGCTGTTGAGCCTGGCGCGAACCTCCGAGTTGGAGGCCTTGAGGCGTTACAGCGCTGGCCGCCGTGGTCCGAGCAAAGGGCCTGAGCAACTGGCCTGCACTTTGGCTACGCGCACCGGGGCTTTTAAAGATGTCTTGTTAAAGCTTGATCTTATCCCCAGCACGGGTGAATGCATCGGTTCAATGATGGATATCACCCAGATCAAAAAAATCCAAGTCGATCTCAAGGAGCAAAGGGCCCAACTGGCAGCCATCCTGGATGCGTTTGAAGGCCAGATTTACGTTTGTGATAAAGACTACCGATTGACGTATGCCAATGAACAATTGACGGCCAAAATCGGACCCCAGGGGGTCGGTCAAAACTGTTTCCAAGCCATCCATGGCCGCAAAACAGCCTGCCCCTTTTGTGTCCTGGATCAGGTCCGGGCAGGGCAAACCGTGCGTTTCGAGGTTAAAAACCCGAGGGATCAACACTGGTATTTCAGCATGAATGCGCCCATTCGACATGTGGATGGTTCCATATCTTTGCTGGCCATGATTACTGACATCAATGACCGTAAAAATGCCGAACAGGCCCTGCGTGAAAGCGAAATCCATTTACTGCAGGAGAATATTTTTTTAAGAACTCAAATAAAGGAGCGCTCTAAGTTCGGCAATATTGTGGGGCAGAGTCCGGCCATGCAGCAGGTCTACGAGCATATTCTCAATGCAGGCGCCACCGATGCCACGGTTGCCATCTTCGGCGAACCGGGCACCGGAAAAGAGCTGGTGGCCAATGCTATTCACGATATGAGCGAACGCCGCAACAATCGCTTCGTACCAGTGCATTGTGGCGCCATCCCTGAAAACCTTATTGAAAGCGAATTTTTCGGATATAAAAAAGGCGCTTTCTCCGGCGCTCTGGCAGACAAAGCCGGGTACCTGGAATTTGCCGATGGTGGCACCCTTTTTCTGGATGAAGTCGGTGAAATAAGCCCACACATGCAAGTGAAGCTGCTGCGGGTAATCGAGGGCAGCGGTTACACACCGGTGGGCAGCAATCAAAACAAAAGCTCCAATGTGCGCATTATCGCCGCAACCAACAGGGATCTAAAGCTGTTGGTTAAGAATGGATTGATGCGGGAAGACTTTTTTTACCGCATCCATATTCTGCCTATTCATCTGCCACCTCTGCGCGATCGTAAAGAGGATTTGCCTTTGTTGATCAGTCATTTCATGAGTCAATGTGCCGGTAAGCGAAATGTACCCCCCCTGACCACCAAGCTGATGGAGAAGCTTTATCATTATGACTGGCCTGGAAATGTACGTGAACTGCAAAATGTGATTGTGCGTTACTGCAATCAGAAAGAACTCGATTTGACCGGCGCGTCAACCAAGCCCGAGGCGCCGCCTCACCAAATGTCCTTTCCGGGGGGTGACAACAAAACCCCCAAAGATTTGAATGCCATGCTGGCCAAGTATGAGCAACTTCTTATCTTGACAACCCTGAATCAATGCCATTGGCATCGCCAGAAGGTAGCCCAGGCGCTTAGCATCGACCGTAAAACGCTATTCAACAAAATGAAGCGCTATGGCCTACTCACACCCACCAGAACGGGTAAATAAAGCCCCATAAGGGGTAAATATTTTCCCATTGTTTTGATTAGAGTTTAAATTCATTATGTTATAAATTATATGGCAAGATGTTGGGGAAATTATTGCCCAATATGTGCAAGGTGTCACTCAGTGTACTTTGATTAATTTATGATTGAAATTCAATAAGCTAAATCGCAATTTATTAAATGGCACAACTATTGCGGTAGATTAACCGAGGACGCTGGCTGTTCATTGGCTATCGGGTCCAATTCGATTTGGTAACAAAACTGATTGTTTTAGTGCTTTCAGAGCACTTGCGATTTAATCCCTGTGTAAAGCTATTTGCAGCTGCAAAGCTGGCACGAAAGTTTACACGGTAGGGGGTAATAGGGGGGCAGGGGCGTCCGGGGGGCCGCTCCTGCTTATCCCTATCCGTCCAAATTGATCTTTGAGGTGCGTATTTTTAAATCGACTTATCCGCGTGTCATCAAAGGTGACCGTCGGATTATGAGGCAGGTGGTTGCCCTCGCCATTATGATTATTTAACCCAGGCTGTCATGATGGTATCCGAGGGCAACCTGCCCAACCGCGACCTACTTTTGCATGCTTGCAATCGAACCGCATTCCGGCGAACGGTTTTTCGGGACAAAACTTGTATTGGTCGGATTCGGATGTTTTCAGATGTCAATATTTCCGCACTAGGCGATGAGATTGGATTCCAACGGTATGGAACGGGAAAAGGCTAGCAACATGGTCAATAAACCCAATGGATGCATCGTGGTGGGCATTGGCAATCCTCTGCTCAAAGACGATCGAGCCGGCATTGAAGTAGTGGAAGCCTTAAAGGCTCGAAATTCAAATCTTAATACGGCTATTTTGTACTCATGCGGCGTTGATGTTTTGAATACGATCATGGGGTATGATGAAGCTGTCATTGTAGATGCTTGCCAGATGGGGGTTCCACCGGGTACCGTGTTGGAGATGACACCGGAAACTTTTTATGACAGCTATCGAGGCAGTAACGCTCAGGACGCGGCACTTGGAACCATGCTCAAAACAGGCAAGAACGACTTTCCTGACCGAATGCCCGGAAAAATCAAAATTATTCTTGTTGAGGCTGAAGATATGTCCACATTCTCAACAAAATGTACACCGGTTGTCCGTCACGCCATCAGTGATGTGGTCGACCGAATCCAAATGGCGACAGCCTAGATCGTTGTATCCAAACGGTACCTGGCAGATTTCGTAATTCGCTCCTACGATTTTCTGCCGATCATCGTCCTGCGATACGCGACACGATCGTGGGGTTTCCTCCAAAAAGCCCTTTTCCTTTGCCGGAGAAGGGCTTTTTCGGTTTCTAAATTTCGAACTTAATCCAATTTTACAAACAGTAAATCGTGGATAATTTATCAGTTGCTGTCAACGGCGTCTGCATTAGGTTACACTTGATAATGCTTTCGCTTGCACAATATAATCATAATACTGGCGTGGCACTCAAGGTCGCGCTTGAAAATAGAGAAAAGGAGGTGTTGGCCATGCTGCACACCTTAGAATCATTACCATACGCATATGATGCACTGGAGCCCTATATCGATGCCAAAACTATGGAGATCCATCACACCAAGCATCATCAAGCCTATATCGACAAACTCAACGCCGCTCTGGAGGGCCATGTGGGACTGCAATCCCGGTCGGTTGAAGATCTGCTGAGGAGCGCGGATATTATTCCGGAGGATATTCGGACCGCCGTGCGCAATCACGGCGGTGGTCATGCCAATCATAGTTTTTTCTGGCAGTTGTTGAAAAAGAATGTGGCTTTCAAGGGCGATGTGACCCATGCCATCGAACAGACCTTCGGCGGGTTAGGCCAGTTCAAGGCGGACTTTTCATCGGCCGCCATCCTCTTGTTCGGCAGCGGGTGGACGTGGCTGGTGGCCGAGCACGGACATCTGGAGATCATGACCACCCCCAACCAGGACAGTCCGCTGGCTAAGGGTAAAATCCCGATTTTGGGACTGGATGTATGGGAGCATGCCTATTATCTCAAGTACCAGAATCGAAGGGCTGAATATGTGGATGCTTTTTTCCAGGTGATCAACTGGGAACAAGTCAACGAGAACTTCAGCCAAGCGCTGAAATAGCGGAACTTGTCTCAGGAACAAAGGCAGGCCGTGGATAGGTCCTGCCTTTGTTACGAATTGAAATCAATAGGTGCCGAGAAGAAACGGTAGCAGACTAAATTTTGAAGGTCTTGACAATGGTGTTGAGTTCGGCCGCCATGCGTTGCAAGTCCTCCGCGCTGAGTCTGACCTGGGAACTGCTGTTGGAAATTTCACCGGCCGAGGCATTCACAGTCGTAATATCTTTGGTGATCTCGGCGGCCACGGCTGAACTTTGACTCACGTTTTCATTGACCTCCTGGATGCCCTGGGAGGTCTGGGTGATATTGCTGGCGATCTCCTTGGTGGCTGCGGATTGCTCTTCTACTGCCGTCGCGATGGTGGCCACGATATCGTTGACGTTGTTGATGACATTGGAAATCTCATTGATCTCAGTCACCGTGCTACCGGTGGTTTGTTGAATGCCTTCGATCTGTTTTTTGATATCCAGAGTGGCTTCAGCGGTCTGCTTAGCCAGCTCTTTGATTTCATTGGCCACCACGGCAAAACCCTTGCCGGCTTCACCGGCACGCGCTGCTTCGATAGTGGCGTTGAGGGCCAGCAGGTTGGTCTGTTCGGAAATTTCAGTAATGGCCTCCGTAACCTTGCCGATGGCTTGGGCGGCTTGACCCAATTTGGCCATTTTTTCCCCTGCACTCTTGGATTGGTGTACCGCGTCACTTGAAATACTACGCGCTTTTTCTGCGTTCTGGGCAATCTCATTAATCGTGGTGGACATCTCTTCCGAAGCCGTCGCCACCATGGTCGCGTTGGTGGCAGATTGCTCCATGGCAGCGGCTACGGCGTGCAGATTGGCGCTCATCTCTTCAGCGGCTACGGAAACGCTGTTGGCGCGTTGGGACGTATCGTCCGCGCCAGCGGCCATTTGCCCTGCGATGCCGGTCAGGTCGGCCGCCGAACGATCCACATGACTGGAGTTGTCGGCTAATTTGCGTATTATTCCCTGCAATTTTTCCAGAAACAGATTAAACCACCTAGCCAGTTCGGCGAGTTCGTCCTTGGATTTGAGATCAATCCGCTTGGTTAAGTCGCCTTCACCTTGGGCGATGTCCTGCACATTGCCAATCATTTGATGCAAGGCCTTGGTAATGCCGAATACAATTCCAAGGCAAATAGCCGTGATGCCGACGAAGATCAGACCGGCGATCATGGCCATTTTAATGGCCTTGTTGCGAACCACGATGCTGAGCTCCTGAGCCGTATTTACTTTGTATGCCTGGATATTGTCGAGGTAGACGCCGGTGCCCACCCACATGTCAGTGCCGGGGATCATTTCGGCATAGCTCAGTTTGGGTGTATCCTCGGACCCGGGTTTGGGCCAGACATATTCTACGAATCCGCCGCCATTTCGGGCCGCTTTGTTCAGATCTCTTACCAAATAGACGCCATTCTTGTCCTTGGTACCGGCCAGATCTTTGCCCTGCAGCTCTTTTTTAGGCGGCAATGCGGCCACCGTCGTGTTGTTATACACGAAAAAATATCCGCTCTTGTCGCTTTCGAATCGAATGTCATCGATGAGTTTGCGAATGATCCCGATTTTTTCGTTTCCATCGGTGAGCCCTTCGACGGCATGCCCAAGGGTAACGGCAATGGTGTGACTCGCCACTTGAATTTTTGCTTTCTGATCTTGCAGCATAACATCGGCGGCTTTGTCCAGCCCGATAGCAAGGACAGCCGTGCTGTTGCTGACGGCGAAAGCCAGCATGGTGACAAATAGAACGAGAATGGCGCCGATGATTAAAAACATACGGCCTTTGATGGATAAACGCTGTAACATGATGAACCCTTTCACCTAATTGATAAAATTGACATGTGTCGAGACAGGAAAACTGACCGATAACAATAATGGATCCACCGAAATGGACTTAATTGCAACGCAAAGCGCCTATTGTGGTTATCGTCCGCCCGCAGCAAAACTTTAAAATGAATTTGTGTCAGGGGTAAGAATTTGGATGCACTGGGTTGACGGAAATAGATATTCCTTCGCCGTGGCCGGCTTCAAATAGGAATGTATTCTTCCCTGACCGGTGAAAATACCTCGATGGCAACGGCATCCTCTATGATATTGGCACCATGCTCGGCCTCTGAGGGGATGCACCAGCTATCTCCAGGTGCGCAGTCATGGGATTTTCCGCCTACGGTCAAACGAATCCGGCCGGATATCAAATAGCCGGTTTGTTCGTGAGGATGCTTGTGCATCGGCAGCATACTGCCTTTTTTGAGCCGGAACTCAGTCATCAACGTTTTTTCCCCAAAGACAAGGGTTCTTTGTTCGATCCCCGGCAGGGGCGAGGTGTAACCTTCCTTAGAGGTTTTCGAAAACATAGGATACTCCCGGTCCATTGGTCAGCAATGATCGCTGACTATTTATATGGGTTGCGAGCCTTCATCTGTTCCAAATTGTCCCGCATATCTGCTATAGTTTTTTCGGTAGCCTCAATGTCGTCATGCAACAAGCGCCGGTCCTCATCGCGCAGGCGGATCTCTTCCAGCAGGGCTTTTCGCCGTCTCGGGCTGGAACTGTTGTCCACCAGTTCAGTTTCCATGTCAGCGATATTTTTTTCGATACCGCGCAGGTCCGCATACATATCTTTTAGTGCTCGATGCTGATTTCTGTATTCTTTTTCGTAGGCATTGACCGCCTTACCATGATCGAGAGCTTCGAGAAAGGCCGGTTCCAACTCCTTGGGGCAAACGCCGTTGTATCCCCCACCTTGTAAGCCGATACGGTTTCCATTACGCGCTGTGCACCATTGGTCAAGCCCTTGCTGGCGACCCTTTTCATAGGTATCAAAATCGGGCATAACACCGTGCCTGGCGCATGCCTTGCGGTGGTTTTCGAAGCGTGCGGCATGGTATCCGTGGGCACCATCTTCGTAGCCGATACTGAACCAGTCGGCATGGAAGCATTCGTCCTTGCCCAGGGTGGCGCATCCAGACAGGATCTGGAAGAAGATGGCAGATGAGAATAAAAAGATCAGGATCGTGGATTTCTCGTAGTTGCCCGCCGCCATCTTCATCTCCTTTATATTTGATAATCAGATAGCGCCCAGGGATCCAACATCCCATCACCCAACGGCCAACGCTAACAGGAACAAAGTTAATCAAATGGCAGCGATTTTCACATTGAGCCGGCGAACCATGGCGGCAATATCGTCGGCCTGGACGATCTCTGTCACCAGGCAGATGGTTCGGGCGCCCTTGGCCAGCACCTGGTCGATATTGTGCAGTTTGATGCCGCCGATGGCCGCCACCGGCACAGGGACAGTGCTGATAACATGATCCAGGTACTCGAGCCCCACCGCTGCGCAGACATCCTCTTTGGTTTGGGTCGTGAAGATGGGACCGGCGCCGATGTAATCCGCTCCGGCATCCAGGGCCGCCCGGGCGTGCGACGCACTGTGGGTGGAAAGACCGATGATCTTGGCACCCACACGCTCACGCACCGCAGCCACGGGCAGATCATCCTGGCCGACATGAACGCCGTCGGCACCCGCCAACATGGCCAGCTCCACATAATCGTTGACGATGAAAAGCACGCCGCTTTCACGGGTCAGCCGCCGAATGGCCACACACTCTTCGTACATGCTCCGAAAACTCTTGGACGTGTGTTTTTCCCGGTATTGAACCGTCGTCACGCCACCGGCAATCATTTCCCGAACCACCGTCACATTGTCACGTCCCTTTGAAAATTTTTCAGCCGTGATACCGTAAATGCCTTGGGGCAAGGAAAGTTTGTCCATGGTGCCCTCCTTTTTTCATTCGACCAATTGATGAGTTAACCTTTACTTGCCAGATAGTGTTGCAACACGATCTGGCTCATCATGGCCGCCACCATTATGACCTTGGGGGCATACAAATTACCAGTGCCGGCTTCGGTCGTGAAATCACCCACGATATGGCAGTTGCCCATCCGGCGAATCGTAATGCCGTCCAGACTGAGGCCGGCGACACCCGACGCGGCCACCACGATCTTTTGTGATCCGGCAAAGGTTTCCAATAGGGTTTTCTTGTCCTCAGCGCCGTCGAAGCCTTCCACTACAACATCCACATCCCTGAATACGGCGGCCATGTTTTCGGCACTCAAACGCATTACCTGAGCCTCCAGGTCTGCGGCCGGGTCGATGCGTTTTAAATTTTCCGCCAAGACCGTTGCTTTGGTTTGGCCCACCTGGTCGGCAAAATAGAACTGGCGATTCAGGTTGGAAACCTCGATGCGGTCGAAATCAACGATCTTCAATCGCTTCACGCCGGCGCGCACCAGTTGGAAAGCGACGTTGGAGCCGATGCCCCCGGCGCCGGCAATCCCTACGCGCATCAAATCAGCTCCCAGTCTTTGTATACCGGTTGAAGGCCGCCGGCCTTGATGGCCGAGACCATTTCAGGCACGCTGCGCTCATCGGAAATCTCGAACTGCTTGCAATTGGATTGATCCGTTTGGGTATAACCCCCTACATCGGTGCGAGATCCGGCAGAAAGGCGTGTGGCCCCCAGGTGCATGAGTCGATCCCGGAAATCCGATCGCTCCCGGGTGGAGATGGGTATGCCTGCCCGTGGCAGGAAGAGCCTGAAGGCGGTCAAGAACTGCACAAAGGTACGGTCGTCCACTGGAAAAGGTGGTTGAAAGCCCCCCTCGGCCGGATTGATGCGCGGCATGGAGATGGAGACCTCTGTTTGCAGATAACGGTCGGTCAGATATCGGGCATGCAATGCGGTGAAAAAGGCTTCTTTGCGCGGGTCGGCCAACCCTAATAGGGCCCCTACATTTACCCACCTGAAACCGGCTTGGGCACTTCTGGCGGGTGCCTCCAGACGATATGGATAGTCGGTCTTGCGG
>Ga0055480_10000338_pt1 | contig 17139 bp, 19 predicted proteins | sample Muzzi_PWB_D2_FD_57935 | JGI IMG/M metagenome (GOLD analysis project Ga0055480, IMG submission 57935) | Wetland microbial communities from San Francisco Bay, California, USA, that impact long-term carbon sequestration - Muzzi_PWB_D2 | ecosystem: Environmental > Aquatic > Marine > Wetlands ... | reverse complement strand
GGATGGGGTCGATTTGCGACCTCTGTTCCTCGGTCAGGCCGAGCTGGTCGGCAAAGCGCTCGATGGTGCTGCCTCGGACTCCACGATCTCTACGATGATCATCCTGTGCCTGTTTCGACGCCTCGTGACCGCGGCTCGCGAGAACCTGCCGATCCACCGCGACGCCTGCGGCCAGCCCCGCGACGAAGGTGATGGCCAGGAGCAGAGCGACGCGGGTCCGGGAGGAGGCGCTCACGGGCGGGCGCCTCCCGCCGATGGGGCCGCCCGCCTGCGACGCGGTCGCTGTAGAGCGGCCTCCCCGAGCGCCGCGAACACCACGTCGTGGTCGGCCTCGGCGAATTCGGAAAACCCGGCGGGAGCCGTCTCGGTGCGTAGCGCCTCGACCACGTCGGCGGTCGGCTCCGTGCCCGTCGCGACGACGGCTTCGCCGCCGATCCCCTGCCGCAGCGCCAGGCCTCCGAACACGAGGGCCAAAACAGCGGCGATCGGCGTCAGCAACCCCGCCCACCGTGAGGCTACGTCCCACCAGTCCTCACGCCGCGCTTCGAGCAGCGGTTCGGCCGCCTGCGTGATGGAGCGCCGCAACCGCGCCGACGTCACTTCGTCGGGGCGCAAGCCGCCCAGCCACGCGGGCCATTCTCGTCGATTCACTCTTCCTCCTCCCGTTCGATCATCGGTCCGAGCCGGTCACGCAGCGCCTTCCGTCCGTGATGCACGTGGGCGCGCGACGTACCGACCGCGACACCGAGCACTTCCGCCACCTCCCGGTGGCTATAGCCTTCCAGGTCGTAGAGCGTTACCGCGGTCCGCTGCTGTTCGGGCAGCTCCGCCAGCGCCGCGAGCACCCGCTCGCGCGCCAGCGTCCGCGCCAGGTCCCGTTCGGGGTCGGGTCCGCCCGACGCGCCGATCGGTATCTCCTCGTGCGACCTCAGCCCTTCGCGCCGGCGCAGGTTCAGCGCCGTCGACCGCAGCACGCTGTAGAACCACGGTCCGAACGGGCTTCCGGCCCGCAACTGGTCGATCCGCTCGAGAGCCCGGATGAACGCTCCCTGCAGGGCGTCTTCCGCGTCCTGCGGTACGCCGAGGATCGACAGCGCCACGGCGTACCCCCGATCGAGATACCGGCGGACGAGCTCGTCGAAGGCGGCGGTATCGCCAAGCTGCACGAGCTCGACGAGCTCCGGTTCGTCTCGACGCCCTGTTGGCACCATTCCTAACACGCGCTCCCTGGGTGACGTTGCATCCTCGGGCGAAGAACATATGAATGTCGCGGCGGAGGGGTCAGCCCGGGAGCGTGTTCTTGCTCACGTCCGAGTCCTGTAACATCTTCCGGGGCGCCGGTTCGGCGCATCGTGCGCACATCTCGAGCATCGTCATGTTCCATCACAGCGGAGGTCCGTTGAGCGACGCCGTAGCGCTTGCCGCCCGTACACTGGTCCAGGAGCGAGTCCGGGCCCTGCGTCAGCGTGTCGACCGGGAGCTGGATCCCGGCGACGTGGTTCTGCGTCCCACCGCGCCCGACTCCCGGAAGCACCTGTTCGAGGAGGCGTGCGAGCTTTACTGGAACGAGATGAACTGGGAGCAGATTACCGACGAAGAGCTCACCGACGGAGGAGAGCTCACCGAGATGGTATTCCCGGGTCTGCTCACGCTGGTCGACGCCCTCTTGCCGCGCGCCGCCAATGGCGAGCCCGATCGGGGCCGCGAGCATCGGGACGTGGCGCACGACTTCCTGCTGTGGCTGGCCGCCCGCCTCGTCGAGCTGCGGTCCCGCCGGGAAGAGGACGACGAGGAACGTGCCCAGACGCGCCGGGAGGCACAGGTCACCGACGAGCTCGTGGATCTCGTGACGTACCGGTTATATTTGATCACCGACGAAGAAATCGCCCGACTCAAGAAATAGAAGCCCGTGAAATCCATCGTCTGCATCAAGCGCGTTCCGGATTCGGAGACGCGTGTGGCCATCGGCTCGGACGGCCGCTCCCTCGACCCGTCCGGGGTCAAGTACGTGATGAATCCCTACGACGAGTACGCCCTCGAGGAGGCGCTCGCCCGCAAAGAAGCCGCGGGCGAGGGCTCGGTGACCGTCGTCAGCCTCGGTCCCGACGAGGCGAAGGAAACCCTTCGCTCGGCGCTCGCCATGGGGGCCGACGAGGCGATCCTCCTGCGAGCGGACCCGCCGGCCGACGGCCTGGTGGTGGCGCAGGCGCTCGCCGCCGCGCTGCGGGATCGTGAGTTCGACCTGCTGTTGTTCGGCAAGCAGGCGATCGACGACGACAACATGCAGGTGCCCGCGATGGTGGCGGAGCTGCTCGAGTTGCCCTGCGCGGCCGTGGTGACGGCCCTCGAGATCGAGAACGGTCACGTCACGGCCCGGCGTGAGGTCGAAGGTGGCCACGAGGTCGTGGAGTTCGACCTGCCCGGCGTGATCGCCGCGCAGAAGGGCCTGAACAAGCCCCGACACCCGAGCGTGCGGGGTATCATGATGGCCAAGAAGAAGCCGCTCGAAGAGCGGGACGTGGAACTAGAGGCCTCGGCCCTCGAGGTCGTCGAGCTCACCTCCCCCCCGCCGCGGCCCGAGCCGGAGATCGTGGGCGAAGGAGCGGACGCGGTTCCCGAGCTCGTGCGCCGGCTCCGCGAGGAAGCGAGGGTTCTCTGATGGCGAAGGTTCTGGCGGTCGCGGAGACGCGGGAAGGACAGCTACGCGGTGTGTCGCACGAAGTCGTGTCTACCGCGCGGCGCCTGGCGGACGGGCTGGAGGCCGAGGTCGAGGTCTTGCTGCTCGGCGGACCGGGCGTCCGGGAGGCGGCGGCGAAGCTCGGCGCCGCCGGCGCGGACCGCGTTCTCGTCGCCGAAGATCCGGCGCTGGCCGTCTACCATCCCGACGCGGCTGTCGGGGCCGTATCGGGCAGGGCCGGGGACGACTGTGAACTCGTCCTGTTCGCCGCCACCGCGCAGGGCAAGGACCTCTCGGCCCGTTGCGCGGCGCGTCTGGGACGGCCGCTGGCCACCGAGGTCACCGAGGTCGAAATGGCCGACGGAGCGGCCGTCGTACTACGGCCGCAGTACGCCGGAAAGGCGTACGCCCGGATTCGCATGGCGGCCAGGCCGGCGCTCGTGAGCCTGCGGCCCAATGTGTTTCCCGCGGGCGAGACCGCTGGCCGGGGCGAGGTGGAGGACTTGACGCTCGACACCGCGCCGGGCCGGACGCGCGTCACGGCGTTCGAGCAAGGCGAGCGGGAGCGACTCGACGTGACCGAGGCGAACATCGTCGTGTCCGGCGGTCGCGGCATGCAAGGTCCCGAGAACTGGAAGCTGCTCGAGGAGCTGGTCGACGCGTTGGGACCCCAGGCGACGCTGGGCGCGAGCCGTGCCGTGGTGGACGCCGGGTGGCGGCCGCACGGCGAGCAGGTGGGCCAGACGGGCAAAGTCGTCTCCCCCAGCTTGTATTTCGCCATTGGCATCAGCGGGGCGATCCAGCACATCGCCGGGATGCGGACCGCCGGCGTGATCGTCGCGGTCAACCGTGACGCCGAGGCACCGATATTCGGTGTGGCGAATTACGGTATCGTCGGCGACGCCTTCGATGTTCTTCCCCGCCTGATCGAGGAGGTCCGCTCCGTACGCGGCGCCTGACCGGAGGGACGCCATGCGCGTACTGCTGACTGGAGCCACGGGCTACGTGGGTGGCCGACTGCTGCCGCGACTGCAGCACAGTCTCCACGACGTCCGGTGCCTGACCCGTCGCCCGGAGGAGTTCCGCTCTCGTGTTCCCGATGATATCGACATCGTCGGGGCCGACCTCCTGGAGGTCGAGACCCTGGGGCCCGCGCTCACCGGGATCGACCTGGCCTACTACCTGGTCCATTCGATGGGCGGGGGACCGGGCTTCCGCGAGCGCGAAGTGGCGGCTGCTCGAAATCTCGCGCAGGCTGCCGAGACGGCGGGTCTGCGCCGCATCGTCTACCTGGGCGGCCTCGGCGACCAGGATGGCGAGCTTTCCGAGCACCTCGCGAGCCGGCAAGAGGTCGGCCGGATTCTCCGTGAATCCGATGTGCCGACGACGGAGTTCCGCGCTTCGATCATCATTGGCTCGGGGAGTCTCTCCTTCGAGATGATCCGGGCCCTGGTAGATCGTCTGCCAGTGATGATCTGGCCCGGCTGGGTGCGGACGCCCACCCAGCCGATCGCGATCGAAGACGTTCTGGACTACTTGTTGCTGGAACTCGATCGTACGGACAGCGAGAGCCGGCTCGTCGAGATCGGGGGCGCGAGCGTCGTTTCGTATGGCGACATCATGCTCGAATACGCCCGGAAGCGGTCACTCCGCCGCCTCGTCGTCCCCGTGCCGGTCATCACGCCGCGGCTGTCCAGCCTGTGGCTCGGTCTCGTGACACCAGTGTTCGCCCGCATCGGCCGCGAACTCGTCGAAGGCGTGCGCCATCCCACGGTCGTGCGCGATCCGGAGCCGGCGTCGAGCTACGGCGTCGAGCCGCGGAGCATGGCGGAGGCCATCGAGCGGGCCCTCGTCAACGAAGACCGGGAGTTCGCCCTGACCCGGTGGTCGGATGCGCTGTCGGCGGGCGGGGAGCCGCCGTCCTACGGCGGTCGTCGGATCGGATCGCGCTATGTCGAGTCGCGCTCACGCGAGGTGCGTGTGAGCTCCGACGGGTTGTTCGCGGTGGTCGAACGCATCGGGGGGGACACGGGCTGGTACTTCGGCGACTGGCTGTGGTCGCTTCGCGGTTTTCTCGACCTGTTCGTCGGCGGCGTGGGTGTGCGGCGCGGTCGGCGGGATCCGGTGTCGCTGCGGCCCGGCGATGCGCTCGATTTCTGGCGGGTCGAGGAGATCGAGCCACCGCGCCTGCTGCGTCTGCGGGCGGAGATGCGCGTCCCTGGACGAGCCTGGCTCCAGTTCGAGGTCGATGAGGCGCCGGGCGGCGCCCGTCTCACCCAGACGGCCCTGTTTGATGCGGCAGGGTTGCTCGGACGGCTCTACTGGCATGCCCTGTGGCCGATCCATCAACTGGTGTTCTCCGGGATGCTCCGCGGAATCTGCCGTCGGGCGGAGGCTGACGAAGCTGCCGGGGAGGTGCGATGAGCCACGTTCTGCGGACGGAGCAGTGGTTCGACCGATCACCGGACGAGCTGTTTCCGTTCTTTGCCGACGCCTTCAACCTGGAACGCATCACACCGTCGTTTCTCCGGTTTCGGGTCGTGACGCCCCCGCCCATCGAGATGGAAGTCGGAACCCTGATCGACTATCGGCTACGGGTGCGCGGAGTGCCCGTGCGCTGGCGGACCGAGATCACGGCGTGGGAACCGCCGTTCCGCTTCGTGGACGAGCAAACTCGGGGTCCGTACCGGACGTGGATCCACGAGCATCGCTTCGAAGTCGCGGACGGCGGCACGCGGATGACCGATACCGTGCGGTATGCCGCCCCGGGCGGACGCCTGGTCGAACGCCTGGTCGTGGACCGCGACGTGGCCGGGATCTTCGAGTTCCGGCGACGCGCCCTGGAGGAGTTGTTCGGCAACCGTCAGCCGGACGCGTCGGACTCCAGCCGGCGCAACAGCGCCTCCCCGAACCGACCCAGCGCGTAGCGGGCGGCTTCCGCCAGCATGGGCGGCGGGACGAACCGGCCCAGCGACCCGTGCAGCTCCAGCGTCTGGTGCACCTCGACATTGGTGACGTCGCCGCGGGCGTCGAGGCGACTGCCCATGCGCATCGATCCGGCGGCCCGGCCCCGGGTTTCCTCCGCGTCGGCGCGCAGCACCGCCCGCCAGTCCTCCCGGTCGAGTTGTTCGAACCGGGCCGTTCCCTCGAACCGGACCCGCAGCAGGCCGAGCGACACGCCGATCGCTCCCCGAAAAGACCGCTCGTCGAGCACTTCGAGCAGCTCGCCCCCGGGGAGGCAACTCGCGACGACGGCTGGATCGGTGAGCGCGTCCCACACCCGAGCGCGCGATGCGGGACAGGAGAATCGATGGCTGACTTCGCTGTTCAGTGAGTACCGTCCTGTTCAATCCCGAGGCTTCTCCCCGGGCGTGCCGGATGCGAAATTGGCCCGCCGGTGTTCTCCCGCCGCGACGCAGGGTGTGGACCGGGCGGCGAGAATGCGAGAATTTGCGGCATGAGCCTTCAGGAGATTCGTCCGCATGTGGAAGCCTGGCGCACTGCCGGCGAGCGCTATGCGGTCGCCGTTCTCACCGGCGCCTGGCACTCCGCGCCGCGTCGGCCCGGTGCCCGGTTCGCGCGATCGGCCGGCGGTGAGATCACCGGCAACGTGTCGGCTGGCTGTGTCGAGGCCGACCTGGCGGAGCGGCTCGACGCGGTGCTCGCGGGCGATCCGCCCACCTTCGTGACCTATGGCGTCTCCGACGAGACCGCCCACGGGGTCGGTCTCGCCTGCGGGGGGACGATCGAGGTCCACCTCGCCGCGCGATCGCCGACGGACCCTGTCTGGCCGGAGCTGATGCAGCGGCTGGACGCCCGGGACACGGTCCTGCTCCTCACCGACGTATCCGGGGCCGGCGCCGGTCGGTGGCTGGTGACGCCCGACGGTGACGTGCTGGTGGCCGACGCGACCGGCGTCCCGCCCGAACCTGCGCTGGCGACCGGCCGGCGCCTGTCGGATACGGGCGGTGTCGCGGTGGTCGACGCCAGGGGTGCTGACGCGAGCGGGACTTCGGCAGAGCCCGCGACGATCGTCGAGGTGCTGTTGCCGGCGCGGCGCCTCGTCGTCGTCGGGGCCACGCCGGTCGGCGCGGCGCTCGTCCGACTCGCGCTCGCGGCTGGCGTGCCCGTGGAGGTCATCGAGCCGCGGACGGCCTATGCGGCGGCGCTGGACGACGTTCCGCTCGCGGTCGACGGGCGCTGGCCCGACGAAGCGCTGACCGACGGGGATGCCGATCCGTCCACGGCGGTCGCGGTCGTCTCCCACGACGAGCGTCTCGACGTGGCCGCGCTGGAAGCAGCCCTCCGCCGGCCCTACGGCTACGTCGGGTTGCTCGGTGGCGGTCGAACGCGACGTCGGCGGTTCGAGGCACTCCGCGAGGCCGGCGTGTCCGAGGAGCGGATGGCCGGGGTCCACGCCCCGATCGGCCTAGACATCGGGGCCGAGCGGCCGGCGGAGATCGCGCTCGCAATTCTCGCCCAGATCGTGGCCGCCTGGCGGGGCGCCGGCTGATGGCCCCCGCGGGCCTCATCCTGGCCGGTGGTGCGTCACGCCGAATGCCGGGCGCGTCGAAGCTCTTGCGGTCGTGGGGTGACACCACCGTCCTCGGGGCCGTCATCCGCGTCGCTCGCGAGGCTGGCCTGGCGCCGATCGTCGTCGTGGCGGCGGAGGCGGTGGGCGCGGACGGCGCCGACCGGCGACTCCCCACTCCGTCCGGTGGCGGACGGGCCGATTCCCTGGCGGCCGGCCTGGCGGCGTTGCCCCCCGGCCCGGTCGTGGTGCTGCTGGGCGACGAACCGGGGATTCGACCCGCTACGGTCAATGCCCTCGTGGGACATTGTCGCTCGACGGGTGCCGACGCGGGCCGCGTCGCATATACCGATCGTCCCGGACACCCGGTCTGGCTCGGCCGTGCCGCGCGCGCGATTGCGGCGCGACTGACCGGGGAGGCGCCCGTATGGGAGGCGGTGTCGTCCGCGTCCCCGCGGGCTGTCCTGCTCGAGCGCGACGAGCCTGCGCCCATCGACGTCGACTCCCCCGACGCTCTCGCTCGTGCACGGCAGCGGGAGCGCGCGTGAGTCGAGGGCTGGTCGCCTGGCTCGTCATCGTCGCCTGGGTGCTCGTCATGGGCTGGAATACCCGGCGCGAGTTGTTCCGTCCCGAGGCGGAACGCCTGGCCCTCGGTGCGGCCATGTTGCCGCCGGGCGCGGCCTACTACACGCTCGAGGCCGGGGACCGGCCGGCCGGCATGGTCAGCCTCGAGATCGATACGCTTCCCGGGCGGAGCGGCTTCCGCCTCCTGGAGCAGGTGACCGTCCGGTTGCCGGGTCTCGGATCCGTCGGCGAGACGGAGACGCGCACCGAAACCTGGCTGGGTCCGGGCGTCACGCTCGACAGCCTCGTGCGGCGATCGGTACGTGGCACGGACACTTCCATGGTCCGCGTGCGGTGGCACGGGGATTCCCTGCGATGGGAAGGGCCCTCCGATACTACCGTTCGCCGCCTGGCGCGCGCCGATGCGCTTCAAACGCCGATGAGCTGGCCCCTTCGCTTCGTGGCGGCGGGCGGGGGGGACGCCGGCGAGACCCGGCGGCTGACGCTGCTCGATCCGGTCAGCGGCGACCTGCGCGAGATCGACCTGCGAACGCTGGAGGTCGGAGCCCGCGTATTCGCCGACAGTGCAGACACCGATCCGGCGACGGGCGAGTGGATCGTGGCGGGTCGGGACACCGTCCGGGCCTGGCGCGTCACACGATCTTCGCCCGACGACGCCGGCGAGGCGGACGAGATGTGGATCGACGAGGACGGCCGCTATGTGGAGGCCGATCTCACCGGCGGGCTGCATATGCGCCGGACGGCATTCGAACTGGCGTTCTTCCGGGAGAGACGATGATCCGGCTCGAAGGTCTTAGAAAGCGATACGGCGACTTCACGGCGGTCGACGGGCTCGACCTCGAGGTCGGATCTGGCGTGATCTTCGGCCTGCTCGGTCCCAACGGGGCGGGGAAGACGACCACCCTGCGGATGATCGCCGGCATTTTGGAGCCCGACGCGGGAACCGTCGAGCTCGGGGGACACGACATCGTCCAGCATCCGAAGGCCGCGAGGGCGCTTCTGGGCTTCGTGCCCGACCGGCCGTTCGTGTACGAGAAGCTGACAGGCGCGGAGCTGCTGCAGTTCACGGCGGGGCTATACGGGCTCGATGGGCCCGAGATCGAAGCCCGGATCGACGAGCTGCTCGATCTCTGGGACCTGGCACCGTGGCGCGATCAGCTCATCGAGTCCTACAGCCACGGGATGCGACAGAAGATCATCATCTCCTCGGCCCTCATTCACCGACCGAAGGTCCTGGTCGTCGACGAGCCCATGGTCGGTCTCGACCCGCGCTCGGCGCGCCTGCTCAAGGACCTGCTGCGCTCGTACGCCGACGCCGGTGGGACCGCGATGGTGTCGACCCACACGCTCGAGCTCGCCGAGACGCTGTGCGACCGCCTTGCCGTGATCGATCGCGGCCGCATCGTAGCGCAGGGGACGCTGGACGACCTGCGCCGCACGGCCGCCATCGACGCAGCGGGGCTGGAGGAGGTGTTCCTCCGGATCACGCGCGGCGCGACCGACGCCGAGATCGACCGGGCGCTGGAGGCCTGATGGGGCCGGTGCTGCGCGAGATCGGCGTCCTGCTGCGTCCGAAATGGCTGGCCGTGCGCCGGCGCCGCGGCCAGCGGGGCCGCATCGGGAGATTGCTCATTCTCGCGGCCGTCGGCGGAGCCGCGTGGCCGTTCATCTACCTCGCCCTGGTCCGTCTGTTGACGATCCTGCGGGCCGTCGAGGAGATCGGGCCGCTGCTCGCCGCCCGCCTCCTCGGCCTCGGTCTGCTCCTGTTCCTGGGGATTCTGCTCCTCTCCAACCTCATCGCGTCGCTGTCGAGCTTCTTCCTCGCGCGCGATCTGCCGGCCATCCGTTCCTCGCCGGTCGATTGGCTCAGCGTGTATGCGGCCCGTCTCTTGGAGACCACCGTGAGCTCGTCCTGGATGGTCGTGCTCGTGCTGATTCCAGTCGTCGCAGCGTACGCTCGGGTCTATGGCGGAGGGGCAGGCTTCCTGGCCGTCGTCCTCGCCGCGATCATCCCGTTCCTGCTGATTCCGGCGGCGATCGGCAGCGCCCTCACCCTGCTCCTCGTGCGGGTGTTCCCGGCACGGCGATCACGCGACATCCTCGCCGTGACCGGCATGGCGGCAGCGGCCCTGCTGGTGCTGGTCCTGCGCACGCTGCGCCCGGAGCGCCTGGTGAATCCCGAAACGTACCGCAACCTGGTCGACTTCCTGGCGGTCCTGCGAGGCCCGGCGTCGCCGTGGCTGCCGTCGGGCTGGGGGGCCGACGCGATGATGGGTGTGCTGATCGGCGGCTTCGATCCTTTCCATCTCGTGTTGCTCTGGAGCACGGCGGCCGCGGCCTTCGTGGCCGGGGCCGCGCTGCACGCCCGGCTCTACCCGGCCTGTTTCACGAAGGCGCAGGAAGGAAACGAGAATCGGATGCGACACCACGTCGCCTGGCGGAGCCTCGAACGTATTCTCGCGCCCCTCGGCGCCCAGCGGCGCGAGCTGATCCTGAAGGACGTCCGGATGTTCTTTCGGGACACGACGCAATGGTCGCAGCTCATCATCCTCGCCGTCCTCGTCGTCGTCTATGTCTACAACATGCGCGTGCTGCCGCTCGCCACCGGAACCGGCATCAGCCGCTATCTCGTCACGCTCGTCGTGTTCTTGAACCTGGCGCTCACCGGCTTCGTGCTCGCGGCGATCGCCGCCCGGTTCGTCTTTCCGATGCCGAGCCTCGAGGGCCGCACGCTGTGGCTCCTGCTGTCGGCGCCGGTCGACGCGCGCACCTTGCTCGGCGCCAAGTTCCGCGTGGGTATCGTGCCCCTGACCGCGATGGCCCTGGCGCTCACGATCGCCACCGGGTGGATCCTCGGAGTACCGGCGGGGCTGTTCGCGCTGAATCTGCTGGCGATCGTCGGCCTCGGGGCAGCGTTCACCGCACAGGCACTCGCCTGGGGTGTGCTTTATCCGCAGTTCGAATCAGAGAACGCGGCCCAGATTCCGACGTCGCTCGGTGGGATGCTGTTCATGCTGGGGGCTCTGGCCACGCTGGGCCTGGTGATGTTCGCGCAGATATGGTCGCTGCGCGAGTTCCTGCTGAGCGGTCTGCCGGGACGGCTGCCGCGGGCGGCCCTGCCCGGCGAGCTGAGCCTGGCGGCGGCGCTGACGGTGGTGATCTGCTCGGCGGGCTCGCTGATGCCCTTCCAGCTGGCGGTACGGCGTCTATCGGCGACCGGGCGCTGGTCGGCCGAGAGCTAGGACTCTCTAGTGGTCGGAGAGGGCGCGCGCCGTCGTCTTCCGGAAGTCCCGCAGTCTCTCCCGCGCCTCCCGCATCTCGGCGTCGGAGAACAGGCCCTCCTGCTGGGCGAGGAGAAGCTCCTCGCGCTGCATGTCGTTGAGCATGCCGAGCTCGACGGCCAGCGATGCAAATTTTTTGTCCGGTTGCTGGCGCTGCTCCACGAGGATGCGGGCGACCTGGGCGGGGGTGAGCATGTTGCGGATCAGCGCGACCGTGCCGAGCGCGAAGTGCCGCGGCGTCGGGATTCGGTACTCCGTCCCCTCCGGTACCGCTCCATTGGTCCCGCTCGTGTCTTCGCCGCTCCCGGTCTCGGCCTCTCCGTCGTCGTGCCTGCCGAAGCTGCCATTGCGCAGGGACGAGGTCACCACGCGTGACTCCGCACCCGAAGGGACCTGCGACACACCGACATGGTGGGGGACGCCCGTCCCCGGATCGAGGGCGTTCGGGTCCACGAGCAGCTGCAGGAGCTTCCACTGTGTCTCGAGCCGGGCTTTGTTCTCGGCCTGGCCCGCGAGAATGAACCGGAGGCTGATCAGGTGCAGGGCGTAGATGCCGAGAACCGCGGCAGCCAGGGCGAGCGTCCGGTTATGGCCGTACCACGCCAGAAGCGCCACGAGGAGGGTGAGAATCGCCACCGCCCCGAGAAAGTGGCTGCTGTACTCGCGATCGCCGTGACTCAGCTGCACGTTGAGTGGCCTCTTCCGGTTCGAAAAACTTGCACGCCCGTCCCACGCGTTTTGTGCACCTCGCGTGCCAGCCCGTCAGCGACCGCGCCAGATCTTCCAGCTATCGAGCACGGATTCTCCGTCGACGACGTAAAACGCATCGAAACAGGCGGTTACGAGGCAGGAATGGTTCGGGAGGATCCGCACTCGTTCCCACGACGGAAGGGCCCGGTCCACGATCCCGTGTTCCTGACTGACTGAGACCAGTCGTGCATTATGCCGCAGGGTGCCCCGGCCGTAATCGTCGTAGAGTCGGCCGAACGAAGGCCGCGCATGGGCCGGCCCGCGGTCCGCCGACAGGGCGAGCGCCCCGGCATCGACGATCGCCTGTCCGCGCGCCTCGCTTGACGAGACGACAGTGGCCAGCACGGTGGCGGCGCAGTCCGACGGGGTGCAGGCGCCCAGTGCCACCTGCGTGTAGTCGTAGAGGGCATAGTTGCCGGGCCGCACCTCGGTCACGCCGTCCAGTCGCTCGACGTGCGCCATGGTGGGCGTCGAACCTGTGCTTACGCCCTCGACGTCGAAACCCTCGGCGCGAAGGCGCTCGGCGGTCTCCGCCATCACCGCACGCTCCCGTTCCCCGATGTGGCGGGCGTCGTAGCGGGAGCGCGCGTGGTAAGCGTGTCCCGAGTGCGACAGGATCCCCGCGAAGTCGAGTCTGGGGGACGCGTGGATCCGGCGCGCCAACGCCAGCACGGCGTCGGCGTCCGGCGCCAGGCCGACCCGTCCGTAGCCGCAGTCGATCTTGATCCAGACTCGCACCTCGGCACCCGCTTCCTCCAGGGCGTCCACCGGCGCCGGATCGTCCACGACCACGCCCAGGCGAATGCGCCGGCCCAGCTCCGCGACGTCGGCCGCCCGCGCGGGCGCGAGCGGAAACGCCCACGTGAGGTCCTCGAATCCATGGTCCGCGAACATCCGAACCTCGTACAACGTCGAGACGGTGGCGCCGGCACTGCCGAGGGCCTGTTGCCCGCGCCCGATCTCGACACATTTGTGCGTTTTCAGATGGGGGCGCAGCGCGACGCCCAGCTCGGCGGTCCGGTCGCTCATCCGCCGGAGGTTGCGCTCGAGCACGTCGAGGTCGAGCAGCAGCGCCGGAGTCGGGAGGTCGTAGATGGTGCGCATGGCGGGCAAGATACACCCTCCGACCGTTACAGGGTCAAGCGTCGGGGCGAAGACTTGCCGATCAGGTGGGCACGGTGTGACCGTTGCGTGTGACCCGCCGGGCTCTCACTTCGTCTCTACATCGACCGAGGACACCAGCAGGGAGGCGCAACTGGATCGCCGCAGCGCGCAGGCCGACGCGGTCGCGCCCCCCGGGCGGGTGCCCGACGCCGAGCTCGTGGCCCATACCCTCGCTGGCTCCGACGTGGCGTTCGCCGAGCTCGTGGATCGCTACAACGATCTGCTGCACAGGCACGCGCAGCGCATGATGGGACGCGAGGACGACGCCGAGGACGTGGTACAGACGGCCTGGATCAAGGCGTATCGCCGGCTTGCGCAATGCCAAGATCCCGAGCGATTCGGAGCGTGGGTGTTCCGGATCGCGGCGAACGGATGCAAGGACGCCCTGAAGGCGGAACGGAACGAGGTCGTGCCGATGGACGCGGTGGGTGAGTTGCCGAGCTCCGCCGACGGTCCCGACGAGGGAGCGGAGCGCGAGGAGCAACGACGTCAGATCGCGGCGGCCCTCGACCGGCTGCCGGCCGATCAGCGGGAAGCGTTCCTGCTGAAGCACGCCGAGGGCTGGTCGTACGAGGACATGGCGGAGCGCCTCGGTGTGGGTGTCTCCGCTCTGAAGATGCGGGTGCATCGGGCCCGCGAAGAGTTGCAGAAGCTCCTGCTGGAGGTGCCGAAATGACGATGGATCCACGGCTGCAGACCTGGCTGGATGGCGAGCTCGAGCTCACCGAGCTGCCCGACGAGCTGCGTGCCCGTGCCGCCGATTGGACGGGCCTGCTGGACGACGTGCGGACGTTACCCGCGCCGGGCGCCGCTCCGGATGCGGCAGCCCGCGTCATGGCCGCCATTCGCACCGACACGGTCTCGGACGCGTCCGCGCTCGGTCGGGCTCGTGACGGATTGTTGTGGCTCGTGCGCCCCCGGCCGATCCGGCTGTCGCCGCTGCTGGCGGCCGCAGTCCTCGTGCTGGCCGCTCTCTCGGGCCTGCGGGTCGTGTCGGGCGGCGGAAGCCCGGGTACCGCGGCGGACGGCCGGGTTTACGTGCAGTTCTTGATCGCGGCTCCGGAAGCCCGGTCGGTCGCCCTGGCCGGGGACTTCAACGAGTGGAGTCCCTCGATCGAGCTCTCCGATCCCGACCGCGATGGCGTCTGGTCGGCCCGCGTCGCCCTCGACGCCGGTGTCCACGAATACATGTTCGTGATCGACGGCACGGAATGGCAGCCGGATCCGAATTCCCTGAGCTACGCGGCCGACGGTTTCGGGCGGCGCAATTCGGTCGTTGCCGTGGCTCCGCTGGACCAAACCTGAGTTGGACTGAGAATTCGATGAGTGATTGGCGATGGCGAGCGATTCCGGTCTGTGCGGCCCTGGTGTTCGGGGCCGCGGCGACCGCACCGGCGCAGGAGCGGGCCCGGCCCCCGGCGCGGCTCGAGCGCGGCCTGTCGCAGGAGACGACCGCGCGGTTGCGGGAGATCATTCAACGAGCCGAGCGAGAGGGGGTTCCCCCTGAGCTCCTGCAGCGCAAGGTCAACGAAGGGCTCTCGAAGGGCGTGCGCGGACCGCGACTCGAGCAAGCGATCGAGGCGTATGCGCGCCGCCTCGTGGCCGCGCGCCGCCTGGCCGGCGACGACGTGATGTCCGACGTGCTGGTGGCGGCGGCCGAGGCCGCGGAGCGAGGCGTCCCTCCCGATCGCATCCGCGCCTTCCTGCGAGCGAACCCCAATCCACATCGTTCGGTGGTCGGATTGCGGGTCTTCGGCGATCTTTTGGATGCTGGAGTTCCGGCCGGGGAGGCGGCGCGCGGCGTCAACGCGTCCCTGGACCGGGGGTTGCGCGGCGAGCGATTGCTCGCGCTGTCAGCCGCGGTTCGCCGCCGCATTGCCCGGGGCGAAGAGCCCTCGAGCGCCCTTCGGGCCGAAATTGACGGCCGGCGCTAGCGCTTTCGATCCGCGATTGAGCGGCGGCGACGCCTGCCCTATGTTGCTTTTTTCATCACCGTCGACGCGCGCCTGAATCTGGTTTCGCGGTCTCCGAACGGGAGTGAGTTTGAGCCGAAGTCAGCGGTCCGTGTATCTCGCAGGTACCGGGCACTACGTGCCGGACAGGCTGGTCGACAACATCGAGTTGTTCGAGTTTCCGGGGATCCGGGATTCCTTCGATGTGGATCGCGCCCGCACGTCGCTGCGCGGCGCCGATCCGGAAGCCGCCGAATCGCTGACCGATGCGGAGATCTTCGACGGGTGGGCGCGTCAGCTCACCGGCATCGGCACCCGCCGTCTTCTACCGGAGGGTGACGGGACGACGGCCGAGGACATGTGCGTCCGGGCCGGTCGCCGCGCCCTCGAACACGCCGGCGTGTCGGCCGACGACCTCGACTTCATCATCGTGGCGAGCCTCACCGCGCGCGAAATCGTCCCGAACGCGGCCGTCACCATGGCCGACCGCCTCGGGATCCCCGCCGTGCCCGGATTCGTGCTGAACACGGCCTGCGCGGGGTTCATCCACGCCCTCAGCGTCGGGTACGCCTACGTGGCTGGCGGCCAGTCGCGGAACGTTCTCGTCGTGAGCGGCGACGCGCTCAGCCGGGTGACCAACTACCACGACCCCAAGACGGCCGTGTTGTTTGCGGACGGTTCGGGTGCCGCCCTGCTGACCGCCGAGCCCGGCCGGGGCCGCGTGCTCGGCCCTCCGTTCCTGGCCGCGGAATACTCCCCGGATCATCTGAACCTGGTGGGGCAGGGATGGGGATTCAGCGGAGGGCCGGATCACAAGCTTAGCATGGCCGGTGGTGCCAATGTGCTGCGCCACGCCATCCGTACGATGCGGGATGCCTCCGAAGCGGCCCTCGAGCGCGTGGACGTCGGGTGGGACGAGGTCGACGCCGTGATCCCGCACCAGGCGAACGGGCGGATCACGCTCGGTCTGGAGCGGATGTTGCACTTGAGCCGCGGCCGGGTCATCCACGCGATCGATGGTCTCGGCAACGTCTCCGCCTCCTCCGTACCGATCACCCTCGACCGCCTGCTCCGTGGGGAGCATGGTCCCCTGGCCGACCGGGCACGCATCGTGCTGACCGCGGTGGGCGGCGGCTATGCCAGCGGCGCGGCCGTCGTGGAGTGGAACGCGGCCTGACCCCCGGTTCAGGGCAGTCGGAACGCCTCCACCGAGAGGATTTTCGGCAGAAAAGCGGCCACGGGCGTGAAGGACTGACCGTCGGCGCTGGCGAACAAATGGCCCGTCGCTGTTCCGAAGTGGACGCCGCAGTCGTCTCCTTCCCCCTCCGTTGCCAGGGCCTCCCGCAGGACGGTGACCCACGCGTCTTCCTGGGGCAGCCCCTCGGCCCGCGCCACCCATGAGCGTCCACCGTTACCGGACTCGAACACGCGCAGCTCGCGATCGCAGACGCTGCGAAGGTGGCTGCTCTCCTCCGGGATCACCCAGCAGCGGTCGGAATCGGCCGGATCCAGCCCGATCACGTAGCCGAAGTCGCTCGGCAGGCCCGCGGAGATCTCCGTCCACGTGTCCCCTCCGTCGTCCGATCGGTACGTGCCACAGTGGTTCTGCTGGTACAGGCGGCCGCGATCGACCGGGTGGAGTCTGAGGCTGTGCACGCACTGACCCGCCTCCGGATCCGGCTCGGGCAGGAAGTCGGCCCGCACGCCTCGATTGATCTCCGTCCACGACCGTCCCGCGTCCTCGGTCCGATAGCAGCCGCCCGCCGAGAGAGCCACGAACAGCCGGGCCGGGTCCACCGGATCGGGTTGTATGGAGTGCAGGGCCAGGCCTCCTTTGGCCGGCTGCCAGGCCGCGCGCGTTGGATGCCGGTCGAGCGTCTCGTGCCACGTCCAGGTTGCGCCGCCGTCGTCGCTGTGGAACAGGGCGGCAGGCTCGCCCCCCGCGTACAGACGGGGCCCCCCGCCGGGCGAGGTGCCGACGGCGAGATGCCAGATCGCCTCGACCTCGCGATCGTCGTCGGCGGGAAACGCGGGGCGTCCCTCGCAAGCGTCCCACGACGCGCCGAAGTCGTCGGAGCGGTAGATGTGCGTGCCCCAGACCGGATGAACGGCAGCCGCCCACGCGCGTCCCGAGTCGGGTTCGAGCGTGGCGTGGTAGATCTCGTGGCCGCCGATGTGGAACCCCTCCCGTCGCCAGTC
>Ga0055480_10000336_pt1 | contig 17212 bp, 10 predicted proteins | sample Muzzi_PWB_D2_FD_57935 | JGI IMG/M metagenome (GOLD analysis project Ga0055480, IMG submission 57935) | Wetland microbial communities from San Francisco Bay, California, USA, that impact long-term carbon sequestration - Muzzi_PWB_D2 | ecosystem: Environmental > Aquatic > Marine > Wetlands ... | reverse complement strand
CGGCAGCACTGCTCCCGTCGTCCGAAGGCACCCCGACGATATGGAGCGCACGGGTGGGTGCCGGCCCGGACCGCTCCGCGGGGCTCCTTCTCGTGGTGCCCTCGGCGGGGAACGCCCTCCACAGTGAGGAGGCCCATTTTCTCGAGTCGGTAGCCCACCTCCTCGCGGAGGCCACTTCGCGGCATCGGACCACCACGACACTCCACCTCCTCGAGTCGGCGGTCAACCATTCCACCGAAGCCGTGATGATCACGACGGCGGACCTCGATCCGCCGGGCCCGACGGTGGTATTCGTCAATCCTGCTTTCACCAAACTGACCGGATATGCTGCGGACGAGATCGTTGGACAATCCCCGCGAATCCTCCAAGGGCCCGGCACCGCACGAGACGTCCTGGAGGAACTCCGGACGTGCCTGTCCAGCGGCCGCCCGTTTTCGGGGGAACTCCTCAACTACCGGCGAGATGGGACCGCCTACCGCTCCGAGTTGGACATCGCCCCGATCACGGGGCCGGACGGCGGGGTAACCCATTACGTCAGCTTGCAGCGGGATGTCACCGCGCGCCGGCAGGCAGACGAGCGCCTCCAGCAATCGCAAAAGATCGAGGCCGTCGGGCGCCTGGCGGGGGGCGTCGCCCACGACTTCAATAATCTGTTGATGACTATCATCGGATACACGGCCCTTCTCCTCCGGCGGGTCGATTCGTCGGACCCCCTGCATGCCGACCTCCGCGAGGTCGACTGCGCGGCCCAACGGGGGGCCACGCTGACCCAACAGCTGCTGGCCTTCTCGCGCCGGCAGGTGTTGCAGCTGCGGATCGTCGACCTGAACGCCGTCATGACCGACATGGAGCCGATGCTCCACCGCGTGTTGGGAGAAGACATGGCCGTGGTGTCCCGCCTCGACGACCATCTCGGTCGCGCCAAGGCGGACCCGACCCAACTCCAGCAAGTGCTCCTCAATCTCGCTGTCAACGCCCGGGAGGCGATGCCGGGTGGAGGCCATCTGACCATCCGGACCTCGAACGTCACGCTTAGCGAAGAGGAGAGCCGACGGCACCATCCAATGCTCCCCGGTCGCTACGTGCAGCTCCAGGTGACCGACACCGGGATCGGGATGGACGATTCCGTACTCGCGCGAGTGTTCGAGCCGTTCTTTACGACCAAGGAGCGCGGAGAGGGGACCGGCCTCGGACTCGCCACCGCGTACGGCATCGTCAAACAGAGTGGCGGGTACATCTACGCCGCGAGCACCGTCGGTCTGGGATCCACCTTCACGATCTACTTCCCCCGGGTCGATCAGCCGGTCACCCACACTCCGGGCGCGGCCCACCGCGGCTCCGACCCCGGTGCTGAGACGCTGCTCCTGGTCGAGGATGAAGACACGGTCCGGACCCTTATCATTCGGGTGCTCAAGGAACGCGGATACACCGTGCTCGCAGCCGGGACGGGCGCGGAAGCGCTCGCGGTCGCCGGCGCGTGGAGTGGCCACATCGACCTGGTCATCAGCGACGTCATCATGCCTGAAATGAGCGGGCCCGCCATGGTGGAGGTTCTGGCTGGCTCACGCCCGGACCTCAGGGTCCTATTCATGTCAGGCTACACCGAGTTCGCCTTTGCGCCCGAGGGAATCCTCGGCGAACGGGCGGAGTTCCTCCAGAAGCCCTTCACGCCCGACGTCCTCCTCCAGAAGGTGCGCGACGTGCTGCAGCGAGGCGTGCCGATGGCGTCCCCCGGCCCGGGGGCCGCAGGGATATGACATTCGCCGGCGACCCAATCTGAAACAGGGGCGACGGAGTTTCGTAAGTTGGCCTCGGGGCATAGGTTTCCCCCCGCGCATTCCCGATCACCCTTCTGCTCGAAAAGGACCTACATCATGCGACGTGTCGTTCCCACCCTGGCGGTTCTCTCGGGGTTGAGCCTCCTCATGGCGCCGGCATCCCTGGCCCAGCTCCCGGCGGTGACGCCGACGCAGGCGGCCCAGGGGGTCAAGGTGGCCTCGGTCACTTTCGAGCCGTCCGGGCTGAACCTGGAACGGGGGGACACGGTACGGATCAGGGCGATTCTGCGGGACGCGGATGGCCAGGCGGTCGAGGGGGCGTTGGTCTTCGTGTACTCCCAGAATCCGAGCGTCATCTCCCCGCAGATCGGCCGCTTGAGTCCAGAGGGAACGATCGAGCTCCAGGCGAATGGGCCCGGAGAAGTATCCCCGCTCGTGTTCGTCCGCGTCAACGATGCGGACGGGAGCTTTCGGGGGACACCGGGAATCAAGCAGGTGGGCACCTTCGATGTGATGGTGCATGATTGGCCGGTGGATCACATCGAGGTGGCAAAGGAGCCGTACCAGCCCTACGTCGGGACAAGCATGAAGTTGACCGGGAAAGCCATGACCTCGCATGGCACCGAACACACCAGCGCCGTGGTCTTGTGGACCAGTGAGACGCCGGGCATCGCCGGGGTGACGGCAGGTGGTGTGGTCACCTTCCTCAAGCCGGGTGAGGCGCGCCTCGTGGCGCGCACCGAGGGCGGGAAGACCGCGAGCGAGTCGTTCAGGACCATGCGGAACCCCATCACGCAATTGAGCATCACTCCGCGATTGGCGTCGGCACGCACCGGCGACGTAGTCCGGTTCACCGTGCGCGCCCTCGACGCCAAGGGGCGGCCGGTGGAGGGCGTGGCCCTCAGTTACTCGACCTACGGCATCGACTCCGCCGGAGCGGAGATATTCCCGGACGGCGCGTTTGTGGCGGACAATCCCGGCTCCTACCGGGTGCTGGTGACCGCGGGCGGGCTGGCGGCGGAAGCCCTCGTCGAGGCGGCGCCGCGGCCGGCCACACCACCGGTGGAGCTCCTAGGACGCGGCAAGCGGAAGGAAGTCGCCACCAGCGACCTGTGGGTCTTCACGGGGAAGGACGGCCGGGACTACGCCTACACCGGCACTCATGCCAGCGGCGGGGGGCAACGGATGTTCGTGTGGGACGTGACGAACCCGCGCGAGGTCCAGCTCATGGACTCCGTCGTGGTCGACGCCCGGGTGGTCAACGACGTGAAGGTCAATGACGACGCTTCCTGGGCTGTGATCACCCGCGAAGGGGCGAGCGACCGGAAGAACGGGCTCGTGGTCTTGGACCTGAGCGCGCCGGCCCATCCGAAAGTCATCGCCGAGCTCACGGAGCCGGGGATGACCGGGGGGATGCACAATACGTGGATCGTCGGGCACATGGTCTATGGCGTGAACGACGGGCGAAGCGGCATGGACATCGTGGACATGAGCGACCCCACCGCGCCGAAGCACGTCGGCTTCTTCGAAATCCGTCCGGGAGAGAGCAACAAGACGCTCCACGATATCTGGGGCGACGGGAAGGGCTATCTCTATCTCTCCTATTGGGACGACGGCCTGGTGATCGCCGACGTGGGCGCCGGCACGCACGGCGGCACGCCCACCGATCCCAAAGTGGTCTCCCGCATCGCCTACGGACAGGGGAATACGCACGTCGCCTGGCGAGAGCGAAACTACGTGTTCCTGGGAGACGAGATCTTCGGATGCGCGGAGTGCATCAATGGGCCCCGCGGCTACATCCACGTGATCGACGTGGCGGACATCGAGCATCCCCGTGAGGTGGCCAAGTTCGAGGTGCCGGAGGCCGGGACCCACAACATCTGGGTCGAGGACGGCATCCTGTACATCGCCTACTATCAGGGTGGACTCCGCGTCGTCGACGTGTCGGGCGAGCTGCGCGGCGACCTGTATCGCCAGGGCCGCCAGATCGGATGGTTCCCGACCTCCGCCCCGGCGGACGACGCCCTCGTCGCCAACTCCCCGATGGCGTGGGGCCCGCAGCCCTTTAAGGGGAACGTCTTTGTGAGTGACATGAACAGCGGCCTCTGGATCCTCAAGGCTCCGCATCCCGAGCCGCTCACGCCGTAGTCCGTTCGAGCCTCCTCGCCGTGCCGGGGCCGCGAAGGCGGCCCCGGTCCGGCTCCTCAGGAAGGACGTCGTACCGATGAGCACCCTCCTGTTGACCCTGGCGGCGACCGCGGGGACCGCCGCGGTGGCGGTGGCCCAAACGATGCCGCCCTCGCCGCCGACCCACCGTTACTGGGTCTACGTCGCCAACGAATCCTCCGACAAGGTCTCCCGTGTCCGGTTTGGGCCGGACGGGATCACCGAGGAGCGCACCATCGACGTCGGCATCATGCCGGCCGATCTGGATGGCGCTCACGGGCTCACGGTGTCCCCCACCGGCGACTTCTGGTATGTCTCGCTGGCACACGGGACGCCGTTCGGGAAGGTTTGGAAGTTCCGAACGGGGACCGACAAGTTGGTGGACTCCACCACCGTGGGCCTGTTCCCGGCCACGATGGGGATTACGGGTGACGGCTCCGTGTTGTTCGTCTCCAATTTCAACCTGCACGGCAACCATGTCCCCAGCTCCGTGTCGGTCATCTTCACGCCGTTCATGGACGAGGTGAAGCGGATCGAGACCTGCGTCATGCCCCACGGCGGTCGGATCAACTCCACGGGGACACGTCACTACTCGGCCTGCATGATGAGCGACCAGTTGGTAGAGATCGCCACGGAGGAGCAGGCGGTCCACCGCCGGCTCCTCCTGACCAAGGGCGACGTGCACCTCCTCCCCCTCGAGGACGAGGCGATGCGGACGGGCGACGGCTTCTGCAAGCCGACGTGGGTGGCGATTGCGCCGGATGACCGGCACGTGTACGTGCCTTGCAACGGCCGCGGAGAGATCCTCGAGATCGACACCGATTCACTTTCGGTCACCCGGACGTTTCCGACCGGGAAGGGCCCGTACAACGCCGACGTCAGCCGCGACGGGAAGTACCTCGTCACGTCGCTCAAGGGCGCCCAAGCCGTCTCGATTATCGAGCTGGCCTCCGGGAAGGAGACCCGTGTGGCCACCAGCCAGCCGGTGACACACGGCGTCGCGATCTCCTCCGATTCGCGGTATGCGTTCGTATCCAACGAGAGCATCGGCGCGGTCCGGGGGACGGTGGATGTCATCGATCTGAATCGGAAGACGCTGGTCGCATCGACCCCGGTGCAGCTGCAGCCCGGAGGAATCGGCTTCTGGAAGATGGAGGCCGGCCAGACGAGCATGCGCTGAGCCCGATCAGCCAGTCGCCATGCGTCGTGTCGACGCCGTCAGCCATTCGGGGCTCGCTGGTGGTGCAACACACGATGACGATTCCCCACCGAGCGAGGTGTCCATAGCCGCCCCGCTGTCCAAGTGGCCCACCCTCCTCCTCCTGGCGCTCGCCGAGCTCCTGGCGATGAGCCTCTGGTTCTCCGCCTCGGCGGTGGTGCCGTCGCTGGTAGACCTCTGGCATCTCGATGGCGGCGATGCGGCCTGGCTCACGATGGCCGTCCAGGTCGGGTTCGTGACCGGCGGACTCTTGAGCGCGGCGGTCAACCTGGCCGACCTCTTCCCACCACGCGTGGTCTTTGCCGTGGGCGCAACCCTGGGAGCCGCCGCCAACGCCGCGATCCCGCTCCTCGGCGTCGGCTTCGGCGTCGCGGTGGCTCTCCGCTTTGCCACCGGATTCGCTCTCGCTGCCGTCTATCCGGTCGGGATGAAGATCATGGCCACCTGGACGAGGGAGGACCGCGGCCTCGGCCTGGGTCTCCTGGTCGGCGCGCTTACGATCGGCTCCGCCCTCCCCCATCTCGTTCGCGGGTTCGGCGGAATAGGAAACTGGCAGTTCCTCATGTACGTCGTGTCGATCCTCGCCGTCGGTGGCGGCATCATGGCGCTGGTCTTCGGCCACGTCGGGCCCTACTCCCTCCCCTCCCCCCGGCTAGAGTGGCGCCGCATCGGCGACGCCCTTCGCGATCGCCCGCTCCGACTGGCCAACTTCGGCTACCTGGGACACATGTGGGAGGTGTACGCGATGTGGACCTGGGTGCCGTTCTTCCTGGCGGAGGCCTATAGGGCCTCGGCGGCTGGGGCCAACACCGGGGCCGCGGCGACGGCCGCTTTCGCCGGGTTCGGCGCCATCGCAATCGGAGGCATCGGCTGCGTCGTGGCGGGGATATCGAGCGATCGGTGGGGACGCACCTGGACCACCATCGCGAGCCTGGTCGTGAGCGGTGCCTGCGCCGCCACGATCGGTATCTGGTTCTCGCATCCTATCGTGGTCACTATCGTGGCCCTCATTTGGGGGTTCGCCGTGGTGGCCGACTCCGCCCAATTCAGCACCGCCGTGAGCGAGCTGGCGGAACCACGCTTCGTCGGGACGCAGCTCACCGCCCAGACCGCCGCCGGCTTTCTCCTCACAATGGTCTCCATCCGGCTCGTCCCGGCGGTCGCGGAGTTGATCTCGTGGCGCTGGGCGTTCGTGGTCCTGGTGCCCGGACCGATGTTCGGAATCTGGGCGATGGCCTCCCTACGTCGCTCCCCGGCGCGCGAGCGACTCGCGGGAGGAAGGGGGTGAGGGGATAGCGGGGTAGCTCACGAGGGCTTCGGGCCCTGGCAACCCCCTCAAGTCTCCAATGCGGAAACGTGCGCCGGAAGTCGCCCGAAGGGCTTCCGAAGTAGACTCCAGGGCAAGGCACCGTTCGCTACCCCACAGACCTACGGTCCTGACCCTTCCTTGCCGCCAATACCGTCCTTACCCTCCGCCTCCCGCCCAATCGCCTTCAAGATCCCAATCGCCTTCCGCCGCTCGGCCGCGCCGATTCCGCCGACCGCCTCGGCGATGCGCGCCGCGTGTTCCGGAAAGATCCCTTTCATGAGCTCCTCCCCCGCACCCGTCAGGGCCGCGTAGCGCGCCCGGCGATCGCCCGGACACGGACGGCGCTCGACCCAGCCTCGGTCCACCAGCTTGTCGACGAGATAGGTCACGCCGCCACTGGAAACCAGGATCGTTTTCTGCAACTCACCGAGCAGGAGGGGGCCCTTGTGGTACAGCGCCTCGAGCACGCCGAACTCGGCCACGGTGAGGCCGTGCCTGGCGATATCGTGCGCCGCGACGGCCATGGTGGCGGCCGCGGCCCGCTGCAGGACCACGTACAGCTTGAGGGCCTCCTCGAGGGAGGCATCACGCCTGGGGGCCATGGGGGGACGCTCGCAGTGAGTATCTCACTGCTAAACTAAAATCGGTCGGGCCCGGGTCAAGGAACGACTTCGATCGCCGTCTCTCGCCGCCCTTCTCCGCCATCGGGCCCCAGGACGGTGACGACCAGCTGGTAGGTCCCCGGATTGAGATCGGCCAAGGTGATGGTCCGGCGAGAGCGAGCGATGTCGGCCCGGGCCGTCTCGCTGAAGTGGAACGAGAGCTGCGGCGCCTCTCCCTGGAAGAGGCCGAACACTCCACCCTTCTTCTGTCCCGAGAGCTCGAGTGTGGTCTCGTATGGTGCTCCCGGAACCAGGCCGTAGACCTCGTAGTAGAGCTCCAACTCCTCATCACGATGGAATCGCTGGCGCGGGTCGAGGTAGGCGGTATCCCTCGGCGTCGGGTTCCACACCAGCGGGACCGTGGTCGTCCCGATCATCAGGTCGCTCACACGGGGCGTGCCGCCGCGGAAGTCTGGGATCGAGAGGGAGTCGGTCGGGAAGAGGGTGCCGGTTGAGTCGTCGCGCTCGACCGCCAGGCGATAGGTCCACAGCCCAGGCGGAACGGGGAGCGATACCCGGTCGAGGAGGAACGCACCCCCAGTCGGCCCCGTGACCACTCGTACGACGGTGGTATCGAGGGCCGCCACGGAGTTGCCGTCGCCGTCGAAGGCGCCGAACCGAATACGGAGATTGACCTCGCCACTTGCCGGTGGCGGCACGCTGTCCCACCCTCCGACCGCGAGCACCAAGTGCAGGAGAGTCTTCCCTCCGGCAAGTCCGACCGCGAGCGGTCGCACAACGGCATTGATCTCGCGGTCATAGTTGAGGACGAATCGGTCGGTCGTGGTGCTGACTTCGGCACTGGCCTCGCCGATGTTCCGCTCGAGAGCCGCCATCTTGGCGCGACCGAACGGACCCCATGCACCGAGCTTGGAGTATATCGGAGACAGCTCCTGGCGACTCGTTAACAGTTGATCCACCTGGACGCCACCGGTGTTGCAGCGCCCGCCCATGATATCCAAGGCGCTGGCAACGAGCCGGTAGTCCCGGAGGTCTCCCTCGGCGCAGAAATGCAGAATCAAATCACCGTCGGGGCGACGATAGCGCCACGACTCGTTGCCCGTCGCACCGTAGAGCAGGGGCGTCACCCGCTGGGTGGGGGGCCCCTGCCGAAGGTAGACCACACCTCGGTCGTCGAAGCGCTCGATGCCGGATTCGTACAGATCGCCGAGCCAATAATGCCGCCGGGTTACATCGAGCCAAAAGTGCCGCTGGACATACCCGAGTCGACGATAGTGCTCCGCGAGCCGCTCTCCCGCGCCCCGCAGGTCGGCGCGGTCTCGCCTGGCCCAGAACCGTTGCAGAAACGCGACCCGGGCATCGCCGGCGACGGAGTCGTACCGCGACAGCTCCTCCTCATCCGCGATCAGCGCGATGTCCGCGCGATACCCCTGTACGGCGGCCGAATCATCAAACTGGGCACCGACGAAGTAATCCTCGATGCCCCCCTCCCCCACCTCCATCTCGAGTCGCGTACGGGCCAGTTCGAGGTGGGCCAGTCCGCTATCTCCACTCTCAACGAGATAACGGCCGAAGGCGGCGACGGCAGAGTCCGGGTCACCCACTCGCCGCTCCAGCCGTCCCCGAAGCAGCTCGACGTCGGGCGTACTCACATTGCCGATCGAATCGATCACGGCTAGCGCGGTTCGAAGGTCTTCGGGAGTCCGGAGACGGAGGGCCGTCTCCGCGAGTGCGGTTTGGGCGGCCGCGAACCCCGGGTCGCGGGATACCGCCTCCACGAACGCCTCGAGTGCTCGTTGGAGGGCCCCGACTCCGACCCGCGTCCCGAGGTTCAGGTCGTTGTCCTGCTGCCAGTCGGCCTGGGCCACCTTGGCCAGCCCGTGGCCAAAGCGGGGATACGTCCATGTGGGACGGAGCACGGCCGCCCGGTCGAATGCCTTCTCCGCGTCGCGCGACCGACCCCAGTCGCCGAGGTAGGCAAGCCGCCACTCCACGACTCCCTCGCGGAGATGGAGCATCGGCTCGTCCCCATTCTCCTCCCGCAGGCGGCGGATCAGGTCGCGCCGGGCCTCCAGGACCCGGACGTCCCCGACTCTCGCCAGCGAGTCTCGGAGAGCCTCCAGGGACCGGATCGCCGGCGGCGCCTGCGCCGCAGCCGAGCACGGAGTAACGAGCACCGCACCGATGACGAGGAATCGCCGGGACGCGGTGAGGAAGTGTGAACAGGTGGCTATCGGCACTAGGTGACCATCCCTACGATGTCAGAGGTGCACGTCCATCGATCTTCCGTTTGGATCCGGAGCCCGCCCCGCGCCGGAAGCGGAGCCAGAAAGCGCGGGACGGTCGACGTCCCCCCACCTATAGGGGTATGACGGAGTTGCCACAACATGAGTATCGATTGTGCCCCACCCCACGCCAGGAATCGCGGGGGAACGACAGCGTGCCCCGCCCCCCCCGAGCCGCGGTGGACAGACCCCGGGTTCTCACGCCTCCCCCTCTCGCTCTCCGCAGTCTGTGGAGAAGTGGTTAACGAACGGGCTAGGCCCGGATCGAGCGGCGACTGCCCCAGGCGACGACCGGGCGGCACCGAGCCGCACGCACAATGCCGTCCTCCTAACCCGAGGCCGCGGCCCAAGGCGCCCGAGGGAGCGCGCTGGCGTGGCGAATAAACGCGGCACACCGCCCACCCCGCGCATCAAGGGCTAACAAGGCCCGACTCAGCGACCTAACCAGAAGACTCGTCACACCACCCAACGTCCGCACCCGGAGCGCGGCCTCAGTGTCGCTCGGCCTCGGCCAGGGTCGCCATGGTTGTCGCCTTCGAGGAGGAGGGACTAGGTGATCAGCTGCCCCGCCGGCCCCGCTTAAGTTCCCCCGATGGATCCTGTCTGTCATACCCTCGCCGGCGCCGTCCTGGCTCAGACAGGGCTCCGGCGCCGGTCCGCCATGGCGAGTGCGGCACTGCTCATCGGCGCTAACCTCCCCGACGTAGATGTTGTCTCCTACGCCTGGGGGGAGACCGCAGCACTGTCCTTTCGCCGCGGGTGGACCCACGGAGTGCTGGCCCTGGCCGTGTGGCCACTCCTCCTCACGGGTGGCCTGATCCTCTGGGATCGCTGGCGCAGCCGGTCCCCGGCGGTGGCGCGACCTCCGCTCAGGCCCTGGGCCCTCCTCGGGATCGCCGGTCTGGCGGTGCTGTCCCACCCCCTCCTGGACACCCTCAACGTATACGGCGTCCGGTGGCTAGCGCCCTTCTCGGACAGGTGGTATTACGGCGACACCCTCTTCATCGTCGACCCTTGGCTCTGGCTGATCCTCGGCGTCGGGGCGTGGCTCGGCGCGCGCCAGCACCGGTGCGACGCCGCCGCCCCGGGCCGTCCCGCACTGCTGGCTCTGGCTGTGTCAACGGGGTATATCTTGGCGATGGGGTGGATCGGCCGGGAGGTGCGGGGAAGCGTTGGTCGCGCCCTTCGCGCCGCTCACCGTGACTGGACGGTGCTCCTCGTCGCCCCGGAGCCCCTCAACCCCTTCCGGCGGAGGTTCGTGGCCGGGAACGAGGACGCGTACGGAACCGGCAGTTGGGACCTGTTTGGTGGTGGCGCCACTTTGGCCCCTGAGTGGTACGCCCGCCTGGAGGACCTGGCGAGCGAGGGCCCCATCCGGGAAGCGATCGATCGATCGGAGGTCCGCCGGTTCCTGTCCTGGGCCCGGTTTCCGACCGCCCAGGCGCGGGACGGCGGAACAGGCCGGGTCTGGGTAGATTTCCTGGACCTGCGATACACTACGGCACCCGGGACCTTTGGTGCCCTCACCATCGATCTCGAACGTCGGACCCCAACGCCCTCGGAGCCATGACGCACGATCTCGAGCAGTTGATAAAGGATTGGGACGGCCAAGCCGTCCTCAGTCACTTCGATGCCCCCTCAGGCACCTGGATATTCGTCGCGATCCACGACCTGTCCCTTGGCGCCGGCTGCGGCGGCTGCCGCATGAAGGTCTACCCCACCCCCGCCGAGGGCCTCCGCGACGCCATGCGCCTCGCCAGGGGGATGACCCACAAGTGGGCTGCGATCGATTTCGACTTCGGCGGCGGGAAGACGGTGCTGGCCGTCCCCAGACCGTTGGAGGGGGAAGAGCGGGAGGGAGTCTTCCGGCGCCTCGGCCGTGTCCTCAATACGCTCAACGGGTCCTACTCCACGGGGCAGGATCTCGGGACCACGCCCGAGGATATGCAGATTCTGTCCGAGGAGACGAAGTGGGTCCACACCGGCGATGAAGCGCACGGCGGGAAGGTGGATCCCGGTCCCTACACGGCGCTGGGCGTGCTGACCTGCCTTCGGACCGTCGCCCGGATGCTGTGGGGGAACGACGACCTGGAGGGTCGGCGCATCCTGATTCAGGGCGTCGGCGGCGTGGGGCTTCCACTCGTCAAGCACTTGGTGGATGCCAAGGCCGACGTGATCCTGAGCGACATCAACGCCTCTCGGGTGGAGGCCGTGGCCCAAGAGCTTGGAGCTCGTACCGTCCCGAACAACGCCGTCCCCGACACGGACTGTGATATCCTGTCGCCATGCGCGATCGGCGGGACGCTCAACAAGGAGACGATCGCCAGGCTTCGCTGCCGGGCGGTGGCCGGGTCTGCCAACAACCAGTTGGAGGAAGACGCCGACGCGGACCGCCTGCACGAGCGGGGCATCCTCTACGCGCCCGACTATGTCGTCAACGCCGGCGGCGCCATCGCCTTTGGGATGATGGCACGTGGCATGGGCGGGGAGGAAGCCATTCGCGACCGAATCTGGGCGATCGGCACGTCCCTCGAGGAAATCCTCTTCGAAGCCGGCGAGCGGAACCAGTCCCCGCTCAAGGCCGCCGCGCGGAAGGTGGAGGAGGTCTTGGCCCGGCACGGGAGCCCGCATGCCGCGGTGAGTGCGGGAGACGCTTCGTAGCTCCTCCGTGGCGCACCAGCCTCCCGACGCGAGCGGCTCCGTGGCATTCGCTGCGGAGCCGCCTTTTCGTTTCAGGCGGACACCGCTCTGGTCGACTTGCCGCTTCGGCCAAGTATCCGGGGGTCCTGTCGTGGGGTACGATTCTCGTCGGCCGCGGCCATCGGCGTTGAGCCGGTCAATCACGCGACTTCGCGCGCGACCGCAACACGGGTTCGAGCACCCGCCAGACATTGTCGGCCACGATGTGGTGCCCCGCCGCGTTCGGGTGGATCCCGTCGGACTGGTTCAGCGAGTGGATTCCGCCCACGCCCTCGAGGAGGAACGGGACCAGGGGGAGGTCATCCTTCCGGGCCAGGTCGCGGTACACCTCCCGGAACCGGCCGGTGAACCTCGGCCCGAGATTGGGCGGGGCCTCCATCCCGACCAGTACGATGGCGGGCGGGGGGACCTCCCCTCGGGCGCGGTCGATGATGGCCTGGAGGTTGGCGCGGAGTTGGTCCGGGTCCTGCCCCCGGAGCGCGTCGTTGGCTCCGGTCTCCACCACCAGGACCGCCACCGGTGTCCGGAGGAGCCAGTCGATCCGCTGCCGTGCCCCGGCCGACGTTTCCCCGCTCACCCCCCGATTGGCCACCTGGTAATCGAGACCGGCTCGGTCGATCTTCTCCTGGATCAAGGAGGGGAAAGCGTCAGCGGGATCGAGTCCGTACCCCGCGGTAAGGCTCGTGCCGAGGAACATGACCACCGGTCGCGGGTCACCGGTGACCGCCACCGCGGCCGGCCGTGCCTCCTCCGATTTTGGCGCCTCCTCGGCCCGCTCGGCCGTGCAGCCCGCCGTCAAGGCGGCAGATGCAACCAGGCAGAGGAGACGACCGTACGGCTGTTTCATCGTGAACATCGGAAGAGGGGTCCTCGTGCTGCGGTGTGAATCCTTGACGCAAACCTACCTGAGCGGTGGGCGACCGCTTACCGTGCTCAAAGATATCACCCTCGCCGTCGACCCCGGCGAGTTCCTGGCCATTACCGGGCCGTCGGGGAGCGGAAAGAGTACTCTTCTGGGGCTGATGGCCGGGCTCGACCGGCCGAGCAGCGGCCGAGTCCTCCTCGACGGGACCGACCTCGGGGCCCTCACCGAGGACCAGCGGGCCAAGCTGCGTGGCGAAAAGGTGGGGTTCGTGTTCCAGTCGTTCCAACTCATCCCCACGCTCACCGCGCTCGAGAACGTCCAGGTACCGCTCGAGCTCCGCGGCGAGGACCCGAGCCCGCTTTCAGAAACGCTCTTGGAGCGCGTTGGGCTGGCGGATCGGTCACATCACTACCCCGCCCAACTCTCGGGGGGAGAGCAGCAGCGTGTGGCTCTGGCACGGGCCTTTACCAACCGCCCGAAGATCCTCTTCGCCGACGAGCCCACTGGAAACCTCGACGCGGCCACAGGGCATACGATCATCGACTTGATGGTCGGCCTCAATCGTGAGTATCACACGACCCTGGTTCTCGTGACCCATGATCCGGAGCTCGCGGCGCGTGCCCGACGCACGGTCCGCCTCCGGGACGGGGCGATCGATGGGGACGGCGCCCGATGACCTCTACTCGATTCCTGCTGGCGATGGCCTGGCGCGAGAGCCGAGCGGCCCGCCGCCGGCTCGTATTGCTCATGACGGCAGTGGCGGTGGGTGTGGCCGCGCTCGTGGCGATCAATTCCTTCACCGCCAATCTCCGCACCGCCATCGATCGGCAAGCGCAGAACCTCCTCGGCGCCGATATCCGTTTCAGCAGCGGCTCCCCCTTCGCCGCCACCGTCGAAGAAGTGATCGACAGCGTCGTGGACGACGCGAGGACCACCGCCTGCGTCGACGATTCCGTTCCCTGTCCGGTGGACCGGGCGGACTTGATCGCGCGGATGACCTCGTTTGACGCCATGGCCTATCTCCCGAAGGGGGAGTGGACCCGATTCGTCCGGGTGATCGCAGTGGACGGTCCATACCCTTTCTACGGCACCATCCAGACCGACCCCGCGGACGCGTGGTCGAGGTTGCAATCGGACCGGTGGGCGATCGTCGATCCTGCGCTCCTCACGTCGATCGGCGCGGAGGTGGGCGACACGCTGGCGCTCGGCGAGGGGCGGTTCGTCATCCTGGGGACGATCGTCGACATCCCCGGTGACGTCGGGATTCAGACCGCCTTCGCGCCTCGCGTCTACATCCCGTCCAGCGCCATCGCCGACACCAAGCTCCTCGGGTTTGGGGCCCGGGTGAGCTACCGCACTTACCTCAAGCTGGCGAGCGAAGACGCGGCCGACGCCATCGACGACCAGTACCAGGAGCGACTCCGCCCCGAACGCGTTGGCATCCGGACCGCCCGCGAGGCACGCGAGGACCTGAGCGACAACTTCGGCGAGCTGGGAAGCTTCCTTGGACTCGTTGCGCTCATCGCCCTGTTACTGGGCGGCTTGGGCGTCGCAAGCGCGGTTCATGTCTTCATCAAGCAAAAGCGCGAGACGGTGGCCGTACTCCGCTGCCTCGGCGCGTCCGCGCTCCAGGTGTTCGCCATCTATCTGGTACAGGCAGCCGTCATCGGATTCCTGGGGAGCGCCTTCGGAACGGGCCTAGGGCTCGGGATCCAGCTGCTCCTCCCCTCGGTGCTCCGCGACTGGCTCCCCGTCGACGTCGTGGTTCGGCCCTCGTGGCCGACGGTCGTCACCGGCCTTGGAATTGGCCTCTGGGTGGCATTGATCTTCGCCCTCCTCCCGCTCCTCTCGATCCGGCGCATCACCCCCCTCCAGGCGCTCCGAGCACCGTTCGAAGGGGAGAGCCGGCTAGCCGGCTGGCGTGATGGGTGGCGTTGGCTCGCGGCCGCAGGGCTCGCAGCTAGCGTCGTGGGATTGGCCGTAATCCAGGCCGCCGAGCCGCTCGAGGGGCTCGGCTTTGCCGTGGCGATCGGCCTCACGCTCGGCATCCTCTGGCTCACGGCCTGGTTGCTCACCAAGGCCGTGCGCCGCTGGTTCCCGCACCGCTGGCCCTATGTGTGGCGCCAGGGGTTGGCCAACCTCTACCGTCCCGCCAACCAGACCGTGTCCCTGGTGCTGGCCCTTGGGTTCGGTGCCTTCCTGTTGAGCACGCTCTTCCTGGTGCAGGCCAATCTCCTCAGAGATCTCCGGGTGGACCGCGGTGGGGAGCGGCCCAACCTGGTGTTATTCGACATCCAACCGGACCAAGAGGCGGCGATCGAGGACTCCGTCCGGGTCGCCGGGTTCCCCATCAACCAAACCGTCCCGCTGGTCCCGATGCGCATCAGGTCGATTAACGGGCAGGCGGTGCTCGCGGAGGAGCCGCCTTCGCGTCCGGACAGCGCCGCGGGAGACAGCGCCGCAGCCGACAGCACTGCGCGCCGGCGGGGGTGGGCCTTTCGCCGGGAGTACCGCTCGACCTATCGCGACACACTGGTGAGCTCGGAGCAGCTGATCGAAGGGTCGTGGTGGGACGACACGACGGCAACCGCGGGCCTAGCCCGCGTCTCTCTCGAGCGGGACATCGCCCAGGAGCTTGGCGTCACGCTCGGCGACACCATCCTGTGGGACGTTCAGGGCGTGCCGGTGGAGACGCGGGTGGCCAGCATCCGTGAGGTGGATTGGGCCCGCTTCGAGACCAACTTCTACGCCGTGTTCGAGCCGCGGAGCCTCCGGGACGCGCCGCATATGTTCGTCATGCTCACCCGGATCGAGGACCCAGCCGCGCGAGGCCACCTCCAACGCCAGCTGGCAGAGGCATTTCCCAACGTGAGCTCCGTCGATCTCGCGCTGGTACAGCGAACCCTCGACAGAATCATCAGCAGCGTCATCACGGCCATCCGCTTCATGGCGTTCTTCACTCTCGCCACCGGGGCGATCGTGTTGGTCGGCGCCGTGGCCACGAGCCGGTTCCAGCGGGTCCGGGAGGGTGTCCTGCTCAAGACTCTCGGCGGCGTTCGGTCTCAGGTGATTCGGGTCGTCGTCGGTGAGTACCTAGCGCTCGGCACCCTGGCGGCGATCGTGGCGCTCGCACTCTCGACGGTGGCAGGGTGGGCGCTCATGCGCTTTGTGTTCGAGCAGCGGTTTACCCTCCCCTTCCCGCAGCTCTCGGGATTGGCGGTCGGCGTCGTGCTCGTGACGGTGGTGGTGGGCGTATGGAACAGCACCGAGGTGTTCCGGGCGCCGCCGCTTGCGATCCTCCGGGCCGAGTAACCCGCGGGCCCACTTCGTATTTGCCTGACCCGATACAGGCCATCGCAAGGTCTTCGCGCTTGCAAACGGCCACGAGGGCGCGGAGTTGTGACGACGTCGATCGCGCCCCTCCGACCCCGCTTCCCGACCCCCCCGATCCCGAGTACCTTACGGGCCCGGGACCTCCCCCGGCGTCAGGGACACCACCTCGAGGATACCGGATGCTAGCGATCGACCTCACCGGAAAACGTGCCTTCGTCGCCGGTGTCGCCGACGACGGCGGCTTCGGCTTTGCCATCGCCAAGCGCCTGGCGGAGGCCGGCGCCTCCATCTGCGTCGGCACCTGGCCCCCCGCCCTCGGCATCTTCACCAAACTCCTGGAACGCGGGAAGATCGAAGACTCCCTGAGGCTCGCCGACGGAAGCAAACTGGAGTTCGAGCGCATCTATCCGCTCGACGCCGAGTTCGATACCCTTGAGGATGCCCCGCAGGAGATCCGTGAGAACAAGCGCTACAAGGACGTTGGCGACTTCAGCGTCTCCGGCGCGGCCAGGCGCCTGCAAGACGACTTCGGCGAGCATCCAGTGGACATCGTGGTGCATTCCTTGGCCAACGGCCCCGAAGTCAAGTCACCACTCCTCGATACCAGCCGCCATGGCTACCTGACCGCGGTCAGCGTGTCGAGCTACAGCAACGTGGCGCTGGTCAGGACCTTTGCCCCGATGATGCCCCCGGGTGGCGCGTTTCTCTCGCTCACCTACATGGCGGGCGAACGGGTCATCCCGGGGTACGGCGGCGGGATGTCGAGCGCCAAGGCGGCCCTCGAGGCGGACACCCGCACGCTTGCCTACGAGGCCGGCCGCCGCCACGGGGTCCGCATCAATACGATCTCGGCCGGCCCGTGGGCCTCTCGTGCCGCGACGGTGATCGGCTTCATCCACATGATGATCGAGTACTGTTCGTCCAACGCTCCCCT
>Ga0055480_10000334_pt1 | contig 17240 bp, 13 predicted proteins | sample Muzzi_PWB_D2_FD_57935 | JGI IMG/M metagenome (GOLD analysis project Ga0055480, IMG submission 57935) | Wetland microbial communities from San Francisco Bay, California, USA, that impact long-term carbon sequestration - Muzzi_PWB_D2 | ecosystem: Environmental > Aquatic > Marine > Wetlands ... | reverse complement strand
CGGGGTAGGACCGGAGCGACATCTCGTCGTAGGCGCCGGTCATCTCGACCGGCTGGCCGGTGGCGCGATCGTACAACGTCAGGTCGACCGCCGCACCTCGGTTGTGGCGCGACCCGTCCGCTGGGTTGGCCACGAACACTCGAAGCGACTCGGGGGTGGCGTCCCAGAACATCTTGGTAACGTACCACGGCCGGTAGCCATCGTGGATGAGAAGGCCGTAGCCCCGGGCGGCCAGCCAGGTGTTGGCCCGCACCAGTGCCTCGGCCGCCGGGCGCTGGAGGAACGCGCGCGGCGCGGAATAGAACGGCGTCCCCATGAAGTTGTTGTCGCCGGCGTAGCGGATGTCCAGCTTGACCGTCGAATCGAGGGTGACCAGCTCCACCAGGTCGCTCGGAAGGAAATCCCCCTCCTCCTCGGGTGGGGTCGCGGCGAGGGCCTCCCGCCGGAGCTCGTCCACCGGACGCTGGGGCTCGATCCGAAAGGTGCCGCCCTCGTCGAGTCCGGTGAGAAGACGCCGGGCCGTGTCTCTCCCGACGATGAGCTCCTCGGCGGTGCCGTCCGGCCCGCGCTCGAAGCCGATGGCGGCGCCGCCCGGCGCCACCAAGACCCCACGCCCCTCCACCAGTGTCACCGGGACCCGGTCACCGTTCCAATGGAGGAAGACGAGCGTACCCCTGTCCTCGAGAATCGAGAGGGTGTCGGCCGCGTGGACGTAGTCGCCGATCACGGGGCGCCAGGCGACCGGTGCCGCCGGCGGAGGCCCTGCCGGTGCCGCCGCCGCCGCCCCCGCCGGCGGCGTCGTGTCGTCCCGGGCACAGCCGGCGAGGAGTGCGGCGATCGTGATGGCGACTCCGTACCGGCCGGTCATCGCGCCGCCACCGACCGCGCCTCGGTGAGTCCGCGGATGCCCGGGTCGGCGGCGTGCCAGACCTCCCGAAGCGTGCGATAGGCCTTGCGCGCGGCTTCTTCGTCTCCGGCCGCGTGCGCCGAGCGGGCCAGGCCGCGGAGGGAGAGGGCCCGACCGGGCGCCAGCGCGAGCGCGCGCTCGAACTCCGCGTGCGCTTCCACGGGCCGCTGTGCGGCTAGCAGCACCTCGCCGAGGAGCTCATGGCTCGGCTTGACGATATCCGGCGGACCGAACTCGATCGGGAGCCCATCCTCGATGGCGCTGGCATGGTGGAGGAGCGCCATCGCCGAATCCGTCCGCCCTTCGTCGAGGAGGAGGAGCGCGTTCAATTCCGCCGTGAGTACCGGCGGCGCGCCGGCGTCGCCCGCCTCGATCCGGTCGAGGAGGAGGGCGGTCGCAGCCGCGGCGGCTCGATCCCCACGCTGAAGCGCCGCGAGACCGCGGGCGAAGGCGTCCGTGGCGCGGGCCGTCGGTGACAGGCCGGCCGTATCGATTGGCCAGCCGAGGATCGGGTGATCCCACCGTTCGGTGAGGATCACGTGGTGGGCCCGCATGATCGTGAGGGCAGAGCGTGTGCGTCCGCTGTTTCGCCGCTCGTGCTCGGCGCGGGCGCGGACGAGGAGCGAGTCGGCCGCGGCGAAGCGCCCCTGCTGAGCCAGGCCATAGCTGAGCCACGACGTGTAGTGCCCCGGCCCCCACCAGGTCTGTTCGGCGGCAATGGTGTTCTGGCTCACGACTTGGTCCCACATCCCGAGGGCAAGGAAGATGTGGGTCGTCATGTGTTGGGCGTGGGCTGCACCCGGTGCGATGCGGGAGTACGCCCGCGCGGCGGTGAGGCCGAGGGGTGCGTGGGTGGGATCGTCGAAGGCGTGGATCAGGTAATGGGCCGCACCCGGATGGTCCGGATTGGCGCGAAACACCTCCTCGGCGATCGCCGCGGCCCGCATGTATGTCGGCACCACACGCACGCCCTGGCTCAGCCCCTCGAGCGAAAGGGCATAGAAGAGGCGGACCTCCGGGTCGTCCGGGAACTCGGCGACGAGACGCTCCATCGCCTCGCTGTAGGCAGTGTCTCGTTCCGGTTTGGGACCCTCCCGATAGAGGATCTCGATTGCCTCGAGGAGGCCACGGTCGCGGGGGTGTGTGGTCTTGGCCAGCCGTGCCTCGGGCGTCGGCGCCAACCGGGCCAGCGCTGCCATGGCGGCCCCCCGATCGCGCTGGTTCCAGATCGGGTGGTTGTAGGTCATCGCCTCGCCCCAATAGGCCAGGACCAACCCGGGCTGGAGCTCTTGTGCCTTTCGGAAGGCCTCCGCGGAGGCGCCATATTCGAAGGAGTGGAGGAGGAGGACTCCCCGTTCGAACGCTCGCTGAGCGGCGGCGTCGTCGGTGACGGTGAAGTGGATCGTCCCCAGCCGGGACGAGGAGGTGCCCTGGGCGCGGGCCGCGACGGGGAAGACGAGGGCCGCGGCGAGGGCGGCGATGTGGGTCATCCTGCGCCACGCGACCGGCGGCGAATGGTGATTCACGCGAACTCCATAGTCGTTGAGTCGAGGTAACAGGAAGATGCCCGGTCTTGACACAGGGGGATAGTGCTGAAATTTTAGCAGGGCGCAAGGTGGACGCATGGACAGTCAGAACGGCGATGAAGCAACGGCCCGCTGGCACCGCCCACCGTCGCAGACGGGTGCAACGATTTCGTGCCGATATCCGTCATAGAAGGGTGCTCCACCCTCATACCCTCTGGGACCTGCACATGAAGGGGATTCCGATGCCGCGGTTCATTCGGAAACGCTGGTTCTTGACTACGGTCGCCGTGGTCGTGGTGGGCACGCCCGCCCTCCTGCTGGGCGGCGGGGCGAGCAACGAAGACGCCTCCCTCGTGGCCCCGGTCAAGCGCGGGGAATTTCGGGTGAATGTCACGACGTCGGGCGAGCTGGTGGCGCGCGATTTCGTGTCGATCACGGCGCCACCCAACGCCCGGCAGGCCGAGGCCTACCAGATGAAGATCGCCTCGATCGTTCCCGAGGGGACGCGGGTGAAGCAGGGTGACGTCGTCGCGGAGCTGGACCGTTCGACCCTGGCCACCAAGATGGCGGAGGTGACGCTGGCGCTCCAGAAGGCGGAGGCGGTGTACGAGCAGGCGATGCTCGACTCGACCCTCAACCTGTCCACGGCGCGGGAGGAGATCCGCACCATGGAGCTGGGGCTGGAGGAGAAGAAGCTGGCCAAGGAGCAGGCCGTCTACGAGGCGCCCTCGGTGCGGCGCCAGGCGGAGATCGACCTCGAGAAGGCCCAGCGGGCCCTGGCGCAGGCCAAGGCGGACTACGCCACCAAGGAGGAGCAGGCCCGGGCCAAGATGCGGGAGGTGGGGGCGGACGTGAACCGCGAGCGCAACAAGCTCCAGGTGGTGCAGGACGTCATGGCGGGCTTCACGATCACCGCGCCGTCGGACGGGATGGTGATCTACGTGAAGGAGTGGAACGGGAAGAAGAAGACGACGGGGTCGCAGGTCAACGCGTGGGACCCGAAGGTGGCCACGCTCCCGGATCTGACCAAGATGGAATCGGTGACCTACGTCAACGAGATCGACGTTCGGAAGGTGGCGGTGGGCCAGCCGGCGATGCTGACGCTGGACGCGGATCCGACCAAGACGCTGACGGGGCGTGTGACCTCGGTGGCCAACGTCGGCGAGCAGCGCCCCAACACGGACGCCAAGGTGTTCGAGGTGAAGATCGTGGTGTCGGAGGCCGACACGACGCTCCGGCCGGGGATGACGACCGGGAACGTGATCGAGACCTTCCGCACGGACTCGGTGCTCTATGTGCCGCTCGAGGCGCTCAACAGCGAAGGCGACATCCCGATTGTGTTCAGGGTGAGCGGTGGGGGGGCGGTGAAGCAGGAGGTCGTGACCGGGATGATGAACGACGACGAGGTCATCATCCTCCAGGGCTTGGAGGAGGACGATCGGGTGCTGATGTCGGCGCCCAAGAATCGCGACGACCTCCGGCTCGAGCGGCTCCCCGGCTCGGCCCGTGGGGACGACTCCACGACGATGCGGGTGGGCGGCGACACAGCCGTGGCTCCGTCGGTGCCCCTCCCGGCCCCGGCCGACACGACCGGCGTCACGCCCTGAGCCGATGCAGTTTGACCGTGAGACCCTATCCCGGCTGCGCGGCGAGATCAGCGCGCACGTCGTCTTCAGCCTCCAGACGGCCCTGGAGGCCGTCCGGCACAACAAGCTCCGCGCTTCACTGACGTCGTTGGGAATCCTGTTCGGCGTGGCCTCGGTGATCGCCATGCTGGCCATCGGCAAGGGGGCGGAGCGGGAGATCCTCGACCAACTCCGGCTGCTGGGCACCAACAACATCATCATCAGGCCCCTCGTGGAGCAGTCGGAAGGGCCGGTGGAAGAGGAGTCGAAGAAGGACGTCAAGCGCTGGTCTCCGGGGCTGACCTACGAGGACGCCCAGTCGATCGCGGAGATCATCCCGGGGGTGGAGGCCGCCAGCGGCGAGGTGATCGTCAACACCTCGCTGTCCCGCCGGGGCCGGCATCGCTCCGGGAAGATCGTCGGCGTGGACACGAGCTACTTCCGCCTGACCAACCGGCCGGTGGGGCGGGGGTCGCACTTCTCGCCCGCCCAGGTGGCCAAAGGCCTCCCGGTGGCGATCATCGGGCACGGCGTCCGGACACGGTTCTTTGCCACGGAGGATCCGATCGGCGGCCGGATCAAGGTGGGGAGCAACTGGCTCACGGTGGTGGGGGTGCTGGAGGATCGGCACGTGAGCACGGAGACGACGGATCGCTTGGGGATCCGGGACGCCAACATGGACGTCTACGTCCCGATCCACACGATGCTCCTCCGCTTCCGGAACCGGGCGCTCCTGACCCAGCGCGACATCGAGCAGGCGGCGCGCGCGGGGACGTTCACGCCAAACAACGGGGAAGAGGAGAGCGCCGAGCAGCGCGCCGAGCGGATCAACCGCAACCAGCTCGACCGGATCGTGGTCCGAGTGGCGGACAGCAAGCAGGTGCCGGCCGTGGCGGCGGTGATCCGGCGGATGATGGAGCGGCGGCACAATGGGGTGGTGGACTTCGAGATCACGATCCCCGAAGCGCTCCTCCGGCAGGAACAGCGCACCAAGGCGATCTTCAACCTCGTCCTCGGTGCCATCGCGTCGATCTCGCTGATCGTCGGTGGCATCGGCATCATGAATATCATGCTGGCGTCGGTGCTGGAGCGCATCCGCGAGATCGGGGTCCGGCGCGCCATGGGCGCCACCAAGAAGGACATCCTCTTCCAGTTCCTGGCCGAGGCGGTGTTGATCAGCGTGGCCGGTGGGGTGGCGGGCATCATCCTCGGTGTCGGGTTCAGCGCCACGATCGAACGGGCCGCCGGCATCCAGACCATCGTTTCGTTCGTCTCGGTCTTCGTGGCCGTCGGAGTGTCCATGGCCGTGGGAGTCCTGTTCGGGATCGTGCCCGCGCATCGGGCCGCCGACCAGGACCCGGTCGTCTGCCTTCGCTACGAGTGAGCTCATGATCCCGCTCCCCGTCCTCGGCGCCGCCGCTCGGGCGGCCGTGGGCGCCGCCGTTCTGCTCGGCGCCGCCGCGCCCGCCCTCCGCGCGCAACAGTCCGTGACCCTGGAGGAGGCCATCGCCCTGGGATTGAGCCGGGGCCACCAGGCGAACGCGGCAGCGGCCACGCGGGAGGCCGCTCGGTACCGCAACCGACAACTCTACTCCCGGCTTCTCCCGCAGTTGTCCCTCTCCGCCGACCCGAGCTACAACCGCCGCATCATCGAGGTGGTGCAGCCGGACGGGTCGACGCTGTTTCGGCCGCAGGACCAGACGCGGATCGGGGTGACCGCGACCCTCTCGCAGCCGATCCCCTTCACGGGCGGAGACGTCTTCGTGAGCTCCGACGTGTCTCGGCTGGGCGTCGCCGGCCAGTCGACGACCACCACCTGGCAGTCGACCCCGTTCAGCATCGGCCTCCGCCAGCCGATCCTCAGGCCCAACACGCTGGGGTGGGACAAGAAGGAGCAGCCGATCCGGCTAGACCTCGCGGAGCGACAATTTCTCGAGGCGCGCGAGGACATCGCGATCAACATCGTGAACCTGTTCTTCGATGTCTACGCCGCCAAGGTGGACCTGGGCAACGCCACCACCAACGTGGCAGTCAACGATACGCTCTACCGCCTCAACACGGGGCGCTACGAGGTGGGGCGCATCGGGGAGAACGACCTCCTCCAGAGCGAGCTCGTCCTCCTCCGCGCGCGGAATTCCCTCGACGCCGCCCGCCTCGATTACGAGCGGACCCTGGCGGCGCTCCGCGTGGCGCTCAACCTCCCGGTAGACGCCCCCATCGACCTCGTGGTCACGGACTCGGTTCCCACGTTCGACCCGGACACGGCGGTGGCGGTGTCGGAGGCGCTCCGGAACCGGGCGGCCATCGCCAACGCGGATCTCCAGGACGTGCAGGCCCGCCGCCGGGTGACCGAGGCCAAGCTCAACACGGGGATCGGCGCCACGCTCCAAGCCACCTACGGCTACAACACGACGGCGCCGGAGGCGAGCCTGGTGTACCAGAACCTCCAAGAGGCCCGGCAGCTGTCGCTGTCGATCGAGGTCCCGCTGTGGCAGTGGGGGGCACATAAGGAAGGCGTGGAGGCGGCCAAACTGGACCACGACGCCGTCCAGAATACCAACGAGGCGACCCATAATCAGGTGCGCCAGGACGCGTACTTCGCTGCGCTCCAACTGTCCCAGGCCCGCCGCGGTCTGGCCCTCTCCGCCAAGGCCGATACCGTGGCAGCCAAGCGCTACGAGGTGGCCTACAACCGCTACGTAATCGGCCGGATCAGTATCGACAACCTGTTCATCGCGCAGGCGGAAAAGGACCAGGCCCTGGCCGGATACGTTCAGGCCCTCCGCGGGTACTGGCAGGCGTACTACCGCCTCCGGCGGATGACGCTCTACGACTTCGAGGCGGGCCACCCCATCTACTGACGCGCCCCGCGCGACGGGCTAGGCGGCCTTGAACTTCCGGTAGCCCCACAGCAGGATCAGCGCGCCGGCCGTCGCCAGGGCCAGGCTCCGGAAGTCGAACCCGGACACGCCCCCGAGTCCCAGCAGAGAGCCGATAAACCCGCCCACGATCGCCCCCGCGATCCCGATCGCGATGGTGACGAAAAGGCCGCCCGGGTCCTTCCCCGGCATGATCCACTTCCCCAGCACACCGACGACGAGGCCCAGCACCAGCCACGAGAGAATGCCCACCGGTCGCTCCCGGCTCGAGTGATGGTCGAAGTGTACGGGGAGTGCGGGACCGACGCTAGGACCCACGTCGGATGGGCCGTGACCTCGGTCGCCATTCGCCGCTTACGGCGCCGGACAACCCGTGGTCGAGAGGAACATCAGGGCGATCATGACGATCGGGACGATGAGCCGGAGGATGACGCGACGAGACATAGGGTTCGATCTCCTAGAGTTGAGGTTGCTACTCGATGAACGTCACGACGACTCGGCGGCGCGCGGGACCGGGAGCGAAACCGGCGTCGACGCGGCGGCCCACCCGAGGGCGGACGCACACCACGGCACCAGATGGAGCGACGCGGCGAGGGCGGCCACGAGTCCCACCGCGCCGAGCACCCCCACTTCCCAGAGCCCGGGGAAGCGGGCCAGGGCCAGACTCGAGAAGGCGACGACGGAGGTGACCGTTGTCAGTGTCATGCTTCCGCCCGCCTCCCGGAGCACGGCCTCCACCGCTTGGCCGTCGAGGAGCCGATCGACGACATGGATCCCATCGTCGACACCGAGGCCGACGAGGATCGGCGCTACGGTCATGGTCAGGACCCCGAGGGGGATCCCGAACGCCACCATCGCGACCGCGATCGCGGCGAGACCCGCGCCGAGCGGAACGATGCAGAGGAGGATCGCCCGCACCGAGCGGAAGTGTCCACCCAAGAGCGCAACGATGAGAAGGAATGCGAGCGAGGTAGCCACCAGGGCGTCTCGTTGGAGTCGGCGGGTGAACCGGTCGATGGACCCGCTCGCGCCGAGGGTCACTCCGGCGAGCGTGTCCACGCCGAGGGCACGGACCGCGGCGGCATAACGATCGCCGGCGTCCTCCCCTCCCCGTTTGGCTCGGAGCGTCACGAAAGTGGCTACGGCGTAGCCTCCGTCGACCGCGGCAATGTGGCGATCCACCTCCTCCGCAAACCCGGCGGCTCGAAGGCCGTCGACCGTGATGGCGGCGCCCGGTGGGTGAAGCGCGGCTTCGAGGAGGTGGAGATACTCGTCGTACCCGTCGGGCGGTGCCAGGTCGAGGCGGCGCGCAGCGATACGAAAATCTCGGCGGACACGCCGGGTGGAGAACGCGGCGGGATGGGCCTCGAGGTAGCGTCGATTGGCCGCCTGCCGGACGGGATCCGGGACCCAATGGGCCAGGGAGGCGATCCCGGCGATCCCGGCCTCCGGTCCGGCCGTCGAGAGCCGCTCCACGACATACCGGTCGCGGGCGAGGGCCTCATCGATCGTCGTGCCGACCGAGACAATCGTGCGGGGCGCGAGCGATTGGCCGAGGGCGGTACGGAAGTTCTCGTACTCGATGAAGGTGGGGTCGGCCTGGCCGAGCGTCGCCCGGGAATCCCATTGATACTGGATCCGGGGGAGGGCAACGAGCGCGCCACCGAGGAGGAGGAGCCAGGGGAGTACGCCAACGGCGCCTCCGCCGGTCCCACCGAGGCGGGTGGACCAGCGGCCGGCGGCGGGTCGACGCGCGGGCGCGGTCCAGGACAACGCCAGGGGCACGGCCGTGACGCTCGCGGCCACCATCGTGACGAGCGCCGCGGCGGCGAGCCAACCGATCTCGTGCATCACCGGGACGGATATCGCGACCAAGGCGAGGAACGCCGCGGCGCTGGTCAAGCCGCCGAGGGCGATGCCACGACCAGGGCGTCGGACGGCCGAGACCGCCGCGTCGCGCCGACCATCGCCGACGTCGCCCACGCACCAGTAGTGGCTCAGCACATGGATGCCGAAGTCCACCCCGAGCCCGACCAGGACGGGGATGAAGATCCATCCTGCCAAGCTGATCGAGCCGAAGGCGCCGCCGGCGACCGCCCCGGCGGCGATCAATCCGAGTCCGACGGGGAGGACGAGGATGAGCGGCGCGCGCGCGTCGCGGAAAAACGCTGCCACGAGTGCGAGGACGCCGATCGTCGCGAGCAACCCGACACGTCCGAGATCGCCTCGGATGATCTGGAACGCACGCGCCACGCTGGCGGGCCGCCCCAAGAGGGCGAGCCGGCGGTCCCCGAGTGCGGAGGCCAATGCGGGGTCGGCCCGTACCGCGTGGAGCGTGGCTTCGATGGTGTCCACGAGGCGGGCGACGTCGGTCAGGCCGCGATGTTCCTTGGCCACCTCCAGGACCACAAAGAAGCGTCGCTGGGTGGGCACGGTGAAGTAGCCATCGACCACCCGGACGCCGATGCCGCGTAGGATCGGGTGGAGCGCCTGGAGGACCAACCCGCGGAGCTCGAGAGGGTCTCTTGCCCGCACGGCGGCAAGGGGGAGCATTCGGTCGTTCGCCATCGCGAGATGAGCAGCAATGCTGTCCGTCCCCAGTCGCCCGGCCGCGCGTTGGAGTTCGACCGAATCCAGGTACAGGAGGATGTTTCGTTGAAAATGTTCCAGCATCGCCCGCTGTTGGGCCGGGGGGAGCCGATGACGGACCGCCCGGATCCCGGGAATGGCCGCCAGCTGATCTGCCACTGCTTCCAGGACGGTAGCGGCCTCCGTCACGGGGATGGCGGCGGAGTCGCTGAGGACAACTACCAGCCGCTCACCGTGGCGGAAGGCCTCGAGCACCCGCCGAGTCTCGGTGTCGGGGTCTTCGACGTGAAGGATGATATCCTCCGCCTCGAGCCGCACATGGAGCCGGCTGGCCCCGAGGAGGCCCACGACCACTGCGAGCGCCAGCCCGATGAGCCAGCGCCCACGGTGAGTCACGGCGCTTCGCGCGAGGGCGGTGAGGACCCGGAGGAGCATCGCGACCGGTTAGTTGGACGCCACGGACGGGGCCGCGCGCAGCGGCACGAAGAACTCGAAGGAGTCGTTTCGCCCCGTGACCCGGAGGTGCCACCCCCCGACGCCGTCGGGCTCGAAATGCACAGTGGCGCCGACCGGGTCGGCGTCGTTGAGGACCTCGATCTCGATGTCGCCGTTCACGATACCGGATTCCAGGTTGATGAAGAAATCACCGCCGGTGATGATCGTTTCGATGCCGAGGGAGGGCGACGGGAAGTCCCCACCGACAGTCGACACGGAGAGGTCCGTCCCGAGGTTCGACACCGTGGCGCTGGCCGACTCACTTGTCCCCGCCGGCCCCGTGAACGAGACGAACGTCGGTTGGATGAAGTCCCCGGAGGCGTCACCGTTGATATTGGTCTCTCGGGACCCGTCGTTGTCGAGATCGACGCCGATGACCGCGGTAAAGCCGCCGGAATTGGGCGTGATCGTCACGCCGTCTGCCGGTCCCCCCGCCGCCGCGACGAGGAGCCGATCCAGGCCGTCCATCAAGGCCGGTGCCTTGGCAAAGGCCTGGGTCAGAGCGGTTGCAATGTCGGCCTGCAAACCGCCGCTGCCCTGCTCCGAATCGTCCGAGGGGCAGCCCGCCAGGGCGACGGCCCCTAGGCAGGCGAGGATCCCAACACGCGTGCGCGACATAATCGACCTCCCGATGGCATTGGTACGAGCGAGGACTCCGCGGGGCGGAGGGAGTGAGGACTCTCGGAGGAATGGACGCAGCAAGGGGACGCGGATTCTCACAGGCCCGATAGGCGAAAGGACCGGCGCAGGGCCGGTCCTCGGGGTGGGGGCGTGGGGAGGGTGGGGAGGGGAGGTGTGGCGACCCCGGCTGGGGCGGGGGAGACCGGGCGTCGGTGGCCGACTGGGGGTGCTCCATCCCGCTCACCTCACAAGGCGACAGACGCAGCCGAAGTCCCTCATCGAAGCTTGGCGCCGTCGGCTACGCCCTTCCGGCCGGCTGCTGGGCCAACGCGTGCATCGCGAACATCGCCCCCTGCGGGTCGAGGCACTGGACCACACGGTCGCCGCCGGGTACTTCCATCGGTCCGGCGATGACCTTCCCGCCAAGCTGTGCCGCCTTGGCCGCCCCCTTGTCGGCGTCGGGGACGACGGCATAGAGCACCCACGCCGGGAGGCCGTGGGCCTCGGCGGGCATGGTGTACATCCCTCCGAGCGGGAGGTCGGTTTCTTTCCGGCCGTACAGGCGGTAGAGCATCCCCCCGCCTACGTCCATGACGTCCTTCTCCACCCAGCCGAAGAGCGCCTGGTAGAAGCGGAAGCCGGCCTCACCGTCCGTCGTGGCCAGCTCGTGCCAGGAGAACTCACCGAGTTGCGCCGGCCGCTCGGGTTGCGGCGACTGATTGGGGTCCGGTGTGAACAAGGCGAACACGGCGCCCTGCGGGTCCGTGAGGACGGCCATCCGTCCGACGGAGGCGATGCTCATCGGTGCAAGGCACACCGCGGCACCCAGCGTCGTGGCCTTGTCGGCGGCGGCGTCGACTTCGGGGACGCCGATATAGGGCAGCCAGCCAGGGCGGGTCGCCAGCGAACCGGTGTGCTCCTGAAGCGGCAAGAGCCCAGCCACCGGCACGTCGCGGTTGGTCCACATGGTGTACGGCGTGGGGCCCCCCTCCCAGACCGTCGTGCCCCATCCGAGGAGGGACATGTAATAGCGGACGGCGGACTCGGGGTCGTTGGTGTGGAGCTCGTACCAGACGAACCGGCCCGTGGGAAATGCGCTCATGGCATCCTCCGGAGTCTTCGGTGCGGGTCCCGGCCCTTCCGGGGGCGGTCGGCGGGGATGTCAGGGCGGACCCCTCGCCTGGAACCGGGGGAGAAGGTACACTTCCGATCCCTTCCCCACCAATGCTCGCGAGGCGACGGGATGCCGACCCCCACGTCGCGGTCGTTCGGACTGCAACGCCAACTCGATATCTACCTCCAGGGCGCGTCCGGGGTTCCGCCGGAGGTCCCGGTCGCGTATGGCGACCTCCGGGAGGTCGCGCGCGCACGCCTCCGTCCCGAGGCGTACGATTACGTAGACGGCGGCGCCGGCGCGGGGGGGACGATGCGCGCCAACCGGGCCGCCCTCGATCGCTGGCGCATCGTCCCCAAGATGCTAACGGGTGCGTGTACGCCCCGGTGGGGGATCGAACTCTTCGGGGAGCACCATCCCTATCCGGTGTTGCTGGCCCCGGTAGGTGTGCAGGGGATCCTCCATGCCGAAGGGGAGGTGGCCACCGCCCGGGGCGCCGCGACGCACGGTATCGCCACCATCCTGAGCACCGTGAGCTCGCGCCCGTTGGAGGAGGTCGCCCTCGCGGCCGGGGCCACGCCTCGCTGGTTTCAGCTCTATTGGAGCCGCAATCCCGAACTGGTCGTCAGTTTCCTCGAGCGTGCCCGGGAGGCGGGGTTCTCGGCCCTCGTGGTCACACTCGACACGACGCAGATCGGCTGGCGTGAGCGGGACCTCCAACATGGCTACCTCCCGTTCTTCTTTGGCGACGGTCTCGCGAATTACTTCACCGATCCGGTGTTCCGTGCCGCGCTGGCCGCCCCGCCGGAGGAGGACCCCCGGGCCGCCATCGAGTACTTCGCCTCCGTCTTCTCCAAGGTGGACATGACGTGGGAGGACCTGGCGAGCCTCCGGAGCCACTGGAGCGGGCCGATCGTCCTCAAGGGGATCCAGCACCCGGACGACGCCCGCCGAGCGCTCGACCACGGCATTGACGGTGTGATCGTCTCCAACCACGGCGGCCGCCAGCTGGATGGGGCGATCGGGTCGGCGGCCGCGCTCCCCGGCGTAGCGCACGCGGTAGCGGGCCGCGTCCCGGTCCTCTTCGACAGCGGGATCCGCCACGGCTCGGACATCGTCAAGGTGTTGGCGCTCGGCGCCGATGCCGCGCTCATCGGCCGGCCGTTTGCGTATGGCTTGGCAGCCGCGGGGGAGGCGGGTGTACGGTCCGTCCTTCACAATCTGCTGGCGGAGATGGACCTCACGGCCGCCCTCTCGGGGCGGTCGTCGGTGGACGAGATTGCTCCCGACCTCCTCGAGGACGCCGGCGCATGACTGGGCGGGGCCGACCGCGGCAGTCGCGCGCACTCGCGCTCACAGTCGCGGCGCTCGTGGCGGCTGTCGCGTGCGGACGAGGCGCCGCCGGAGCCGCGCCCGGGCCGATCATCGGGGCCCCGATTGAGGGAGCCGAGCTGGAAGGCGCCTACGAGGTCGCACTTCGGCGCCTCCCTGCGGTAATCGCCGCAGACCTCCCCGGCGTGGCACCCGAAATCTGCCTGGACCGCGGGATCCGGGAGCGTCCGGATGGGGTCTACACCGCGGACCATCGCCGTGGATGGCTCGATCGGGAGGAGCGGGACGGTGCGATCGTCGGCGTGTCCAACCGAAGCCCGGCGCAGTGCCCGCCACGGACGTTCTGGGTCACCGTGTCCCACCCGCGCAGGCTTGCGGGCGACTCGCTGGCGGTCCCTCTTTCTTACGTCTATGTCCAGCGTGCCGGAGGTGCCCGCATCGACCGGGTTACGACACGGCTGACCCTAGTACCGAAGGGGGGGCGTTGGATCGTGGTGGCAGAGGGGTCGCATCCGGGGCCATGAAGCGCCGGAAGGGGGGAGGCCCGCTCCTTAGCCGGGCTTGAGCTCCTTGGCGAGCCATGCCTTGGCCATCCGGAGGTCGCGGTCGACCGTGGCCGGAGAAATGCCGAGGACCTGGGCCGTCTCCTCGTAGGTCAGCCCGCCAAAGAAGTGCAACTCGACGACCCGGGCCTTCCGGTCGTCGTGCGCCGCCAATCGTTGGAGGGCCTCGTCCAAAGCGACGATGTCGTCGGACGCTTGGGCGCCAACCATCAGCTCATCGTCCAACGTCACCTTGGCGGCACCCCCGCCGCGCTTGGCCCTCCCCCGCGCCTTGGCGTAATCGACCAGGATCCGCCGCATCGTCGTGGCGGCCACTGCGAAGAAATGAACGCGGTTCTCCCACGGGACGTTGCTCTCCACCAATCGGAGGTAGGCCTCGTTGAGGAGGGCGGTGGCCTGGAGGGTGTGGTCCGGCCGCTCGCCCCGCATGTACCGTCCCGCCAAGGCATGCAGCTCGTCGTAGACTAGGGGGAGGAGCCGGTCGAGGGCGCTCTGATCCCCCTCGCGACTGGCGATGAGGAGGGCGGTGACCTCTTGAGAACGACGGGAGCGGGCCATGGGGAGAAGATACGAACGGGCGGGAGGGGACGGTAGGAGGCGGATGAGGGGCGCAGGAGGCGGTAGAGCGCAGTCGCCGGGGCTCCGTGTGCGTGATCGGCGATGGTGCGTGGCGGACCCGGGACCGTTCCTGGACCGCGCGGTGTGGGGCCCGAGCCTCACGGTCTGCTCTCCGCTGCCTCTGCTCTAGAAGAGCCGTCGAAGGAGCTCCGAAGTCTGGGAGTTGTTGACACGCCGGCCCCAGAGCCACCAGATGGTCCGCTCGAGCCCCTCGCCGGTATAGACGCGATTCACCAAGACGATGCCGCGATGGGGGTAGAACCGGAGCTTCTGCCCCCCCGTCCCGGTCGCGAGGAACGATGAGTCCGGCATCGTCCACCACAGGTAGCCGTATCCGACTCCCCCGCCGACATCGGAGTACGGCGTCAGGCTTTGGGTGATCCACGCTTCCGGCACGACCTGCCGAGCGCCCCAGCGGCCGTGGTTCATGTAGAGGACGCCGAACCTGGCCAGGTCGCGGGCCGACATCCAGAACCGGTAGGCCGGGAACTGAGACTCGGGGCCCTCAAAGTACCGAACGTCCTCCACCCGGAAGTCGGTCATGCCGATGGGGTCGGCGATCCACTCCTTGAAGGCCGCCCCCAACGACAGCCCGGTGAGACGCTCGAAGATCCCCCCGAGGGCGTTGAAGCTCCAGTTGTTATAGACGAAGGCCTCGTCCGGGCGATGGGTGCCCGCCGCCGGGTACGGACCGTTGTCATCCTTGATCGACGGGTGATAGATCCCCGAGCGGGCCGTCAAGAGATCGACGATGCGGGCGCTCTTCTCCATCTCAGTCAGGGGCGGCTGTCGGTCGTCGATCCCCACATTCCCCAGCGTTTGCTCGATGTCGATCAGTCCGCGGTCGGCCGCAATGCCATACAGCGCGCTGACCAGACTCTTGCGAACCGAGTGCACGGAACTCCGTCGCGCCGTGGCGCCCCACTCCGCCACGATCCCGCCATCCTTGAGCACGATGACCGCCGAGGAAGCCAGACTGTCGGCGTACCGCAAGGCGTCCGCCACCGAGGCCTCGGACCACCCGGGGGGAGGTGGAAACTCGCCTTTGAGCGAGAGCTCCGCCGGCACGGGTCGGAGCTCCGGTCCGTTGATCAAATCCGCGAAGTACCAGCGCGCCCCGACCACGACGAGCGCGCCGAGAACGAGGATTCCCCCCGCTCCCGTCAGGGTCAGCCGTACCCACCTACGCATGGCCATTGCGATCTGGCTGGCTCATCCAGGCCAGGCTCTCGTACGGCCTTCGACCGTCCCTTACCGCCTTACTCATGTCGTAACGCCGTCGACGGATCCACCCGCGCCGCACGCCGGGCCGGGAGATAGCAGGCCACGAGGGCTACCACGAGGAGCACGGCGGGCGCGGCGAGGAACGCCACCGCATCGGTGGTGCTCACGCCGTAGAGGATGCCGGCCAGCGCGCGGCTCAGCGCCGCGGCGCCGAGGATCCCCACGACGATGCCGGCGCCGAGGACGACCGCGCCCTGGCGCATCACCAGACCGAGGATAGCGGGCTGCCGAGCGCCGAGGGCCATGCGGATGCCGAACTCATGGGTGCGCGTGCCGACGCTGTAGGCAATAATGCCGGCGATCCCCACGGCGGCGAGGACCAGCGCGAGGGCCGAGAAGATGCTCATGAGCCAGGTGGAGAACTCCTCGGAGGAGGTCCAGTAGCCGATCCGTTCGTTCTGGGTCATGATCTCCCAGAGGGGCTGGTCGGCATCGATGGCCCAAATCGCGTCCCGCACCGGCGCGACGTACGTGGTCGGGTTGTTGGGCACGCGGATCCCGATGGTGGCAAACCGGGTGGGGAACTGCTCCTGGGACGCATAGAAAGTCGGGGCGGCCTCGGCGACGAGGCCGCGGTCCTTGATGTCACCCACGACCCCGATGATGGTGAACCTGGTGGTGTCCCCGCGGACCCGGACGGTCCGTCCGAGGAGGTCCTCCCTAGGGTAGAATCGGTCGGCGATGCCCTGACTCACCACGACGACCGGCTCGGTCCCCGCCCGGTCTGCCGGCGTGAACACATGTCCCTTGAGGACGGGGATGCGGAGGACCGCAAAGTAGTTGTTGCTGACGAGATTGACCGCGACCCGCGGCGGGTCGACGCCCTCCCCCGGATCCACCCCGTCCTTGAGGAAGGGGACCGACCCGCCGTCCCCCGTGAAGGGCATGCTCTGAGCCGAGGCGGCGTCGATCACGCCGGAGACGGCGCGCACTCGGCGCAGCATCTCGTCGAAGAAGGCAATCACCTTCTCGTCGGTGTCGTACTTGTTCCTGGGCAACCGGAATTGCATCGTGAGGAGGTTGTCCCGATCGAAGCCGACATCCACCGCCTGGAGCCGCGACAGACTTCGAAGGAGGAGGCCGGCGCCGACGAGGAGCATGACGGCGAGCGCCATCTGGACCGCCACCAGCGAACTCCGGAAGCGCTGTCCCCGCCGGCCGGTCTGAGACGGGCCGCTCTCCTGCATGGCGTCCCGCAGGTCGACGCGAGAGGCGCGGAGGGTGGGCGCCAGGCCAAAGATGATGCTCGTGAGGAGCGTGACGACCGCCACGAATCCTAGAATGCCGGGATGGATGGCGGTGGCAAAGCGGCCGCCGATCCAGCCCGGGCCATGATGAACGAGAAGCCGCACGCCGCCGCCGGCCACCAGGAGCCCGAGCGCGCCGCCGGCGCCGGCCAGCACCAGGTTCTCGGTGAGGAGCTGGCGGATCAGCCGCCGCCGCCGGCCGCCGATGGCCAGGCGGATTGCCATCTCCCGCTCGCGGCCGGTGGCCCGCGCCAATTGCAGATTGGCGACGTTGGCGGCCCCGATCAGGAGCACCATCGCCACCGCGGCCAGGAGGATCGTTAGCAGCCGGGTCGATTCGTCGCCGACGAGGACCTGGGTCACCGGCGTGAGCGTGCTGCTCCGACCGCGGTTCACCGCATACCCCTCGGCCAACTGTGCGGATACCCGGCGCATGTCGG